>Ga0209935_1004470_pt1 | contig 12890 bp, 20 predicted proteins | sample ThiBio_1000_plan_2_FD_183958 | JGI IMG/M metagenome (GOLD analysis project Ga0209935, IMG submission 183958) | Wastewater bioreactor microbial communities from Cape Town, South Africa - Thiocy_cont_1000_plan (SPAdes) | ecosystem: Engineered > Bioreactor > Thiocyanate-remediating >... | reverse complement strand
ACTAGTTTGAACGAGATGTCATAGGGTAACCTACCAAGGTTAGGTTTCTTCGTGTGTTGGCCGATAGCTTACTGTCCACAAGCATGAAGGCTTGCGGAGTTACAATAGCAGGGTTGATGAAGCGAAGGAGATAAAATCCTCCGATCAATGAGCAAACTTGTTCGCGTGTTACATCAGAAAATTTCTCCTAAGGAACAAATGTTTTTTAGCTATGCGCGAAATTGGGACTAAGGCAAGAAGAAGATTACCTTAACCAATTCGCTAATCTGCTTACATATCCATCGAATTCCATAAGGAACCGAGTCGGCCGATTTGATTAGGGCGTCAATAAACTGCGCAGCAATTTCATCAAGCTTCTCGATACGGGGCTTAATAATTTTCTGCACTTCCTCATTCTCCGCCGCCTCCTCAGCGGTGACTTTGCGATTCAACGAAGACTTTTGCCCTGTCTTCATCTCGTAGTCGTTGATGTACTCTATGTAAACCTGCATCGACCGATTTGATCAGATCTCGCCATCAAATTAATTTTTGATTCAAAATCAGATACCTTTAAAGGGTTCACTTCCAAGACATCGGGTAGATTGCAGAACAGGCCAAGAACATCCGTGAGGGTAGCCTTGAGGTAAGCTTGACCAGGTCCGCGTCTTGAGCAAGGCAGGCATCAGAGGAAAGCGAAAAAGTGAAAGTGAAAACTCACCTTGTGTAAGTGGTCATCATACGGGTAAGGGCTGTGTTGGCACGAAGGAGACTCCCAATCCCAGTCGCCTGTTGAAACTCGAAATCGAGAACGGACTAAATACATATGAACTATAATTAGCAAGGGAATGCAAAAATTCAAAAGTTTAAACCCACCCGAAACATGGATAGGAGAAGATGCTCTTCGTATTCATCATATTGGTTGCCGTAGAGGGTGAACATTACGGTCTGCAGCAAGTTATCTATTTGACCAATGTTGACTAGCCTCGCCAACGTGGCGATATACCGTGTATCATTTTGCAGCAGCCAAAATAGCTCTCCGTAGAGCTTTATGCAATTCAGAAACACAATAATTTAAATTTTTCTACTCTACCTCTCTATCGCGCTTGCTTTTGAGTTGGCCTGTCTTATTTAGCAAAGAAAGGTCCCCAGAGTTCGTCATGATGTCCTGAGTGGATTTGTATTTTTAGCGTTTTTCTCCAGGCCGTCCGCAACAACGGCTACAAACCTCAATTGTGATCTTGTTCCTTATCAGCAAAGCAATCTTTTTGTCGAGAGTTCTTATATCGCGTTCAAGGGTAAAGTTTTTTTTGCTAGTCACTGAGATGTTCTTTTTCAGCTCCAGCAAAGTCTGTTGCACTGATAATTGGAAGGAAGAAGCGGTCAACAAATATTACGCAATGCAAACAATCTCGTACGTTGTGCAAGTTCGTTGCCTTTCATCGCATCTTGTTGGTTAATCAACTTGAACAGACTCGGCAAACTGTAGGTCATCGACCTAGCCCCATCTCCATTCATTTTTGTTTTTGAATCCAGAAACACTTCCTTCTTTGTGTGCACCTCGCGCTACAAGCACAAACTATAGTTAACCAGCAAACTTTCCCAACCGGCAAAGTTTAGAGCGAGGAGGAAGCGGAGGGGCCCGCTACTTCTTTCTTCCACACAACAACACCAGCAACAACACTCGGGCAAATTAGGGAGTTTGGATAACTCCCTCAGCCAATTGGAGCTTTAGACGCTTGAGAGGAAGAGAAATGCCCGTTAAGCCATGAACGCCTTGCCTCTTCCTCTTCCCGGATTCAAGTTGGTCTTTTACCTTTACATCGGCATCACACACAACGACGGTTGATGAGGTAGAAAAGTGGGCAGGTACACCAAGGCAGTCTACGCGAATCCTGTATTGCCCGGCATTCAGAAGGAAAGAATAGCAGAGCAACACCCGTTGTTTTAAAGGTCAGTTACTTCGCAACAGTGTCTTCATTTGGCGCCTCCAGTAATAGACATGCGTACCGCCCTAACAAAAAAGATATTAACTGTTTTGTCATAACATGATAAAAACAATAAACAGGTAAGCGCACCTTGACTGATTGGTGATGGTCGTCCGCTTGCGCTTAGCTTTTATGTTCGCCAACTTCTTGTCCATGCTTCGTGTGCGATGAAGTTGTGGTGAATCCGCTTCTTGTTGCATCAGTTCTCTGCTTTTCTTGGGAGGACGTTTGATGTAGTCCAATGCAGCGGGTTGTGGAATGCGCGCGTGCATGCGATCCTCGGTACCTTTGTTCTTGCCCCTTAAAAAAGAATGATGGAATCTAGCTTCAGTACTTCCTCCCACTAACAACAACAACAACAACAACAACAACAACAACAACAACAACAACAACAACAACATACTTGCTACTGCGCAACACGTCATCCAGGTCGAGATGGTGTTCAGTCTCTGTCTCTTTAGGCGAAAGCGGCCTAAAGAAGAAAGGACACACATTCAGTCTTTTGTTGTTTTCGTAGTAAGGTATATGACTTACCGTGCAAGTCGTTGTCTGTCTTTCTTCTCTTCCAAATCTGCGAGGTTACGGTAGTCGGTGGTCAATGAGAAGATATCTCTGCTCCACTCCTGTATCAGGACATGCGCCATCTTCTTGTTCTCGGGGGTCTCCTTGGGCGACTTCCACAAAAACATTACCGCTTTGCCCAATCCGCTCGGCTTCAAGTGATCCATTCGGATGGGCATCTGAAAACAAATAAGATTGGCTGGTTTAGGGAAGAAGAGGGGGGGGGGAGGAGGCACATGCCTTTCCCAGCAGAGTCAACAAATCACGTCTGATGTTGAAGGTGGGCAATGAGCCGTCCGGCAGGGGTTCAAGCCATTTACGGAAAGCAGTGAGCACACCCTTTTCAAGAAAGATTGGTTGCAGATCCACTCTGTAATTTGTTTGGATTAGTAATTGAAAATCAAGCAATGTGCGTGAACATACTTGCTAAGCATGGCAACGACGTCCACAAGTAGTTTCACTTTGGCCAAGCCAGGTTCGCCTTTGCGAAGGTTTTCGATGTCCGCTTCGGCACAATCCTCCATCTTATTAATGAAATCCCCAACCTTTTGTTCGGCCACAACTGGATCGAGTTTTGTTTTCCTACGCCGTTTGATGCTGTTGAGGGCTTTGTCGAACGGACTCTCTTCCTGCTGGCTCCCCACCGAAGCTTCGCTAGCCGCACTGTCATCTGGCTGGGATTCGCTCGCTTCGTCTCGCGATTTCCGTTTGCGCGATTTCTTGGGTTCTTTATCGGATTTTTTGCGTGATTTTTTCTTTGTCTCCTACATATAAAGCAAGTGAGTATAAACCTTGGCGCAGATACATTTATCTGACCTTTTCCTCTTCCTCTTTGTCCTCTTTTTTCTCTTTCTTTCGTTTTTTCTTCTCTTTCTTTCGTTCTTTCTTTTCTTTGTTTTGTTTTTTCTTCAAGATTCTGTCCAATTTTTTCTTGTTTCTCTTTTCGAGATCAGCATTGCTCTCTGGTTAAGGGGGAAAAAATTAATTATCGGAGCAGCAAATCGAGGCGACCACTTACCAGCATCCATGTCGGATGAATCGTCGTCGTCTCCAAAAATGCTTTTCAAAATTCCCTCTCTTTCCTTTGCGCGTTTGCTTTCATCGTCTTCATCCATTTCTTCCTTAGTTCCTTCTGCCTGATTTTCTCCAGACCCAAAGCTTTGTTCAGTGGAGTCCTCAAACTGTGCACTTGGGGTATCATTTTGTCCATTTGTGTCCTGTGAATGAAAGTCGGCCGCAGAGTTATGGGAGCCGTTATGGGCAGAGTCCATCTGATCAGCGGCACTTCTTGTGCCCGCATCTTCAGGCCCTTCAAGGAAGAACGAGGTGAGCGCAGCGTCCTCCGTTTCCGTTCCGGCACACGGCAAGAGCGAGTAACTGCCTCCCTCCTCCATTCTTGCGCCTCAAAACAACCCGTATTTTGGGACACGGAAAAGTTTTTTAGAGAGCCAAAAATGCCAAATACAAAAACTGGGCAAACGGCTTGTTGTAACCTGGTATCTCTATTTATTCACTCACATTGCTCTGCTTGGTGTTGGAGGCATCACATCCTCTCAACAGGAGTCACACCCAACAATCGCAACCCTCTTTCCATCACTCCCTCTGTCGCAAAACAGATTTGAAGCCTCGAAAGGGTCTTATCATTACCCAGTACTTTGCAACGTTCGTAGAAGAGGTGGAACTTTCCTGACAGTTTGAAGAGGTAGTCGCACAACAGGTGGGGCTGCAGTTTGTTCTCGAACCCCAAGACGACATCGGGAAATTGCGAGATGATGAAAGCCAACTCTTTCTCCTCTTTTGTTGCTAAGGAAGGCACCACCTCCATCGATTCTGTCTCAAGATGTCCCAACTGAGAGGCACCCAATTGCCGTCTGATGGCACGTATCCGAGTGAATGCATACAGGAGATAAATCTATTATGGGGAGAGAGAGAGAGAGAGAGAGAAAGAGTTATTATGGTGTTGTGGAGATTAGAGAAGAGGGGGGCGGGAGGGACGGGAGGTGGATTCGTACTGCTGTGTTCCCCTTGAATGATAGCATCGAGGAGAATGAAAAGATGTAGTCCGAAGAACGATTATGCGAGAGCTCGAAGTACTTGATTGCAGCATAGCCTATTCGAGCAGCGAGCAAATCTTCTTCAGGTCGTTTACCCTCTTCTTCCCCTCCACTTCCTCTGGAGAGGGTATTCTGTTGTTGTTCTGTAGGATAGGAAGGGAGTGCCTTCTCTTCCCTTTCTTCAGCAAGCATCAGTGTTCTCGAAGTCTTAATCACCGCATGCGACTGCTTGACCGCAGCATCCAGCAATTCGATGAGCTTCACAGGCGTTCCATCCCTAGAACGGAGTTTTTGGCCATCCTCCCCTATTGGTGTGACAATCATCATTTGTCAGGGTTGGCCATAGCTTAGGCTGCTAAAATATTTTTACCATGAACAAGTCCAAAAGTTACATGTTCCACCTTAGTAACGTTCGGGTCATACCACCCCGCTCTCCTAGCAACCTGTGATGGTGATGTGAAAGCATTGAGACCTAAGAAGCTGATGAAGGTAGTTATGGATAGCAGTACCTCGAAAACTTGACGGAAATGTTCCCTTTGCGAGTTATCTGTAACATAAATAATCCAATCCTTCTTCAGATCCTTCACCCGCTGCTTCACAGCAGCGAGGTCGGTGGTAGCATACAAATAAGCCCCATCGCCTTTCCTTACTATCAAAGGCACTGTCGATCCCTAAGGAAGAAATATTTGGCGACGTTAGGTATACTCCTATGGGATAGATAGCATTATCCCTTACCTCAAAAAACACGCATACTGCCCCGTTCGAAATAGTTGCGATGCCCTTCTGTAATAGTTCCTCGACTACTCCTGGCAAAAGAGGCGCATAAAAAGACTCCCCTCTCTCTTCTACTTTAACCCCTGATAATGAGAAGTTTTGTTTTAGTTAGTGCACGTCGTACTTTCTCTATAAGGTTCTATGGTACCTAGTTTTTCGTATATCTCATCAAAGCCCTTCCTGCTCCCCTCACATACCCGCGAATAAATATCGTACACCGCAGTGTCTTCTTTTCCTTTTTGAAGTTCGGCGGCCGCTTCAAGGGCTTTTTTCGCAAACTCTGGAGACTCGTCAAATCTATGTTTAGAAATTGGGAGTTTTAGGGTACTACTACTTCTAGTGGGTACCTTTTCTTTGCTTCTACATAAATACGAGACAACTCAGGTGGCGTAGGTATGCCTAGAAGTAAAGTAAAAAAGATGAGGACTTTTCAAAATTAACCTCTATGACAGAGTCATACCCTTATTCTCTCGATACTCTGGTGTGTTCAATATATGGGCAACAACCATACCCATTGGCGTACCAAAATCCCCTACATGGCTGCACATGCGCATAAGATAGTGTGAATAAAGAAAAGAAACCTTATGCGATCCACATGATGACCAACGTATTCGAGACAATTAGAAAGAGCATCTCCTTGAGCAATGGATCGCAAATGACCAACGTGTAGTTCTTTTGCCATGTTCGGCGAGGCGAAGTCGATGAGTACTCTCTTCTTCCTGTCTTCCCCGGTGGCACCGAGTACATCTCCTTCCTTCTTGTGGTCTGTTTGGTATGTGCGTGTGTGTTGTTGTCAAAAAGAGGGAAACAAAAAGAATTTGAAGGAAACTTCCTCAACTTCCTTCGTTTGCAAATAAAAATAAAAACATAAAAGACAAACACAGATGGCAACAAACAATGTTGGGGAGGAGAGGGTTGGGGTTTGTTGGGAGGGGAGAGGAGGATGGAAAGGCAAAGGGAGCAAACAACGTACCGAATGGGAAAAGATTCACATTCTTGTTCACTAATCGCCTCGCATCTTTCACCCTCTCAGCTAACCATTCATTCCGCAAATGCATTGCAATGAATCCGCCTCGTGAAACATTCACCTCAGCAAGTGCCTTTCTTGCCTCATGTTCTTGCTCGCTGTCTTCCTTTTGGTTGATAATCCCCACGATTCGTTCGGCAATTGAAGCAGGATTTGTGTTGAGCTTCTTTCCGAGTGTAAATGCGGTGTTACACTGATAGGCTGCATCCGTTTTAGCTGAATTAGCCAACACAACCGTAGCTTTCTCTTCCGCTGGGAGGCTAGGGTAAGCTTTGTGAAGCGCTCTGTCTACCAGGCCACCCAAAAAGATTTCGGGAGAAATGAGGTAGCTATTGAATCGCCGCTGGCGCACAAAAGAGCATTCGCCAAAAGGGAGGCTGTGCGAGGTAAGGGAATCATACGCCGCTATCGAGTTCCTCGTTGTGAGGGTGTGTCGCACTTGTAGCGATGATCGAACAAGTGTTCCGCCAGCACCACACTTGCCCCTCCACATTGCGATCTTTTCGAGGAAGAAAGAAAGGACAGAGGTAGTAGTGGGAGGGCAGTGTCTTATTCTGGAATAACATCAAAGTGGGATAGTAAAACTTAAGCCCATCGGCCCGGTCCCATATGACATCAATAGCGCCGCGAAGAATTGTTGGAGAACAACGACTGCGATTTCTGCTTCTTGCCCTTTCCTCCCTTTTCGCTCCCATTTTCTTGCTCCTTCTTTTGCATGGGCACAGGTGCAGTGTTCTTCACCACTTGCAAGAAAGAAGGCATGCTAGGAGAGGTACTCACTCCTCCATCAGCATCGGTAGCATCAGGCTTTTGGGTCTTCGGATTTGTCTGTACAGGAGCCGAACCCTTACCCTTTTGTTGTGGATGTTGAGTTCTCCGTTGTTGTTGTTGTGATTGGGTGGATTTCTTGGCTGACCCTGGCGCATCGACCACTCCACCCTCTCCTTTCTCCCCCTGATCCCGGAACACTCGCTGAGCCTCCTCTTTATCCGCTTCCTGTAATGCTATGCGCACTTCCTCAGGCATAGCAGAGTAATCTACCTCCCATGAAGATGAGGTTGTTGTCTCAGCAGATGCCTGTTGTTGTTGTGGTTGTTGTTGTTTCCTCTGTACAGAACTGGTGCCCCTCTCCTTCTTCTTCTTCTCCCACTTGGCCTTCCTCCACCCCAACTCGTCAGCAAATCCTTTGCGAGTGCCCTCAGATACCAGAGGGGTGACATCGATATCGCAGAACGTGAACGCGGTACCTAGTGGCAGGTGGCCCACAATCTTTTTCCATCTCTTCCTGGAACTCTCAGAGACACTTATTTCCTCCATGAATTCAATCTTGCCGTCCACCTATTGAGTGAGTGTGTTGTTAGAGAGGAAGTAGTGTGTGCGTGTTGTAGGGGATCAAGCCAATTTTACCTTTTGTGGTAGCTTATCGAGGCTTCCGTATTCCTTTAATAGACAGCGGAAGGCTAGCGGTTGAAGAAAGACATTCTGCCCATCTGCGGCCTGATAGAAAAAGAAGTGTGTCTCCTCTGGCATGCCATTGGAATCCTTCGCTTTACCCTTCATAGGTGTGTGCGTTGATTAGAGAGGGTGAGAGGGGGGAAGGGTGTCATACCTGAGAGCGTGAGTGGGATGTTGTTGCATTGTTTTCCTGTACAGGGGTAGTGGCTTCCTGGGTGGAGGATTCTTCAGTTGTTTTTGGGTGTACCAACACTTCTTCAGGTGATGGCACGGATGTAGGAGTGGCCTTCTTTTCTACCTCATGCCAAACATCCTCAACAATGCTCTCCTATTATAATATAGCATGCGTGGTGAGAGACAGCGAGAGGGAAAACCCACTAAGGCACACTCTAAAGTACCTTTTCGGAAGATTCATCTGGTCGCGCCCGTGTGTCTTCCTTTTTGGGATACTTTGGGCATGAAGCTACCCGGCGATCCTGTCATCATGTAAGCGGGGTTGGGGAATGTGAAAAAGGGAATGAGGGGGTGTGCACACATCCAGGTTGTGTTGCGCAAGCTCGATTGCTGGCAGTGCATCCACCTCACCACTTGCTATTGCACTGGCATGCGCCTCTGTTGTAAAATATTAACATAATTCTGAGAAAGAAAGAACAGAGAGAGAGAGAGCGAGAGAGAGAGAGAGAGAGAGAGAGAGGAATATACCTGCTAGCTCTAGTTGTTCGTGTTCAATCAAAGGAGTGATGTCAGGAATCCGCACGAATCGAGAGAATCGGGCGTCCTCATCGGAGTGCATTAGGAAGTTATCGAGTTCTCGCCAGCGGAGGTCCGGTAGGGCCACCATGCACGCTTTAGCCCGTTTCATGAGCACAAAGGAAACGATATTCCCTTCTTCGATTTCCTTCCTGTATTCAATCACTGCACTCTTCAGGGTGGAACTTGTGGTGTTGTTTTTAGCTAAGGTGATCACTTAAGGGTTGTAGACACACTTACCCTGAAACGCTTTCGATGCAAATAGGACATTTCCTGAACCCTCTTGTTGTCATGCCCAGGTAACGCAAGATACAAGACCAACAAAAAATGTGTCCACATTTGGTCATTTTGCTGCAGATGAGATTAGATGCTAGAAATCAGAGGGATTGAGGATAAGCACTTACGCTGCCTTGGGCGGATCCAAACAAATCGGGCATTCATACGGTGTGTGACTAAACAGGCACACTTGCTCGATATTCTCCCATTCCACGATCAAATCAGATTCGTAGAGATTTTTCAAGTAGGTGTGCGCTGCATTTACGACAAATCGATAACTGATATCATGGTTAGTTCTAGGTTTGCATTCAGATCTGTAATTTCGTACTTCGCCTGCAAGAACCTCTCTTTAGTGAAGTGTACAACGGGTCCTCGCTGGTATCTGCGAATTGGCGCTTCGTCACGACGAGCGTACGTGAAGTTGAGAAGGTGATTGGCTTTTTCTTCAAATCTAGGATTTTCGCTTTGTTTGTACTTAGCACCTCTCCTACGAATCTCACCAGATCCCTCTCCCGTATTTTGCTGTTTGGAGTGTTAATTGCAAGTTGAAGGGAAAACAATTTCCTGCACCTGTACATGATGGGCAGAGGTATTGGCTGGATTTTTAGGTACAAAGACAGGTGCATCTGGATTGAGAATAGAAGGCTTTTCGAATTCAAGCGGCTTGGCTGGAATTTGCTCCTTGTTTGCCCAAGGTTTAATTTTCGTCGTATCGAGTTTCTCCCACTTCTTTGGTTTGCCTCCTCTTGATTGCCCCCCTCTTTGCGTCGCGCCTCCTCCTCCTCCTCGGTTGCGACCCGTCTGTGATCTTTGCTGATCACGATTTGGGTGCGCCTTCTTGTCGCCATTGCCTGCCTGTTGAGGCAAAGCGTGCTCTCCCTCTTGCATCGCTGATCAAAATTGACTTGATTGTTGTGGTCAAAGACCTCTCTGGACAGACCACAAAGTGGCAGTAATCCTACGCAGAGGACGAGTGACCTTTCAGGCACAAAAGCCTTCCTGGTTTTTTACTTGGAAAAAAGGGAGAAATTGCGTTCTCGTGCCAAGTTTGTCTTGTTGTCGAAGTCAGCAGGGCGTTTGGCGGAGTGTTGAGTCCGTACTCGCATTTTTCTTCGTGGTTTTAAGGGGCAAAGATGAGCGTTCTTGAAAGAGCTCTTGCCCTCAGGGCCAAGGGAACCACCCTATTGATCAGTCCCCATGATAAACAAGGAGTACCGCGAAAGCCATCACTTCTATTCGATAAACGGAAAGGCGAAAGCCTTGATCTCGAGACCATCTTCAATATTGGAGTGAACGGTTTGCTTGAGCTCAGAAAACACGATGAAAGATTCGGCCAATTTGAAGATACACTCTTCTCTAGCACTGCCAAATCTCTGGTGCGAGAGATGCAGACTAAAGAAGTGAACGAGAAGCTTGATGTGTCAATCTTGGCTTTCTTGCGACTCCTCTCACCATATTTATTGCTGAAACCTGCACACAAAGTGTTGGAATGGCTTATCCGTAGGTTTCGGTACGTTATTTTGTAATTGTTTATTTGATTCCTAACATTCTCCCAGCATCAATGAACTGAATGTATCCGCAATTCTTGAGTGCATTCTTCCGTACCACGAGACAAAAATCTTTGCGCGAATGGTCCGCCTACTGAAGCTAAAGTACGTGCCAATCTTGGTGTCAATCTGAGGATTAATTTTAACATTTTGCTTCATCAAGGGACATTTGGACCTTTTTGATGGGTGTGAAAAAGAACGGTGTGCCCTTGGATAGGGCCAATTTAATCTTGGAATGCACAAAGGAATTTGCTTTGCTGAATTTTATTTGTGAAATGGTATGCTTGATTGATCTTTTATGATTGAAAACTCATTTTCTATCTTCAGGCGCAAACCGCAGTGCCTACGCCCAACGGGTCTTCCACAGTAACGTCGTTCTATCTTGCCGTGGTGGTAGGAATTATCAATCGATACAAATACATTTCGGATGAATTTTTGCAAGCCATTCTTCCGCATCTGTTTGTTGGATTAAAAGCGGTGGGCAATCGCAACTATCAGGTACCTGTCTTTTTGGATCTAATCCTTTCAATCATCTCATTCTCTTCCCCTTCTAGGTTGCCACATACATGATTGTCTCGCAACTGTCCTCTCGAACAGGCTTCTCTTCCAAACTACAAAAGACGCTCGTCAATTCGATTGCCAAACATGCCAGAGAGGGAACCCATCACGATGCCTTGCTGTGCCTCGTATATCTCTTCCAAACTCAGAATATGAAGGAAATGCCCGCCAAAACTCATCAATACCTGACTACATTCCCGTACGTGTATTCTTTGTTTTCGCCGTTGACCTCCTAAACAATCCTCACTCTCATATAGTTCTTTTGCAGTCCTGTTGCTTGATCTTTCTCAACGCTTCGATGCATCCAACTTCTTGTCGGCTCTATTGGATACCCTGTTGGAAAAGAGGTATCATATTATATTTAAGAATACAAGTAATATCATCTAACGAATATGATACAGTGTTGAAGATGTGGAGTATTTCGAAGTCATTGAAGAATTGATTAACCATGATTTGCCCTTGCGCGATTTTGTTCCTCGCATCACAAGTAAGCTGTTGGATATCTATCTTCAAAAGATAGCCGGAGCAACTGAATCGGAAAACAAAGAAATTGGTATGTTTTTCAATTATCTTTTTTCACTTTCCTATTAAATAATAATAACATTTGTTTTATTTTATTTTATTTTTTAAGTGGAAGAGAAAATTCAACAGTTATTACATTTGGTGGACTCGAAATATCCAGCCCAATTGGATGAAGGATTAACCGAGCAATTGAATGCAGCCAAGAAGCGCAAGGGACATGGATCGAGAGAAGACGTGTTTGGATTTGTGTCGTTGACGTTCAAAGGCACACGACATCAAGCCGTTGGTGGCTCAGATACCACCCTCTATCTGTCTCTGCAGCACCCACACGTAGATGTACGATTGGCTGCTTTGAAGACTGTACGTGAGTTGTTGGAAGAAGACTCGATCGAGCCTGAGGTTCGTCTCTCCCTCCAAACACAACAATTATTTATTTCTTCGAAAAGCTTTTATCGTTCCTGAAAGAAGCTGTTTTGGAGAGGTTGACTGACGACTCACATGAAATCATCGATGCGGTTCTTCGAATTCCTTCGCTGGTGACTCACTCCGATCCTGCCCTCTTGTTTGAGAAGCTTCAGTCCATTTTCACTCGTATGTCTTTCTTCATCAATTGGCTTTCAAGGAATTGGCTAATCATCATTCAACAGGATCTGTCAAACACAGCGAAGTGAGGATGAAAGAGCATGCACTCCAACTGCTAGTGGGCTCTTTTTATGACCAGCATCCTTCGTTCTATTCTGCCATACTGGAGTCCTTGTTGGATTACCTTCTCATTCGAGGAAGTGGCAACGAGAGACACTTCAGACGCAAAGTGGTTGCCTATGCTTGCAGCCTTTCTGAGAAACAAGCTAAAGGAGGGAAGAAGAAGAAAGGAGAGGAGGCTGAAGAATATGCTTTGCTCTTTGCTGGTCTTCACACCGAGCTTCACCCTCTCATGGAAAAGATTCAGACCTCTAAAGGTGCCACAAAGGAGGTGTTCCCCTCTAAAAAGAGCTCGGATGCCAAGGTCTATATACCCCTCTTATCCTTTTTTTAGGAAAATACTGACAACAACAAATTACTTTATTAGGTTAATTTGGCTCTGTTGAATCGCTTGAGTGCAAACGTCAGGGCACATTCTTCCTCCTTGCTTTCTTTCGTCACATCTCAAATCGAGAAAGGCAAAGGCAAGTCGCTCTTGATGTTGGTGCTGAATAGGGCACTCGGTGCGGGAGGAAAGCCTCAAAAAGGCGATCAAATGGATACCCAGACGAAGGAGACTCAAGCCAAGATCGCCCTTTCCCTTTTCGATGTGGTCAAACGAGAGGGATACCTCTCGGGCAAGAAGAAAGATGTGGTGTTGCCTCCCGAACAGATGAAAGAAGTGCAAAGGGAAGATAATCAGAACCTGGTACTAACCATC
>Ga0209935_1004469_pt1 | contig 12891 bp, 19 predicted proteins | sample ThiBio_1000_plan_2_FD_183958 | JGI IMG/M metagenome (GOLD analysis project Ga0209935, IMG submission 183958) | Wastewater bioreactor microbial communities from Cape Town, South Africa - Thiocy_cont_1000_plan (SPAdes) | ecosystem: Engineered > Bioreactor > Thiocyanate-remediating >... | reverse complement strand
TTATATAAATAAAGAAATAGATTGTTTTTTATTATGAGAATTTTTGCAAACTATTATACAATTTTTGCCTTTTTCTCTAAGGAAACTAAAATAAATCTCTAAAGAGTATGTATATTTATCTTCAAAAAATTCTTCCTTATTGTTATTTTTCTAATAAACTAACATTTGTTTCCAAAATGAGTAAATTTTACAATTTTTTTTATAAGTGTTTGTAATAGTTTTTTTAGATAAAATAGATAGGAAAAAAATAAAAAATAACCTAAAATAATATTATTAACACAAAAGTTTATTTATTTTTACTGGAAAAATTATATATTAGGTTGTTATTTATTTTTAGTAATATACTAAAAAATGGAATTAAAAGGTAAATTTCTTGTTAAATTAAAAAATAAATTGACATAGTAGTTTTACTTACTTAATAAAGTTGATTTTCCCCCTTTCTCAATCACAATCAATTTTAAAAGATTTTCCCTCTTCTAATTCCTCATAACTACTAATGTGTATATTGGTTCTATATAAGAATCACTACTATTTAGTTTTTTTGAACTTATCTTTTTAATAACCACATAGCTTTTTTCACTCTTTTTTAACTTTCACTATAGTTATACTTCTTTATACTAACATTCTTAAATCTGAATGTTTATTATTGACACTTTATTAATAAAGAAAAGATATTACAAGTTATTTCCTATCCCTCAAAAACATACTCTCAATTTACTACTTTCAAACAAAACTACTTTATTAAAATTTAAAAACAAACACTACTACTATTTTTTACTTGTAAACAATAATAAGCCTCAGTTACACACAAAACAAACTAAGCTTTACTTTATTACTTAACTCAATTAACACTCTTTCAACTAAAGATCAAAACATTTACTCTAAGGCTTTTCAATTGCACACTTCTAATTTAGGGATTTTACCCTTATCTCACTATCAACTTTGACCACTTTTGGTAGAACTGTCCTTAATTCACTGCTCATTTTCTAGTTAGCTACTGCTTTTTTTTCCTTTTAGCAAAGTAACATTTCTTTCCAATATTTCTTCTCTATAGACAAGATAAAAAGCACATTATAGCATCACATTCAACTCTTTCCCTCAACCTCTCCTCTTCTTACTTATTAAACACTTTAACACAAAGAAAATCTCCAAATAAACTTTTATTTAAGTTTAAAAATAAATTAAATCTGATTTAAGTAATTCTATTCTGATTTGTGTTTTTGTTACAAAAAAATGATATGAGAGGTTACAAAAGACACTTACCAACAACTTTTACAATATGAGTTGGGTGAAATAATGATATTCAAGTTCACATGCTGATTTGTTTCCAAATACATCAACAGAGCATTTATTCGGATACACATGTGGTGCAGGGTTTGTTGCTTATTTAATTGGAAAACTGTCTTTTTTGTAGTGAGAAGAGAGATTAGGAGTAGATACCATAATATTAATGTTATGGTCAATTCTCTGGTGTAGTAACTCAGGTACAGGGTATTTCCATATAACCTCACATGAGGGGAATGATGATTCCATTCACAGTGTTTATCATCTGCAGGCACCAACTCCTGACGCAACCACCACCCATTCATAATATTCATGTCAGTATCAAGTGTCCTTGTGGTGAATGTGGAGTTAGTTAGTAGGTTAATTGAGGTACAAGTTCGTACTTGATGGTCTTCAGTAGGTGGGATGAAAAGCAGGAGATGGAAAAGGATGTTGGCCTCCTTTGAGCAGATTTTGTAACAACAACTACCCAGTCATCAACATCATCCCAGAGAATATTGACTACTTGGCTGGAACCCGTTTCAATGATCTTCTCCAACTCTGCCTCAGCTATAACAGCTTCCAATTCTTCACTTGTTCGATACTCGACAGTGGAATGACCTGTCCTTTGCCAGTTGTTTCCATGAGAACAAACAAAACACCTTTCAGTCCTCCAACAGTCGGTGATATTGGGGGTGTTCATGACGAGATTGTTGAATCGATGGAAAACACAACAAATCCTACCCAATGTTCTGTTTTTGAAAAAGAGGGATAATTGGTTGGTTGTGTATAGAAACAGCCGGGGGGGGGGCGAAGAAGGAACTTGAATTTCTTGCCTGGCATCACAGAAGTGAAGGATGAAGCACAGGAGTTCAGGAATTGCGAAAAGCTGATCCTGTGAGTGCATGTCATCTACTTTGGCGCATTTGGAAATCAGATCTTGTGTTTGGTTGGGAGTTTCTGCTTTCCTCTTGGGTGTTGCCATCCATTGCTTTCACACAAAATATTTTAGCAAGAACGCTTTTTCCAAGCCCCGAAAATTTTGGCCTCCAATCGATGATTGGCCTGATACTAAGAAAGCGGTACAAGAACCCGAAAAATTGTAGCAAACGATTCATTTATTGGAGGTCACACCGCTTCTCTCCCTGCTTCCTTACAGGATGTATCAAAGAAGGCAAAACTTTCAAATGATGTGCTGCACCAACGTGCAAAACAAAATCAATGTAGTTTGCCAGGTTCCCCAGCGAGGATTTCAATTGCATGGCGGATGTTTCAACATACCCCACCGCTCCAATGTGAATTGCCATTCCCGCACCTTCTTCAAATGAAATGCAATTCTTCACATCTGCAAAAAGGGGAAAGTAAGCTTACTAATTAGGACTGACGAGAAATACCGTCGCGAAGGTCAGTCTTTGTTGCAATGACAATGATGGGAGCTTTCGATCGGGTTCTTAGTTCAGGTATAATTTGGCTGTGTAGAACATCAAAGGAAGTCCAGTCATCAACTGCAAAACAAGCCATGACGACCTCAGCACCTGTAAGCTGCTCTATATAAAAGCTACATCCAGAATTTGAGAGTGGTTGCGAGGTGGGGGGGGTGAAAAGAACAGGTTAGGGTTCCTATACCTATGATAGCGCGGAGCGTTTTGTGGCCCTGGACCAAGAGTATCCCAAAAGCTCCATCCTATGCCTCTTTTAGCCAGTGGGCTTTCCAAACCCCCAACAAATCCATCAAAGACTGTGGGAACGTATTCCGTGGGGAACTCCAACGAGGTAGTAGCAATCAACAAGCATGTCTTCCCAACCCCATGCACTCCCACAACAACCGGTAGGCAATGATACGATTCGGAGATCCTTCGACCCTTCTTTTTACAATATTCAAACAGTGTGGATTTGAAGCCGTGACCATCCCATAGAGATGCACCATTGTTATCCTCAACGAAGATCTTGCGCCACTTGAATCGTTTTGCGGCCTGTTCTGCAAATGCTTCCCGCCATGAGATTCGATCTTCTTCCTCGGGTGAGTTCGAGGCGGGTTTGCAAGGCCCAAATTGTTGTTCAGTTACTCTTCGCCACAGAATGTCATCGGAAGCCACGTGGAACCATCGCTTGCAAACAAACATGCAGCCGAGCAGATCTCTTGCTGTATCCAAGTATTGAAATATACTGCTTCAGGTGAGATTACTTAGGGGAAAGGTATTGGAGCTTACTGGAGAAGATTTTCGTCGGCCAGCACAGTATCGGTGTTCAGGTGCCTGCTTACCTTAGCGCGAGCCTTTCCTTTTCGCTTGGCGTCCATCTAGGTTTGAGCATGCCTTCTTGGAATCAATTCATTTGTCGCATATTACTTTAGGTTCTTGGAAAATGTAGCAAAAGACTGAGGATCGGAACACAAATTATTGTAATGTTGAATGCAACGCGTTGCTTGCGCGTTAGACTTTCGTGAGTACTTTCTTTGTGCCAGAAGTATGGGTAGTTTGCTATCCAGCAATCAGGGAGAACTCGAAGACGAAGAGCATATGACTACAACTACGATCCTACTCGTAAGATTGAACTACGCGAGTTCTGTCTGTCATCATGTGAATGCTCAAGACCACAGGATGACGACGAAACATTCGCCCTTCGCGCCCATCGCACTGGCTGAAATTAATTGTCAAATAATTCCTCGCCAAAAATACGCCCCAATAAGAAATGAAATCTTGGCATTTATAAAAGCTATCTAGATTACATCAGAGAATGAACTTATGCATGGATTATCTTATCGATATCGGCTGGAAGGCGGTCGATTTGAGTCTCGTAGAATCTCTGCAATTCCTGAATCTCCCTCATGTCCCTCCCATCCACAAGGTTGATGGCGACGCCCTTTCTTCCAAAGCGGCCGCTTCTTCCCACCCTGTGGATGTAGTTCTCTCTGTCTCTCGGCAAATCAAAATTGATGACCACCGAAACTCCTTGAACATCTATCCCCCTCGCAAGGAGATCGGTGGAAATGAGCACGCGCGTCTTGCCCACTCGGAATTCCCTCATTATGTCATTCTTTTCAGAGGGCTTCAGTCCGGCATGAATACACGAGACTGTGAAGTTATCGCGGGTCATCCTATCCTCAAGATAGTCTACAGCTCTCTGATTGGGGCAAGAAAAGGAAAAGATTAGGTTTCTGCTAAATAAGGTAATAAGAACTTACCTTTGTGTTGCAAAAGATAACCGATTGGGTAATGTCGAGACTCCCATAGAGATCGCAAAGAGTCTCGTATTTGTATTCTTGTCTCTCGCAGTCGACATAGAATTGCTGGATGCCCGCAAGAGTCAATTCCTCGCGTTGCACGAGAATTTTGACGGGATTCCTCATGAACTTCTCCGTCACTTGAAGACATTCCTCAGGCATGGTTGCCGAAAAGACACCCACTTGAACATCCTAAAATAGGTTTGTGTATGAGCTTTTTGAATTGAACCAAATAAGGAAAAGTTAGTTTACCTCAGGTAAAGAACTGAAGATATCCCTGATGGTATCGGTGTGCCCCTTGGAGAGAAGGTCATCCGCTTCATCCATAGCAAAGATGACGACGTCTCGCGTCTCGAGGAGTCCCTCGTTTATCATGTGTAGGACTCGTCCAGGAGTCCCCACCACGACATGGGCTACCTTGAGGTCCTTAATGCATTGTCCTACACTTTGTAGAAGGTTAAGTTGTTGTAAGAGAGAGAGAGAGAAGAATAACTTACGGAGTGCCTCCGACACATAGCGCGGTCTTAATCTTCATATGAAGAGAGAGCGCGTTGACAACGTCGTCCACTTGTTGAGCAAGTGGAATAGTCGGCAAAAGGATCAGCGCCTGCAAGCGATCCTTTTCGGCGTCGATCCTCTGAAGGACTCCCGTGGTGTAGGTGGCAGTCTTTCCGGTCCCGCTTTGAGCCTGAGCGATCACATCGCGTCCGCTTGCAAACGGCACGATAGCGCGCTGCTGAATTATAGACGGGCGATCATATCCATACCTAAAAGATTAAAGATTAACTATCGGCTGAGAAAGATTAAGATTTAAAAAAGCAACAAACATAACAAAGATAAACAAAAGAGGGAAAAGTAATAGGAAGGAATAAAAGTGGTAACCTGTTGGGGATAAAAAATGAAACAAAAAAATATTTAAACGTACCCGAATATGCCACGCAAAAGCGGCTCCTTGAGGTTCATAGAATCGAACGACGGGAAGCATTGCTCTCCTTCGGGTAGGACGTCTTGAGAAGTCGCTAGCTTAGCTTCCTTCTCGAAAGTCTCATTCAATTGTTGTTGAGCTTTGAAAGTATCCATTTTCTGGCAGTTGGTTGATTGTTGTAGTAGGTTGTAGTAGTTGTATGTTGGTAAGTGTACGAAAAGAAAAAAGAGAAAGGCAGAGCCATATTTATACCTTGAGAATTTCTTGAGGATCGGGAGTACACCCACGATACTCGCTGAAATGAAGCTAAGAAATTTGGAATTCTTGCAGAACAGGAAATGTCGGTGTTTGCAGACTCCCCCTTCCAATTAAAAATCAAAAATTTGATTTGTTGATCTTGCAAGGGCCTTGGTGCAACAGAAGGGTCTAAAATCCTCCTAGTTGGCCTTTAGCAGATCTTAGCACGAACGCAACGGCAGCACCGTGACTTGTTGTACAATATGTAAAAGAACCGCACAAAAAAACATACCTTGCGAAGAGACACTGCAAGCGCGCTGACTTCTGAAGAAGCTATCCAGCTACTTCTTAGCGTTGCTGCAAATTTAGTAGTTCAGCGCCCCTTTCGTCATTCCGACGCTTCCTCCATTTTTTGTAGTCTTTGTTTCCAAGAAACGGGTGCAGCACGCATTTAAACTTGTAAAACAGAAGGCAATATCAACAATAGCAATACATATTTGAAAAGGCTGCGAGGGTTACAGAGATCACCACTTTTCAGAATAAGGACGTAGATCCAACTCGTGAGTCCAAGCGTTCTTGCTCTGGGTGTATATATGATAGAAAGACTCGGCAATCGAATCCGGAGAAAGCAGCGCGTCTTCGGGTGCATCCTTCATGTTTTTATCGATTCTTAGCTTTCTTCTCATGATAGGGGTAATCATATCCTTACCTTCAACCCAAAGCGTTCACGAATGAATTCAGAGTCCACTGGCCCGTCCACCACAACATGCGCTACATGAATACCTTTTGGGCCTAACTCACGTGCCATACTCTGTTTTTTAAAATTGGTTAGGCTATAACTCAACTAAAGAAGAAGTCTTATGCATATACCTGAGCCAATGCACGCAACCCGCTTTTAGCACTCGAAAAGGCTGCAAACCCGCTTGCTCCTCTTGTGGCTGCAGTTGCCCTAGGGTTGTGTGAGCGTGAGTGAGCTTGCAAGAGAAAAGGGTGTAGTGTAGCAAATTACCCTGTGAAGAGGATGGTGCCTCGGCCACGAGGGGTCATGCGTTGAGCAGCCTCGCGGCCAACAAGAAACCCGCCAAAACAAGCCATCTCCCAAATCTTGAGGAATTTTGTAGAGGACAGCGTGAGGATGCTCTCGTTGTACCATGCCCCGACGTTGAATATTGCCACTTCCACAGGACCGTATTGATTCTCTACCTCTTCGAAAAGACGTTTCACCTTGAATTTTGGATGAATTTTGATTAATAATGTAATTTTTATATGCGGTTTACCTGATCTTCCTTCCTTGCATCGAGGGGATAAGGATGCGCTTCACCTCCCGCTTGTTCAATTTCTTTACACAAGGCAAACAGGGGTTCCTTCGTACGTCTTGAGGCAGACATTAATCCCCGCGTTCAAATTCACCCGATTTACCTTGTCACGATTACGTTGAATCCTTCTTTTGCGAATTTCCGTGCTATGGAAGATCCTATGCCTGGTCCCACGCCTACTACAATTGCCACTTTGCGCTTTTGATCTTGCACTCCACTCGACACCACTGACAATGAATCAATCAAAATTTTGACGGCAGATGTCGCATCGCGAAAACAATTTACCGTTTAGACTTGTGTGGTGAACAAGTAAGTTCTTAGGAAGATGTTCCTTTAACACCGCGAGGCGCCTGAGAGCACCGCTGCCGTCCATGTGGTTCTTTATCGAAGAAAGAAGGGACGCAAGCAAATCCCATCGGCGAAACAGCAGAAGCCTTTCTTCGAATTCAAATCTTTTTACTCTCGATTTCATTCTGCTTCCATTTCTGAGGTACTGAGTGTGTAAAGCTCCACACTGCTCAAAGGAATGTGAGTGAAGAGAAAGCAATTTTCTGGGTGTGTGGTGGGGATAGCAAGCCTGTAAATGCTATCTTGAAATAGGGCAAATTCTCGACATTTTTGCCAAAGGTAATTAAAGTTGTTGGGATTTTTGTAGTTAAATAGAAAGAATCCTATTAAGGAATTGGTGTGTAAAAGCTTGGATCTTTAGCTGGAGAGAGAGAAAGCTTGATAAAAAGTGATAATTTTGACTTTTTCTTTAGCACTCATATTTTTAAAATAATTCAATAGGTAGTCACAGTAAATTTCCAATAAAATATACTTTGTTGTAATAATCTTTCTCAATTCTGATTTTAATTTTGCTTTTCTTCTCTCCTTTATTAAATCTTGTAAGTGATACTTGATTTTTTTGTTTGCTTACTCAATTTGACTATTAGTTTGAATGGGGAGTAAAATAAACTTTTGTGATAATAAGTAATTATTATTAAAAATTACCTTAAATCCCATACTTACTGTAGATTGCTTTTAATAAAGCACCACCAAATTCACCAGCATTATCCACTTGCATAATGGTAAAAGGTTTTTCTTTCTAAATCTTAACCTTAACAAAGGTTGTAACTTACTCACACTTTTGGTTTAAAAATATGTTCCCAAAGAGCATTTTCAAAAAGTAATCAATAGTAAAAAAGCAAGAAACTTTGTTTTCTATTATTTTACCTCCTTTTTCTACTTTATAAATGTAAGGCCCAGTGAAATTCATTTGTTAGTATTCTATCAGATGAGTTACAATAATTGGTTGTAGTGGAAAAACATTATGGCTAAGATAGTAAAACAAATGATACTGCTAAAGTACTTCTTTTATCTTATCCTGTCAAATAACTTGCACTTTCACAAGAGTTGAAACCCTCTCAACTGAGTCAGTCTCTGAATTGATACACAAAACTAATAACCTAAACAATCTCCCATTGACAAAAGAAAATAGTTTACACTACTTCCTCCAATTTGCTTTCTTATTTGTTTGTTTTGATGCTGAAAGCTTAGCAAACACTCTGAGTAAGCTCACTTACTTTCTCCTTCTGATTGAAGAAAGCTAACAATCTCTTCAACCTCAAGAAAGTCCATGAGTAGGGATGTTGATGTATACAAGGGCAAGAAAAGAAACTAAGGCATGTGTCGACATCAAGGTAATCTACATTCTTTATTTTGTTACCTTTTCGGCAAAAAGTAATCCCCAGATTCCCTCCGATTACATTAGGGGGATTACTTTTTGCCGGTGACACATCAAGTTTCCCTTTGTGCCTTTTGTGTTTTCGCGGAAGGTGACTTGTCGACATGTCCTTTTAGAGGTACTCCGCGTTGCGGCTTTGGGGCTGTCTGACAAACAACTCAATGCCGCACAGCCCAGAACTGGAAAATGCACCGCTTCAGCTTACGGTGGTCAGCATCTTTATTTCAATAAACAAGATAACAACAATAATCATGGCCAGTAAAGAGGCTCTTCACACCGGGAGGACAAATTCTGACGCGCTTTGCTTGTTCAGGAGAATCAACCCATGAATACAATTCCCCATCATCTGATGGAGAGTGGAATCAGCGGCAAGGAACAATGCAATAGTACGAGCAGTGTGATTGAAGAGAGAACTCACATGTGAGGGCAAGAACATATTCTCCCCATGCAACATCTCGAATGTGTTTGCGTTGAGGCAATTGTTTCAATTCTCCATCGTTTGAATCGAAGAAATATGATTCTGAGAAGCGGATTAGGAATTGGCGAGGTAGTATAAAAGGAATGCATACGGGAACAAGGAACATCCACTGCCAATCGGATGATTTGAAGGAGCAATTCAATTGGAAGACGATACAGGAGACATTCAGGATGTCGAGGTTGTTTGCTTTGTGGATGGATGGAATGGATCATGAGGAGAATCTTCACAACTTGTTTGCATTCCACAGGGTATTGATGATTCGTCTCTGGACTCCATGGAGGATATCCACCTTTTGAAATTGAACTGAAAGTTATTTTCATTTGCGGGGGGGGGAGGGAGCACGAAGGTTGCGGGGGGGAGGCGGAGAAATTGAAAAACGAACATACCCACAAGAGCAACAACTGAGGATCTTTGCGTTCGGCTGTGTCTTGCAGCAATCTGCTTCACAGGAAAGCCATTCATGGTGAATGGTTGTTCGATTCCCTCTTTCGAGAACTTTAGTAACCTGTGGTCATCTGTGGACATTGTCAGAAACAACAAGATACATGGCAGCGGAGTTTTTTTACCCATCAAACCCCAAACCCGCGAGTCCATCAGCACCAATGTTTTGAGTTTTGAGCCTTGCGGAACGCCATGACTCCACCTCTCAGTGTCTGATCAATTTCAGCAATCAATCAAATGAAGTGAACAAACTCAATAGACTCACCGCTGTAGACGTACTTCACCTGCCCTTCCTCTGTTGGATAGTCAGTAAGCATCAAAAGAACCATCTTAGAAAGAGAAGAAAGGAATCCTCACTTGTTAGGAGAGCTTCTTCCTCATAACCAGGAAACATCAGATCGAATGTTCCGATTTCGTCTTGCTTCCAAGTTTGAGCCACTGGGGAATCAAGAGTGTAACCCCAGAGGTACATCATGCCGTCCTCTACAAACTTGGGGTCAACGCGGGAGATTTAACCAACGGTTGAGGAAAACCTGCAAGTCCCCAGTTTCCTATTGTCGCGATGGTATTGAATACCAGCTTCATGTTGACCTCTTCCAGCCCTTCAACTCTTTGCACCTTCTTTCCGGATTTTCTATCGTCTATCAGTGCATACACCTCACCAGCAGCTTGTTGAGCAAATTAGATTTGAATGAGTTTGTGGGGGGGAGAAGGGAGATGAAATACCGGAGATTACAAAACCACCCCCAACAGATTTAATCGCAGTCACTTCGGGCGGAAGATCGAAGGAAATGGGAGTGGTGGTGTCAGGATTTCGAACGACCAAAATCTTGCTTGCTTGGACAACATCCATTAAGAGTAACCTGAGACCTGCGGGCGGTGGCTTGGGCGAGCTGTTTGCTGAAGCACTTAATTTTTCGCGGAAGGCGCTGTAGGCCTGCGGTAATTAGTTTTCCAGGACTGCTGGTTGGCGCCAAGTCGTCCAGATCGCGGCTCATCCATTCCTATAGCACTTTTCGGGAAAGGCGACGACCTTGTCGACATGCTCCGTGCGTGATGAGCAGGCACAGTTGCCGCTTGGAGGCTCTTCCTTATCCTTTTCCTTCTCTTTTCCCTTAGCGGACATTTGAAATGAGCCTAAGCGCAAACCAGACGCTCAATTCAAGGGCAGGAAATAAATAAATAACTTAACGTTTTCAATAAACAAGATAACAAGCACCATTATCGCCAGTAAACAGTTTCTTCACGCCAGGAGGACAAGTTGTGACCCTCACCGCTTGATCAGGGGATTCACTCCATGAATACAATTCCCCATCATCTGCAAACATTGGTGAGTTCATGATGATAGCTGGCGGGAATGCAGAGGACTTACATGTCAAGGCGAGTACACGACCATATTTTCCCCAAGCGGCATCCATAATGTACTTCCCTTGAGGCAATTGTCTCAGTTCTCCATCTTCTGAATCGAAGAAATATGATTCTGAACAAGGAAAGAAGATAAATGAAAGAGATATTGCCATCATTTGTACATACTGTAACAGGGAAGATCAAAGGCTAGGCTAATGATTTGAAGGAGCAAATCAATTGGAAGACGATACAGGAGACATTCAGGATGCCGAGGCTGTTTGCTTTGTGGATGGGATGAATGGATCATGAGAAGAGTGTTCACAACCTGCTTGCATTCCACAGGGTATTGATGATTCGTCTCTGGACTCCATGGAGGATATCCACCTTTTGAAGTAAAAGGTTATTTCATTTGTTGGGGGGGAGGGAAGGGAGATATAAAACAGAACGAACCCACAAGCGCACCAACTGAGTGTCTACGGTTGGCGTACTCCCTTGCAGCAATCTTCTTCACAGGTAACCCATTCATGGTGAATGGCTCTTCGACACCCTCACTTAATCTGTGGTCATCTGTGGAAAGTGTTTAAGAAACCTACAGAGTGGAGTTATTACCCGTCAAACCCCAAATCGTTGAGCCCACCATCACCAAGGATGTGATTTTTTTCCCATCCGGAACTCGATGCCTCCATCCCTCCCCTTCTGCATTTGATTTAACGACGGTCAGCATATTTTCTCAAAGCGAGAAGCTAAGGTAAATACACACCATTTAATGCGCATATCACTTCCCCTTCCTCTGTCCGTAACAGTTGTAAGGAAATGAAACGTCACGAAAGATTGAAGTCAAACCCACTTGTTAAGAGAGCTTCTTCCTCCCCGCTGGGATACAAAAGATCGATAGCTCCACATGCCTCGCGCGTCCAATTTTGTGCCAGTGGGTGATAAAGAGTAAATCCCCAGATGTAAGTCATTCCATCCTCTACAAACTCTGTCACCAAGATTATAAAGAGTAGGAAGAGAAGTCACCTGCGACCCCGAAATGCCCTAAAGAGTACAATGTATGTAAAGCCAACTTCATGTTTACCTCCTCCAACTCTTTAACGCGTTCCACCCTTTTGTCATTTTCAGGTCCAGCGTCAGTCAGTTCATGCACCACTCCCGCGGCTTGTAGAGGAAATCAGGCCGGGTTTTGGGGGGGAAGGAAGTGAATACCATTGACCACAAAGCGACCCGCAATTGATTTGATCGCCTGCACCTCAGGTGGAAGATTGTAGGTCCATGGAGTGGAGTGAGGATTCCTGAAGGCCACGATCTTGCTCGCTTGCAGGGCCTCCATTGTCGCTTATGAGGAAAGCCTCATTTTCCAGGAATTGAAGTTCAATTCCACAAGAATAAGAATAAACAAAGAATAATACTCTTTGTTTCAATAGACAAGATAACAAAAACAACCAGCATCAGAAAAGAGTCTCTTTACACCAGGAGGAAAACATGTAACCCTCATTGCTTGTTCAGGAGAATCAACCCATGAATACAATTCCCCATCATCTGATTGAGAGTGGTTGGAAGGAGCGAGAATGAAAGGGGACTTACATGTGAGGACGACAACAGAATCTCCCCATGCAACATCTCGAATGTGTTTTCCTGGAACCATTTGCCGCAATTTTCCCTCTTTCAACCCAACATCAAGGAAATATGACTCTGCAAACCAAAGAGAATCTCAGAGACATGAATTAAAAGGAAGAGATCAGGATGACATACTGTAACAAGGAAGATCGACTGCAAGTCGAATGACTTCAACAAGCAATTCCATTGGAAGAAGATGCAGAAGACATTCAGGATGTCGAGGTTGATTGGATTTTGGGTGGATGGAATGGATCATGAGGAGAGTCTTCACAACCTGCTTGCATTCCACAGGGTATTGATGATTCGTCTCTGGACTCC
>Ga0209935_1004467_pt1 | contig 12892 bp, 19 predicted proteins | sample ThiBio_1000_plan_2_FD_183958 | JGI IMG/M metagenome (GOLD analysis project Ga0209935, IMG submission 183958) | Wastewater bioreactor microbial communities from Cape Town, South Africa - Thiocy_cont_1000_plan (SPAdes) | ecosystem: Engineered > Bioreactor > Thiocyanate-remediating >... | reverse complement strand
TGGTGCGCGATCACATCAACACCAACTCGAGCGTCGACGAGCTGCCCGATAGCGTGCGACAGCGTTGGATCGACTTTGATCAAGGTCAACTGGAGCCGCACATTAGCCAGCGTCGTTCGATGACGCGTACTGTCTCTCGTTCCTCGTCGACTCGATCATTGAGTAACGAGGCAAACTTGATTCGACTCGATGAGTATAACTACATACTCACTGAGTAGATGTTGCACATTCCCTCTCGGATCTCTTTCGCTCGCTATCTATCTATCTATCTATCTTGTTCTCGTTGTTGTTGTTGTTATTTCATTGTTCCATGTTGGTCATGTACTGTAGTTTGCTCGTTCCACTCGTTCGTTCCACTATTACTGGTAAAGTAAGACGTACTTCTTGTATCACTATCTATCTATCTAACTCTCTTTGATCTCGATTAAAGGAGACACTTGTTAACCCCAAGAGTGAGTGGATAATGCGTTTTTACTCATTGGTGTAAATAGACCACCACCACAACACAACGATCAAGGTCCATGCGTAGATGCAAGCAAGGCCTTTCCTCTCTCGCTCTACAATGACTACGAGTCATATGCGATACGAGCAGACACAATAAATATAAACAGCAAACAAAACAAGCAAGCGTAGTAAATGGGTGAAGCAGCAAGGGGTAGAAGGAGAGTAGTATCAACAATAGGGGCAAGAAGATGATGCACAGGACTACTGCTGCTTTGGTGCATTCGATCCCAAGAGTGGTGACGAGGCCGTCAACATTGGCGAGCTCGGTACCGAGGGATGTAGCTGAGGTGCGGAGATCGAGGTGGCTGATGTGGTAGAGGACGATAAGGAGGAGGTGGAGGAGGTGGAGCAGGCGGAGGTAGAGGATACGGTGGCGGCGGCGGAGACTGAACGAATGAGTGCCAGTGGTACTGGTGTTCTATCGAGGTCTGCCAACGAGAGCCGTATCAAGTCGACGACGCTGGTGGCCGGGAGCGCTTGCGGCAAGCAGCCGTTCACCATCAAGGCGCCAGCGCTCGAGCCGCCGTTGGACGAGGCGAGAGAGTTGCTCGCGTGTTGCTCCAACGACACGCGAAGCGAATCGAGCAACTCGGCGATCGTGAGCTGCTGCGATGACTTGGCGTCTCTGGGTAGCTTGGGGTGTAGGAGCGGCTGCGAGTGCGACTGCTGCCGATAGCGCGGGTCGGTCGAGGTCGAGGCCGAGGAGCGCGAGAAGGGCTCGAGGACCGTGAGGGCGCGCACTCGCCACGAGTCCTCGATGATCGGCGGAAACAGCACGTCGATGACCGAGATCTTGGCGCCGACGAGCGCCTGCATGCCGGCATCGAAGCGGAGCTCGAGCTCCCACACGAACTTGACCGAGTGGTCTCGCTCGGAGCCCGATCCCGAGGCGCGATAGCGTCTCGTGACCGTGATGAGGCTGGGCGCAATGTGGATCGAGACGCCGACCGGGCCCTGGCGCTTGTAGAGGAAGGCGTTGCCGATCGCGGCGCGCAGCAACTCCTCGGCCGGCTCGAGCAGATCGGTCACGAGCGCCTTGAGTAGCATGGTGAGCGGCGAGGTCGCCAAGCCGATGCTGTGCTTGCGGCCAAAGACCACGTCCTTGTCGCCCTTGGCCGTGACGATCGCGCTGTTGTCGTCATCGTCGTGCAAGATCGATGCGAGAAAGTGCTTGAGCGGCTTGGTGATGTCGCCCTTCATCGGTACAACGAGGAAGAAGGTGCCCTCGATCTTTTGCACAAGGTCCGACGACTCGTGCAAGTGCTCGGCGAGCACCAACAACAGATTGAAGACCGTTTGTGCATGGACGGTGGCACCCTTGTACAGCTATCAACCGGTTGATCAAGCGACGCATGTTAGCAAGGTGGCGGTAGCCGTGAGAACGCGCAAGATCAGAGTGTACCATTTTGCCCTTGTGGTTGTAGATCTCGAGGAACTCGACAATCTTGAGGAGCTCCTTGCTCAGTGAGAGCTTGGAGAGTGGTCGTCGCCAGAGGAGGTTGTATGGCATCTCGGGCGAGAAGAACGGCCGTAGCGAGCTGTCGAACGAGCGTGTCAGAGTGAGTTACGTGAGGTCGCGAGTGCAGGTGTTGAGCAACAACATACTTGAGCACCGACTCTCTTCGTTCCTTGGACAGGTCTTTGCTCAGTTTGAGGTCTACAATATGTACATCGGCGCTCAACATCTCGCTCATGCTCGGATCGAACGTCATGACCAGCATCCATTCGAACTCAAAAAAGGCGCCAGGCGTGCAGTCGTACGACTACAGCAAGCAGTGTGTAAGAAGCATGCCCAGCGACACAGCGAGACAACTACTTTCGTGGGGGCACGTACCTGCTCTCGTTTACGGTGCATGACTCGAATCTTATTTACAGCTGGGCACGGGATGATGTTGAGCAAGGCAGAGATGTCGCCTCCGGTCATTTGGTGCGCCATCGTCGTGGCCGCAGGTGCACTCACGTTCTTGGTGGCAGTGACTGTCGTGAAGTTTGCGGCATTTCTATGAGAGAGAGAGAGAGAGTGTGTGTGTGTGTGTGTGTAAGAAACCAAGGTCTACCATGTGTGTGGAGCTTGCCGAACGTACCGAGCAGCGGCCTTGAGCTTGTGCTGTGCTGGTGGGTGGGTGCCCGTTGAGACACGACGTGCAGCGATCGGGGCGCTCTTCTTCGAAGCCCCCTCGTTTCCAATGAGAGGCACACTCGTTCGGCGACCGGTGCTGTCGACGCTTTGAGACTGGAGTTGTGCGAGACGCTTCGACGAGGCAGACACCGGATCGATGATGGGCGGTGTGTCCAAGAAGAACTCGATTCGAATGCGCCAAGTGCCCTGCAAGCCAACACGAGCGTGTGAGTTGGGTACGAATAACTCGCACAAGGCAGAGCGAGAGAACGGACCTTGACATCCTTGTATCGAAAGGTCTCGTAGATGGCACTGCGGAGGTCCATGACGACAGGAGAGATGATCTCTTGGTGGAGTGTCTTGAGCAGCTTGATGAAGGCGCCCTGTAGTGGAAGCAATCATCAATCAGACTCCGTGTTCCTCAACACGCCAACAAGCGCGAGAGCGAGACGTACACTCTCGCTAACGGCTTTGCTATGGAAGAAGCTCTCCATCTGAATGCTAATATCGCCACCTAACCGCAGCAAGCAAGCGAGCAAGTAAGCGGATGATATCGAATGAATGAGTGAATGATCGCAATGGAGAATGAGGCGTACCCTCGTCTTTGATGTGCTTCTGGAGCTCCTGTTGAATGTGCTTGGCGAATCTGTGTCGATTCGATTGACCCGAGTCACTGCGGCGGCGAACCGAGAGACTGGGCGAGAGCGACAACGACGACTGTGTCGTGTGCGTGAGCGTGTCGAGCAGGTCGTCGTCGTCAAAGTCTTGGTGCGACGAGCTCGTGTCGTAGTCGCCGTTGATGATCGGACGCGTGAGATGGAACTCGGTGCAACTCTCGTAGTCGTCGCTGCCAGACAACAGCTCGACCGTCTCGCCTTGTTCCTACACGAGAGCCAACGATGAGTGAGCGAGTGAGTGAAGTGGAGCGTGTCTGCCAGGACGGGCGGCGGAATGCGGGCGTACTTCAGTGCCATCGAGGCCGTCCAACGGATCGCCGACGTCACGCTCCGAGTGCGAGTCGGACGAGAAGGCCGACGAGAGCGAGAAGCTACGCTCGCCCTTCCTGCGCTTCTTCTCCTTGCTCGATAGCCGCTTATCTCGCTCCTATGAGCGCGAGTGCGAGTGTGCCGACAGTCAATATTGCGCAGCCAACGTGGGCAGCACAATAACGCCAATCCACGAATACGATGCAGCAGCAGGTTGAATGCAAGCTCGAATCGAAGGAGGTTTGAATGCATGACAGCAACGACGGCGCACGTACGTCGGTTTCGATGGGCAGCAGGTAGTCGGGCAGGAAGGCCGCGAGCACGGTCAGGATGTCGCGCACGCTCGTTCCTCGAGGCGCATGCTCGTCGTCTCGCAGGTACTACACACACACGACGACGGCGAGGCAAGGGGAGGGTTTAAGAGTTCGTTCACTACCCGAGACCAAGGTACCGATGGTCCCGATGATAATGAAGCAGCCAGAGTGCGAGCGAGAGCGAGTGTGCGTATGAAGCAGCGTGCAGACGGCAATTCAAATTGAACATGTACGAGAGTGCGTGCGTGGATGGTGGATGGTGGCTGGCGACGTACGATGGTGTGCGACGAGCCCTCGGCGATCTCGAGCTGGTTGGTGAGGCGCGGGAGGTCGCGATGCACCGGCAGCGAGGCGAAGTCGCGCGACCAGATGTCGGCCACGCGCGCCAGCAACGACGGCGTCGCCATGGAGCGCGTCGACGACGACACGCTATCGCTCCCGCCGCTGCTTGTCGTGCTGCTGGAGATAGAGGTGCTCGTGTCGTCCGAGGGCTCGATGGCCGCCACGGCGCCGCCTTGTGTGGCGGACGCTGGTGCTGACGATGGCGCAGGCGATGGCGCAGGCGGTGCTGACAACGACGACAACAACGACAACGACGACGGCGGCGATCGTGTGGCGGATGGAGCGGACGAGGCTCGCGGTGGCTGGTGAGCGGTCGAGACGGTGGAGGCGAGCTCGGGGCTGAAGGCGAGCGATGCCAGTCGCGCTGTCAGGTCCTCGACGAGTGCGAGGAAGGGACGCCGGTGCTCAGGCTGCTGCTGCTGTTGCTGCTGTTGCTCAGGGTGCTGGTGCTGCTGCTGCTGCTGGTGCTTGAGCGCGAAGGAAGAGTGTTGGTGTGCGAGTCGACGTGTGGCGAGCGCGTGTTGGAATTCTCGTGGCTCGGTCTTGGCTCGTTGGTTCCTCGAGGGGCTCCCCAAGAACAAGAAGAAGAAGAGTAGTAGTGGGGTAGGGGCTTGTGGTATGTGGTGGTGGTATGGTGGGGTGGGGTGCAATTGCGCTCGAGCGAGTGGAGGCGCGAGAGAGAGAGAGGCAGACGAAGAGCGAGAGAGAGAGAGAGAGCGAGTGCGATAGATGCGCGTCTCATAGATACCACGGTCCTGCTTCCTGCTGCTCCTGCTTCCTCCGCCGACCTGGCTCCTGCCCCCCGAACCCCTCCCCAACGCCCCCTCGTCTCGTTCCGCTCCACCCACCCACCACCTCTGCCTCACCGGCTGCCGCACTCCAGCCAGCGCCCAACCTCACCAAGCAAAAATCGACACACATTTTTACTGTGCGGTGCCTGGTATTGGCGCCGTGACTAGCATCACAAATACCAACCACAGGCTCGGACCACGGGCCTACACAAACCGAACAAAAGCATCGCCGCCGCCGCGTGGCTTCTCTTTTTCGTCCCCGCCTTGCCTCGCGCGCCGCCCTCTGCTCCCCCTCCCTCCTCCCCCTCTGTGCGTTTCTCTGCCACATTCCCACCAGTGATACCTCCTGCTCCTCCTCCTCCCGGCCGTTGTCCCCTCCCCAATCCTCCCCCACCGCCGTTATCCGCCGCGTGGTTGTTGCCGTCGCCTCTCGAGAGAGTGCGCGTGTGAGTGTGTCAGAATGAGCCAGACCAACTTGATCGTGAACTACCTGCCGTCGGCGCTGGAAGAGAACGACTTCAAGGCCTTGTTCTTGGAGTACGGCGAGATCGAGTCCTACAAGCTGATACGCGACAAACACACAGGTACGTTCCGCTCTCGTTGTTGCTGCTGCCGTTATTGATCGATGGGCGCATGATGCGCGTCGGTGTCTGTTGGTCTTCTTTGCTGGTGGATGATGGTCGTCGTTGGTCTTGGTCTGCTTCGTGGTGCGTCTTTGTTGTTGGACTTGTTCGTCGTCCTCGTCGTCTTGTTTACGGTGGTGTTCGCAATATTGGCGGTGGTGTGATGCGCGCATTATCATCGTCGTCGCCTTTTTTTTGCTTGGCGCGCGCGTTGATTTCGTGGCGAATCTTTCTTTCGCTCATTACGCGCTCTGCTCTCTCTCTCTCTCTCTCTCTTGGTGGGTGGCGGTGGGTTTGATCTCATATCCTCGTTACGTGGTTCGCGTGTGCTGTATCGCGTTCGCGTCCTTGTATATGCGGTTTTCCTTTCGGCCTTATTTTTTTCGCCTTGGTGCCCTCACCCGAAAAAAATATGTAAAAACCCAAAACCCCTATACAATCGACCCAACCCCTACACGCCTCCGACCTCCGTACCGTACGAATCGGGATCGAATAAACCCCTCCCCTCCCCATAGGCAAAAGTTTATGCTATGGCTTTGTCAACTTTTCGTCTGCCGATGCTGCTCAGGCAGCCATCAATGCGCTGAATGGTTTGTTGCTCCCCTCTCCTCCCTCCTCTCTCCTCTCTCGATGATCTTGATCATCAATCATTGATCAAGATCTCACCCTCTCTAACTCGGTTTTGGTCACTTTTCGTTTATCTTGGCTTGATTTTCGTTGCTTCTTGTTGTTCGTTCGTTTGCTCGATTGCTTGATTGACGCAGGTTCGGAATACCAGGGCAAGAAGCTGAAAGTAGGCTTTGCGCGGCCGTCTTCCGATGCCATCAAGCACTCCAATCTCTACGTCGCCAACCTGCCACTGTCATTCACGTCCGCTGACGTACAACAAGTCTTTGCACCCTACGGCACCATCATCGAGCTCAACATTCTCAAAGGTGCGTCAATACTGCCTCTCTATCTCTCATTTCTCTCTCTCTCTCTCTCTCTCTATCCTATCCATCTATTTCTCGCCTCTAGTTCTCGCTAGGAACTTGCTCTTTCCTTTCCATTCCATCCCTCCAGCTTGGCTCCATTTCTTTTGCGAGATGCTGCATCTTTACTTTTGGACGGTTGCTTTGGTGTCTCTGGTTGGTTTGTTTGCTTGCTTGTTTGGATGCTTGAATGGTTGTTACTTGGTTTGTTTTCGTTTCGTTTGTTTCGATGCGTTGCGCGTATCGTTCGTTGCTCATGTCGTCTCACAGCCTCCCTCTCAGACGCTGCTGGCGAAGGTCGAGGAGTGGCATTTGTACGATACGACACACGAGAACAAGCCCTCGCTGCCATCGCCGCTCTCAATGGCCGCGTGATTGGTTCGCAAGACAAGCCGGCCATCGTTCGCGTACGTGTGGGAGCATCATCAGTTCAGCTCGCGAGCCAACGTCGGCTGACCTTGCTGCACGCACGAACCCAGTTTGCTGAGACGCCAGAGGAGAAGCGCAAGCGAGCACGCACCAGCGTCTTCATGCCTGGTGTCGGTCCGGTGCGCTCGGTCATGTCGCCCAGTCAAGACCTGCGATTCAACCCGTGGCTGCGACCGCCGGTCGTGCCCGCCGCTCCCACCACTGCCGCGGCCGCGGCCGCTGCCGCCTCGCAGGCTGCCATGGCGCAAGGAATGCTCGCGTACCAGATGCCATTCCCGACCACGCCGTACCAGTCACCATTCGCGCTGGCGCCTCTCGCTGCTCCCACGCCAGCCATGCTCCCGACCGCCGTTCCGGGTACGCAATCACCCCTCACCATGTCCCTCTTTCGCCTCGCCTCGCCTCCAGCGGCCTTCCGATTTTCTTTGCGCATTGTGATGAACGGCAAATTGTCTCCATTCTATGAATGGTAGCCACTCCCGTGGGAGGACGGAGCACCGTTCGATGGGTATGCAGTGCGTCCGGGCTCAGGTTTTCTGACTCGTTCCATTCGCTGCCCACTCGTGGTGCTCTCCATCGTCCACTGCCTCGTAAGTGCCGTCGGCCTCGCTGGCGGTGCGACTGCGCGGCGCTGAGAGCGGCTTTGCTGCTGCTCTCAGCGTCGTTGCAAGAAACGAGTCACAGTGGTCGTGTCGCCCTCTGGAGCCTACCAGATGTTAACATTTGGCGTCTGATCTCGCTCTTTCTTTACTCTCTCGCTCGCTCTCGCTCTCTCTCTCTCTCTCTCTCTTGCGCTCTCGCTGTCTCATGCTGGTTCTAACTTCTCTCAACATCACCGTCGCCACGATCGTAGCAGCCGCCGGTGCCTCTCCGTACTGTGTGTTCGTCTACAACCTCCCGGCCGAAGCCGACAACAACACGCTCTACCGCTTGTTCGGACCCTTTGGCGCCGTATCGGACGTCAAGGCCATCCGTGACTACACGACCTCCAAGTGCAAGGGCTTCGGCTTCGTCAACTTTACGCGTCTCGAAGACGCTTGGGCCGCTATCATGGCCCTCAATGGCGCCACGATCGATGGCTGTGCTCGTCCGCTGCAGGTCAGCTTCAAGACCCCAAAGGGCTCGCAGCCGCCGCAGCCACAGCAGCAGCAGCAGCAACAGAAGTAGTAGGCCGCAAACTGCGCCACTACTGCCGCCACCGCCGCCGTTCACTTCTCCTACGCTCTGCAAACTCTCTCCCTCTCGCTCTCGCGCGCTCTCGATCTCTTGCGCGCTCGCCTGCGTACCGGTAGAGACACTGCTGCGGGGTGTTGCTCGGCTCCCACCTACCATCGTTCGTTCGTCATCGTCGTTCGTGTCGATTCCTCTCGTTCTTGTCGCCGAGCAGCAAACGCGCACACCACCCAAGGCGGCCCAGAGATAGGCGTCTCGGCTGGCATTGTGCGTTTGCGTTGGCAGCACGGAGCGTTGTTGTTGTTGTGTATGTTTCTCGATCTCTCTCCCTCTCTCTTGATCTCCTGCCCTCCCCTCTTGTACATCGAGCGCTTCCCCACTTGTTGTTATTATTGCGTGTAAGTGTGTGTGAGTGTGTTGAGTGTACCACCAGCGAAGCGACCACCAGTCATCAGTCATCATCCTCCCTCTTCCTTTCTATCCATCCATCCAACCAAGCCAATCCCCCATCCGGTATATATTTTGTATTTTCTGCTTCTCCTCCTCAATAGAGCCAGCAATGATCGCTTTCGCGTTATGACGATATTGATCTATCTGCGCGCCTCGATATCTTGATCGTCATCGTCATCGTCATAGTAATCATCAGTCTCGCTGGTGGATGTGTGAAAGGTACGCTCGACTAACACGTGGATTTGTGTGTGCCTGAACCGTCGTCGTTCAAAGCGATCGATCTCTCGTGCTGACGACGACGACGTTGCTGAGGTTCATTTATTCGGTCTCTCTCTTCATTGGATCGAATCAAGCCTTGGGTTTGTGCTTCTTTGAGTGAGGCTCGCTTGCTACCTCTTCGCTTCGAGCACGTTTCGGCTTCGGCTTGGGCTTGGCACTCGAGGCAGCAGCAGCATCAGAGCTCGAGGCCTGAGCAGCTCGCTCTCGCTTCTTCCTCTCAAAGTTCTCTTGCTTGCGCTGCTGCGCCTTCTCTTCGAAGCCACTGCGCTCCATCTCCAATTGTGCCACCTTCTTGGCTGCTGTCGATTCCATCAGATGCTTGAGTACGTCCTCCTCGTTCACGTCATACTCGACCATGTTTCGTGCTGCATCACATCGTCATCGTCACCGCGTGGAGGTGGCGATATCGTGCCTCCGATTAGTATCACAATCGATCTCGTGTCATCGTCATCGTCATCGTGTGGAGGACATATCGTACCAATCGTGGATTCGATCGTGTGCACGAGCTCGATGTCGTACTGCGTCACGAGCGTGAGAGCCAAGCCGCTCTTGCCGGCTCGAGCTGTACGACCCACTCGATGCACGTAGTCTGCCGCCGCCGTAGGCACGTCAAAGTTGATCACGGCCTCGACCCACGGAATGTCGAGACCACGACTGGCGACGTCGGTCGCCACCAACACCTGCACGTAGCGTGACTTGAACCTGCCGAGAGCCTTGATGCGATCCATTTGCGAGAGCTGCGAATGCAACGCCACGGCCGGGATCTCCAGCTCCTTGAGCATCAGCTGCAAGACAGCACACGATCTGGTACCATATGGCCGAGTGAGAGAGAGAGAGAGAGAGAAGAGAGAAGAGAGCAGAAGGGAGGGTATGCTTGGGGCGGTTGAAGGATGGAGGAGTCGTTACGAACCGGCACGTCGATGTGAAGACGATGGTCGATGACTCGGACAGCTTACGAAGCAAATACACGAGGTAGCACTCCTTGACATGGCTCGGCATCATCAAATAGAACTGTTCCAATGCTGCAACTGTCGGGAAGCTGCAGAGAGCGAGAGAGCGAGATGCAGAGAGTAATTCAGCAGTTGTACAATCAATCAATCAATCAATCAAAGCAAGCCAGCTCGTACATGCGAGAACGTGATCGGTAGCAAAATGGCGGCGACGAGAAGGTCAGCATCTCTCGGATCGAGTTCGAGATCGTGGCCGAGAACAAGAGCGTCTGTCGTTCGGTTGGCAGATGCGCAATGATCTCGCTCACCTCGGCACGGAAGCCACTCGACTCGAGCAATCGATCCGCCTCATCCAAGACCTACACGCGCATCCATTCGATCGGTTGGTGTTGGCATTGTTGTCGATGATGTTGGCATCGATCGATCGAATGATGCGGCGTACAAGGAAGCGCAAGCGATGCAGACCGGGAGCAGACGCCGATCGCAGATGGTCTTGTAGTCGACCTGGCGTTGCGATGATGACGTGTGGCTTGCGCTCCAACTCGGCTGCTTGCTTCATCATATCTATCCAATCCAATCCAATCCAATCCGGAGCAGGTAAGTGAATGATGATCAGTGATTGCTCTCGTGGTATCGATGATGGCAGCAGCAGTAGCTCAAGCAGCAGCAGCAGCAGCAGCAGCAGTCTCGTACCGAGTCCTCCGATGATCACTGCCACACGAACCGATAACGGCGCTCCCAGCACCAAGAACTGCTCGGCAATCTGCATGGCAAGCTCCCTGTAACCACCACCCGATCCAATCCATTCCATTCCAATCCAATCCAATCCAATCCAATCCAATCCAATAGAGATACGACGCGATATCACACCGATCGATCGATCAGCGATACTGTTCTTAACGCCACGATCTCGCTCTCGCGTCGAACAACGACTCGAATCGAACCTCGTTGGAGTGAGAACCAATGCGAATGGACCGTAGGGTTCGATGGCGAGCGCATGGAGGATCGGGAGCGCGAAGGCGGCCGTCTTGCCGCTGCCGGTCTCGGCGGCTCCGATGGCGTTCATGCCGCGCATGATCGGCGGGATGCACGCTCGTTGCACCGGCGTCGGATGCACGAAGCCGAGCGATTTGCAGCATTGGATCAACCAGTGATGGAGGCCAAGATCCTCGAAGGAGGTCTCGGCGGCTTCGATCGTGTCGGAGTCGCATTCGTCTTGGATGCGCTGCTCGATCACCCAGTCGGACGATGACGCTGACGACGATGATGATGTCGATGATGTCGATGAGGAAGAGGTCGATGAGGAGGGGCTTAGCGGTGGTGCGTCGCGTGATTTCGATGATATCTTGATTGAGAGAGTTGCTGGCTCGGTATTGGAGGAATCAGAGTCGGTTGTGGTCGTCGTTGTGGTGCGTTTGGATCGTTTGGATGCTTTGGTGCTCGATGTCGATGTCGATGTCGATGTTGATGTTGCAGGAACAACAGCAGGCGCCTTACGACGAAACAGATCGATATCCATATCGTACGGCAGCTATCCGATGAATCAACACCTCCTACGACCGTCGATTATCACACTCACTCACTCGAGAGACCTGTCGAATTGGATGATCGAGAGCGAAGGAGAGAGATATCTCTCGCTCAGTGAATATCTCTATGTTGGTGCTTTGAGTAAAAGTGCGTGTGAGTACGGAGCAACAACAGAACAGTACGAAAACCACTCACACGTTTTCACTCCTTTCATCCACTACGCCACTTTGTCGTTTCACACTCCCATAGTGCCAATACCCCATCCACCCGGGAAAACTCGATTTCACTTTCACTGACGAAACTCACTGAAATCACCGGTCGAGAAAACCCGCATGAGTAGGGCAGGCTCCTGAGAGAGCGCCCTACTCGTGAAGGTTTTTGCAGTTTTTTCTGCGTCTCACTCTCTTGTTGCCTCGCTGCCGCGCACCACCAACACACGATCGAGTGTTGCTCGTTGATCATCGAGATTCGGTGTGGTTAGGCCGATCCAACGACTCGTACCACACGCCATACGATCTCGAGTAGGTAGTTCTTCGATCGAACGAGTGAGTGAGTCGGTTAGCAAGCTCTGGATCGACGAGGAATGCGCGACTGTCGTTGAGATAGTTGTAGATATCTTCATCCATTCATTCACACACGCGAGAGCGAGCGAGCTTCGTTGAGAGCAACCACATATCTACATACAACAGATAGTTAGTTAGTTTGTTAGTTAGTCAGTTATTCAGTGAGTCATTATACTTATTCTCGATACCGCGAGCGAGCGAGCGATCGAGCGATTGATTCGATATCGATAGATATCTCTATCTCTCTGGATATCGATATCATCAACGCCAAGGTCGCTTGTTTGTTCTGCGTATCGTAGAGTGAGGAGGAACCTCTCCTCGTCGACTCACTCTATCATCGGAGAGTCGATTCATCTATCCATCCATCTATCCATCTATCTATACGACTCGCCGTCATCCCATTGTATCGAGTATTCGCAATGGTACGCGCACCCTTCATTCATTCATTCATTCATTCACTCGATTGATATCTCGATCAATCATCAATCTACGAGAGAACGAGCGAGATACCTTTGTCTCTCTTCTATCGATCTATAGTCTCGCGTAGCTCGCGACGGCTACCTTGAATCTGGCGCCCTAACGTCTCTCGTTCTCTCTCTCTCTCTCTCGATATCGCGCAGCAGACCGAGAGTGTCGTCGTGATCAACGGGTCAACCGACTCGAACACGACGCCATCGAGCGCCCTCCCGACCACCGCAGACGCAACAACAACAACCAACGCCATCACCGGCAGCAGCTCCTCCACCGCCGCTGCCAGCACCGAATGCACTACCACGTCGCCTGCGAGCGCCGGATCGCTCGAGAGCGATCTCCATCGCGAACCATCGCCCAATGTCGATCGAGATGCATCGTCATCGTCGCCGTCGCCGCC
>Ga0209935_1004466_pt1 | contig 12893 bp, 13 predicted proteins | sample ThiBio_1000_plan_2_FD_183958 | JGI IMG/M metagenome (GOLD analysis project Ga0209935, IMG submission 183958) | Wastewater bioreactor microbial communities from Cape Town, South Africa - Thiocy_cont_1000_plan (SPAdes) | ecosystem: Engineered > Bioreactor > Thiocyanate-remediating >... | reverse complement strand
GACCTCACGCTGGATCGAGCGAAACGAGTCGATGCCAAACACCGAGTCGAGGAGTGACCGTATCGTATTGTCCCATGGAAAGTCGTTGCGCGACCAATCGACGGTCTCTGTATCGATGGCGCATCATTATCATCAAGAAAGTAAGAACGACATCTCTTGCCAGGCGCCTGCGAGACCCATCGAACGTACTGCCGTGATAGTCGCTGGGATTGAAGCCGAGAGCATTGTGCCGACTGCTGCCTCCACCGTAATCGTCCGTGTATCGAATCAGAGAACCCGAAGTTCCGCTGCCATTGGTGTTGTTGTTGTAGGAGGACGAATACGACGAGTCGCCTCGGGTGCCGTAGTTCGATGAAGACGACGACGATGACGACATTGAGGATGAGGTTCCAGATGTCTGTGGCACGCTGATGCTCGTGTCGTAGAAGAACGACGATCCGCTGCCAGCACTCTGATTCAGTGTCGACGAGTGGTCGTAGCTTCCGCCACCGTTGCCGAACTGAGTGTGTGTCTCGGAGCCCCAGGCGGACGACGAGTACGAAGGTGCACGGCTGGTGGCGTAGGTGCCCGTCGAGGCACGCGAGGTCGGTGGTGCATCTGCTCTGAGCGTCGAGTCGTCATCGTAGCTCCACGACGGTGTGGTCGTCATGGCTCGCGCAACGGGAGTTGCATCAGCTAGTGGTGCAGTGTGGTTGTTGTGTTGTTGGTGTTGTTGTTGTTGTGGTGGTGGTGGTGGTTGTGGTTGGGACTGCTGCTGTCGCTGAGGCAGCTTCTTTTGGTACTCGAGATAGTCGAGGTCATAGTAGCAGTCAGACTTGGAGAGTTCGACAATGTTCAATGCATCTTGCACGTCTTCCTTTTGCTTGCGCAGTGAGGCACTGTGATTCAGGCGAGGGTTAGAGACGCCACACACGGACCGCCACAGGCAAGTCGGAACAGCGATACGAACATCTGAGCCTTGAGCTTCATGCGCTGGTTCAGCAGTTGCACATCGGGAGAGCCAGGCGTGTCCTCCGTGTCGACCAGCTCGAGTGTCAGACGCAAGAGACTCTGGTCGATCTCCTTGGCCATCTCGGCCAACTCAGCCTTCCGTTTCTGAGGCACACCAACAACAGCCAGCATCAGTATTCACAAACGAGAGAGAGAGAGAGAGAGCGAGAGCATATGCGTGAATACATACTCCGTGAAGTGCATTTGGTTGTACGACAGGCAGTGCAGGAGCAGGAACAGGAGCAGGAGTGGAGACAGGAGTGCTCACTGCACGATTGCGGTTGTTGGAGTTTGCGGGAGTGGAGGCCGAGCGAGTGGCCAGGATCTCGTCGATCTCTTGGAGCGGAATAGTGACATCGCCGTCATCATCAAAATCTGAAGGTGCTCACGCATTAGAGCAGCGACGATGCACCACACTATCGAGAGGCGGCTCCGGCTGCTGCGTACCATCAAGGAGCTCGATGGTCGGTGTAGTGTTGTTGTTCCCGCGCACTGTGTGCACAGGAGATGGCTGATGCTGTGACTGGAGGCGGGTTTGCTGCTGCGGCGCCTGCGACGTCGAAGTGGTGCTGCTGCTGCTGTCCTGCATGATGGCTCTGGCACTCGTAAAGGGAGAGGTGCTCGATGAGTAGGCAGGCGACAAGGGCTTGCTCGAGAGTACTCGGCCACTGATGGAGCCGCCGCTGATGCTCGTGGTGCTCGGAGTGGTAGACGGCGGCTTGGAGAGCATGGCGCTCTCATCGATCAACAAGAACGTCTCATCATCCAAATCGTCCTCGATGGCTGAGATATCGATCGAAGTCCGTGATGCGGCTCCAACAGCATTCGAATGCAACCTCGAGGAGCCGTTGCCGTTCGAGAGACCACCTCCATAACCATTGCCATTGCCATCGCCACTGAAACTATTGCCATCGGTGTATGATGAGGTCTGCTTGGTGTACGAAGTGCCCATGTTGTTGTTGCTGCTGCCGTTGTCGTAGGCTCGCGAAGGCGGAGCGCCTTGGGGTGGGCCCGCAGAGACCGATACTGCTGGTGCAGTGGTTCTTGGAGTGAGAGCCACGCGTGTGTTGCCCTGCTGCGATCGAAGGTTGTGTAGCGAGTTCGCCGAGCGATCAAGCTGTGGCTTCGGCGGAGCTTGCAGTGGTGCGAGGCGAAAGCGACGCAGCATGTCGATGTTGCCTTCGACAGGCTACACGAGATATACCGTCAGAACACACACACACACACACACAGATAGAGACAGAGAGATGACGGAGCGTACCTTGGCGAGTTCGTGCGCTGGTTTGATCTGCAGTGAGGCTGAGAGTGGCGTCTGTCCGCGTTGTAGCGCCATTGCTGTCGATTGGGTCTTGCTGAGCATGCGAATGGCGATGCGAGCGAGTTGACATTAGTACACAAAGCTACCGATGATGACAATGATGATGATGATGATGATGCAGCAGTTCGACATACGCAGCGAGAGCGCATGGGCGCTGGTCGGGCGGTTGGAGCGAGAAGGCAAAGTTGCTGTGCAGCAGGTTCGGCAGAGCAGCAGCGATCATCTCGCGTTGGCGCTCGATGTTCGTGCGCACCGTCACGGTGATCTGGTCATGTGGCTGTTGCTGCTGCTGTTGCTGTTGCTCGGCATAGCGATTCACGGGCACGAACGAGATGACGGTCGGCAGCGAGGGTGCCGAGAGACGTGTGCTCTCGCGATCGTCGCCCTCGCGCGATACCGCAGCGACGTTGGAGGCAGCTCGGCCTCGTTGCTGCATCGTCGTCGTCATGTCGTCGTCGTCGTCGATATCCATCACCATCGACGAAGTAGATGTCGATGCAGCACCGCCACGACCTCCTCGTGCACCGCCACGGGAGCCACGAGCGCGCGATGTCGAGGAGCGAGGCTGCTTGGCGGTGCTCGTGGTGCCGCCGCCATTGCTGGCCTTGGAGGCGCGAGGAGCGCGAGGTTGCTTGGCGCCTCCTCTGCCTCCTCTACCTCGACCGGTCATGTGCGAGAGGAAGCCCAGCAGCCTTCTGAAGGCCTCACACGACTATGATCCGCCCAGGTAGATATGCTTGTGTGCGTGTGAGGGAGAAGAAACAACAACAAACGAGATGCCATGTTGGATTGATCAAATGAGATCGAGATGCAAATCACTTCCTGGAATCGAAACCACGAAAAATCGATCTCGCTCGTCACACACTGAGATATTTGCTTGTTCACCTTCCTTGTATCAACTCGTCCGTTGTGACGAGGTATGCATCACGATGCATAAAGCACACCATCGCTCTCGTGCTCCGAACGGTGGCGTTCCACGGCCACGAGGCGTGCGTAGCATCCTCGAGCATATGGGCAAGCGAGCCAAGAACTCTGCCTCGACGACAATCACCTCCTCGGCGACCACAGTGAGCGAGCAGGTCAGCAAACACATGTCCGAGAGATCGCCATCGACGGCGCTGCACAAGTTGCTGTCGATCGCGTGCGAGTCGACCGAATCGCTCGTGTCGCATCTCGAGACCGAGGCAGCGCAGCGTATGTCGCTCGATGCTCGCGAGCGAATCATCAACATGTTCCTGCTGCTGGAACCTCGTCGCGATCAAGGAGCCAGCTCGAGCGTGGAGCAGGAACAACAACAACCCATGAATATCACACCACCATCGCCATCAAGAGCTCTATCGCAGTACCATGAACTTCAGCGCAAGGTCGCGAGCTTGGGACTCAGCAAGCTACAGCAGCTGTTCGCGGTGTTGACTACTGCACGGCCACAAGAACAACACCACCACCACCACCTTGATAGCCTGAAGGCTGACGCTCTCGGCGGGCATGAGACAGTGAGCTCTCGGACAGTATCGACGCTACTACGGTGCTTGAGCGAATCGCAGATTGCAGATCTACTTCAACAGGTCGGCGAACAGTGGAGTACTGCGCGCCAGGTACACAACGACATCGACCAGCAACGGCAGCAACAACAGCAGCTTCTCTCGCAAGACTCGCTATCGTTCTATGCTCGCAGCGATGCGGTATCTCTCGCAGCGGCTCGATCCAACATCGTACCGTGTGCGACACCGTTGGCGTTGCTGGTGGCACGCCACTTGTGCTCGCTGCCCATCTGGCCCTCGATCGAATCGCGACCGCACGCCTATCTGCGACCGACACTCGGAGGAGGCTCTGGCTCGCCCTTCGCTTCGATCCACTTCATGCTCGCCACTTCGTGCACGCCCGAGCGAATCCTGCGCTCTCTCTATCGCGACACTGCACGCTTTTGCTCGTCGGTCATTTCGTTCATCGGCTTGGACCTGGACTCGCTGCTTCTCGATACGATCACGGCGATCGACGCCGAGCAATGGACTCCTGCTACACCGCCGGATGCTGTGAACCATGGTGCCACGACCGACATGGACCTCGAGGGTGACCTCTACGACAGCGACGAAGAGCGTTCGCTCGTGAGCACCACAGCCACAAGTGCAACCAGCACCACGGGTGACGCTCGTGGCACGGCACCTCCACCGCCACAACAAGCGCCACCGCAACCATGCATTATCGATCATCTGGTTGCAGCCATCGACGATCAAGTGCAATCGGCAGCTCGAACCGAGATTGATCTCCTGGAGTCGTCGGCCAACTTCTTTTCGTACTCACAGCCGACCTACCACGTGCATCGCGTGCTTGAACTGCGCCTGTTCCAGCAGCGCCTCGAAGCTCGTTGCCTCGCTCAATGCTTGTCACCCCACCATGACGGCAGAGACACGAGCGCCCGTCGTCTCGAGCGCATGAATGACATTCTGATCGAAGCGGCATCGGCTGCACGCGCTTCCAAGGTCGACAAGCGCTCTCGCAAGACGGCTGCCTTCGAGTGCGCCTCGACGCGACACTCACAACGCTCGCATTCGCACCTCGAACGCTCGCTCCTGTGCCACATCGCCTCGACCATCCTGTCGGACCACGCGTCCTTGTCGGCCGTCTTCCCGCGTGAGGCCACGCATCGACGAGGAGTGGCAGCAGGCAAACCGACTGGCACAGAGTTGTCATCACAGCAGCTCATGCGAATGCTGGCACACCTCGGCACGTTGCCCAACGCCTCGCTCGACCCGTTGATCGGCATGTCTCCGCAGTCGGCAGTGCTCATCATGCGCATGATCGTGGCACTCGAACACAAGGTGCCTGCTACCGACCCTTCCGCCGACCCTGCAACAACCACAGCGACAACAGTACCTCAAGCGCAGCTCAATGCCAAGTCGCAGCTCGATGCGTATCTCGCATCCCACGGCCAATATGTTCGGGCGCTCCTCAGCTTCCTTCGCTTCCTCGACGCATCACCAGCAGCATCAGGCGAGGCACTCGACAGCTCGACGGCCGTGTGCCACTCGCTCGACGAACTGCACGCCGAACTCGAGATGCGTGCTCGCGACGCACTCTCGCCCAGGCGCCTGCGCTTGTCGCGGTTCCTGTTCGCGCCCGCGATAGCCACGATCGCGTGCTCGGAACGCGGCGCTGCCATGTTGCTATTCGAGCTCGCTCGCATCCTCGACTCGGTCGCATTTCAACAAAGCCCCCACTTCTCGGCGGCAACGGCCACGCTGCCAGCGGCGCACGCCACCATTGCCTCGCCGTCGTCACCCAACAACAACAACAACACCCCATCGCCAGGCTCGCTCGCGTGGAGCTTCTTCGCTTCTCCGCCAAGTGCACAGCGCGCCGCCTCGAGTACCGACGAGCAAATGGCCGCCTTCTCGATCGCACCTCCGAGTGCGTTCGTCGACCAAGTGCTCACTGACTCGCATCACCAGCCGCCAGCAAGCATCAGAGCTCTCCGATTCACGAAGCATCTCGCTCCGCACTCGTTTGCCTCATTCTATCTCATGATCCTCGAACTGTGCCGTACCGTCTCATCGACCTCCTCAACGACAGCGACCACGACCACGACATTGATCACCGATCTGCGGGCGCTACTCAACATTCTCCCAACGCTCTTGAGCAATTACAATGCAACATCGGGCTCGGCCAGCTCTGCAGCGATCTCGTCGGCGTACATTGCAGCACGTAACCACTCGGCAGCCGTCGAGCAGCTACCACAAGTGCAGCGCTCTCACGCGTCCGAGACGCTCTGGATGCTGCTAGAACACACGCTCGTTGCCCAATCGCCACCGCCGCAAGCACACCAGCCTCATATCGTAGATTGCGTGCTGTGGCTTCTCGATCGGATCTCCAACTCGTTCAACTCTCCGCTGCAAGCCAACAGTATGTTGCCGGTGCCAACGTCGGTTCTCACGCGCATTCCGACAATCATGCGCCTGATGGAGCTCCTGCACTCGCGCGACCCCGACGTGTCGTCCAGCGCCACCACACCGGTGTTGCACATGCTTTGGCACCAAGTCACTGCGACGCTCGAGCGAATCAACCGCGACGAACGTGCCGGCCAATCCAGACACGCCGCGCTGTCAACCGACGACTACCACCGGCTGTACGTGGAGGTGTTTGAGAGCCTGCTGCGGATGCTCGAACACACGACCCACTCTCCTTCGTCTGGTGACACGCTGGTTGCCGATGGTGCGCGCGACGAGCTGCTGAGTTCATGGCTTCGCTTCGTTCTGGCGCTGTTGCTGCTGCAACACAATCCACTGCTGCAACAACAACAACAACAACAACACCCGCCGCCGCTTGTTGCGCTCTTGGACACTGGTGCTCTCAAGCGCTGGAAACTCGAGCCATTGACGCTTCCTCAGCGAGGCTCTCTCGACATTTGTGTGCTACTCGGTGCCACGACTGGCTGCGTTTCGATGTGGCGCGTCTTTACCATTCTGCTGCGTGCAATCGTTGGCGCTGACATTGTGGCGCTCGATAGCGGCATGCAACAATGCACATCGACATCGACTTCGACATCGAGAGCGAGTCCTTGTCTCGGCACTCTGACGACTTCAACCGCACGCCAGACCATGCTCTCTGATTGGCTTGGGTGCCTCGTGGTGGTGTGTGAGCGAAGCCGTCGCGTGCAAGCGACATGGTTGCAGGTGCCAATCGAGGCGCGTGCTCGACAGTTCGATCTGCAACGCCATGTTCGGGAGCTCGTTTCGTTGCTGAACGTGTGCTACCACGCGAGCAACACCGCCTCGACCTCGGTCGTCATCAACAAGTGCCTGCACTACATTGGTGCCGTCGTGCCGTACCCGCTGCCACTTCGTGTGCTGCTGGGTTCGAGCATCGATAGCGCCTTCGTGCAGCCGACGGCACCTTCGATCCTCCAAGTGCTGGAGAGCATTCTCGTACCGTCAGCATCGACGCGTACCGAGGCCGAGCTCGAGACCATTCGCTACAATGCTTCGTTGGCACTCTTGATTGTCATTCAAAGTGCACTGGCTGACGACGAGTGCGCGTCAGTCGTCATTGCATTCATCAATTCGCGCGATCTGGTGCGCAAGCTGCTGCGCTCGATGAGCAACGCCCCCACGGCGGCGCCCGGATCCTCGGCTGCACATCCTCGCTCGGTCAAGGTCGCCGCCAACTGCCTCGATATCTTGCGCGAGCTCACGAGCTACAATGCTGCCTTGCAGAGTAAGCACCTCTCCTATCGACCGACGCCATCCTCGGCATCGCCAGTCTCGCCGCCGAGTCAGGCGCACACGGGCATTGTTGGCTCGGCAGCCGGCGGCGCGAGTGGAGCCGTGACAGGCCACGAGATGATCGACCTCGATGGCTTGTTCGAAGCCGGCACCGACAACCTGCTCGCGGTACTCTCGTGTGACCTTGCCTTCTCGGCGCGGCTGTTCGCCTACGAGGACGCGCTCACGATCGCCACGGCGCTGCTGCTGGCTCACGTACAGCCGCTCGTGCGTGTGCGCACGCCACTTGCCTACGTACTGGTCGATATTGTGGCTTGTATGCTGCTGACGCTCGCCAGCCCCACCTCTGGCACCAGTAGCAATTCTTCTGCTTCTGCTTCTGCTGCTTCTACTAGTACTCGACCAATCGAGGAGGCGACCCTGCGGCAACTCGCCAGTATTCCGCAGTACCTGGCGCAGATCAACAGCATCTGGCGCTCAAAGCTGATCGAGAAGGGTGTCGCGGGCAAGCTGCAAGACGTAGCTCATCGATACTCGGCTCACATCTCATCGCAAGTCAAGGAGTACTGCCTTCAGGTGGTCGGTGGTATTTGTCGACGACCGCAGCAGTAGTCGCAACATCGAATTTTTACAAGACACGCACACATACACGATGCAATCGATACTGTGGGCTAGAGAGGCTTATTGTGCTTGTGGTGATTGGTGTTGTTGCTCGGGCTGCAGCTTGACTCGCTCGTAGTGCGGCGGATCTCCCCAGTCGAAGAGAGCGAGGTCCTTGTCGGCGAACATGACGCGAGTCGAGAGGCAGTTGCGGCACTCTTCGTGGCCCTCGTCGATGCACGGCTTGCCTTGGTAGAGCTGGTAGTTCTCGCGGTACTTGGTGGGCGTCAGGATCGGCATCAACATGTTGGCACCGCGACCGAGTGCAATCTCGCGTCCGATCGGATTGATGGCCTGCAGCGCCGTCGTGGCCGAGATGTTGACGTCGCCGAGCGTGATGCGCGAGAGCGCAATCATGCGACAGCTGAGCTCAAAGAGCTCGGTGCGGTACTGGGCCGATTGTTCGCTCGACTCGCTGGCATGGCGTGCGAGCCACTGGTCTCCGATCGGCGTGCCGTCCTGTGGCAGATACGGCCCCATACCGATCATGTCAGCGCCGATCAAGCGAAAGAACTCGAGGTCGCCCGCGAGATCCCACAGCGTCTGTCCCGGAAGACCGATCATGACACCGGTGCCGAGCTGGAATCCCACCTACTCATCAGCACGGCCAAAGTCGTCGTCAGCCACAATCCATGATCAATAATGAGCTGCCAGCCACGCACGAGCGCTACCTTGTGCAGGTCCAAGAGGCAGTCCAATCGTCGTTCCCAGAGATGGTCCGGCGGATGGAGTTGCTTGTAGAGCTCGGGATTCGAGCTCTCGATGCGCAGGAGATAGCGATGTGCGCCGGCCTCGAACAGCTCGCGATACCACTGCTCGTTCAACTCTCCGAGACTCAATGCCACTCCGAGACCACGAACACGACCCGAAGTGCCACGAACCGCCGTGAACTGCGCCGAGTCGATCGTGTTCTTGGGCGATGATGACGAGGAGCTGGCCGACGACGACGAACGGCATGGTGCAGGAGTCGAATGTGCTGTTGATGAACCACCAGCTCCATTGGCTTCTCGCATCTGAAGCTCACGCGCAATCGTGTCGGCCTTGATCTGCTTGATCGTGTCGACGATGAACTGGTGTCGTTGTGGTGTCGGGAGCTCGCCCGATTGCAGCATCAAGGTGCCGTAGCCATGCTCGAACGCCCACATGGCCATCTGGAGAATCTCGTCGCGCGGCATCGTGTACCGGGGCACCTGGCGATGCTTGCGTATGCCGCAGTACATGCAGTCCTTCTGACACACGTTCGAGAGCTCGACGATGCCACGAAAGTACACCTTGCGTCCAAAGAAGTGCTGCGTCACCGAGTCGGCGTACTCGAACATGGCCTGCTCGACCTCGTAGTCGTCGGTGCCCAACAACTCGGCCAGCTGCTCGCGCGACAGCTCGAGTACTTGTCCCGGTTCGAGGGACCGAACACCGAGAAACGACGCCAATGGCGCGACGCGTTCTTGCATCGGAGTTCCAGCACGACTACGAGCTCGAGGCGATGATGTCGTTGTTGTGGTTGTTGTGGTGGTTGTGGTTGTGGTTGGTGGTCGCTTGTTGGGTGTCGGTCGAGGTCGAGCAGCGCGAGAGAGAAAGTTATGGTCCGCCAGCCGCAGATACCGAGCCGACGTCGCCGGAGCATTGATAGCTGCAAGGATCGTTCGTTTCAGCATCGCGTGTGAGTGTAGATTGTGGTGAGAGGGTGAGAGAGGGCGCGGGTGAGTAATGGAATGATGATGGCGTTGAGCGTACAAGAGATGAATGGGCTGGGCGAGTCAGAGAAAATTCGCGTAGTGAAAGCGTGATGGAACGACGAATGGACACAATACACCACCATCCACCACAATACTACAATACTGTTCTTTTATCGTTTGGATAACGAGCGAATCAATAGATTATCTCGAATACAATAACTGAAGCGAATGTCATGAAACAAACAAACAAACACGAGAGAGGGAGAGGAGGAACGTTATACGGTACACGAATGCAGCGAGCGCAAGACCTCGATTCGCGCAGAGAACGACGAGCCATCCGTGCCGAAGAACGCGATCGACGCACAAGCGCAGAGTTGTTGCTGCAAGAACATGGTGGCATCGGCATTCAGCTGCGTTGGGAGATCTAATAGTGACGCGGCATCGAATGGCGACTCGGGGTCTTGGCTGGCGGGCGGCCACGAGAGCACCTGCAGGCGGCGCAGTTGCGGCAGCTTCGTGTGCACGCTCTCGAGCGACACGTCGGTCGACACGAAGATGGCCGAATTCTCGGGCAGCTTCTCGATCTCGGGTCCAATCTCGCGCACGAGTCGATCGGTGTTGACGAATCCGCCGTCGCCTGCTCGAAAGTGCAGGCAGCTGTAGCTCCCGCCGACGGCCACGAAGCTCGGCTCGGTAGCAATGATGTGCCGCGCCGCAGCGACGATCGGCGCAGCGAACGACGGCTCCCACCATTGGAGGACATTCCGGCACTGCGACCTCATTCCCGGCAGTGCGAAGGCCGACGAGAACTCGAGCGTGCGATGCGGGCACGCGCCAAGCTGCGCAGGAAGCAGCAACGGCTCAGGCGCACGCGAGGTATCCCTCCCGAGCGGTACGTCGGCCTCGCTGCGAACTCGTTGCAAATAGTGGCAACCTCGCTCGCTGGAACTACTGCCGAGCTGCCACTTGACCGTCTGGCAGTTGTCGAGTACGCGCAACACGTCGTCGTCATGCAACGAGGAGAAGTTGTCGGGCGTGAGGTCCGTCCACAAGATGCCCCAGCGCTCCGAGAGCGGCTGCAGGTCGAGTATACGCGACATTGGAACCAACGCTTGCTTCTGCCGCAGCTCCCCGAGTATTGCTCTGTGCAGTCGTCACGCGCGCATAGTAGCCCAGCACGTTACAACGAAGCGATAGCTGCCAGCGATTGAGGTGTGCATACTCGTAGTTCTGCCAAAGCATCGTGTGCGATTTGACGACTGTCGAGCACGAGCCGTAGGCCGGTTGCGAGTCACGAGGCAGGTACGGCGGAAAGACTGCCGTGCGACGTAGCGCCATGGCGAGGCAGCTCGCGTACAGCAGCTCTCGCACTTGGTTCGAGAAGCCACTGTGAGCGGCGTACGTCACGAAGCGATCGGGATCGCTGGCTTGCTGTTGCTCGAGCTGCGTCGGCGGCGAGTGAGTATCGACGAGCAAGTTGGGAACGTCCTTTGGTCTATCGCGATCTCGATCGGTTGTCGTATATCGAAGGCCAATGACGACGCTAACGACCGCGAGGATGACGAGCACCACAGCGTACTGCGCCCACCATGCTATTCGTGGCGGATGCTGCATATTGCGCGCGCTTGCTGGTGCGTCAAGTCCGCGATTCGCGGCAGAGCTTGTGCTTATGCTTGGGAGCAACGAGGCAAGCTCTCGGTGGAAGTGAGGACGACCCAGCAACGAGAGAGAGAGAGAGGCACAACCAAGCAACCTGAACAGCAAATGAGATGGCGAGAGAGAGCGAGAGAGAAGGATGCGGAGAAGTAACGAAAGCTCGCCATTGCTCGAGAGCTCACTGTTGCTTTTAGGGCCGCACCCACTGGAACAGAGAGGGAAGAGTGGACGCCTCTCTACCTCTCTCGATCTCTCTCGTATCAGTCGCTTGCTCGCCTCGCTCTCGCTCCCTCTCTCCCAATCCCCCTCCGCTTCATCGTCACCAGCATCATTGCCTGGTTCTTGGTGGTGGTATTGTGGTGGTGGTTGGTGGTATTGTGGGTGGTGACTTGCGACGTGCGCTCGTGAGATTGGTGGCTTGTATCGTCGACGACTTGAAGGCTCTCTCTCTCTCTCTCTCTCTCTCGTTCGTTGGTTTGGTTGGAGGCCTTGAATTCTCTGTTCCATCGCCATCGACATCCACAATATGGCTGCCGCTCCTGCTGATGTCGTGTCGGTCTTTGCTGCTATCGAGCGCAATCTTGCCTCGACTGCTGAGGTCAAGCTTCAAGTACGCACCATATCAAAGTCTCTCTCTCTCTCTCTGGCGAGGGGTCTCCTTCCATCGATCGACTCACCACGAGCAACAAACAGCAAAAGGCCATCACTGACGCACAAGCACGAGAGCTCGCCGACAAGCTCGCCGACAACACCTTCATCAAGCAGCTTAACCTTGCTGTACGTGTCGCCTTCTCTCATTCGATGCCTGCTCTCTCTCTCTCTCTCGTTCTCTTGACGTGATTGAGAGCATTCACGAGAAAGAACATTTCCACAAGCAGCATCATCCACTGCTTGATACACCGCACCATTATTGACCCTGTATCTCTCTTTCTCTCGTTTTGCACGAGCAGATCAATCGAATTGGAGATGAGGGAGTCGAAGCCTTGGTGAGCTCCCCAATCATGAGGCGAACGCAACTCACGAACCTTGATCTTCATGTACGATTCATTCCTCTTCGCATCATCAATTCATTGGCCCTTCATTGATTGATGGGGATGATGCTGGTGATTGTGGTTTGGAACAATCAGCGCAACCGAATCGGAGACCGTGGCGCACGGAGCATTGCTGGACTGTTACGAACGAGTCCCAGTCTCACCAAGTTGAATCTCTGGGTACGTTGATGATCCATGACGATGATCGATGATGGTGTTGGTTGGTTGGTTGGTTGATTGGTTGGTTGGTTGGTTGGTTGGTTGGTTGGTTGGTTGGTTGGTTGGTTGGTTGGTTGGTTGGTTGGTTGGTTGGTTGGTTGGTTGGTTGGTTGGTTGGTTGGTT
>Ga0209935_1004465_pt1:10000-12894 | contig 12894 bp, 15 predicted proteins | sample ThiBio_1000_plan_2_FD_183958 | JGI IMG/M metagenome (GOLD analysis project Ga0209935, IMG submission 183958) | Wastewater bioreactor microbial communities from Cape Town, South Africa - Thiocy_cont_1000_plan (SPAdes) | ecosystem: Engineered > Bioreactor > Thiocyanate-remediating >... | reverse complement strand
ATCATCATCATCATCATCATCATCATCATCATCATCATCATCATCATCATCATCATCATCATCATCATCATCATCATCATCATCATCATCATCATCATCATCATCATCATCATCATCATCATCATCAGCATCACCACAACTCACTCACGAGGACGACGATCAGATAAAGAAGAGCACGAATCTGCCTTGTGTGGAGAAGGATGACGAGTCCCGGGGAAGCAACGATGGTGGTGCCCCAGGTACGTTGTGGGCAGATATGCGTATTAGAGTTCAATGAAGCAATGACGTCGTTCTCTGCGCCACGCACACGCAGTCTCGATGAAGTCTCCGGCGGCCATTGCGAAGGGTAAACAAGCTCCAACTCGACTTGATTCCGGAACGAAAGCCAAGGACAAGCCTGCGGGAGTCAACACCACCAAACCAGCATCGAACGAAAGCAGCAAGCGAACCGCAACCATCGAGCCCGCGGTGGCAGGCAGCAACAAGGCACCAGCACGGAAACGGTACGATTGCCACGGCGAATACGAGAGCGTGTGCGCTCGAGTCTCACAACGATGGGTGCGATATTACCACCACAGAGCTCTCTCTTCGCCGTCACCGAGCCCGGAGAGCAAGCACCAAAGACTTGGCAACCAAGAATAAGACCTCGTCGTCGATTCGTAGCTTGTACATACATCTCCCATTTCTCTTCAATAGATATGTGTCAGTGATGTTAATCCGATCTCGCTTGCCGTTGTGCTGAATCTCTTGCTGGAATGCTGCAGGATTACGACATCAACGAATAAACCACTCACCACCAGCTCTCGGATGCATCGGGTTTGGTTGTGAGTGATTGATTGGATCAGCTCGACTTCTCGTGAGGGAGACTCATTGGTTGTGATCATATCTTGATTGCGAGAGATGCCTGATTGGTTGGGAGGGAACATGAGAGATGGTTGCCATTCATCAATCGTCATCAAACAAACACAAGCTATTCCACTCTATTCTATCAATCTTTGTGAGACTTGCAAATCCAACATCAACATCAACCAAATCAACAAATCAACAAATCACTCTCGAGCCGTTGAGAGAGATCGATTGGGCCTCAACGATCATCATCTAAACCTGACCACCACCACCAACAATCGCTTGAAGGAACGATTGCACTCTCATCGCATTCCATCGTCTCTCTGCCTCATCCATCACCAACTGATCCACCAGCTCTCTCAACTCCTCGTGTCTCATTCCTGCAAGATCTGATGCTCGCCTCTCCCTCTCGGGAACCACTTGCCACGAGCCTTGCACGAACTGGATCTGTGCATCAGGATTCGGAGGACGACCTGACGACATCTCGCATGCCATCACTCCGAGCGAGAACATATCCGCCGCCGCTCCCTTCGCCACTCCTTTTCCTGCCATCTCGGGAGCCATGTAAACTGGCGTGCCGATGCCGAACACTCCCATTGTCGATGTTCGTCGAGTCGATTGGATCGCGTGAGCCTCGCCGAGGTCTCCGATCTTGGCCGTGCCTGATCGATCGATCAACACGTTCCGAGGTTTGAGATCGAGGTGCAACACTGGCGGATCTCGCGAGTGCAAGTACGCCAGTGCTCGACTCACATCGAGCAAGATCGACACCACTCGATCGAGCGACATTGGCGCTCCTTGTCGAGGAACCACGCCTGCTGGAAAGATCTCGTCGTGCAACGATCGATCCATCAGCTCCATCATCAAGAATCGTGGTGAGTTGTTCGACTCTCGATCGACCGCCACTCCGAGGAACATCACAATGTTCGGATGTCGAAGCGACGAGTTGATCGAGCACTCCTTGATGAAGTCTCGAAGCACTTGTTGTCGATTGCTCGAGCTGAGAGCTCCTCCCATGGCTCGCAGCGCTGCTGCATCGGTGGCCATGAAGAACAATCGCTTGACTGCGATCTTGAGGCCGTTGTTGGTCCATGTCGCTCGCTTGACCTCTCCGAGAGAGCCTGCGCCGAGTGATGCTGATTCGTCGATGCTCAACTCATCGAGTGGAACTCGCCACTCTGAGAGTGCTGAATCATCATCAACATTATCGCCATCTGCTTCTCATCCAATCCAATCCAATCCAATCCAATCAGCTCGAATCGCAATGTAGTTATCGTTCTCATCATCGTACCTCCTACAGAGATCAAGAAGCTCACTGACGACTCGTTGTCGATTCCGATCTCGGAGAGAAGTTGCCAATCTTGATCGAGAGATTGACCTGCGAACATGATTCTCACTCGATCATAGGTCACTCGTTGCATTGCGGCAATCGATGCCTTGAGATGCCCAACTGTGTCTTTGGCGAGGTTGGCGTGCAGTTCGAGTGTCGTGCTTTGGTCTGGTTGTCGAGCAAACACTCGCATGATTGATGAAGCTGTAATGTGTGCACCATTCTCATCGTCAGGGCTCCATTACACGCCAGTCCAGTCATGACGATGATCCTCAAGCAATCAACAACAACAAACCAACAAAGATTGAATGAAAGAGAGAGAAGGAGAAGCACACCTTGAGATCGAAGTCGAGATGCTTCAGCTTCAGATGCAGCTCTGGCTGATTCGGCTGATGTTCGAAGATCTCTCTCGAGTTGGAGTTCTTGTTGCAATGATTGCACTCGTTGGTTGGCTTGTTGGAGCTCATCAGCTCGTGCACGCTCCAATATTTGGTATCTCTCTCGTTCTTGAGTTAGATCTTGTCGAAGAGCTTGTTCTCGTTGAGATGCTTCAGCTTCAGATGCAGCTCTGGCTGATTCGGCTGATGTTCGAGGATCTCTCTCGAGTTGGAGTTCTTGTTGCAATGATTGCACTCGTTGGTCTTCGAGTGATGGTGTGGGAGGTGCTGATGCAACAGGAGCGCTGGAGGGTAACGATGTGGTTCGAGTCTCTGGTACG
>Ga0209935_1004465_pt1:0-7500 | contig 12894 bp, 15 predicted proteins | sample ThiBio_1000_plan_2_FD_183958 | JGI IMG/M metagenome (GOLD analysis project Ga0209935, IMG submission 183958) | Wastewater bioreactor microbial communities from Cape Town, South Africa - Thiocy_cont_1000_plan (SPAdes) | ecosystem: Engineered > Bioreactor > Thiocyanate-remediating >... | reverse complement strand
ATCAATGAATCAATCAATCAATCAATCAATCAATCAATCAATCAATCAATCAATCAATCAACCAATCAATCAATCGAATCAATCAATCAATCAATCAATCAATCAATCAATCGAGTAGAGTGGAGAAGAATCAAGGGCAATGTCATCAATATCTCGATCTTATCAAGTTCATGACAAAGCAAGAGAGCTTCTTGGCCATCGAACCAACACGATATCAACCACAAGAGAGAGAGATGAAGATATGAGCGTACTCTGAGGTCTAACGTAGTGCGTGGGAAGGTGTTGTTGCGTATCTGCTCAACCAAAGTTGTCGAATACTTGTCCCTGCCCGTACCAAATACGCTTAGATACGTGTCCATGATGATTGATGGCCCACTCACTCACTCGAGAACGCAAGAGAGAACACGACAACGAAGCCACAGGACGAGCGACGCCAAAGAGAGCGGCACACACACAGAGCGAAGAGTCGAAGGGAGCTTGCGAGCAGCAGCAGCAGAGACGCGAGCGCCAAGCAGCAAGCAAACAACAACAAGAGGAACAAGAGGAGCTTCTTCTCCTTCTCGTTGCTTGTGCTCGTCCTCTTGCTTGTCGTTCAGCATCTCGAGCACTTGGTGCTTGGTGCTTGAGATCGCCACTCATCTCTGTTCCTGCCACCTGATCCTCCACCAAACACGAGAGAGAAGGTCGTTGAGCGACACCAGAGCGAGCAGGCTCTCTCGCTCTCTCAGAGGGAGTGGGAGGAGAGGGCGAGCTCGCCATTGGTGTATGAGCGGGAGCCTCTGCTTCTTCGCGTGAGGCTGCGACATTGCCGCCATTCGCTTCGCTGCTCGCTGCTGCCCGCGCCTCTCTCCCTCTCTGCGTGTGCCTGTGCGTGTGGTGTCGCTGTCGTTGCTCGGTTGTGCGAATCGAGAGTCTCCCACACGATGAAGCGGCTGTTTGAGAAGCTCACCAAGGAGGTGATTGCGCCCAAGCCCGCCCAGCCACAACAGCAACAAGCTCACGCGACCTCGACGCCGCACTCGACGCACCATTCGAGCTCGTCGTCCAAGAAGGACGCTGCTGCTACTGCTGCTGGTGCAGGCGCAGGCGCTGGTGGCCTGTTCAACTTTGCGCTCGATGACCTCACGACAGCCGACATCAAGCATCCGCTGTGCACGGTGCTCACGCGCGACGACGTGCGCTTCCGATGCACGGTGCACCACGGCATCCCGACGCAACCGACCTGCATCTCGTTCGATCCCGTACAGCGCATCCTCGCCATCGGCTCTGAGATGGGCCTCGTCAAGGTGCAGTGAGAGCTAGCCAGTCGTTTGCGGTTGCTCGAGTCGATCACTCACGCCCTGATTGATCGATTGCAGGTGTTTGGCGGCGATGGCATCGAGGTGCTGGTGCGCCGCATGCCGGGCAGCATCAGCCACCTGCAGCTGCTCACGAACCGCGGCATCTTGGTCTGCGTTCAAGCCGAGTACGTCGACCGCACGTCCGAGTGGTGCTCACCAACGAGCTCTCACCCAGCTTACACGACTCGTTCTCGGTGAGATAGAACGGAGATCAGCGCCATCGACCTCGATTCAGGTCGGCTCCTGGGCTCGTTGAAGCTCTCGGAATCGTACGTGAGTCGTTGGCGCCAAGCTCGCGCACTCGAACCTCGTACCTCGACCCTCGACTCACATCAATCCACCCAACTCACGCCGCAGAGTCACGTGCATGAGATACTATCCGTTGGCGAGGGACTTTGTGTACCTCGGCACCGAGTCTGGCGCCATCAAGGTGCTGTGTGTCTTTGGGGGCAGCGCGCCCACCGCCACCAGCAGCACGCCCGACGTGGCGACCTCGCAAGTAGCCATCTCGTCGTTCGCCATCACGCCGCAAGACATGAACCTCACCAAGCCCGGCAAGGTCGTGTGTACGTCGTTGTTGCCCTCGCGAGAGAGAGAGAGTGAGCTAGCTGCAGCGTTCGTTGATGATGATGCTGACCTGGGCGCGATTGGTAGCGATCGTCGAGCACCCAGCTGATGCCAACACGTTGCTGATCGCCCACGCCAAGGGCAGCTTGCTCGAGTACAACCTCGCCAAGCAGATGGTCGACAAGCTGTATCTCCCTGCATCAGATGACTTTACTATTGTATGCTCTCTCTCTCTCTCTCTCTCTCTCTCTCGCTATAACAGCAGAGCGATACTGACTTCGAAGAACTAGCCCATGTGCTGTGCAACATGGCACAGCGAAGGCAAGAAGGTGGCGGCCGGTTTCGACGACGGCACGCTGCTGCTATGGCGTCGACGACCGGACTCGCGTCCACACAAGCAACTGGTACTCACGTGCTATCCTGGACCGCGACGACACATTCGACAGATTCACTGGACTCGCTTCCAACAGCGCAATCTGCTCGTGGTGCTCGGCGGCACATCCGAGACCTCGGAGCCTGATGGGTACGTTGGATGTCGCTCGCTTCAATCGGCTGCTTGATTGACTGACGGCCACCCGAATGCAGCATCCTGGTGAGGTACTTGAAGGAAGTGACGTTCCTAGCGCCTCCGGTGCAAGTCAAGCATCGCAGCAAGTCGCGGCCTGGCGCGAGCATGACGGTCGATGCGTACTCGAGCTACGTCGACATGGCGATGGTGTTTGCGAGCCCGTACTCGGACGCCATCGATCCGTCGGCTCTGATGGCGCTCTCGAACGACGCACAGCTGTCGGCGTACTTTATCAGCCCCGGCGGCGTGTTCCCGTCGATCGCCATTCCGCCGAATCTGCTGTTGCAGCCGTCGGCGCTCACGTGCTCGCAGCTGTGCCTCGTGTCGCGCGACTTTGTGCGCCATCTCGTGAGCGTCAACGGCAGCACGGTGCCCGAGCGTGGCTACTGGCCGGTGGACGGCGGAGAGCTCCGTGGCGGCGAGCAGCTCGACCAGCACCAGCTGTTCATCTCGGGCCACGAGAACGGGCGCGTGTACTTTTGGGACGCGTCGCGCGTCAACCTCGTGCTGCTGTACACGCTCGACCTGACGCGCTCCGAGCCGGCGCCGATCGATGCCGCACTCACGTCGTTGCATCTGTGCGTCGAGTCGCGCATCTTTGGCTGCGCGTGTCGCAGCGGCGAGGCGCTCGTGTTCTTCTTCAACCTCACGCCGCGACGTGTGATATTGCAACAATTCCCGCACGCTGGGCCGTCGTCGCGCAAGCCCTCGGCATCGAGCTCGCCTGTCGCTCCTGCACAGTCATCACTTCCAGCTCTCGTGCCAGCTGCGGCACCCGTCGTCGTTGTTCCACCTCCCGCAACTGCAGCACCCGCAACCGCAGCATCTCCCTCGACTCCGATGCATCAACCGCCTCCTCCAAGTGACGCAGCGCCTCCTCCGCCCACTGCGACGGCACCTGCCGAGATCGTGCTCCCACCAATGCCCCAACCACCGACGCCGCCGCAACCTGCTGCCGCTCCTCCCGCGCCGTTCACGTGGTTCCAGTTCTTTGTCAACGCCGGCGTCGCACCGCAAGAGGCGCAGGTGTACCACGACTGCTTCGAGCACCACCGCATCACCGAGGACCTGTTGAGCGAGCTCGACAACGACATGATGGAGATGGCCGGCATCACGGCCGTCGGAGACCGATTGCGCATTCGCAAGTACATCAAGACCTACGCCGACGAGAAGGAGCGCGTCTCGCAGTACGCGAGCAAGTATCCCGAGCTCGTCAAGGAGTACGAGGCACAGTTGGCAGCCTACCAGCACATTGTCGCACAAATGCAGCAACAGCAACAGCAACAACAACCACCAGCCGCAGCCGCAGCAGCCGCCGCCGTTCAGCCAGGGTCTGCTCCAGTGACACCAGTGCATCGAGCAGCACCACCACCGCCAGCCGACTTTGTACCACCCAGCTCGCCTGCTGAGCAGCCCCAACAAGCAACACCTGTAGCAGCGATTCCTCCTTGCTCGCCAGACCTCGACCGACCTCGCACGCCAGAGACGCCGTTCGAGGTACCCGAGTGCGAGCCGGGTTACCAACTCAACGTCTTGCACTCGTTCGAGTCGCCTATCTCGCGCATTCGGCTCAACTCCCGCCTGAGCATGTACGTGTGGCCATGCGCCTCTTGCTTGTTTCACCTCACGTAACTCACACGATCCTCGCCAACAGGGTTGCGGTTGGTGATACGCGCGGCACCGTGGCGATCTTTGACCTCCTCACCGGTTGGTGCTTGCTGAACGTGTCGCTCGCCAAGCCCAAGGAGGGCGAGATGGCTCCCGTGTCGTGGATCTGCTTCGACGACGAAGAGGAGGAGCAGATGACGCCGCGCTCGCAGGAGCGCTTCCAGCAACAGCAGCAACAGCAGACGACGAGCTCGTCGTTCGTGAGCAAGTCCAAGGAGCAGCTGCGCTCGGCGCGTTCGGATGCCGCGCCGGTGGCGGGCTTGTTCGTGCTGGTGGCGCACTCGCAGCTGTTCTACATTGACCTGCAGTCGGGCTACCACGAGCTCGTGCGGCTGTACTCGATCGGCAACAAGACGCCCAACATCCGCAACCTCACGCTGCTGAACGCCAAGGCGTCGCCGTGCGTGCCTCGCTGCGAGCCGTGGGTCAATCTCCTGAACGACGGAGACGACGAAGGCGACTCGGAGGCGCGCAAGGCCTCGGAAGCAGCGGGCGCCGGAGCACCGCGATACTCCAAGAAGCCTCCGACGGCGGCAGCAGCGAGTGCCAGCACGCCAGCGGCCTCGGGCAAGGGAGCACCGCAGGGAATCCGCAACCCGCGGCTGCCGAACAAGTATCTGCTGACGTGCACCGACCGCGGCTTGACGCTGTACGAGGTGCCGGGCTATGCGCTGTGCTTCTTCTACGAGAGCGCCGTGCCGCCGATCGGGGCGCGAGTGGCGACCTACCTGGGCGACAACTGCGTGCTCATGTTCAACGCCTCGGGCGACCTCGAGGTGCTGTCGCTCTCGGACCTCACGCCCATGGTGCAGACGCAGAACGCGCTGCAGCGCTTCGGCATTCGCTTCTCGTCGGCCGGCTTCCCCGACAACTTTTGGATGCTGCCCGATGGCCGAGTGGCGCTGGTGTCGCTCGATCGCGAGCTCGTGCGTGCCTCGCTCTTTGCGTCGGAGAACAAGCTCAACCTGCCGCAGTCGGTGCCGCGCCTCGTGACCAACCGCATCATGCCCGAGAAGAGCCGCGGTTTCATTGGCTCGCTCTTTGGACCCGCTGAGATTGATTGGAATGCCATGTGTACGACAGGACAACCACGCTCGCACGCTCTTCTATCGCTCCTAGCGCACTAACCGAGTCACTTGGATGTGGTGGTTGCAGTTGGAACCACTCTGGCGCAGGCAGCCATCTTGAAGCAGCGAATGGAGAGCGAGGCCAGCCGTCCACGACCAGCGACCACGACTGCCACCTCAACGATGCCGTCCTCGACTGTGTCCGCCACTCGTCCTAGCACCGCTTCCTCCTCCTATGCTGCAGGAGCCTCGTCAAGCGCATCGACATCGACATCGGTCGGCGACGTGCACGACATTATGCGCGAGAATGCTCGTGTACGTAGCAGGCTGCGTCTCCAATCCAACAGCGTCTTCTCTTTGTTGACTCACTGCTGCCTGCCTCCTGCGAACACACCAGAAACTGCAAGAGCGAGGCGAGAAGATCAATGCCGTACACGACGATAGCAACAAGCTCCAGAGTGCTACCGAGCAGTGGCTGCGGCAATGCGAAGAGATGGCACGCCAGCAGAAGGAGAAGAAGTGGTGGGAGTTCTAACGCCGCGCCGCATGAGCTGTGAAGCTTGAGGAGCCCTTTGTATATGGATTGACCAACACCAACAATATGATAGATGATAGGCTGTAGAAGACGCTTCGATTGATAACGTTGATTGCTTGAATGAGTCTGAGAGTGTGTGTGCGAGCCCGCGCGATCTTCGGTTACGACGCCAAGTCGGCCTCGAGCGAGCGGTCGAAGGTTCGCTTGTAGGCTTGCTCGTGCGCCTGCAGGTAGTACTTGTCGAGGCTCTTCCAGTCGAGAATGTCCGAGAGCTTCTCGGTCTTGTTGCGCAGCTCGATGCGCTCACGACGGCTCAGCTGCGTGAAGCGCCACATAATGTCCGACATTTGCCGCACCGAGTCGCTGTACGCTTGGAAGCTGCACGACATTTGTCGCCAGTGTGTGAGTGCACGAGTAGTGGCGAGCGTGATAGGCAGTCGTAGCGCACGGAAGGAAGGACGTACCGACGATCGACGACAAAGATGCCCTCGGCTGACGGGTTCGCGACGCGCTTGCTGATAAAGTTGCTAAAGCCCGTGAGGTTCGAAGTGACGGACGGCACGCCCAGCACCGTGCACTCGGCCGGCGTGTAGCCCCACGGCTCGTAGTACGACGGGAAGACGCCGAGATGGCAGCCGCGCACGAACTCGTTGTACTCGACCGGCAGAATGGCCGAGGTCGACGAGAGGAACTCGGGATGGTACACGACCTTGACGCGGTCCTCGGGCTGGTTCCACAAGCGCACGCCGCGCAGGTGGTTGAGGATCTCGTCCTGCGAGTCGTTCACCATGTTGTGCGTCGTGATCGGCGGCAGGCACGGTCGGGACTTGATGGCCATGATGCGGCGCTTGAGCATGATCTAGGCAGACAGGCACCACCGTGAGTGGGTCTCTCTCTCGGCTAGAGAGCTCCCAGACGAACGTACCTCGGCCTCCTTGGGGACCGTGAGCGTGGTGGTGATGTTGCCACGCAGGGCGTCCTCGAAGACCTGGTTCGCGAGCTGCTCGACGAGGCTCTGGCACGTCTCCTTGAGGTCGCGAATGATCGAGTGGCCCTTGAGGCTCTCGACGTTAAAGTTGTTGGTCGGCGCCGGCATGATGATGAACGCCACGATGGTGACGTCGCTGCCCTCGCGACGCAACGACTCGTTCAGCTGCGCCAGCGAGTCGATGAAGAGATTGACGCCCTTGTTGAAGTACTCGTGGCGGCCGCTCGTAAAGAAGTACAGCGTCTTGTCGAGATCAAAGTCGAGGTAGCCATAGAAGTGGCCCTGATGAACCAACAAGCCACTCGTGTGAGTGAGGGCACGCTCCCTCGCTCACTCTCCGCACAAGGAAGCGCTGCGTACTCGAACAAACGTGTTGATGCGCTCCTTGTATCGCGCGTGGAGGTTCTGGAACTCGTGCAAGGCCGTGAACTTCTCGACATTGAGGCCGTTGGGCAGGATGCACTCGACCTCGCGATGCAACAGATGCAACGCCTCGTACGCCGTGATGTCCGACACGGTGCTGAAGATGGTCGCGAGCCTGGCGGCCTCCTTCTCGATCCAATATCGATGGTAGATGCCTCGTTCACCAGCCTCACGGTCCACATCCAAGCTAGCCATTCCATTCGCATCGATTCGCATCATCAATCAATCAATCAATCAATCAATCAATCAATCAATCAATCAATCAATCAATCAATCAATCAATCAATCAATCAATCAATCAATCAATCAATCAATCAATCAATCAATCAATCAATCAATCAATC
>Ga0209935_1004464_pt1 | contig 12894 bp, 15 predicted proteins | sample ThiBio_1000_plan_2_FD_183958 | JGI IMG/M metagenome (GOLD analysis project Ga0209935, IMG submission 183958) | Wastewater bioreactor microbial communities from Cape Town, South Africa - Thiocy_cont_1000_plan (SPAdes) | ecosystem: Engineered > Bioreactor > Thiocyanate-remediating >... | reverse complement strand
TGGTGGCGACGATCATGAGTCAAGTTGGATCAGGTCTCCGACACCTTGATCGTCATCGACTGGCTCATCGAGACCTCAAGACCAACAACATCATGGTCGAGACTCGAATCAACGACTCATCGACGACGACTCACGAGATCGAGATCACTCGATGTGTGTTGATCGACTTTGGCACGAGCTGTCGATTGAGTGACGACATGAAGGATGTTGTGGTTGTGAGCGAGGCAGGCAAGCTTCTTGGAGCATCGTGGGGCAATCAATCTCACATTGCACCAGAGCTCCACTCAGCTCTTGGATCGGCGATGAGAGGTCGGAGGGAGACGAGGTTGGAGCTTGATTACTCTCGACAATCAGTGTTCGAGCTTGGAGCTCTTGGATTTGAGATCGTGAATGGCTGCCATCCAGTGTCGGAGTATCCATTCAGTGTCACATCTCCATCCGGAAGAGTGCAATATGGCGATGATGACATTGCTCAGATCTCGGCAGATCGACTCGGCTCGGAGCAAGCATCGATGTTGAGGAGGGCAGTATCGTGTGATGCATCTCGTCGACCAAGTCTCGATGAGTTGATTCGATGTTTCGATGAGACAGGAGAGCTTGGAGTCGACAACATCGTTTGATCGAGAGAGATCGAGAGAACCCTCTCTGTGTGTCTCTTTGTTTGTCTCTCTCTCTCAATCTTGATGAGTCTCTCTTTTGATGTTTGTCATGATTGGATGATTTGTGAGAGTTTGTGAGAGAGATTGAGAGAGAAGGATCGATATCTCTTGTTTTTTAGATTTGGTTTTTGTGGTTGGTTTTGTTTGATTGTGGAAGAGAAAGAGATTGAATAGATAGAATAGATAGAAGAGATAGAATGAATGGTTTGTTTGTTTGTTGGATGAGGATTGTCAGACACGATGAACCAACGAGATTGGATTGGATTGGAATGAATGGCTTGATTGATCCAATCCTCAAACCCAATCGACCCAAGCGACCTGGCTGACCCGGAATCGCTGCCGAGGTCGAGCGCGAATATCTTGACGGACAATAAATGCCCGTTCCTGTTCTAGCACCAAATATCTCACTCCATCGCGCGGACCGATAAATTTACCCCCACTTACCGATAGCCAGCGACCAGCGGCCGTACTGGCGGCACCTCACGTGGGAGGCCAGAGAGCCAACAACGAAGCCGCCGCATCGAATCAAGCCAGCGAACGAGCCGGAAGAGCAGGGTGAGTGCGCGTGCGAGGAAGTCGGACCGACCTCGCTGACCGAGCTCGCAGTCGTTCTCGTAGGCGCTGCCTCACGCGCATCGAGCTATTCGCTTCGTTGCCGCCTCGCTGCTGCTGCTCGCTGCGTCACTGTGCGTCAGCCCTCTCTTCTCTTCTCCTCTCGTCTAGGACTTGCTCCCCCTCTCCCGTAGGTCCTGCGAGTGAGTGAGCGTGGGGAGTGAGAACAACAGCAAGTCGTCAGTAGCGGTGGTCCTATCTATCTCGATCTCGATCTCGATATCGCACGCGCGCAAACATGACGCTGACGTGGGACACGTTTCAGTCCGACCTGTGTGGCGGCGACTCGTTGGTACGTCGAGACGCACCGCCGCCCGAGATACCTCTTCTGTTCTCACGGTGCTTCGTCGATCGCCATGATAGGACCCGTTCGAGGATGGCTTCATCAAGCCGTGCTTCACCGACTTGTACGTATCGATCTCGCTTTCGATATCTGATCGAATATCTCGTTTGATACATTGAGGCTCACCATCTTGATGGGCGCGCAGCGTGTTGTTCGGTATCGTGTTCATCTGGGGCGTGCTTGCGATGCTCGTGCGTTGCATCCAGCTCCGCGGCCTCCCGAGCAAGATGGTGCCCATGTACTGGGCGCACTCGACCAAGATCGTGAGCTGCCTCCTGATCGTGGTGCTCGAGTTCGCGACCTTCTGTGTTCGCTTCTTTGCGAACGACTACTCGATCGCCTTGTATCAAGGCATCTTCTATTGGATGATGGTCGCTCTCTTTGTACGTCGATCGAGAGATCTATTGATTGTTCGCTCGTTTAATCGAGAGAACGAGAGAGCGATTGAACGCGACATCGATCGATATCTGACTGAGCGAGTGGGTGTGGATGTGTGTAGGCCTTGAGCATGCTGGTGATCGTGTTCGAATGGTCCAAGGGCGCCGAGCACAACTGGGCCATCAAGAGCACGTGGACGCTCGCCGTCATCATGGGCGCCATCAAGCTCCAGACCATGGTCGCTCTCTGGAACGACACCGACGACTACAAATACGAGCTGTGGGTCTTCATCGGCGTCTACGTGCTGATCGTCATCATCGCGATCCTGGCGCTGTTCTTCGGCGTGCTGCCCGAGGAGTTCGTGCCACCGACCTCGGACTACGCTCCGTTGTCGGCTCGTCGTGAGGCCGAGAAGGCGATCTATGGCGCTCTGCCCAAGGTATTGTATCCATCAAGCTCTCGATCTCAAGCTGCGTTTGCTTGTATCTTACTCGATGATGACGATGCCTTGATTTCGATCAACAACAGACCGTCAACATGCGAGCCGTGAGTCCCGAGGACGAGGCCAACATCTTCTCCCGCATGGTCTTCTGGTGGCTCAACGATCTCCTGGCTCTTGGGTGCGTCTGCCCTCGCTCATCCCGAGCCCCCTAGCTCGCTCGTACTCATCGCTGCCATCCACGCTACTCTCCAGCCACGATCGAGCCCTCGAGGAGAACGATCTCTTCGATCTCGGTCGTCAAGATGCCTCTCGCGTCATCAACGAGCGCTTCGAGGACAAGTGGGCGGTGCACAGCACGCGCGCCACCAACCAGACCATGTGGACCTTGATCGCGACCTTTGGCTGGCACTTTGCGCTGGCCGGCATCTTGAAGCTGGTGCAGGACGCGCTGACGTTCGCCGGCCCGATCTTCCTCAACCTGATCGTGTCGTTCGTCGGCGACCCGAGCGAGCCGCTGTGGTACGGTCTGGTGATCGTTCTGTGCCTGTGCGTCTCGTCCATCATCCAGTCGCTGGCGTTGCAGATCTACTTCCACAACGTCTTCCGCATTGCCATGCACGTACGTACTTTGTGCCTGCAATTAATCTCGATGGATCTGGCTCACTCAGCAGTATTCGCACAGATTCGAGCGGCTATCGTGTCGATCGTGTACAAGAAGTCGTTCCTGTTGTCGCCCAAGGCACGCCAAGGCAGCACGGTCGGAGACATTGTCAACCACATGTCGATCGATGCCGATCGCCTCATGAACCTCGTGCCGTACCTCCACATGGTCTGGTCGGGCCCCTTGCAAGTCATCGGTACGTGGGCGGCATCGCTATCGAGGCGCGATTGGTTGGTTAGATTGGGTTTGGTTCTAACTGGCCGAGTGGTTGCAGTGTCGGTCGTCATGCTGTACTTTGTCGTGAGCTGGTCGGTCTTTGCCGGTGTCGCCGTCATGGTGCTGATGATCCCGTTGAACAGCTGGGTGGTCAAGAAAGTACGCGCACCATGCCATTCTTGCTTACGAGAGCGCGCACGTTCTCGCTTGGCTGACCTCGAAGCATCTTCTGCACGACCAGCTCGGCGTGATGCAAAAGGACATGATGAACGAGAAGGATGCGCGCGTCAAGATCATGAACGAGACGCTGCAGGGCATGCGCCTCATCAAGTTCTTTGCGTGGGAGGCGAGCTTCCAGAACAAGATCGCCGAGATCCGTGAGCGTGAGCTCGTGGCCCTGAAGCGCTCGTCGTACCTCCGCGCCGTGCTCACGTTCCTGTGGATGTCGACGCCGTTGTTGGTATCGATGGTGACCTTCATCGTCTTCACCGTGGCCGGTGGCGTGCTCACGCCCGAGAAGGCCTTCACGGCACTCGGTATGTCCCCATCATCTCTCTCTCTCTCTCTCATGCGTCATGCGCAAGTCTAACTCGCGAATGCAGCTCTCTTCAACATTCTTCGATTCCCGCTCAACATGCTCCCGTCCGTGATTTCCGGCATGGTCGAGGCCAATGTCTCGTTGAAGCGTCTCGATGTACGATTGCTTTGCATTTCGCCCCTGTATCCCCCTCACTGACCCACGCCATGTGTGAACAGGGTTATTTGCTTGCCGATGAGCTCGACGTGAACGCGATCCGTCGCGGACCTGCATCGACTGCCTTGCGTACGTCAGCACCTGCACTCCCGCAGCACCTCATCATGGTTTAACTCGAGCGACAACATTGCCATTCCCTCTGTAGCGGCGATCCAAATCCAGAACGGCACCTTCCGTTGGAATGCGGCGCCAAAGAAGGAAGACGACAAGGCGGCACCCGCTGGCGCTGACACGGTCGCCTCGACCTCGGCTCCGGCGATCGAGCAGCCGCCGACGCTCGAGAACATCAACTTCACGGCGAGCCCCGGCAAGCTGATTGCCGTCATCGGCCAAGTGGGCTCGGGCAAGACGTCGTTGCTCGAGTCGATGCTCGGCAACCTGGACAAGCTCGCCGGCACGGTGGAGCTGAACGGCTCGGTGGCGTATGTGGCACAGGAGGCGTGGATCCAGAACACGACGCTCAAGAACAACGTGCTGTTCGGCAAGGACTTTGACGAGCGCCGCTACCAGCGCGCCGTGACGGTGTGCGAGCTGCAGGCCGACATCGCCATGCTGCCAGCCGGCGACCAGACCGAGATTGGCGAGAAGGGCATCAACCTGAGTGGTGGCCAGAAGCAGCGTGTCAGCATGGCGCGCGCCGTGTACGCCGATGCCGACGTGTACTTGCTGGACGACCCATTGAGTGCCGTCGATGCACATGTCGGCAAGAGCATCTTTGAGAACTGCATCGTTGGTGCGCTGCGTGGCAAGACGCGCATCTTGGTGACGCATCAGCTGCAGTACCTGTCCAAGGTCGATCTCGTGGTGGTGATCAAGGACCACACGTTCGCCGAGATCGGCACCTACGAGGAGCTGATGGCGGCCGGACTCGACTTTGCCGACCTGATGAACAAGCACGTGGTGGCCGACGACGAAGAGACCGACGGCGAGTCTGACTCCGAGTCGGCCGCCGGCACGCCGCTCCGTGCGAGCCGCGGTGGCATTCGTGACAGCCGCGGTGGCCTCAAGGCGAGCCAGGGCGGCAAGGCTGGCGACCACTCGGTCGAGGAGCAGAAGCAAGGCGCGACGCTCATCAAGCAAGAGGAGCGCGAGATCGGCGAGGTGAAGGCGAGCATCTACCTGTCGTACATTATGGCGCTCGGTGGAGCGCTGATGGGCGTGTGTATCATTGTGTCGTTCTTTACCGAGCAGGCCTCCAAGGTCTTTGCTGACATGTACGTGACGTGCCTCTCTCACCAACGACCACGTTCAACACGTGACTCACCAGATGGTCGCTCGCTCGCTCGTTCAAGGTGGGTCTCATGGTGGACCGACAACACCAACGCCGCGGGAGAATTCCTGCACTCGAACCTCTTCTACCTTGGCATCTACACGTTGATCGGAGTGGCGAACGCCGCTGCCAGTCTCGCACGAGGCTTGCTGACGGCCGTGGCCGGCATCAACTCGGCGCGTTCGTTGCACGACGAGCTGCTCACCAACCTGCTGCGCGTGCCCATGTCGTTCTTCGACACGACGCCCGTCGGTCGCATCCTGAACCGCTTCTCGAAGGACCAGTACGTGATCGACGAGGCGCTGCCGCGTACCTTGTCCATGTTCATCACGATGCTCTTTGCCGCCGCCTCGGTGCTGGTCGTCATTGGCATCGTGACGCCGTTCTTCTTGGCCGCCTTGCTTCCGCTTGGTACGTCACTCCCGCCACGAACGCTGCTGCCACGATCTCACGCTCACGCTCACGCTCTTGCAAACTCGGTAGGATGGGTGTATCGCTTTGTTCAAGCATACTACCTGCGAAGCAGCCGCGAGCTCAAGCGCCTGGACTCGATCTCGCGCTCGCCCATCTACGCGCACTTTGGCGAGACGCTGACGGGAGTCAACACGATCCGCGCCTTTGGTCGTGTGCAAGAGTTTATGCAAGAGAACGCGTACCGCCTCGACACGAACCAGCGCGCCTTCTTCGCGTCCAACTCGTCGAACCGCTGGCTCGGCATCCGTCTCGAGTTCCTCGGCACGATCGTCGTCACGCTGGCGGCGTTGTTTGCCGTGCTCGAGCGCGACAATATCAAGGCCGGCGCCGCCGGTCTCTCGATCACGTACGCGCTTCAGACGACGTCGCTGCTCAACTGGATGGTGCGCATGTACACCGAGGTCGAGACGCAGATGGTGTCGGTCGAGCGTCTGCAAGAGTACGCGGTGCTCGAGCGCGAGGCCGACCCCATCATCCCGCACTCGCGCCCGCCGGCCAGCTGGCCCGACGCCGGTCGCATCCACTTTGAGAACCTGCAGTTCCGCTACCGCGAGGGCCTGCCGCTCGTGCTCAAGGGCATCACGGTCGACATTCGACCCAAGGAGAAGATTGGTATCGTCGGACGCACGGGAGCCGGCAAGTCGACGCTCATGTTGGCGCTCTTCCGTCTCGTCGAGGTACGTCTGCTCACCACCACCACCACCAACTCGTTCACTTTCGTGTCGTGAGTGTGATCAATCATTCACCACCCGTGAATCGCTCGCAGCCCGCTGGTGGTAGCATCACGATCGATGGCATCGACATTTCGAGCATCGGCTTGTTCGATCTGCGCTCGCATCTCTCGATCATCCCGCAAGACCCGACGCTCTTCACCGGCACGATCCGCAGCAACCTCGATCCGTTCAACGCCTACACTGACCGACAAGTATGGGAGGCCTTGGAGGCCGTGCATCTCAAGGAGGCGGTCGAGAACATGGAGGAGAAGCTCTACAGCCCGGTTGCCGAATGTATGTTTGAGGCAGCGAGAGTGAGCGAGGTCAGACACTAACTCTCGCTATCGATGGGTGTAGTTGGCGGAAACCTGTCGGTTGGACAGCGACAACTCATGTGTCTCGGTCGCGCACTGCTTCGTCGCTCGCGCATTCTCGTCATGGATGAGGCCACGGCAGCCGTGGACTTTGAGACTGACTCGTTGATTCAAGAGACCATTCGTCGAGAGTTCCAGCACATGACTGTTTTGACCATTGGTACGTCTCACTACTCCTGATTACTTCTCGATCTCTCTCTCTCGCTAACAAGCGGTATTGTGCAGCCCATCGCGTCAACACCATCATCGACAGCGATCGCGTGCTGGTGCTCGACAAGGGCCTCGTTGCAGAATTCGATGCCCCGCAGCGATTGCTGGAGGACCGCAACTCGATCTTCTACTCGTTGGTCAACCAGTCGGGCACTCGCATGAACGATGCCTAAGTCGCCCAGACTCGCGTTGATATCGAATCCAATCCAATCCAATCCCTTACCTAACTCTCACTTCAATCACTTCAATCACTTCAATCACGTGCATGTTGCACCCTTTTCCTCGTACTCCACTTCCACCGCGTCATCGCGACCATATCACGATTATCAACATTACCTTTGCCTTCCCTCCTCTCTCTCTCGCTTCCTTCCTTGCAATCAGTATCTAATACGCTGCGCTATTATTCCTTCCATTCGCCCAAAATGTGTGTTTGTTTTGTTTCGATCGCTCAAGAGAAAAAAGTAAATCCAGCGATCTCGTTACTCGGTACTTGGTACTTGTGGATGTTCGGATGCCGCGCGCTCCAACGTGGCCTTGAGCGAGGGATCGGACGAAGTGACGAGCTCGGCAGCGCTCTGGCCGTACCGCGTGCGTGTCGTGGGGTCGGCGCCGAGCGACAGAAGCAGCTCGACGACCTGGGCGCGATTCTTGGCGGCAGCGAGGTGGAGCGGCCGCTGCAGCACCGAGTTGGTGGCCTCGATGTTGGCGCGCTTGCGCACGAGCAGCTCGGCGATCTCGGTGTTGCCCTCGATGCACGCCATGGCGAGAGGCGTGTGTTGCACCGAGTTGGTCTGGTCGACGTTGGCGCGGTGCTCGAGCAGCAGCATCGCGAGCTCGATGTGGTTGGCGGCGGCGGCAAAGTGCAGCGGCGATCGGCGCACGGACGAGAGCGCGTTGACGTTGGCGCCGTTGGCGAGCAGCAGCTCGGCGACGGCCGTGTGGCCCGCTTGGGCGGCGAGATGCAAGGCCGTGTGGCGCACGTTGTTGCGCGCATCGACGCGCGCGTTCGAGAACAGCAGCAGGCGCACGAGCTCGAGGTGGTTGTACATGCTGGCGAGATGCAGCGGCACCGAGAGGTACAGGTTGGCGGCGTTGACCTCGGCGCCGTGCTCGATCAGCCAACGAGCGCACTCGATGTGGCCGGCCAGACACGTCCAGTGAAGCAGCGAGTCTCGAATGGCATCGCGCGCCGTGACGCCGCCACCAATGTTGCTCGTGAGTTCGACCAAACGAACGAGATTGCCGAGATCGCCGTGTTTGGCCGCATCGAACATGGCCTCGATCTGCGCGTGAGCCTCCAAAGACATGACGAGAGAGAGATTGATTGAATGGATTGGACTGATTGATGGATTGATTGGATTGGATTGGAGAGAAGAACAGAAGAGATAGAGCAACCAACAGGCTTAGAAGAAACCATCTAAGCCTCCTACTGCGCTACCCATCCTTCCCTTACCGATCTCTCGATCGATCCCGCGTTTGTTGCTTCTTCGCTCGCTCGCTCATACACGTCGTTCGATCATGACCGAGGGCGGCGCCAAACGTAAAGCCGAGGGCCAGCCTGAGATGGCGCTCGTGCAGGTCAAGAAGCAACGTACCGCTGCCGAGGGCGAGGGCGAGAGCACGAGCTCGTCGTCGACGCAGCAGGCGCTTATTCCTGCGGTATGATATCTCGATCTCGCTCGAGAGACCTCGAGATATCGATGGGGAGATCGTGCTCTGATGCGAGTGTATGTGTGGCTGCGGTAGGGTGTGAAACGGACCTCGTCATTGGCGGCACCGATCATGCAGCTCGAGGGCCATGGCGGCGAGGTGTACGCGCTGCGGTTCGATCCGACGGGTGTCGCTGCCGCGTCGGCATCGTTCGACAAGCAGATTCGTACGGAGTCGCCTCGTCGTGTTGTTGCTGGTGATCGTGGCAGCTGATCGAAGGGTGTGTGATGTCGGTGTAGTGTTGTGGAACACACAAGGAGAATGCGTCAACCATGGACTGTTGCGCGGGCACAAGAACGCCGTGCTCGACCTCGCATGGTCGCACGATGGCGCGTACGATATCGATATCAAGCTCTCTCTCTCTCTCCTTGGCCCACGTACTCACTGATTCGATCATCTGATGGCCAGACGCCTGCTCTCCGCATCGGCCGACAAGACCGCCTTTCTCTGGGACACGCAGACCGACGAGCGCGTCAAGAAGTGCTCGGGTCACACGGCGGTCGTCAACAGCTGCGACATCATTCGCCGCGGCCCGACGCTGCTGGCCTCGGGCAGCGACGACTCGACCGCCAAGCTATGGGACGTGCGTTCGAAGCACTGCGTCCAGTCGCTCAAGCACGGGTTCCAGGTCACGAGCGTCGTGTTCGACGACTCGGGCGATCAGCTCATCACTGGCAGCATCGACAATGTCATTCGAGTACGACGAACCTCACGATGATGCAGCTAGCTCACTCACTCACTCACTCACGAATGCGGCACTAGCTATGGGATCTGCGCAAGGGCGAGGTTGCAGAGAGCCTCACCGAGCACACGGACACGATCACGGGCTTGAGCGTCAGCAACGACGGCTCGTTCCTGCTGAGCAACAGCATGGACAACACGCTGCGCATCTGGGACCTGCGCGCCTTCGTCATGGGCGGTCGGTGCACCAAGGTGCTCCAAGGCCACCAGCACAACTTTGAGCAGAACCTCTTGCGCTGTGCGTGGTCGCCCGATGGCAAGCAGGTCACGTGCGGCTCGAGCGATCGCTTTGTGTATATCTGGGACGCCGTGAGCGGCAACATCGAGTACAAGCTGCCTGGTCACAAGGTACCACCGAACCGCGTTGTAGACCAGGCGCTTGATTGGCCACATGATGGACTCACACGTCTGCCGTTGGCATTATGCACATAGGGAAGCGTGAACGACGTGGCATTCCACCCGACCGAGCCGGTCATTGGATCAGCGAGCTCAGACAAGACGATTTTCCTCGGAGAGCTTGGTGGCGCGTAATCAGCAGCATCATCGAACGAATCAACGAGATCGATAGGCGTATCGACTCTCGCTCGAGCAACGAGAGCCCACCACCATCAACGTCAACATCAACATCACCAAAACAATACATACTCCCAATGCGCCGAGGGCGCTTGTATCTTGCCTCGTGATACGATGGTGCATTCGCTCATTGATTCTACAGTGTGGCCTCGGGCTCTGGCTCTTGCTCTTGCATGCTCTCATCGGGCGCAGTAGGTTGCGCAGTCGCTCCTCCTCCTCCTCGGCGCTTTTGCTCGTATTGCTTGCGGCGTTGCTTGCGCTGCTTGTCGACGCTGCCACTGCCGCCCGCCCCGGGCGCGTTCTTGTGGTAGGCGCTCCAATCCGTCTGCCGAAACATGGCGCCAGAACGGCCGCCGCGGCCTCTGCGGCCTCCGAACGAGATCTCGGTCGGGATGCGTGGTCGAGGTTGTGATTGGGTCTGACTGCTCTCTTGGTCGATCGCCATCGTGTCGCTCGAGGAAGGAGTGGTCGACCGTGGCTGCTTTGGAGGCGCTGTTCGATGTGGCTTGGTTGCTGTCGTCGTTGTCGTTGTCGTTGTCGCGTCGGATGATGTGGCACAAGCAGCAACGGCCTGCTCCTTCTTGGCTCGTAGATAGTCCCTCCTGCGCATGAATCAACACACAATGAGTCTCATCGGCTTCTCGTTCGCAGCGATGGCACGCTCTTTGCAAGAGGATACCGTTTGCGTCGTCGGCGATAGTTGCCGACCTGCGAGAGGAAGAAGGCAGCCGACGCCTCGGAGAGCTGGTGGTACCGCAGCAAGTGCTGCCTGCGGCCGTTGGCGTCCCAGAAGAGCTTGCTGCATCCGTCGACCAGGCATTCGTACATCTTCTTGGTGGCGGCGAGCGTCTTGAACAGCGCGTCGTGGCTCTCGAGCAGATGGCGGTCGAGGAAGCGAGCCGAGTGCAGCGTGCGTCCACACTCGCTGCACACGAACTGGTGGCACGCCAGCATATGCGCCTGCCACTCGGCCGTGCCGCGCTCGCACACGAAGCGGCAGCCATTGAGACCGCACACGAACGATTGCGCCCCATCGCCATCGCCGTCGCCATCGCCTTGCTCGAGTGGAGCGAGATACGACGAGGGCTGCGGCAGGCGACGAGCCACGAGGTTGCAGAGCATGTTGCCGTCTTCGAACAAGCAGTGCCACGGTGGATAGTAGTGCAGTCGGCCGACGCGGTTGCGCGTATCGATCACGATTCGCTGCACGGTACCCTGAGGAGTCGCGAGCTTGAGCGACACGGTATCGGAAGAGGGAGTCGAAGGGAGTTCATTCGCGAGATGCGTCGTTGTTGCGGAGGATGAGGAGACGCAGGTCACGACGACAGCAGCGCCTTCAGTCGGCGTCGAATGCTCCTTGGCGGCACCATCTGGCGCCACCACAGACGCCTTACTTTTCGAGGACGGCTGTAGCGTGGGAGCCTGTGAGAGTACCGCAGGCATCTCCAAGCCAACAAGCAAGCCAACAAACAAATGAATGAATGAAGGAGGGAGACAAGAACAGTAAGGCAGTAGCGCAATGACGAGCCCACGATTTGACCCGATCGGCCGCCAAACGATCGAGAGCTCGCCATTGCTCTCGGGTCGATCGGTCGTAAGCTCTGGCTCCTTCTCCTTCCTCTGCGCCACTCTCTCTCCTTGTTGCTTGTTCGCTTCCCTGCTGCTGCTGCTGCGTCGCTCCTCTGCTCCGCTTGTTGCCCGTGAAAGAAAGGAAAATGGCTGAGACCATCGAGTGCGCGAAGGACCGTGAGCTCCATGAGGTGTTTGCGAGTCTGGTCGAGAGCGACCGCGACTACATTACCACGTCGGCCTTGAAGGATGTACGTCGCTAGCGCGCTTGCTTGCTGCGCTCGTGGCAGTAGCCAATTTATCTCTCGCATCACGTCGCGCCGTACGTCGTGGAGGCAACTCATGGAACTCACGCGCCATCTATCTCTCTCGCTCCCTACCTGCCGTGCGTGCGTGTGTGTAGCATCTCGAGGAGCTCGGCTTGGCGCCGTCGCTGATCAAGCAGGCGGTCAAGCAGCTCGACCCCGACAACACGCGCAAGATCTACCTCGAGCAGTTCAAGCACTTGAAGGAGATGCACTCGGACATCATCGAGCGCGCGCTCAAGGGTGCGTGCCTGCGTGCGCCTACGCTGCGGCGCGAGCGACACACATGGCGTACTGACGAACTCTCTCTCGCGCGCGTACAGGCCAGCTCGTGATCCCCGACTTCCAGAACTTTGCGAATGACGTACGTCGAGTGCTTGGTGCATCGCGCGACGAATGACGCTGACCCAAGGCATCTGATGATGATCACGCACGCGAACGTATCGCAACGCTATGCGCACGGCGTGTATAGCTCGAGCAAATCTTCAAAGAGGTCAAGAATAACCACGGCGGCCATCCTGCCACCTACATCCCACAGGTACGATGCGCCCGCGCGTACATTGTGCGTGTATCGGCGCTGTGGCTCACTGACACTGCGCGCGTTCGTTGGAAAGCTCGCTCGCGCTGATCCTGACTGGTTCGGCGTCACCGTCTTCACGGTCGATGGCCAAGTACGTTCTCTCTCGCGCGCGCGCTCTCCAAGCGCACTGGCTCACTCGTGCTGCGGTCGCTCCTGTAGGTCCGCTCGTTCGGCGACGTCGATCACCAGTTCACGATTCAGTCGTGCTCGAAGCCCATCACGTACGCGTGTGCCGAGACGATTCTCGGTGTCGACGTGATCAAGAAGCACGTCGGCCACGAGCCCAGCGGTGTCAAGTTCAACGTACGCT
>Ga0209935_1004463_pt1 | contig 12894 bp, 17 predicted proteins | sample ThiBio_1000_plan_2_FD_183958 | JGI IMG/M metagenome (GOLD analysis project Ga0209935, IMG submission 183958) | Wastewater bioreactor microbial communities from Cape Town, South Africa - Thiocy_cont_1000_plan (SPAdes) | ecosystem: Engineered > Bioreactor > Thiocyanate-remediating >... | reverse complement strand
GCTAGCAGCATCGGTGGCTGTTGTTGTCGTTGTGGCGGCCGCGGCGCCAATAGCCGTATCGATTCGCAGCATGAGCTCCTGCAGCTCGCTAGGCGCTAGTGTGTCCACATATGATTCTACAGGCACGCTCGTGGATTCAGGCTGGTCGCGAGCATGGCTGTCGTCATCGTCGTGAGTCTTGGTGCCATTGACAGCTGGAGTCTCTGCTGTAGGAGGACGAAGAGAACGAGGCGAGTGCGCTCGCGCAAGTAGATCGAGCGCCTCCTGATAATTGAGCGCCAACTCACTGTTGCTCGAAGTGAGTCGTGCGGCAGCTCGAGGAGGATCGCGCAGCCCGTTCGATGCGCTCGTCACCGACGTAAAGTCCAGCAACGAGTGGCGACGCTCGAGCGGCGTCTGTTCGGCGATCTCGACCGATGCCAAGAGCTCGGCAATGGCGCTCGTGGTCGAATCCTGGCGCGGCTGGCCGCTGAGTGCTGCTCGATCGGCGGTGCGCTTGTTGTCCTTGGCTTGCTTGTTGAGTTGCTTGGGTTTCGAGTCGGAGCCCTCGGTCTGTGCTAGAGCGTCGAGCGAGGAATCGAGCATCGCCAGGGTCGCCGTCAGTGATTGCTTCTTGTTGCGCTTGCGATGGCGACCTTTGTGAGCTCCCGCTGAGGAGGATGTGGTCGAGGTCGAGGTCGAGGTCGAGGTCGAGGTCGAGGTTGTAGTGGAGGTGCATGTCGCGGTGCTGTCCTCGCCCAAGTGAGCAATCTCCTCGAGAGCAGCGAAGATGCGCTCACACCACGCAGTGTTGTTGAAGCAGTTGTTCTCGGGCTCGACCACCAAGGTGCGCATGCGCGAGTCGGAGAGCTTCGACATGAGAGTGGCATGAGGCGAGCTTTCGGCTGGCGGAAGCTCCTCGTGCTCCAAACCAAGTGAGAACCGATATACTGAAAGAGACAGACGCAGGGAGGAGAAGCTTGCTATGAGTAAGATATGCCTTCACAAGATGCGAAGACAGCAACAGCACTCATACCGGCTTGGGCGTGCGTATCCAGGACGCTATCGAGCTGCAGCTCAAAGATCTCGATGCGTGTTCGCTCAGCCTCGATCTCAGTTTGAATGAGAAAGTCCTCGACGACACCCGTACGGAACGAGGTAGAAATGGCAGGAGCTCGCGATCCAGGAGGCAACGATACTGATGGTCGACGCGTGGGTATGTTGCTGGCACTGGACAGAATGGCATCGGGATCGGTATTTAACTGTCGAGGTTCACAAGTGAGTGAGTGAGTGAGTGAGTGAGCGAGCGAGTACAGATGGACGTGTATCGTGTTGATAACCGAGAAGCATACGGTCTTTTCAGCAAGGAATGCAGCTAGATTCGACATTCCCAAGGCATCTACGAATGACAAAGGCGCGTTAGTTGTATTCCATCTCGCTGTTGTCGCAGTCGTCGCGTATGCAACAATGTACCGTCTGAGAACTTCTTCTTGCTCCATTGTGCCGTGGAGATCATGGTGGATTCGACTCTTTGAAGCTTCACAATATAATCTATACGATCGATCATACAGTTATTAGTGTTCTGGATTGGGTGAAGCAATCGTATAATGATTGATTGACGTACCATCTTGTGTTGACTTTGCCCAAACACTCTCAACGCCGTCAGCCGAGAATGCTACACATCGAGTTATGCAATCACATTGAACGAATAACATTGTATCACGGGATCGAATGAATTCGTATCGTATCATCAGTGGAATGGATGGACAGAGTTCGAACCTCGAGGACGCCGGCTATCAAGGAGATCCAAGTGTGCATTATCCGTGTGAACCAACGATGTCTTGCGAGTCCTGACGTCTTGTTGTACCGCTGTAGAGGAAGGTACATGGATCAATCGTTGAATACTTACTCGTGAGGCAAACAGAGCGCACAACAGCAGCAGCAGCATCGACGAGGTGTCCGTGCAGTTTGAGTGAATCGCGCTCGAGCAGTGACGTACGATCGAACTTGGTGTGGCGCCATACGGATGGCTCCGAGACCGAAGATACGGTATCTATCGATCCATTCGAGTGCGATCCTGCAACATCGATCGTTCCTTGTCAACATCATCGAGCCTCCTCTCGAGCGCTGCCACTATATCTCGATGTCTCTGCCCATCCATCCATCCATCCATCCATCCATCTATCGATCCATTCAATGACACGAACCTCTTCGAAACAAGCGACTGAAGCCGCTCTTGGGCTTGCGGACCTTCTCCTTGCCCGACCCCGACGACGACGACGCCGACGATCGATCCTTGTCCTTGTCCTTGTCCTTGTCCTTGTCCTTGCCCTTCTTTTTGCGACCACTGACTTGACTCATGCTTGAGATTCGTTATCGAGTCTCAAATACCAAAGCCCTTGACGATCGAGAGTCTCGAAGATAGCGGAGCACCGCCGCCTCCGAGGCGGTTACACAAGAGATCGATCACTCGATCGCTACTCGAATCTCTCGGCTGTTGCGAACACTCGAGTTGATGGAAGATAGATAGGTAGATAGACGACACGTATTCGCGTCGATATTCGAGCTCAGGTCGATACAAATGCGGATACAGCGGTACGATGAGTGAACAGGCTCGTGAAGGCTCACTGAACTGGATGTCTCGTGGGTTATTGATGTTGATGCGCGCGATCGATCGATTGATTGATCGAAGGATTGGTCGAGTCGTGAGAGCGCGCGAAACCAACCAATCTCTATTCGCTGCCACTCTAACGAGGTAGCGTGGCACTCCCACACTCACGCACAAACACCATAAGACGTGCGTGGCAGCGAGTGAACAACGGAACAAGCAATGGATCGATAGAATGAGAGATCGACAGTGGGAGGCTATTTTTCGTATTTTTCGTATTTTCTTCGCTAACGGTAAGATCCGCCACTTGCGTTATCGCCCCCTGCCTTGGCGAAAGAGCACGAGAGTGCCAAGGGAGATGGCGTTGTTGTTGTTGTTGTTGGGTGATTACAAGACACACGCACGCACGAACCCTCTACACACACCAATACTCGTGATTCGTGGGTCTTGATTGTGGATCATTCATCAGTTTATGTGTCTCTTCTCTTTTCTCTCAAACCATTGACATCAAACAAAACAAACAAACAAACAACCTGAGCACCAGGCTGACGATGCAGTCTCAAGGAGCAGTCACACACTGAGAGGAGAAGAGCGAGCGAGCGCGAGCTTGTTTAGCTGCAAGGAGCATAAATGTTCGAGATGCACTTGGCACTCACGACTCGCTGGTTGTTCAACGACACCTCGCCGAGGAACGTGCCAGTGCCGGTCCAGCTGCCGTTGTACGCCAAGTTCACCACTCCGTCGCACGTGATCTGCACCACGATCTGGTACGCCGTCGGCGACGATCCTGCGATGGTCGTGATGCTCGAGATCACGCCGCCAACCACCGTAAAGTCCGACGCCGTGATGGTGCCGAACGGCAGAGCCTGGCTCGTGGTAAAGTAGTAAATCACGTTGCCACCAAAGTACACGAGGTTGTTGCGGTTCGGGTCGTTGCGGCGATCGAACGTCGACTGGATGTTGGGCGTGCAGAACGACACGGTGCCGCCGTTGGTCGACGACACAGTGAGGGCGGTCGAGCTCGCGCTCACCCAGTTGCGGTACTGGATGTTTCCAGGCAGCGACACCAAGAAGTTCGACACAGTCGAGCCGGTGTAGCTCTGCACCCACACGCAGTTGGTGTTGGATCCCGACGGGAAGAGGCTCGTGTTGATGGTGTTGCCAGCGGCCGTGAGATCGTACGTGCTCGACGGTCCGGTGACCGCCGATCCGCCGCTCACAATCACGGTCCACGCCGGAGCGATGAACGTCACGCCGTTGAAGGTCGTGGGCGAGTTGAAGTGGATCGCGCTGGCAAAGTTGAGAGTCGCGCCGTTGATGGCGTACGTGGTCGAGCCGTACGCTCCAGCTCCCGTCGCGCCGAACACAATGTTCGCTCCCGAGATCAGCGTGCCAGTGACAGTCGAGGCAGCACCGGCATTGAGCTGCAGCGAGTTGAGCGCCGTGCCAGCAGTGACAGTTCCCGAGATCGTCAGAGCTCCAGTGGGGTTGAGAGCCACCGAGGAAGTCGCAACAGTCGTGCTTCCGAGGAGCTTGCCGGCGATGTTGACAGTGCTTGCAATGTTGGTGACGAGGGTTTGAGCGCCAGTGAACGAGATCGATCCAGAGGCAGGAATCGAGACCGATCCAGGGGTGTTGAAGCTGACCGTGGTGGCGCCGGTGACGGCCGACGAGACAACGATCGAGGTGCCGGTTCCGCTGGACGTGAGGGTGAGAGCACCACTGAGAGTGGCAGCTCCCGAGAGAGTGACCACGGCGTTGTTGGCGGTGGAAGTAAGAGTGAGCGAGGTGGCAGTGGTGGTGGCCGAGACCGTGATGCCGGTCGCAGTAGCGTCGGAAACGGTAACCGCACCTCCAGCGGTGACCGTTCCTCCGACCGTGATCGACTGGGCGCCAGTCGGATTGATGAGGACAGCGCCGGTGGTGGCGGTGATGGTACCCGTCGCCGAGAAGGCGCCAGTAAGAACGCCGTTGAGGGTGACAGAGGTAGAGGCGGAAATCGTGCCCACAATGGTCGGGTTGGTCGAGGTAATCTGAACGTTGGCCCCAGTTGAGGTGATGGAGGCTCCCATAGGGAGGCTGAAGGCTCCCGTGTTGACGGAGCTCGCGCCTGATCCCGAGATGGAACCAGAGATGGTGGTCGATCCTGATCCTGCTGAGGTAATGGTGACCGAGGTGCCGCCGGAGATGGCCGACGAGACGGTGACCGCGGCATTGGCTCCTGGCGCACTGATGGTAAATGCACCACTGAGAGTGGCAGGTCCGGAGACGGAGACCACGGCGTTGGCGGCATTCGCGGTAATACCAAGGCTGGCGGCAGTGGTGGTGGCCGAGAGCGTGATGCCGGTCGCAGTAGCGTCGGAAACGGTGACCGCACCTCCAGCGGTGACCGTTCCTCCGACCGTGATGGCCTGCGCTCCAGTCGGGTTGACGGTAACCGCGCCGGTGCCAGTCGTCGACAGGGTGCCCGAGATCGTGAGAGCCGAGGTGAGGGCGCCGTTGACGGTCACAGTTCCAGCACCACCAGTGGTGGCAGTGCCAGCGAACGTTCCTCCGACCGTGGTGATGGCCACATTGCCACTGGTAGACGATACGGAGCTGCCAGCTGCCACGTTCGCGGTCGTGAGCGCGTTCGGGAAGGTGAGGGCGATGTTGCCAGTGGTGGTCGAGATGACGGCGGTGGTGGCGATGGTGGGCGTCTGGATGCCGCTGAGCGTGAGGCCAGTGTTGGCCGTGAACGTGCCCGCGATGCTCACGGATTGGACGGCGCTGTTGACGGTGCCAGTGACCGTGAGCGTCGCAGTGGCGGGGATGGTGAGTGCGCTGCCGCCGCCGCCGTTCAGCGTCAGGGCGTTGAAGGTGACCGACGATGGAGCAACGACACTGAGGGTCGAGCCGCCGCCCGTGATGGAGAGGCCGCCGTTCGACGTGCCGCCGTTGGTAATCGTGACCGCGACATTGGCGGCGCTTACGGTGATGGTAGCACCACCAGTGTACGGCAGCCCCGCGAACTGGATCGCCAACGGGCCAGCGCTCGAGTACGTGTTGCCGGCAAAGGTACCAGTTCCAGTGAAAGTAAAAGGGCCTGCACCTGCTGGAATCGTGATGGTGTCTACAGCCGCCATCGCGGTGGCGACGAGCGCGCACACGACAAGCGCGACGGCGAACAACGAGCGAGCCATCAAGTCTCAGCACAGAGATCGCACGGCACGCACGAGAGAAGGAGAAGGAGAAGAACAAGAGACGAGAGGAAGGAGGGAGCGCGTTTTATACCTGCCGGCTTGCTCGTTGCTGATTGGTCAGGAGCTCCGGGGCACTGCTGGACCTTAAGCATAATGATTGGTTCGGGTGCAAATAAGGTCGATAGTGCCCCGGGTTAACGCTCGCCGGCTCTATTCGTGATTTTGCTGTTCTTTTTCCCGCGCTCTCCTTCGTCGACACGCAGCAGCAAGAGCAAGGCCACTCGTGATCGACCAAGCACCAAAGTATCAAAGCAATCCTCCACGGCGCCACGGGCACCGAGCGCCATGAGAGCGTGAGAAGCAAGCGCGCCGACTTGTGGTGGAATCTTCAATGCTCCAACGGTCTTCGATGGCTCCTCGCGAACGTGGTGCATCATCGGTCGTCGTCGTCTTGGTGATGGTGGTGCTGTGTGCGTCGACGCATGTCGTTGATGCCGAGCGCTTCGTGGCGCCTCGAGAGGCTCCGAAACCGCGCCTGCGTCTCAACGCCGTGCGAGGCAGCGGCTCGGCGAGTCAGTGGTTCACGAGCGAGCTGCTGGTCGGCAGCGCGCACCAGCGGCAGCGTTTGTTGATCGCGACCAATGGCGGCCACTCGTTCCTGCTCGATGGCGACTCGTGCAGTGGCAGTGAGAATGGCGCGGTCGTTGAAGCACTCGGCATCTCGTGCTTCGACGCCTCGGGATCGACGAGTTTCACGCCAGCGACCAACTTTGTTTCTCCTGTCTCGGTACGAACATGACTGAGAGAGAGAGAGACGGACGGATGGATGGGCGTGGCTCACACCGCGAGCAGCGGTACTGTCGGATGTCGCGCGACGAGGCCTTGTGGGCTGGACACACCGATGATCTCCAGGCCGCAGCGTTCATGTTCTGCCTCTCCACCTACGACCCGAATCTCGTGGCTAAGTGGTACAACATTGATGGCATACTTGACGTTGCTTGCGTCTCGCGTACGTGAGGCCAGCCAAGCGTGCCGTGCTCTCTCGCGCGCGCGCGCGTTCCCCCAATCTGAACGATGATCACAACGAATGGAATGCAGGAAGCGAATGCTCGATGACGCTGCCGATGCCCCCGTCGTGGCCTGCGATCGTAGCGCTTGACTTTTATGCTGATGCCGAGAGCTTCATCCATCTCGGAGGTTCGCGCCGCCGCTACTCCGCTCTCTCTTTTACGCGCCATCAAATCCAACGCATTGCTCATCCTGAGCGAGCGACCTTCTATGTCTGCGCTCGCACAGGTTTCGAGGAGCGAGTCGGCATGCAATGGAGCGAGTCGTTCTCTGGTGCCGAGGGCAGCGTCAACGAGCTGATGGTGTTCGACATGCGCATGTGCGGCCGACGACTGCAAGGCTCGGCCTCGACGCAGACCATGCGCATCGCCACGACCTACCGCTGCCTCGGCCTGCCGACGCCGCTGTTCGCGCGGCTCAAGGCGCTGCTGAACGCCACGTGCTCCACCGTGTGGGACGACTCGCTCGATGTGACCGATGCGTTGATGTGCGAGTTCTCGCAGCCGGTCGCATCGCTGCGGTTGCCATCGCTATCGTTCCGACTGTCCGAGACTGGGCTCGATCTGTTCGTACCGTTGGAGTCGCTGTTTCTACGCGTTCAAGACAATACTGTGATCTTTTGTATCGAGGAGATTGAGGTGCATCGATATGATCAGCTGGGAGGTGTGTATCGAGACGTGGGCGAGTATGTGAGAGTGTATCTCGCTGATCGATCGGGGCCCTAACGTACCATATGCACTGACTGGCGCAGTGTTTGGAGTGATGCCGCTGCTGAACTTTTACGTCGTACTCCACAAGGAGCTCTCTCGCGTCGCATTGGCTCAAAAGAAGCTCCCTCTTCCTCTCGACGACGGCGAACAACAACAACAACAACAAGATGCAGCAGCGTCGAACCAAGACACCGACAGCACGTGTAAATCCACTCCGAGCTGCATCGGCGAGCAGACCTTGAACGAGGAGCTGAACGAGTGCGTGGATCCCGAGTGCCACGTGTACTTTCTCCAGGAGGTCGACCTATCCACCAGGACCTGTCGTCGTGTACGTGTGCGCGACGCCCATATCTCGCGCTCTCTTTGCTCACGATACTGACGAGTCATCATCCCATGTAGTCGTGGGTATTTTACTTGCTGCTCGGCGTTGCGGTGGTGGTCGTATTCCTATCCGAGATCTCTGCGCACGAGGCCTATCAACGAATGATACCAGTCGCGAGACGACGCGATATTTCTCGTGTCCGTACGCAACAACGTACCACGCAGCGTGTGTAAAATCAGCGTCACTGGTGCCTGGTCCAAGCTATATCTCTATATTTCTCTACATGTAATGTTTGTATGTGAGTGGGTGTATATGTTTATCTCTGTTTCTGGCTGGCCAATAACCAATGTACAAATCGATCTGTCTCGATCATTGGGAGTCTCTCTCGCCATAGATTTGTGGTTACTTGTGTAAGAAGTAAGCGCAACTAATATTGCGTCAAAAATCGCGTTACGTTCAAGAGAGCCATGTATATATATCTGGTTGGATAGGTAGGTAGGCAGAAGGGAGGGTAGATAGACGGAATACAGTACAAGACGCGCCGACGGCGCGCGTGCGACTACGACACGACTCTATTGAGAGTCGCGAGCGGGGCTTTGGGACTCAGCATATATCATTACACATTACACACGGATGCAAGCATAACAAGGCGAAGACAAGGAAAAGACAGACAAGCAAGCAAGCAAATAGAACGACCAACCAACCAACCGCCCGCAACCGATCGCAATGCACCAAGGGCTCGTGTGCGTACGACGTGTGCGTGGCGGATGTATGGCGGCGGCGGCGGCGGCGGCGGCGGCGGCGGCAAGTCGCGCGTAGGGCTAGAGCATCTCTAGCAGCCCACCGGTGCCCGGCACGCCACTACAAATCTTCGAGTTCGCGGAGGATCTGTGAAAAGTCGGGTCGCTTGGTCGGGTTCTCGTTCCAGCAACTCTTGATCAGTCGCACCCACGACTCGGGCCAAGCCTGGTTCAGACTCGGTCGAAGGCCCTGCGTGCCGACGGCGAACACGATTTGGAACGGAGGCATTCCTGGAGCATAGTCACGAGAGCAGGCACGTGTGCGAGTAAGTAGATGCGCTCGAGCACGGCGGCCGCTGCAGGCGAGAGTTCGCCGCTCGCTCAACGAACCTGGAAAGGGATCTTGCCGAGCAAATAGCTCCCACAGCACGATACCGAAGCCGTAGACATCGGCCTTGACCGTGTACTTTTCGTTGCGCAACACTTCGGGAGCGGTCCACGATGGAGTACCGCAAGCGGTCATGGTGGCATTTTGTGAGATGAAGCGCGAGAGTCCAAAGTCGCACACCTTGACGCGCCAATGCTCATCAACCAGGAGATTGTGACTCTGGAGGGAATCAGCAGCATAGCACAATTAGCGTTAGTGAGCGGTAAGAAGGCGAAGAGTAGTCGTCGTCGCCATCATCGTAGAAGTAGAAGTAGAAGAAGAAGAAGAACGGTATGCGCATACTTTCAAATCTCGATGGATGATTGGAGGCGATTGGTTATGGAGGTAATTGATGCCGCGGGCCGTATCGATACAAATGCTCCTGATGCGTGCGAGCGGGAACTCGAACGCTGGGTTGTGCAAGAGTCGATAGAGGCTTCCGAGAGGCATGTACTCCATGCAAATACACACTTCGCGGCCCGAAGGTGCGTACGCCGAGCCAAGGTACTGCAGCACATTCGGGTGGCGTAATGATCTACAGTTAAATAAGAACCCCACGGCGTGAAAAATTTAGTACCATGACACAAATACATGTGCGAGCGTGTGTGTGAGTATTGGTGCTGGTGCACAAGCGAACGTACTTCATGATCTCAGCCTCTTGGTAAAATTCATTGAGCAACTTCTCGCTCATGTTGCCCGATGGTAGCTTCTTGATGGCGATCGTCGTTCCTCGCCATGAGCCGCGGTAAATGATGCCAAAGCTTCCCTTTTCAAGAAGCTCCAGATTGGTGATTTCGTCGAGCGGGATCGAGTTTGGATCGCGCACAATCGACGTTACGTCCACTGATAGCAGCATGATGCAACCAACCTCGAGGTTGAATAAACAATACCAAGACAGAGCAAGCGAGCACGTGGCAGCAAGGCATACCGGCAGTGAGAGACGAGTGTTCTGAGAGTCGGTTCGAACCCACCGGATCGCGGCGCCGCAGTAACAGAGTGCCCGTGAATAAAATCACGATCGTGAACGCGAGTGCCACGGCAGCGATGATCCACAGATAGGTTGGTATGCCGTCAGGGCCATCGGGTGGTCCTGGTGTGTCGGGCGTCGTCGGTGGCGTGGTGGGAGGCGGGGGCGGCGGTGGTGGTGGTGGCGGCGGCGGCGGCATATCATCTACAATACGGCAAATAGCAAGGTAAAAAGGTAAAAATCAATGAATGCGTGAACAACGACGCCAACCGTTAGTACCACGCAGACGCGCAAAGAGAGAGAGAGAGAGAGAGAGAGAGAGAGAGAGAGACGATCAAGTAACCAGCCGAACCTTCAAATTGATAGACTCCCGGAGCGTAGACGATTGACAATCCATTTTGCGAGAAGCCGACCGTGACGTTGAGCTGCTTGCCTGTTGGATCGTGTGGGTGCAAGCATTGTACAAAGGTCGGTGACACGAACACGGCCGTCGTTCGGGTCTCGCCAAAGCTACATTGAACGCACGAGATGGTCAAAAGGTCGTTGCGGCAGCAAGCGAAGGCGTTGGCGGTGCTCACATACATGCAGCTCATCAGAGTGGAATTCCAAAAGTCGGTACCCGTGAGGTTAACCACAGGCGCTAGCGAGCGGCTGGGATTACCACTCAGAGGAGCAAACGACACGATGGTCGGTTGTACTGTAGATAGAGGGTAGAATAAAATTCTGAGCATTAGGACGATCGAGAATGCCGACGCTCGCTCGCTCGCTCGCTCGTGTGTGCACACGCACGCATAGATGCGTATGCGTGCAGGTGCTTCAAGGGAGGAGGGCTGCGCACCATAAAAGCGGAAGGATCCAGCAGACACCCAGGTCATTCCATCGACGGATATCTCGAGCGGTACGACCTCGGCGTTCGATACCGAAGGGCAAGTGCAGTTGATGTGGGCGTTGTTGATCCACGTAGCCTTGACTTGTTGGTCGCCGAACTTGCAATAGATCGATTCGGAGGCGAAGAAATCGCTGCCCAGCACCGTGATGTTCAGCGTCGAATCGATAGGCGCGCTGCTTGGGAACGTTCGGGCCACAGTGGGTTGTGCTACGAGTCACGTTGCAAGTGCATAACATATCAATATACTCCTCGCTCGTGCTCTCTCTCTCTCTCTCGTGAGAGAAGGGTGGAAGAAGAAGAGCCACACCACGACGTACGATAGCGATAGGTGAGCGTCAAGTTGGCATACGAGGCGCAGAACAATTGGTTGGAGCTCAGCAGTAAGCGGACCGTGTTGTTGGTGCCATAGTGGTACGCCTCCCAGCCGTTCTTGCGCTCGCGCTGAACCGAGAAGGTTTGCACGCAGTTGGCGCACTCGCACTCTACACAACGACGTACGCGCGTGAGTAATGGCTCCCCGTTCTCTCTCTCTCTCTCTCTCTCTCTCTTGATGGCATAAACGTACGAGGATCGACGTTCATGAAGCCTAACATATTGTCGGCGAGCTCGACCACGACGGTGAGCGACGAGTTGCACGGGCCAGCGCCGTAGAAGGTGAAGTTGACGGCCACCAGCACGGTGTTCTTCGGCAGCGGATCCAAGAAGCTCGCTTGTCCAAAGTCCCACGTCGGGTCGCTAGCATGCGGGAGCGAGTCAGAGCGGTGTGATCGAGTAGGAGGGTGCGCACGCGAGGTCGGGGGAGGTCGAGATACGCACTCGTTGCACTTGAAGGTCGAGGCGTACGTGAGCGGCATGCCGCAGCGCGAGGCGTTGCACTCGGGCGCCAGCCCGCTGCTCCACACGACGCTGGTGTTGGCGGCTGGCTCTACGGAGCGCGAGACACAGAGAACACGCACGAGCACACACACACATATTGAACGGTGAGCAGGCAGGGCCGCGTGGTTGGTTGGCCACGAGGCGGCGTACGAGGAGCATCGGCGGGCGCCGGCAGCTGCGCGATGCACGCGAGCGGCAGCAGCACCATCAGCAGCGCGGCGACGAGGTGCGGCAGCGCTGCCGACGCCAGGCACGATCGAGCCCGAGCGGCGGGTGCGCTTTGTTGGCGGAGGAGACGGGGGTGCGTGTGGGCGTTACAGCTGCTCGACAGCGCTGGACAGGAGAGCCCCATGGCGCGCGCGGAGCATATGGAACGGGCGTGCGCCACGCTCTCGTCGGTCGGTCGGTCGGTCGCTCAGGCGGTGGCGCGCGGCACGAGGGAGGGCGGCGGCGATGCGGGCCTATCGAAAAGGAGAGACGCAGACGAGCGACGAGAGGGTGCGTGTATGTGTGGGTTGGGAAGACGCGCACACGGTTGGTCGGTCGGTCGATACTGGCGTTCGCGCGCCTCGAGGAAAAGTCGCTGGAGAAAGCCGAGAGGGAGCGAGCGCGAGTCGAGGCGTTCTATCTACACGATGGGCGGTGGTGAGCAGGGAGAGGACGAGTGGTCCGATGGCGATGAGGGGGAATGCGGAGGGGAATGAGTGGGATGAATGGGAGAGCGCGCGTGGTGGCGATGGTGGTGGAATGGGAGATGCGGCACGCGACACCGCGAGGAAGCAGCACCAGAGCTGGCTGAGGCAGCGCCAGAGGCACCAGAGAGAGCGAGTGCTGCTCTCAGAGAGAGCGCAGAAGCGCAGAAGAGAGCAAGCGGACCGTAGCGCACTGGGGGCTCTGCTCTTTGCCTGCGATCGCATCTTATCCGTGCCCCGCTAAACCGCCAAACCGCCAAAGCGGCAAACCTCGCGCCATTCGCTTGTTCGTTGCGTCGTCGTGTGCTGCTCGCTTGCTCGTGCGATGGAGATCGAACTCGCCGAGATCCGCGCTGGCGACGAGGTCGATATCGATGAGGAGGACGAGCAGCAGAATGGCAGCGGCGTGCGCGAGGTGAGCGGCACCGTGGCGT
>Ga0209935_1004462_pt1 | contig 12899 bp, 19 predicted proteins | sample ThiBio_1000_plan_2_FD_183958 | JGI IMG/M metagenome (GOLD analysis project Ga0209935, IMG submission 183958) | Wastewater bioreactor microbial communities from Cape Town, South Africa - Thiocy_cont_1000_plan (SPAdes) | ecosystem: Engineered > Bioreactor > Thiocyanate-remediating >... | reverse complement strand
GGTGCCGGAGCTGGTGGAGGACAAGGAGACGGCGCCGATGGTGGCGGATCTTGTTCGAGGGCTGTTGGCGGCGGTCAACACGGCGGACATCCAGTAGGGAGCACCGCGGCACCGACTTGCGGCGCGGTGTGCATGTATGAGTTGTGGGCGAGGCTCCTTGTGAGCAAGTGGCGGCAGATACCCGCTGGATTAGACTGGCCCTCTCAGAGTGTGCCCACTTATTTAGAGTACATTTCGTTTTTCGTTAGCTACACGGTACACTGATACACCTGAATACATTGACTTTGTTTGTTTCTATACCAAGCTGTACGAAGAGTGATATTCTGAGGAGATATTGATTTATGGCGGAGGTTGCGAGGTTCAGAGGTTGAAAGGAAGATATTATTGCGGAGGTTGCGAGGTTGCGAGGTGATGCTATCGCAGATCTCCTGGGTTCAGAGGTACACTGATATCGATGGCAGGTTCAAAGGTTCAGAGGTTGCGAGGAGATTGCGATACAATCGATGGCAGGCTCAGAAGTTCAGAGGTTGAAAGGAGATGGCGATACAATCGATGGCAGGCTCAGAGGTTCAGAGGCTCACTGATATCGATGCAATCGATGGCAAGTTCAAGGGTTTCGGAGGTTGCGACACAATCGATGGCAGGTTCGGAGGCTGCGAGGAGATATCGATACATTCGACGGCAGGTTCAGGGGTTCAGAGGCTCACTGATATCGATGCAATCGATGGCAAGTTCAAGGGTTCAGAGGTTGCGAGGAGATATCGATACAATCGATGGCAGGTTCAAGGGTTTCAGAGGTTCAGAGGAGATATCGATGGCAGGTTCAGAGGCTCACTGATATCGATGCAATCGATGGCAAGTTCAAGGGTTTCAGAGGTTGCGACACAATCGATGGCAGGTTCAGAGGTTCAGAGGTTGCGAGGAGATATCGATACAATCGATGGCAGGTTCAGAGGTTCAGAGGGTGCGAGGAGATATCGATGGTAGGTTCAGAGGCTCACTGATATCGATGCAATCGATGGCAAGTTCAAGGGTTTCAGAGGTTGCGACACAATCGATGGCAGGTTCAGAGGTTCACTGATATCGATATCATCGACGGCAAGTTCAAGGGTTTCAGAAGTTGCGACACAATCGATGGCAGGTTCAGAGGCTCACTGATATCGATGCAATCGATGGCAGGTTCAAGGGTTTCGGAGGCTGCGAGGAGATTGCGATACATTCGACGGCAGTTCAGAGGGTGCGAGAAGATTGCGATACATTCGACGGCAGTTCAGAGGTTGCGAGGAGATTGCGACACAATCGATGGCAGGTTCAGGGTTCGGAGGTTGCGAGGAGATGGCGATATTATCGATGGCAGGTTCAGAGGTTGCGAGGAGATGGCGATATTATCGATGGCAGGTTCAGAGGTTGCGAGGCGATGGCGAGCTCTTTCTCTCGTCGTGTTCGGTGTGTCGCTGCGTCAGTCGCTCGTTCGCCTCCTCTCGCTCGCAGCAGCCGCATCATCGTATCCGAGTCCCCCCAGACCGGCTGCCACTCGAGACACAAGGAAGCTTCGTTGGGGGAGTTCCGTAGATATCTTTCTCTCTCTCATTGGGTAGAGCTCTACAGTTGAATCGTAAGCGCTGCTACACAAGCTTCATGGCGACTACCGAGCAAGAGAGCTACTCGGCTGATGCCAGGTATGTGTCGATCGATATCTATCACACACACACACCCAGGCGTTCATTCGTGTGCGCCTCTGACGATCGTGATGGGGTGTACCTAGACAACAAGCCTTCAAGGAGCTATTTGGATCGTTGCCTGGCTTCCTACTCGCAAAAGAGCGAGGCATTCGAGGCGAGGTTCGAGCTCGATAACCATCGATAGATCGATCCATCTATCATGCTCACACTCACACATCCTAATCTATCGATATCTATCTCGATTGAACGATCGATATCATAGCTACGTGATTGTCCGATCCGTAGCATCTGCTGGCGCGTGTTTCTCGAGGTACTGCCATCGAACGAGCGCTATCTCGTCGAGGACAATCTCTTCTACGACGACGAGCAGGTCAAGGAGCCGAGCCCCGACCCCGCGTCCTCGTGGGTTCGAGTCATTCGAGAGTCGAGGAAGGCCTACGAGGACCTCAAGACTCGCTTATTGGTCGATCCTTACAAAGCCGAGGTCGAGGACTTGACGCTCGCCAATCCCTTGTCGCAGGATGAAGCCGTATGTATCACGATACCATTGATCGATTGATCGATTGATCGATTCTCATGAGCTTGAATGATCGACATGAACGATCGATGATGCTGCTCGATGATGGCAACAGAGTCCTTGGCGTAGGTTCTTTGATAACGTAGCGCTTCAGAAGGAGATCAATCAAGATATCGAACGAACCTATCCCGAGAAGAAGTTCTTTCAACGCAAGAGCACGCAGGACACGATGCTCACGATCCTCTTCATCTACGCCAAGGAGCATCCTGCCGTCGAGTACAAGCAAGGAATGCACGAGTTGCTGGCGCCCATCATCTACCTGCTCGATCGCGAGAAGGTTCCTGCGAGCGACGTGTACGTTCGATTGCCATTCACTCGCCCTACCGATCAACTACTCACGCAATCAATCATGCAATCAACCAATGCATCCTATCGGACGAATGGATGATGTTGAATGATGGATTGAGACCGACAGCAACGAGTCCGATGTCACGTCGATTCTCAACGACGAACGATATCTCGAGCACGATGCATTCACCATGTTCTCCAAGCTGATGGAGGTCACCGAGCCGTGGTTTGTCTACAACAACAACACGGTTCGTGCGCTGCTTCTTCGCGACTCTCGCTCGCTCTCCGGGAGGGCTCTTCAACTAACGAGAGCGCGAGCGAATGACGGGCGTAGAGCGAGGCCGACTTTGCCGATACATCGGATGAATCCATCACGTCGCCGGTCGTGATCAAGTGCAAGAAGATCCAGCACATTCTCCTGAAGCAGAAGGACCCGCAGCTCTTCACATACCTCGAGGCACTCAAGATCGAGCCGCAGCTCTACGCGCTGTACGTGGCTGCGATGCTCTTTGATCGTTCTCTCATGCTCGCACTCGACCAGCTGAGTGGGTGCGTTGATTCTCATGCGATGCTCATTCGATAGACGTTGGATTCGATTGCTGTTCGGTCGCGAGTTCCACTTGGAGGATGTGTTGGTCATCTGGGATGCCTTGTTCGCCTACGGCAAGCGGCTGGCGTTGGTGGATTACGTCAGCTTGGCCATGCTCACTTACATTCGTTCGCAGCGTACGTGACTCAGAGACGACTCAGAGTCGGTGCGCGCTTGGCAACACCAGATTCTCGGGGCTCACTGGCGTTTGTGCGAGTGCAGTGCTCGAGATGGACTACAACTACTGCTTGCGAAGGCTGTTCAAGTATCCGCCCGTCGAGGACGTGAGCCTGTTCATCGAGAAGGCGCTCGGCTACGCGCGGCCAGTGGCAACAAGCGCGGCCGTCATCGTGTCGCCCTCGAGGGCAGCCGAGCCGAGCGAACCAGCTGTGCCCGAGGAGTACTCGCTCTTGAGCACTACCAAGCCGGTGATCGATGAGCCTTTGGTGCGTGAAACCGTTCCGATTAGGATGATCAACTGCTGATTCATTCGTTGTGCGATAGGAGCGCTCGGTGCAAGAGCTGGTGGTCGAGGTTCGCAAGCTGCAGGACACGCAAGTTCACATGGCGAACCGCATCGAACGCATCGTGTACATTTTGCAGAACGCATTGCGTGATATGTACGTGAGCGCAAGTGAGCGAGCGAGTGATTGCGCGATTAGTCCTTCATCGCGACCTTCTCACTCAATCGATACCTCGACGCAATGCACAGGGACATCAATTCAGCAGCCATGGAGCCTGTGGTAATGGCCGTTGCCGAGCTGAAACAAGTCAAGGACATCCTGGGTGGCAACCTTCCTGTCGAGTGAGTGATTCATTCGCTCGACGACAACGACGACGACAACGACGAGGCAACGCACTGCAGTTGCAAGAGATTGATCGTATTGGAGGAGTGGTGACACGATATTGCTGATGTATATCAGCTTCAAATAGCTTGCTAGCATATGAATGAATGAATGGCATCAAAATGAAGAAGCATGGGATTTACTGACGAGAAGGTCATATGAATGAATGACTATCCGAATGAATGCAGTGAGACATGTGTACAGTGACTGGTTGATAGGTGGATGGAGTGAGTGGCGATACGATACGGCAAGCTAAGCATCCTCCTCGAGCTGGTCGAGCTGTGCTTGCAGTGCCTCCTCGTCCACCACCATCAAGACATGCTTGAGCGGTAGCGGTACGCGAGGCTCGCCAAAGATGTGCACCATTAGCCGTGTGGCTTCGTTGTGCAGGTCCTCGATGGTGGTCGATGGGCCGACCTCAATCAGCTCGTCGTCGCGGTCGTAATATGCGAGCTCAAGCAGCTTGTCGTCCGGCCACTCGTACTCCTTTCGAATGGCATTCATCACCTCGGCGATCGAGGTGGTGCGCGAGATATCGACCTTGCGGATGCGCTGCTTGGGCGATCCCTTCAAGACGTAGCACTTGATGCGCGACAAGGTTTGCGCCTTGGCTGCCGCCGCTGCTGCTGTGGCTGCATCGGGTGTCAATCAGCTAGTCAGTACTCTTGCCACACACATATTCGAATCGAGCTGTTGCTGCTTTGCGTGTACCTTGTTGTGCCAAATCGCTCTTTCGCTTGACCTTGTGGCGCGGTGAGTTTGTACGAAGTACGGGATTGAGGATCTTCTTGAGTGGCGACAAGGCAGCCTCGGGCTTTTGAGCATTGAAGCGAACACGAATGGACTCGGCGTCGTCATCGTCATCGCCTCGCGAAGCCTCCTTGGTCGGCGCCTTACGAGCCACCGACGCCAAGTCGGCCAGCCAGTCCTGCTTCTCGGCGAGAGATGATGCGCCGACAATGTACGGCTGCTTGTATCGAGCGCCGATCTCGAACGAATGCTTGAGTGCACCTTGAACGAGCACTATCACATCGACAAGAGAGAGAGTGAGCGTGAGCCCACCCAAAGAGCAAGTGTATGATAGACGTACGGCCTTCATCGTAGGCTACGAACTCGAGCGATTCGATTGGGATCTGGGCACTAACCTGCCACTGCTGTGTGAGACCAGTTCGCTTCTTCTCGGCTCGCAGCAGCATATCGCTGAACAGACAATAGTACACGGAATGCGTGCGGCTCATATCGAGCACCGCACTACCGCGCTTCACCTCCTGCAGCTCTCCCTCGCGTAATAAGACGCGATCCTCTTGGTACAGTCCAGAGCACTGCTCACCGAACGCGATCGTGAGTGCTAGCACACTCACTGGCGACACAAGAACTCCTGCAACGTACGTTGAGCTTCTGCTCAATTTCGAGTATCTTGGCTTGATGATCGGCGCGACGCTTGCGCTCGTTGATGAGCGACAAGATGTCGTCGAGTGCCTGCGCTGCTTGCTTCAACATGGCGTACTCGGGTACGTTCGGATCGGTAAAGCGAAGGATTTCCTGCACCAAGCATGTAGCGAGTTAGCAACACAACTAAGCAGCCGTAAGAACAGCCTCTCGTACCCTCAGCAACAATGGATACTTGCAGATTCGTTGTACTAGGGAAGCCATCATGATAGCATTAGTGAGGCGTCGGTAGACTGACGCATTCTCGTGTTCGCGCATCGCAGTACCTGGCTTGATGAGGAACGACGTGAGCGGCAGTCCTGCGCAGTCGGGAGACTTCATCATCTCCTCCAAGAAGGAGTCCAATGCAGACGAGCGCTTTCGCATTCGCTGCAACGTATCAGCAACGTTGGCTTGTTGGTTGCAGTACTCTGAGTACAGCGTCGTGTATTCGGCCTGCATCGAGATCGAGCGCACAGTCAATCAAACACACTCTCCAACCACACTCTCATAGCAAGTAGTGTGATTGACGTACGAGCTTGTTGAACGTGGCACCGAGCTTGGGTCCATCTGGATGGAAGACGTCGATGAACATGTACTTGGAGAGCACGTCTTGCGTCTTGGCACACAGGATCGGAATGTTGAAGAAGATGGCCTTGTCCTGCTCTTCGTTGATGATGCCTCGCTCGAGCAGTGGCTTTTGGAAGACCTGTTCGACGCGCAAGTCAAGAATGAGCAGAATCCAATGAGTAGGTAAACAGCGAGCCAGCCACGAAAGCGAGCGTACGCGAATGATGGTCTGAAGATCGACCAGGTAGTCCTGTTCGGTACGGATCAACTCGTTGATGCTCTTGTTGCGCATTCGCTCGTTGAACTCGAGATCGTCCGACTCGGGCAGGAGAGTCAACGAGACCTTCTCCTTGACTACTGCAGCTGGAGGCGGTGCAGGGGCGGGTGCAGGAGAACCGAGATCGAAGTTGAGCGCTGAAGACATTGGGCTTGCGCTCATGACCGAGTACGAGGTGTAGGACGAGGATGCCATCGCCGAGCCCATTGGCGATGCCGGGCTATACGAGGCCGACACGTACAATGGGGATGCCGACGAGGGAGACGCTGAGGAGGCCGAGGAGGCTGCCGCTGCCGCCGCTGCTGCATGGGCTGCTGCTGTCGATGCTGAACCGACACTCCACGAGCTTGCAGCTCCAGATGCCGAGAGAGCAGGTGATGCGGTGGCTGATGGAGTGGTCGAGGCTGCCGCTGTCGAGGAGGAGTCCGAGTCCTTGATGATCTGGTGCACCATCGACGAGAGGATCTTGGTCGAGTTCATGCGCTTGTGGCCCTTCTTCTTCTTTTGAGACGCGGCAGCACGATCGGCCTCTTGCTTCTTGAGGATCTCGTCGAATAGCTCCTCGTTGTTCGAGGGAGTCCTTGCAGCACCCTCGCCTTCGGACGTCGGTGGCTTCTCCTGCATCTCGGGCGGCGTGATGGCAACCACGGGTCCGCGCGGTGTCTTGCCACGCAAGCCTTCCTCGAGCTCCGTGTCCGAGAGGGAGATGCTCTCCGCTCGCTGCCGCAGCGCTTCCTTCTTGGCAGTCGAGGTTGTGTTGGCAGTCGTCACCGACGACTTGGAAGTAGATGACGACGATGATGATGACGATGACGAAGACGACGAACCACGCAAGGTCGCAAAGCCGAACTTGCGGCCCCAGCTGCCCGAGTCACTCGGGCCCTTGACGGCCTTCCAGCCAGCCTTCGGGTCGATGTCGACCACGTCATCGCTCGTCTCGGTGCCGTCCTTGTCCTTCTTGCGACGACGGCGCTTGTGCGACTCGGGCGTCATGGTCACAGACTTGAGCGGCCGTTTCGAGGCGTCCGACGGCTTGACCGAGCTCGAGGGCGACTTGGTAATAGTGACGCTCGTGCCAGAGCCATCGTCGCTACTGCGAAGCGCAGAGCGACCTTCGGTTGTCGATGGCTGCTCGAGTTTCGCGGTAGCTGCTATCAAAGCTGGTTCGCTGGCGCTACTTGTTACATGTGTTGCAGCTGCTTCAGCCGCAGTGGTGATCACAGCCTCCGGCTCGGAGGCAGTGGCAGCGGCAGCAGGAGAGTCGCTGCATTCCTGCGCGTGGAGTATTGGCTGCTGCAGCTCCGCAAGCGGCGATCGTAGTTGAGCCGTGCCATGGCGATCCAACTGGTCGTTGCCCTTGTTGAGGAGTGGCGTGCCGGGAGGCGTGGTCTCGATCGAACCCTTGGTGAGTTGTCGTGCGAGACCCGACGGCGTCTTGTTGCGAAGCGGAGATGACTCGAGCGACGACCACATGAGCGATGCCGATGCCGCCGACATTGCTCGATTGCGCGGGTCGTGGAGCGCTTCCAGCAAGGGCGAAGCTGCCGTTGCTGCGTTGTTGTTTGGCGTGGTATCTTCTCTTGTATCGGAATCGCGAGGAGAGTCTTGTGCTTCTTGTTGCTGCTGCTGCGAGGGAGCTGTCGAAGAGGGTGGTGCTGCTTCGACAGTATGCGAGTCGTCCGTTGTGGCAGACGATGGCGCTTTGGTCTCGGAGGCCGTTGGCTCCGATTCGATCGCAACCGGTGCTGCATCGAGTGTCGTAGGGGTTGAATCAGGTGCTGCCGTCGGTGTTGCTTCGGACGACGGAGCAGCAGTGGTGGTGGTGTCACTTGCTGCAGCGTCGGTTTGATGCTCGTGCGGCGCGGCAGCATCGACCTCACTGCTGCCAGTAGCCGCATCTGCCACCGTGACTGGTGTTGGAGGAGAGGCTGGTATCGTTGGTTCATCACTTGCAGTACTCTCTGATGTCGGCTTGGCGGCCGTCGAGGCATCGGAGGGAGCGGCGTCGACAACGGCAGCGTCGTCGCTCGACTCTGGCGACGCGCTGCCATTCACATGCGCCTGCTCGGGCTGCGATTGATCCAGGCCTGTCGCTCGCTTGCGCTCGAGTCGCGTGTGTCCTCGTGATCGAGTAATCGATGCCGATGCCGCCGCCGAGTCGGTATCGTCCCCATCGTCGCCGTCCGACCAGTTGCCATCGTCGGCGTCGTCGCCAGACTCGTCGTAGTCATCGTCGCCATCATCATCATCGTCGTCGTCGTCGTCATCGTCGTCGTCATTGCCGGCACCGCCAGCAGCGGCAGCGTCCTCGTCATCATCGTCGATATCCTTTCGATCGGGATGATCTTGATCGGCGGCTTGTTGAAGAAGCTTTCGACGTTCGAGCGTCTTGGCTTGCGGCGATGCTCGCGCAACACTGTCGCTGCTCATCTTCTAACGAGATTGGATTGGAGTGTTGGATTGGATACAAGAATCAAGTGGGAGGTAAAGCAGAGAGAGAGAGATTGGGGAGGAGGGATAGTTGAGGAGGGAGGTCTGGTGAGGAGGGTGTGAGAGGGAGGGTTAGAGAGGGAGGGTTAGTTCGTTAGTTCGATAGCAGAGGGATAGAGAGAGGGAGATTGTAGTGGTGGAGGGCAGAGGGAGAGCAGGCAAATGAAGCTCCTCCGCCTCTGGTGACAACAACCTCCGCCCGAACCCCAACCCGAACCCCCGAGATATTTATCCCACACTAACCAACCCCGTACTTTCCAGAACCCCCCACTGAACTCAAGACCATCCCCTTCTCCTCGCATACGACGGCTACTGCAGCTGGCTAGCTAATTGATGGCCACGCGATCGGGTGCTGCAGCAGCAATACATTGTGGAAATCTCACGAGAGTGTATTCGTGCCGAGAGTGCCAGGAGCTTCGCACTTGACGAGCGGCTCGATGGATATGGGCCAGCACACCGACGTGCGATGGCATGGTAGCGACTACGCCTACTCGTGGAGACCTTGGTCGTCGTTCGGAGCGAGTACCAAGTCGACGGTGATGTCTGCGACAAAGTGGAAGACTCGAGGGCCGTATGACTTGACGCATCGAACGTCATCGATTCGAAAGCGTGCGTCGATGGCATCGGAGGCTGTGCTAGTGTCGTTCGGTGCCGAGAAGGCCTCGCTCTCGGGCACCAGGTGCTGTTGCATGGTGGCCTCGAACTCGGGAGCGTGCTGGTCGGATGCTACAGCGCCACGGCAACCTCGTTGAAAGGCGTCGAGCGCATTCGCGACGTGCTTGGCCGGCATGAGCCGTGCATGGGCTTTCGTGCACACGTAGTGATAGTGGAGCGTGCCGCTGACTCGCGTGTGCCTCGAATCGATGAGAGTCGTGTGATTGAGGAACGCCAAGGCACGACAGAGGAACGGCTCGGCTGATGGCAGGTAGCCCATCAGCACCCGATGAGCCTTGCCGAGCCACTCGTTGCCGACCACACGGTTGTCGCCGCATAGTATCAGCGTCTTGGTTCGATCGACCGCATTGAGTCTCATGTTTCGAGCGAGGTATCGACAGCTGACGGGGTTCTTCTCGATGCTGATCAAGCGAGCGACTCGACCGTGCACCGCGACTGGCACGCTAAAGTACCCGATGCCAGCGAACATGTCGACCACCACCTCGGGCTCGATCGACTGCGTGTATCGTTGAGCCTGCTTGCGTTCGGTACCGTTGCCTGGCGCGAACATGACGCGAGTCACATCGAAGCTGTATCGAATGCCATTCTCAATGTGGATGGTCTCAGTGTCTGGCCATGTCGATGGATCATCATCGTTGTCATCGTTCGCATCGAGATCGATCGAGCCGTCGTCGCTGCTGCCTCGATCATGGTCGATCACTGCTCTATCACGAGACTTTGATCGTCGCTTCTGCTTCGATACTGGCCGAGATTGAGAGTAGAGGAGCTTCACAGCCTCGGGTGGCGGCGTTCGAAGCTCCCCGACGATACGGCCATCGAACGTCAGCACCACACGAGCGTTCGTGATCGTGGCTGCAGCTCTACCGAACGCCACACACAGCTCCTGATCATCGAGCACAAAGTTCGGCAAGCTCTTGAACACTACCACGTCTCCGAGCTTGACCCATTTGGTGATAGGCATCTGGTGGCTCCAGTCCGCTGGTAGGTTCGTGGTCTTTTGCGTGAATGCCTCATCAGCTTGTAGCAAGCTCACGAGCTTCGATGCTGGACTTGCTTGTTGGTGCTTGGCTTGATGTCTCGACTTGTGCTGCTCGTGTATTGTTGTTGTGGAGATGGTTGTGTGGTTGGTGGTGTCAGTGGGACATGAGGAGGTACTAGACGAGCAGCTGGAGGATGATGTTGGCTCCATATGCGAGAGGTGTGTGAAGCAGTGAGGCAATCAAACAATGGCGCGAGTACGATCGCATCGAATCTATCAATCTGACTGGCTAGCTGATGACTACTACTACTACTACTGCTGTTGCCTGAAGCAAGTACAAGTACAATACGATGGGTAGAACAAGCGCTACCACTGCTGAGCTAACGAGATGAGTCACGAACGGCAAGCCACTTCTGTCGAAGAGCGGAGTAGCACGAGTCGCACACGCGCAATGGACCCAACCACGATATCGCTGGAACGATGCATTGCTACATCGATCGAAACAGAACCCCACGATTGAAGGGAGAGAACGTTCCATGCGTCAGCTGCTTGTCAATCGAAAGGTGCATACATGGTGGATCGTGTCGTACCTGCGTGGTGCACTTGGAGCAGAAGATGTGCTTGCAATTGCGGCAGTGATGCTTGCGTCGTACGAGCGAGAACTCTTTGCGACAAGCCGTGCAGTTCTCAGTCGACGAGTCAGGGTCCCAGCCCTCCTCTTGCACGGCACCCGTGAACAAGCTGACGACCTTGTGGTGGTAGCTACGTACACAACAAGGCGTCAGTGCCACCAAACATGGTTGTCGAGCTCGCATCGCTCAGGCGTACCGAAGCTCAGCGATATCCTCAGGCGTATTGCCTTGGAATCGCACGCGCTCGTCGGCGCCAGCAGCCAACAGCACGGCGACCACGTTTCGATGGCCTTCCTGTGCCGCAGCATACAGTGGCGCCACACCTTGCGCACTGGGTGTGTTGGGATCGGCACCGTGATGTAGCAGCATCGATACCACTCCATCGTGACCACAGTACGACGCTGCAGCAATGAAGCAAGCGCCATCAGCAACGAGGAATCCCTCGCAAGCGTTGACGGTTGTCCATACCAATATACAAGGGCGTGAAGCCATTGCGGTTCTGCTTGCAAGCATCGGCATTGTTGGCGAGGAGCAGGTCGACGATCTCAGCATGGCCCGAGCGAGCAGCAAAGTGCAACGCCGTGCCCCCCTCGCCGGTCTTGGCGACCTGATCGACGAGGGCACCATGCGCAACCAGCAGCTTCACGGCCTCGAGATGGCCCTCCGAAGATGCAATCATCAACGGCGTCGCTCCTTCGTACGTGGCGTTCGGTCGAGCGCGGCCCTTCTCGAGCAGCAGCTGTAGAATCTCGGTGTGCCCGTGCTGTGCCGCAGCGTACAACGGGAAGCAGCCGATCTGCGACTGCTCGCGCCCTCCGGACTCGGGGCGATCCTGTTGTTGCCGCTGAATGAACTTGCCTGCACGAGTGCGTGATCGAGCGGAGCTCGTCGGATCGGTCAATGGAGTCGCCGAGCCTTCATCGGCCGTTGCTGCCGAGTAGATCGCCTCGTAGGTCTTGAGATCGCCTGTTTGCATCAGGAACGAGGCCGACGACGCGCGCGATTGTGGCGTATCGAGATCGGGATTGGCGCGAGCATCCAACAGACAGTTCACGACCTTGAGTGCAATCAATCAACCAGGCAAGCAAGGCGGCGATCCGATGGACCGAAGCAATCACTCATGAGCATCGTTGGTTGTGCCTGAATGAAGGCGGCGGCAACGAAGCACACACAACACACAACACACTCTCGCACATACTTGAATGTGGTTGTTGTGGGTCGCGAGGTACAAGGGCGAGAGGCCCTTCTTGTTGGGCGCGTCGATCGTGGCCTTGGCTCGCAACAGCAACTCGACGTTGTCCGAGATGCCACACTCGGCTGCCACGTGAAGTGCCGTCGCTCCGAGAGCGTCCATCGCGTCCACGGTCGCCCTACGCCATTCATCGACGTGTCGTTGCGTCGACGCATCGTGTTAACCCACAAGGATCACATCCACGTTGTCGATGACTCGGAAGCATCTCGAACTCGAGCGACATTGGCCCTCTATCACGAGGGACTGGTTCAATATCGAGCAGCAGCAGCATCGAGTAGTACCTGGCATCGATCAGGAGCTTCAGCATCTGGAGTCCGGTGGGTCCGCTCCACTGAGCAGCCAGCGTCAACGGCGGGCGACTGTATCGCAGATCGCGCTCGTGTACGATGTCGACCGTGATCGGTACGGCGTCGTTCGCCGTGTCGATGTCGGGATCGTCGACGTCGTTGCCATCGTCGTCGATCGGCGGACGACGACGAGCGACGACCGGCTTCTTGGGCTTGAGCGGCTTGGGCTCGACGCGCTCGAGCACGTGGGTCGCGTCCTCGGGGTAGACGCGGAAGTTGCAGCCGTGCGCTTGGTCCTCGAGGAGAGCCTGCACCATCGTGAGGTCGC
>Ga0209935_1004461_pt1 | contig 12900 bp, 10 predicted proteins | sample ThiBio_1000_plan_2_FD_183958 | JGI IMG/M metagenome (GOLD analysis project Ga0209935, IMG submission 183958) | Wastewater bioreactor microbial communities from Cape Town, South Africa - Thiocy_cont_1000_plan (SPAdes) | ecosystem: Engineered > Bioreactor > Thiocyanate-remediating >... | reverse complement strand
CCCTCCCGCCTGTCCGGCGGGCAGCAGCAGCGCGTCGCCATCGCGCGCGCCATCGCCATGGAGCCGCGCCTGATGCTGTTCGACGAGCCGACATCGGCGCTCGACCCCGAACTGGTGGGCGAGGTGCTGAACGTGATGAAGGCGCTGGCGAACGAGGGCATGACCATGGCGGTGGTGACGCATGAAATGGGTTTCGCCGCCCATGTCGCCGATCAGGTGGCCTTCATGGAAAAGGGCGAACTGATCGCGACCGACGCGCCGGCGAAGCTTCTGCACCAGCCGGAAGACCCGCGCATTCAGGCTTTCCTGCGCACCTATCATGAACGCAACAGCTTCTAGGGCATTTTTTGCAGACAGGCTCGCGCAGCGTTGTGTTTCTGCAGGAAATACAGTGGTTACTGCCGCCGTGCCGTTCAGCGCAAATTTATTCCAATATCGCTCACAAATTTGACAAATCCCTATAGGAGGTGACGACGAATTCCCCTATGGTCCGGCGATACCTGCTTCGTCCGGTCGGGCAGGGAGGAAACCAGCCGGAAGCCCAACGATGCCGAACCGCGAATCCCCGCTTAAACCCTTCCAGTCGAAAACATTCCGTTCACTCTGGTCGGCCACGCTGATTTCCAATCTGGGAGGCCTCGTCGAGAGCGTGGGCGCGGCATGGCTGATGACCAGCCTCGCCACCACACACGGCATGGTGGCCCTCGTGCAGGCTTCCACGACGCTGCCGGTGATGATCTTCTCGCTGGCCGCCGGTGCGCTCGCCGACAACTTCAACCGCCGGCGGGTGATGCTGATCGCGCAGATATTCATGCTGTGCATCTCCGCGACGCTGGCCGTGCTTTCCTACGGCCACCTGCTGACGCCCTGGCTGCTGCTGTGCTTCACCTTCCTGATCGGCTGCGGCGGCGCGCTGCACAATCCCTCGTGGCAGGCCTCGATGGGCGATGTCGTGCCGCGCGAGGATCTGCCGGGAGCGGTGGCGCTCAACAGCATGAGCTACAATCTCATGCGCAGCATCGGGCCTGCGATCGGCGGCATCATCGTGGCGACGGCGGGGGCTCCCTTTGCCTTCCTCTTCAACGTCTTCTGCTATTTCGCCCTCATCACCACCCTGTTCCGCTGGAAGGGCGTCGCCGACGACCACACGCTGCCGCGTGAGCCGTTCGGCACGGCGATGGCCGCCGGTTTCCGCTATGTGCAGATGTCGCCGAACCTGCTCAAGGTCATGTTCCGCGGCTTCATCTTCGGTCTCACCGCCATCGTCATACTGGCGCTGCTGCCGCTGATCGCGCGCGACCAGATTCAGGGTACGGCGATCACCTATGGCGTCATGCTCGGCTTCTTCGGCTTCGGGGCCATATGCGGCGCGCTCCTGATCGGCCGGATACGCGATATCCTCAACAACGAGTGGGTGATCCGTGCCTCGTTCTTCGCGCTGGCGGCAAGCGCCTTCCTCCTGTCGCTGAGCCGGTCGGAATGGCTGAGCTGCCTCCTGCTCATGCCCGCAGGCATGGCGTGGGTTCAGGCCTTTTCGCTCTTCAACGTCACCGTACAGCTTTCGACCCCGCGCTGGGTGGTGGGCCGCGCGCTCGCGCTCTATCAGAGCGCCACTTTCGGCGGCATGGCTGCGGGAAGCTGGCTCTGGGGCGCCATCGCCGACGCCAGCGGCGTCTCCGGCGCGCTGGTGATCGCCAGCATCGCGCTCGCCGTGGGCGGCATCATCGGCATCGTGCTGCGCCAGCCGGATTTCGAATCGCTCAACCTCGATCCGACCAACCAGTTCAGCGAGCCGCAATTGCTGCTCGACCTGCGCCCGCGCAGCGGCCCGATCATGATCATGGTGGATTACTGCATCGACCAGCAGGACGTACCGGAATTTCTCACCCTGATGAGCCAGAGGCGGCGGATGCGCATTCGCGACGGCGCGCGGCAATGGGTGATGCTGCGCGATCTGGAGCGGCCCAATATCTGGACGGAAAGCTATCATCTGCCGACATGGGTGGAATATGTGCGCCACAACCAGCGCGAGACGCAGGCCGACGCCGAGGTCACCGCGCGGCTCGAGGCGCTCAATCGCGGCGACGGGCCGCCCCGCATCCACCACATGATCGAACGGCAGACCGTACCGCGCCGTGACGACATGCCCCTGAAAGTCCAGCTCGGCAGGATATGACGGCCCGATGATGTGGTGCCGGATGCGGCGCGGTCAGCCGCGCAGAAGGCGCATGAAGTCCGAACACCAGCGGAAAATATCGTTTTCCAGCAGCCGCTTCATCATGCGTTCGTAGCGTTTGCGCCGGTCTTCGAGCGGCATGGAGAGCGCCTGCGCGATGGCGTTGCCGACCGCCTCTATATCGTAGGGATTGACGAGGATCGCGCCATCGAGTTCGCGCGCCGCGCCCGCAAAACGTGACAGGACCAACACGCCGGGATCCTCGGGCGACTGTGCCGCGACGAATTCCTTGGCCACGAGATTCATGCCGTCGCGGAGCGGGGTGACGAGGCCGACGCGCGCCAGACGGTAAAGTCCGGCCAGCACATCCTGCCCGACGGCGCGGTTGATATAGCGGATCGGCACCCAGTCTAGTCCGCCAAGCGCGCCGTTGACGCGGCCCGCGCGTTCCGCCACCTCGCGCTGCATGGCGGGATAGCCCGGCACCTCGCTGCGCGAACGCGGCGTCACCTGCAACAGAGTCGTGCGGCCGCGCCAGGCAGGATTGGCGGTCAGGAACCGTTCGTAGCCGTCGATACGATGGGTCAGCCCCTTGGAATAGTCGAGCCGGTCGACGCCGATGATCAGATCGCGTCCTTCGAGACTGCCGGCGAAGCGCCGCACCGGCGCGGTATGAACCGAACGCGCCGCGAGATCCGCGAAATCCCGCGTGGCGATGCCGATGGGGAAAGCCTCGGCCCGGAAGCGGCGGCCATAAGCCTCCATCCAGCCTCCGCCCGCATCACCGCCGATGCCTTCGCGCTGCAACCCCAAGCGGAAATTCTCCACGTCATGATCGGTCTGGAAGCCGACCACATCATAGGCGGTGAGACCGCCGATGATGGCCTCATGCACTGGCAGCGTGAAGAACACGTCCGGCGGCGGCCACGGAATATGCATGAAGAAGCCGATACGGTTGGTCACGCCGAGCTGGCGCAGTTCGGCGGCCATGGGAATCAGATGATAGTCGTGGATCCAGATCAGGTCGTCCGGCTCCAGCAGGGGCAGCAGCCTTGCGGCGAAGAAGCGGTTGACGCGGAAATAGCCGGCCATGTCCTTGCGGGCGAAATCGGTGAGATCGAGCCGGTAATGGCACAGCGGCCACAGCACGCTGTTGGCGAAACCCTCATAATATTCGGACAGGTCACGGCGCGAGAGATCGGAGAGCGCAAAGGTGATCGGTCCCTGCTCCTCAAAGCGCAGCGGGCCCGGCTCCTTGCTTCCGCTCGATTTGCCGGACCACCCCATCCAGATGCCGCCATGCTTGTCCAGCGCCGCCTTCAGCGCCACCGCCAGCCCGCCGGCCGGCGGCCCCTTGGTAATGTCCGGCACGCGATTGGAAACGACGATAAGCCTGTTCATAATACGTCCTCCCACCGCCGCGACAGGTGCATCGCCGCATTGATCAGCCCAACCATGGAATAGGTCTGCGGAAAATTGCCCCACAGCTCTCCGCTGTCGACATGCAGCCCTTCCGACAGCAGACCCAGATGGTTGCGGCGGTCGAGCACGTCGGAGAAGATGGCGCGTGCGTCCTCCTTGCGGCCCACTCGCGCCAGCGCGTCGATCAGCCAGAAGGTGCAGGCAGTGAATGCGGTTTCCGGCTCGCCGAAATCGTCCGGCGCGCGATAGCGGTAGAGGTGGTTGCCGAAGCGCAGCCGCTGCTCACACAGGGCCAGCGTCGAAAGGAAACGCGGATCCCGTGCCGGCAGGAAACCGATTTCCGGCATCAGCAGCAGGCTCGCATCCACGTCGTCGCCGCCGAAGGCGGACGTGAAGCTCTGGAGGCTCTCGTGCCATCCCCGCTCCATGATGGCGGCGCGGATCAGATCGGCCCGGCCGCGCCAGTAGTCGGCACGGTCCCCGATATCGAGTTTGACGGCGATCCGCGCCAGCCGGTCGCAGGCCGCCCAGCACATCATCGCCGAATAGGTATGGACGCCGTTGCGGGTACGGAACTCCCACAGGCCCGCATCCGGCTGGTCCCAGCGCTGGAACGCCTGTTCGCCCAGCGGCTCCAGCCGGCGGAACAGCGCCTCGCCGCCCATGGAGGGCAGGCGCTGGTCGAAGAAGCACTGGATGACGGACAGGATCACCGAGCCGTAGCCGTCATTCTGCACCTGCGTGTAAGCGGCGTTGCCGCTTCGCACCGGGCCATAGCCACGATAGCCGGCCAGACCGTCGACGATCCTTTCGTCTATATGGCGTTCCAGCCCGAGGCCGAACAGCGGCTGGAGATAGCCATCGGGCGAGTCGGTGGCGATGTTGGAGACATAGCCGAGATAGTCCTCCATCGTCTTCGTCGCGCCGAGCAGGTTGAGCGCCTTGACCGTGAAATAGGAATCGCGCAGCCAGCAGAAACGATAATCCCATGTGCGGCCGCTCTCGCCATATTCGGGGATCGAGGTCGTCAGCGCCGCGACGATGCCGCCGGTCTCTTCGTGCGCGCACAGCTTCAGCGTTATGGCGGCACGGGTCACCACGTCCTGAAAATCGATCGGCAACGACAGATAGCGCACCCATTCGCGCCAGTATTCCGCCGTCTTCTCCATGAAGTTGCGGGCGATCCTGAGCGGCGCATGGGTTAGGCCCTCGTCCGGCCCGAGCACGAAGGCATAGGGCCGGTCGATGAGGAAGGGCGTGCCGCGTTCGATGAACTCGACCGGCGCGTCTGTGGTGAGCCGCATCACCTCCTCGCCGATCAGGTAGCGGATATGGTTGGAGCCGCGCGTGGTGGCGGCCTCGTGCGTGCCGTAGTCAAAGAGCGGACGCAGGCGCATTTCCATGCGCGGCGCGCCCTCCAGCGGCTCGATCAGCCGCACGATGCCCTGCGGACGGAACATGCGGCCGGACATCTTGAAGCGCGGCGCGAAATCGACAATGCGCAGCCGGTTGCCGTGTCCATCGGTCAGCACCGTTTCGAGAATCGCGGTGTTGTGCAGATATTGCTGCTCGCTCGCCACCTGATTTCGGAGGCTTATGGACCAGCGCCCGCTTTCCGCTCCATAATCGATCCCGCCGCCGAGCAGGCTGCAAAAAACCGGATCGCCATCCATGCGCGGCACGCACATCCAGACGATGGAAGCCTCGCGGTCGATCAGCGCGGCGGCGGAGGAATTGCCGATCACGCCGAGATCGAGCGAAGGGGTCCGGGCATCGGGGTTCATGCGGTCATCCTTTCTATCCATGCACGTACATCCGACGGCGCGGCCAGACGGGCGCGGGCAAGGCTTGGCCTTTCCTCTCCGCCCACGCGCACCGACAAGCCGCCGAGCCGGTTGGCGGCGGCGAACATCGCCTCGTCGGTCAGGTCGTCCCCCACAGCCAGCGGCCGGCGGCCATGGAAAGGCCTTTCCGCCATGAACGCCAGAAGCGCGCTGCCCTTGTCGCGCCCGCGCGGACGCAGTTCGATCACCTGCTTGCCCTCCTGCAACATCCAGCCGTCGCCGACCTGCCGGGCAAGCTCCGCCATAAGGTCGCGCACGTCCCCTTCCCGCTCCGGCGCCAGCCGGTAATGGGCGGCGAAAGCCGCGCCCTTGTCCTCGCAGATCACGCCGGGCCAGCACGCCGTCTCGGCGCCGAGCCGTGCTCGCGCACGGGAAAAGGCGGGCGTCGCCACGGCGGAGACGATATGGCCCGCCGCATCGCGCCGCTCCGCGCCATGCAGGCCGCCGACGGGAATCGTGCCACCCGCGATAAGTTCGTCGGCGGTGGCGATCGCGCGTCCCGTGACCAGCGCCAACGCACCGTCGAGACGGGCCGACAAACGCGCCAGCGCTTCGGCCAGTCCGGGCGGCACCGCCACCGCATCCGGTGTCGGCGCGATATCGATCAGCGTCCCGTCTATGTCGAGGAAAAGCGCCAGACGGGAAATGTCTTCGGGAAGCGCGGTGAATGGGGTTCGCAACGCTTGCGACGATAGGATTTTGCCGTGCATGTCTCCAAGAATAGGGAGGCAGGCGTATTTGACAACCCATGCCTTTCCTGTGGAACACCGTCGCTGCCTTGATTGCGCCGGAGAAGCATCCGACTATGGTGCCGGTCGACAACGCAGCACGGGAAACACATGGCAGACGACAACAGGGCGGACGACAGCAAGCGCATTGCCGCGATCATCGCGGCGGAGATCAAGGCGAGGCCGGAACAGGCGCAGGCCGCAATCGGCCTTCTGGACGAGGGCGCGACGGTGCCTTTCGTCGCCCGCTACCGCAAGGAAGTCACCGGCGGGCTGGACGACACGCAGTTGCGGCAATTGTCCGAACGCCTCGCCTATCTGCGCGAACTGGAAGCGCGCCGGGCCTCGATCCTCGAGTCCATCCGCGGTCAGGGCAAGCTGACGCCGGAACTGGAAGGCAGGATCGCGAGCGCCGACACCAAGGCGGCGCTGGAGGACCTGTACCTTCCTTACAAGCCCAAGCGTCGCACCCGCGCCGAGATCGCCCGCGAGCGCGGGCTGGACCCGCTGGCAGAAAGCATCCTCGCCGACCGCAGCCTCGTTCCCACCGAGATCGCCAAATCCTACGTGCAGGGCGAGGTGGCCGACGTGAAGGCCGCGCTCGACGGCGCGCGCGACATCGTCGCGGAAGGCTTCGCCGAGAACGCCGATCTTCTGGGCGCGCTTCGCGCCTATATGAAGGACCGGGCCGTGCTGCGCTCGCGCGTGGTCGAGGGCAAGGAAGCGGCCGGCGCGAAATTCTCGGATTATTTCGACCATTCCGAACGCTGGGCCGCCGTCGCCGGCCACCGGGCGCTGGCCATGCTGCGCGGCCGCAACGAGGACTTTCTGTCGCTCGACATCGAGGTGGACGCCGACGACCCCGCGCCGGTGAAGCCCGTCGAACGCAAGATCGCCGCCGCCTATAATATCGGCGCGACGCTGCCCGGCGACCGCTGGCTGATGGAGGTGGCCGGCTGGGCATGGCGGGTGAAGCTGTCCTTGTCGCTGTCGCTCGACCTGATGCGCGACCTGCGCGAGCGGGCGGAGGAAGAGGCGATCAACGTCTTCGCCCGCAACCTCAAGGACCTGCTGCTCGCCGCCCCCGCCGGCTCGCGCGCCACGATGGGCCTCGATCCCGGCATCCGCACCGGCGTGAAAGTCGCGGTGGTGGACGGCACCGGCAAGCTCTTGGACACCGCCACCGTCTATCCCTTCCCGCCGAAGAACGACCTGCGCGGCGCGCAGGCGGAACTTGCGAGCCTCATCCGCAAGCACAAGGTCGAACTGATCGCCATCGGCAACGGCACCGCCAGCCGCGAGACGGAGCGCCTCGTGGTCGACATGCTCTCGGACATGCCCGCGCCGAAGCCGCTCAAGGTGATCGTGTCGGAGGCCGGCGCGTCGGTCTATTCGGCCTCGGAGACGGCGGCGGCGGAGTTCCCGCAGCTCGACGTGTCGCTGCGCGGGGCCGTCTCCATCGCCCGCCGTTTGCAGGACCCGCTGGCCGAACTGGTCAAGATCGAACCGAAATCCATCGGCGTCGGCCAGTACCAGCACGACGTCGACCAGACCCGCCTTGCGCGTGCGCTCGACGCCGTGGTGGAGGACGCGGTGAACGCCGTCCGCCTCTCTGCTCGCTCGCGTGTCGGGGCTGGGCGCTTCGCTGGCCGAAGCCATCGTTGCGCATCGCAACGAAGCCGGCGCGTTCAGAAACCGCAAGGAATTGTTGAAAGTCGCCCGCCTCGGCGCGCGCACCTTCGAGCAATGCGCCGGCTTCCTGCGCATCCCCAACGGCGCGGAGCCGCTCGACGCCTCGTCTGTGCACCCGGAAGCCTATGGCGTGGCGAAGAAGATCGTCGCCGCCTGCGGCCGCGACGTGCGCGGCCTGATGGGCGACAGCGCCGCGCTCAAGGCGCTCGACCCGCGCGTCTTCGTGGACGAGCGTTTCGGCCTGCCGACCGTGCGCGACATCATCGCCGAACTCGACAAGCCCGGCCGCGACCCGCGGCCGGAGTTCAAGACCGCGACCTTCGCCGACGGCGTCGACGACATCAAGGACCTCAAGCCCGGCATGATGCTGGAAGGCACGGTGACCAATGTCGCCGCCTTCGGGGCCTTCGTCGATATCGGCGTGCATCAGGACGGGCTGGTGCATGTCTCGCAACTGGCCGACCGTTTTGTGAAAGACCCGCACGAGGTGGTGAAGGCCGGCGACGTGGTGAAGGTGCGCGTGATGGAAGTCGACGTGCCGCGCAAGCGCATCGGCCTTTCGATGCGCAAGGACGCCGAGCCCGCGCCGGCGCGCGGCCCCGCCAGCCGCGATCCGCGGCCTGCCCAGAAAACAACGAAGAACTTCACGCCGCAGCGCAAGGCCGAACAGCCCTCGACGGGCGCATTCGGCGCGGCTCTGCTGGAAGCGATGAAGAAGAAATGACGGAGTGCCGGGCGACCGGCACACGCTCTATCTATTTGTCTTTACGCATTACCCTACGCGAAACCGCTTCGCACTTTTGCTGGAAATGCTCTAGCCGCCAAACAGTTCGGTGAACTGCTTCTTGTCGGCGTCGGTGCGTTGCAGCACTTTCTGCGTATCGACCGGCATGATATTGATTTTCGTGCCTTCCGGCAGCCAGGCGGGACGGCCGATACCTTCCTTCGCCGGCAGATAGCCCTGCGCCAACGCGAGCTTCTGCCCATCGTCGGAGAGGATGAAATCGACGAATTTCTTCGCGGCCGGAACGTTCTTCGCCGTCGCCATGATGGCAACCGGCTCGGTGACGGCGGGAACGCCCTCGGACGGGAATACGAAATCGATCGGCGATCCCTTGGCCTTGGCGTTGAGCGCCATGAAATCCACGAGAATGCCGTAAGGCTTCTCGCCCGAAGCCACCGCCTTCAGTACCGCGCCATTGCCCTTGACGTTGGCGACCCCGTTTTCCTTCAGCTTTTCGAAGTAGCTCCAGCCGAGTTTGCTGTCGAGCGAGAAGCCGCTCAACATATAGGCCGCCGCACCCGAATAGAGCGGGCTCGGCATGACCACCTGCCCCTTGTATTCGGGCTTTACGAGATCGGCCCAGTGTTCGGGCTTCTGCGCCGCGCCGGTGTTCCAGGCGATGCCGGTGGTGATCAGCTTGGAGCCGAAATAGGTCTTGTCGGCGTCGTAGGAACCGGGTGCGAAACCGTCGACCTTCGCTTCCGGATAGGGCATCAGGCGCTTGTCCCTCTTCAGCGCCTCCATCGTCACCGCGTCGGCGATGAGCAGAACGTCGGGCTGCGGCGCGCCGGCGGAAAATTCCGCCGCGAGCTTGGTCATGATCTCGCTGGTGCCGGAACGGAAAATCTGCACGTCGGTGCCGGGATTGGCCTTTCGGAACCCCTCGACCGTCCTGGCCGCGTCGGCCTCCGGCTGCGAGGTATAGAGCGTCAGCGTGTCGGCCTGCGCCACGGCGACGGCAAGTGCGAGGAACGCGGTCGCCACGCCCGCACGCTTCAACATTCCGTTCATGGTGTTCCCTCCCCTGATTTCCGTGTGATGCTCGCATGCATGGCCTGCCCGCCCGCCGCAATGCCGCTGGGCACGCGCCGTCAGGAAGCAGATACTGTCATGCCGATAGGCACGGGTGTTCTGGTTCATCATGATGCACCTGTCGAATGTTTCCACGAACGGCGAAGCCCTTCCGGCGGAATCATCCTCCACGGTGGGGCTTGTCGCATCGGTCGCGCATGACCTACAAGAGTTTCGCTGCGGATTTGTGACAGCTAGAGCGCGTTTCAATCTGATGGAATCGGATCCACGCTCTATCTATTTGTTTTCAAGGCATTTATGCGACGCCAAATGTTACCGTTCGGCTGCAAAATGCTCCGGGCGCGGTCAGATCACCATTCCGGTGATATGGGCGATCTGCGAGCCGGCCTCGTAATAAGCCTCGCGCAAGGCCCTGAAGCTTTGCGCCTCGGGATCGCTCACCGGCAGCGGCAGGTCGGCTTCCTTCACAGCGCCCGAAGCGAGATCGGCCAGCCACTTGCCGAACACCGTGCCGGGCGCGATACCGCGCCCGTTATAGCCGGAAAAGCCGACCACGTTGCGCGCGAGGCGATGGAATTTCGGCAGGCTGTCGCCGGTCATGCCGATCATGCCATACCATTGCGCCTCGAATTCCACGTCGCCGATCTGCGGAAAGATCCGTTTCAGGGACTTCTTCGCCCATGCCCGATGCACGGCGGCGCCCGTATTGCGCAGCGCGCCGACGCTGCCGAACACAAGCCGGCCCTGCCGGTCGAAGCGGAAGGAGGAAAGCACTTCCTTCGTGTCCCACACGCCCTGCCGTTCCGGCAGGATGCTCTTTTTCAGATTGTCGGAAAGCGGTTTCGTCGCCATGTTGAAATAAGGCAGATGCACCAGTTCGGCGCGCACTTCCGCCCATGGCGCGTTGGTATAGGCGTTGGTGGCGACCACCACCCAGTCGGCGCGCACCGAACCCTGCGCCGTCCGCACCAGCCATTTTCCGTTCTGCTCCTCGGCCCCGGTCACGGGGCTTGCAGTAAAGACCTGCGCGCCCGCGGCAATCGCCGCATGGGCGAGGCCGCGCGCATAGGCGAGCGGCTGGATCGTGCCGGCCCGCAGGTCCAGAAGCGAGGCGGCATAGGCCCTCGTACCGACCTTGGCCTCGGTTTCCCGCGCGTCGAGCAGCTTCACATTCGCGCCCCGGCTCACCCATTGCGCGTAACGATTCTGCAATTCCCTGACGCCGCTCTCGCCAACCGCGCAATGCAGCGTGCCCTGCTTTTCCACCTCGCAGGCGATGCCATGCTTCTCGATGATTTCGAACACCAGCTTCGGCGCATTGCCGAGCACGTCGAGCAGCCGGTCGCCGTATTTCTGTCCGAGCACGCCCGGCAGGTCGTCCGGCATCACCCACATGCCGGCATTGACCAGCCCCACATTGCGGCCCGATCCGCCATAACCGATCTCGACGCCTTCCAGAACGACCGCCCGGACGCCCTTTTCCGCCAGATGCAGGGCAGTGGAAAGCCCGGTGAAGCCGCCGCCCACGATCACCACGTCCGCCGTGATCTCGCCTTGCAGCGGCGCGGTCTTCGGTGCGGCGGGAGCGGTCTTTTCCCAAAGGCCGTGGGAGCGCGGATCGTTCAGCATGGTCGGCAATCTCTTCCACTATCAAGAGCAGGACATTGCTTATTTCACGTTGCCGGAATCCTTTGGACAGCAATATTTATGCACCATTTCATTCCACTTTGGAATGAACGAGTGGTTTGATTCCGACATTTGCTTCCGTTCGATACAGGCGTGAGCGCAAATGTTAAATTCGTCCCACCAGCGCGGCATAGTCGGTGCCGCCTACCTGTCCCGCGATCCACCGGCAGAACACCTGCGTCAGCGGATTTTCGAGCTTTCCTTCCGGCACGACCAGATAATAATCGTTCTCCGTGCGCATGGGCCGCTCGAAAAGCACGGCCAGCACGCCGCCGCGCAGTTCCTGCTCGATGAGATAAAGCGGCAGCAGGGCGAAGCCGAGGCCCGCCACCGCCGCGCCGATCACCATCGAGAACTGGTCGAACCGGTGGCCGCGATAGGCCGAGCGCCCCTCGACGCCGCAGCTTTCGAACCATTGCGCCCACATTTTCGGCCGCGTGGCGAGATGGAGCAGCGGCTCGTCCTCCAGATCGCCGGGTGCGGCGGGACGGCGGCTTTTCAGCAGTGCCGGGCTTGCCACCGGCACGATGGCCTCGCTGCACAGGAAGGTGCAGGTGGCATGCGCCCAGACCGGCTGGCCGTAATGGATGGCAAGGTCGAAAGGCTGTTCCTCGAAATCGAACACCCCCGACCGCGATGCGACATTGAGCGCGACGCCGGGGTTGCGGGCCACGAAATCGGGAATGCGCGGCATCAGCCAGCGCGTGCCGAATGTCGGCAGCGTGGCGACGCTGAAGGATGAGGTGGACTGCGCCGAGGCCATGGCGCGCAGCATGGTGTCCTCGGTCTGGTTGAGGAGCCGGCGCACCTCCGGCAGGAACTTGCGTCCGGCATCGGAAAGCAGGATGCGCTGGCGGATACGCTCGAACAGGAGCACGCCCAACTGGCTTTCCAGATCCTTGATCTGGCGGCTGACGGCGCTCTGGGTGAGGTTGAGCTCATGCGCGGCCTGTGTGAAGCTGCCATGGCGCGCGGCGCATTCGAAGGCTTGCAGCGTGGCGATGTCCGGGATCAGTCTTCTGCTCAGCTTCATTCCGCTCTCGCATCAACATAGTTGCTTTCATCGCGACCATACAGGGATGGCGGCTGATATGATACATTTTCATCATAATCCCGGCATATCGTCACCGCAACGGACAGGCATTGACCACATTGGGGCCGAGCGGGCCGCCCGCGCCGGCAGGCCATGAGAGAGGAAAGCCATGAACACCGCCGTCAAGAAAATCGACGTGAAGAAGGAAGCCGCGGATATTCTCGCCCGGCTCGGCGTGGACGCCGCCGCCTATACGGGCGGCGATATCGCTGCCTTCAGCCCGGTTTCCGGCGAGCAGATCGCCGCCGTGAAGTCGCACGGCAAGGCCGACGCCGAAAAGATCATCGACAAGGCCGACAAGGCGTTCCGCGAATGGCGCATGGTTCCGGCGCCGAAGCGCGGCGAACTGGTGCGCCTGTTCGGCGAGGAACTGCGCGCCGCCAAGGCCGATCTCGGCCGCCTCGTCTCGATCGAAGCCGGCAAGATTCCGTCGGAAGGCCTCG
>Ga0209935_1004456_pt1 | contig 12916 bp, 19 predicted proteins | sample ThiBio_1000_plan_2_FD_183958 | JGI IMG/M metagenome (GOLD analysis project Ga0209935, IMG submission 183958) | Wastewater bioreactor microbial communities from Cape Town, South Africa - Thiocy_cont_1000_plan (SPAdes) | ecosystem: Engineered > Bioreactor > Thiocyanate-remediating >... | reverse complement strand
GTAAATACCGAAGGGATTTTAGTCCCTATTATCAATAGAATCCTTATCAGACGCACTCTGACATCCCTATCCTCCTATATAAAATTGATAGAGGTGAGCCATAGAGAGTTAGAGAGAGCCATAGAGAGGTTACTAGTAAACTCTCGCTGTATACTCACCTCAAGATTCTCCACCCTTCTCGCCATGACACGCGGCATCCAAAGATCGTCCTCCTGCAACATGTAGAGTACCTCACTCACATGCTCACCTAAATACAACACAACGTCAACTCTTTCCGCCACACACTCGCACGCGCACTCTAACACTCGCTCACACCCTAAAACTCTCGCAGACACTCACATACCTTGTAGCGCATTGGTGAGGGATTTGATACTAGCTTCCGATATCACTTGATCGACTCTTTCTGGATCAGCGATTTCATCGTCATTCCGATTCGATGCAACTTCACGCAGGGCCTCCTCTGACACTGAAGCTGTGGTGGGAGGAGACGCGTCAGTGACCTCCCCTTCCATATCTCTCTCTTTTTGGTTTCGCGCGCGAAAATGGAAGGAACGAAAAGCGAAACGCGAACGCGCGAATTCGCGTTTTTTTCTCTTGTTTTTTTTTTTCTTTTCTTCATTGTTGTAAGTGACACTCTCCTCTTGTTCTTTCAATGAGGTTGGGTAGTTTAAAGTGATGTTTCCCACCCTCAGCAGGACCCACGAACTTGGGTAAGAATTCTAAGGTCCGGATAGGGGGGAGCTCTGCTCTCTAACCTCCTACTTCAGGGAACATGAGGGCAACACATAGAAGGTGCCGCCTCACTTCAGAAGTCAGTGTGATAGGAAAGCTGAAGATCATAACATTTAACGTTATGTTCAAACAACTTCATTGAAAGAAAAAACAAAGATAAAGACACTTATTTGTATGTGCGTTTGTGTCTTATCTGTTTTGGGATTTTAATTACGAAGGAGGAAAAGGACGGGGAAGCGAGAAAGAAAGATTTAAGGTCCCCCATCTTTGTCCCAACGAGGAAATCACATAAGGGGGGATGTGAGAAACGAGTGATACCTTTAGGTTGTCCTGCCAGATCCATTTTTTGATTGAAATCATCGGATTCAAGCGCTGAATTATCTTGATGGCTTGAATCATTTTCATCCTCCTCGATCTTGGGCGGCATTGGTACTTGTGCAAGTAACGGTACTAATCGCATGAATTGTGATTGCAGTTCGCTCATCGACTTCTGTAAACCGGACACCTCGCGCTCGAGACTGGCCACACGCGCACGAAGTTGCACTACCTCGCTCTCCCCCGTCTCCCCTTCGGCGTCCATCTCAAAACAAATACAATAAAAAATAAATGAAAAGCTTGGTAGTTCTCTGTTGTTATTTAACAAAATCTTACACCTCCACGCACAATTCAGTACGTATTATTTACAAATTTATACAGATTTCAACAGCAAAGAGGAAAATCCCCATGAAATTATGTCACAATTTTTTGCCTCCCTTCACTAAAATTGATTGATATCAGTACATGCTGAGGGACATGAAATCGAAATTTTTGGATAAATCAAATACCATAAAAGAATCGAGGTGCTGCGATTTCGCCTCTTTCCCAAAGCTCTCTGTTTTTGCGCCCCTCCTCGAGAATTGTTACGAGCTCATCGACGCGTGCTTTGTTTCTCTTATCCTCCTCGCGCGCCCTGCGAATGCCAACCACAGTGAAGGCGATACCCATCACCGCAGCGCTGGAAGGGATTATAGCTTGGGCGAGTTGAAACCATCTGGAACCTCGATGAGGCGGATAGAAGAACCAGTGGCCCTTACTCCTCCCTCTGCTGCCTCCTCTGCTGGCCATCCGCGCACGTGACTGAATTACGCGAAAGAGAGGATGGCAAGGTGCGCGTCGCGCGGGCTGCTTGCTGAAGGATCAAGCCCTTACTGCACAATTCTCATGCTACTCAAGAGACGTGTAGCATCACAACCGCCCAGCAACTCATCGTCAAGTCTGATAGCCAATGTTCTGTGTTGTCATATCATATATCCGGCATATCGCGCCACGACGAGCGCTTTAAATTCGCTATCCCCCGATCCTTCTAACATGGTTAACTTGCTCGCAACCACTTTCTTCGAACATCTTGATAGCAGTTACCTGGGGCATTTTGGCTGCTTGACTTTCAGTTCAACACGCAGGATAAATTCTCCCCCAATCGGTAAAGTACTGTTCACTTCTCCCGTTGATGGATGTGGCACCCCTTGCTGACTCTGCACGAACAAGGGAAGCAAGCAGAGTATGCCAAGAAATCATGATTCCCTCTACGACTTGTTGGGCGTCATTCATCCCTGACAAGCCACAAGCTTAACCTGGTTAAGTTGGGGGATAATTTCCTCAAATTAATGCCCCATTCACCTGTTTGGCGCGTTTTGGGATATTGTAGGGGCGGACTCAAAGGCGGCACTTGTAAAGATGGAAAGGAAGGTCGTGTTCTCCCTGGTCTTCCTCTTCTCCTGCCTACCGCTGCCTTCCCTCGGAGGCCTCTCTGCTGACCTCTACATACCCGCCAAAGCAAGCGGGGTGGCTGTCGACCCGAATTCGGACGCTCTCTATGTAGTGGACCAAGCCCAAAACCGAGTCTTGCGGTTTGACCACCGATTCAACCTCACTTCTTCCTCGTCCCCCTCGGCCATATTCGGCACAACCGTCGGCAACTTTACAACGAGAACAACCTTCAGAGTCCCCTACGGAGTCTGCGTCGACAATTCGGGAACACTGTGGATCTCGGACACAGGAAACAACCGGGCCCTCTGGTTCGTCAACGCTGCTAGCATCGTCGGAAGTGCTCCTCCTGCCAACGGTGTGATTGGACAGAACACTTTTGTAACAAGTGTGGCGGGATCTGGCCAGTCCGGCCTCAACGCACCTCAAGGATTACAAGTGTTAGGAAATTCCCTCTGGGTTGCCGATACCGGAAACAACAGGTACTCCTTGCCCCCGCAACCCCCGCACATCCGTATCTTACCCTACCACTTTCCCGCTGAACTTGATATCTGTTCCAGGGTACTTCGCTTCGATAACATAAATTCAGCCTTCGTGGGAATGAACGCAAGTGCTGTAATTGGACAGGCAGGATTTCTCGGGACTTCACCACAGTCCGGTGCCGATGGAACGTTTCTTCCAGGAGATGTGTTGCCAACAAATGAAGGCCTATTGGTTGCAGATACCTTCAACCATCGAGTGGTAAGAGACGACAAACAAATCAGCCTTTTTTAAAACCAAAAACAAAACTTTCCTAATACTTTCCTTTTTAGTTATTCTTCGCGAACGCATCCCTCAGCGCTACAAACCTCAATGCTACGGCTGTTTATGGTCAAACTAGCTTTAAGGTTTCAAACAATACCGTAAATCCATCAAACTCGACAAGTTCTCCTACCGGACTCGCTGTTGGCTCGGATGGTTCCCTCTTTATTACGGATTCTGCCAACAACAGGATCTTGTTGTTCCCGCCAATTCCTCCAACAGATACCTTCTATACCCCTCCCCTCGATGTCATCGGCCAATCAACGTTCAGCGATTCCTTAGCAGGATCTTCTTTGTCGGCCTTGTCGGACCCGCGGCTTCTCGCATACGATGCCAAATACAACAGCCTTTGGGCCGCCGATTTCGGGAATAATCGAGTCTTGCGGTACCCCAATATTGTTTTGGCATCAACCGTGAATGGCAGCGGAGTGCAAGTTTCGTTTCCCAGCCGATCTCCCGATGTCGTTATTTCTCCTCACGGTAACTTACCTAATCTAGAAATTGTCTTAATGCAAGTTTTCTTAAGGTAATTCTTCTGGTTCATTCTCGCTTACACTTGGGAACATTGAAGAAGTGATGCCGAATGGCACCGTAGTTGTATCGTTGCCCTTTCCCAATTCGGGCTATGCCACCTCATCTAGTTCCGACTCCCAACAAAACCAAAAATGGCAATTCCAGAACTCATTTCCCGAAGCACAAGTAATTCACCCATTCCCATCTCTGCTATTGATTTTTGTTAATTTATTCCTTAATTTGGTTAGTGGGAAATGGCCTATGATTTCTTTGCGGTTCCATCCACCATCAATAGCGCAGGAATCTCCTTCAATGTCAATCCCGGTACCCTCAAGCTCTCCCTTACCATCTTCGGTTGGAACTTCTCCGGCCCTTCGAATGTCATCCGAATACACATCACCCTAGCGATTTCCCCACCGGTCACTACACTCCTCAGCGCAGTCAACAACAACATCACCACCCTCAACTTCCTCTCTTCAAACGTCCTCAACACAACCATAAACATGCTACATTTCGCAGTAATCGACAACACAACCATCGAAGAGATCGGATTCTCTCTAAACGACACCTCAATACCAGGAAGCAACGCCTCGACCTACGACCTTCAGTTAGACTTGCCGCACTTTAAAACGGGGTTTCACTACGACCCAGACTTCTCGGTTGTTCTCGGAAGCAACGGAGGAGGGGATGGATTCTCAGGCGACGGCAACGGAACCAACCTCCTGCCCCTTCTGGCTTTGATCTCGCTTGTTATCCCTGCCTTCATCTTCGCAGTCGGGCTTGCTGCGGGCATCTACTTTTATTTTCAGAAGCGAAGAAAGATTGCCCAGGTCACTTCACGCGTAAGGAACCTTACTACTTCAGAACACTTGTAAGTTGTACTACAATTTTCCATCATAAAAGAAAGAATACAAGAGGACACAAGACTTCTTATTTATTCTACCCATCTTGCTACATTTGAATACACAATAAGGACGATGATGAAGGGTGCAACTAGCGCACACCCAGACGCGGCAATACCGAATCTGCAATGCTTCAGCAAGTTATACCCTTGAGAATCGAGGATCAACTCCACTAAGGGACCCGGCCTATCATCATCTTGTTCAACTTCCGTTTCCTTTTCCTTTTCTTTTTCCTTTAGCTTTTGGTTCTCTATTTCTTTAAGCCGTCTCTCTTCCTCTTCGGCTTGCTTTTGTAGTTCTTCGAACCCCCCACAGAAGAGCAAGTTCAAGGTGATCACGAGGGATCCCAACCACACGATAAGAAAGACCACCCCAATCACAGGAGATATCATCGTGACGATCAGCCCGCCGAACCCACCAGGATTAGGCGCAGCTAGAAGGATCATCAACGCCATAATGCTACAGAACACGCCGATGCATCCTTGATATTTGTTGAAACGGGCGAAGTTCGAAGGTATCGCCTCCTGTTTGCCCTCTTCCACATCTACCATCTCTCTGCTCTTGCCTTTGTTTCACGGCGGGCAAATGCGGCTTTTCTTCCACTCAACCATGTAGAGGCGTGCCACGTCCGCAAGCTAAATTGCTTTCGCGTGGTAGTCTTAATTTGGTAAGTCTGTAATGTCACGTAAAGTTCCTTTTCTTTTGCTTGCATGCGAGTCTACGCGAATACATACGGCTGACAGGATTTACGCAATTGCCAAGATCCATTGGCTTCATCTGAAGTGAAAAGCGCTGGGAGGAAGTCGTGAGTGAGCCTCCTTGGGCAAAGGAAGGAACAATACATACAAGAATAAATACTAAGTTTGACGTCTAAGGAAAACACCATCATGCATATACAGATTGATGAGTCGTCCTCATCGCATCACATCCTCTTCAACAGCTTCAGGTTCTTCAAGGCGTTTGTAGCGAAGTTCACCGCGGTGTCGCTCAGGGTGGGGTTGGCAGAGACGTCGAGAACCTCGAGGTCGGGAAACATGGTGGGGATGATATCACTCAGACACCCATCGCTCACATACGAGGCTGGCATGAGGAGCTCTCGCAAGGTTGGCACCTTCACACAGTTCGCTTTGCGTTCTTCCGATTGGAATGCTGCCGCCTTGCTGAAGCATGAAGGAGGCGATAGAGAACGCAAGTTCTGTGCACTACCCAGCAGTACCTCAAACACTATTATAAAGGTTATATCATACACAAAAGAGAGAGAGAGAGAGAGAGGGAGGGAGAGAATACCTTCCATAGACATGTTAAAGCAGCCTAGCATATGCAATGATGTTAGGGTAGGGGCGCAATGCTCACTCAAACTAAGACAAGTTCGATCCGTCAAGCGAGGACAGTGATTCAGCGAGATGTGTTCAAGCTGTGGATATGCCTGAGCGAGAAGGAAGGGGTGAGTCTTAGTGAGGACCTTTGCGTATTCAGGAATTACCTGACAAAGGTTCTCAACACCCAAATCGCTGATGTTGGAACAGTATGCAAGGCGAATAGTCCTTAGCCCGGGCAGGAGGGGTTCCATTGTCATCTCCTGTCTTTGTCGCTGGAAGTGACAGCGTCGGCATGTAAACGCAGACACCTTGTTGCTGACGCCACAGTGGTCACACACCCAATACTTCGAGTCTTCTTTTGATTCAGCTGAATCTTTTACGACCGTGAATCTGATCAACCCATGTAATGTCGTATCGGTAGCGCGGGTACATCCTGTATCAATCGTAAGAATGGCTTTACACAGTAGAAGACCGTTACCCGAAAGATCAAGATACGTTAAGAGCGGACAGAATTGAGGTATCAGCGGGAATACGTTGTTGGTGAGAGATGAACATCCCGAAAGATTAAGCTTCGTCAATTGTGGTGCCTTGCTCAAAATATGCGTTACTACGCCTTCACTGACGCGTTTTGAGAACTTTGAAAAGTCTAATTGTGTTCCTATGTAGCTTGAATATTTTTGTCAATAGAGGGAAAATACACAACAATTACGTACTTATCTCGGGAAATCCTGTTCCACAACCTGCACACCAGTTGAATTTGGCACAAATCCCAAATTGCGAGATAGGCAAAGCAGAGCAATGTCACTTCGTCTGGCAGGGAAAGCCATATGTCTTCGTCTAACGAAGAGCTTTGTAATTCGCTGTCCTTGCCAACAAGCGGAACGGACTTGCTTTTGGAGAGTAGGCTATTTCTTCGTTCTAATCGTTGGCGCAATCGTTCGGGTAGGTGTGACGCCGCAGAGAAGGGGTTGTCAAAGGGACTAAACTCCACACTTGATTCGTTTTCTGTTTTGTACATAAGTTAAATGTGAGATAGCAAGGGTAGTAGGAAGAGGTGCACGTACCTGCGAGCATTTCTCGCTACACAAATGAGAACTACAGGTCAAAACTGGCTGCCACGCCATCAGCTTTATCCTTACAAACCCAAGGAGACAAAAAGTTTTACTTGAATCGGATTCTGCAAGTTTGGCGGGAAAGAAGAGATGCCCTTGAGTTTGCCTTCGACAATTCGCTCAAGACAATGAACACTTGAGAGACAACAAACAAGAGAGAGTTGGTAGTAGCAACAAAGTTTATTTTCACAAGTTCGCTTTGAATTCGGTCCAGTCGGGCTTCTTCTTTTGCACGAAGCAGGACATACCGTAGAGAGCTTCAGGGCTATGAACGGTCTGCCCAAAGACTTTCTGCACGTAGGCCGTGTTTTCTTCGTGCCCATGTGAGCAAACGTAATCCACAGTAGATTTGATGACCGACATGGCTCCCGGCGCAGAGGACAATAGCTCCTCGACGTACTCTCGTGTAACTTTATCAAGCTCTTCATCGTTCTCGGCAACATGGGTAAGAAATCCCAATTGATACGCTTGTTGAGCGGAAATCTTCTTGCCGGTGAGCATGAGCTCTTTCGCCTTGAACGAACCGATTTGTGGCGCGATATAGGCGGAGATAAGAGCAGGCACAATTCCTCGCTTCACCTGCAACAGAATATAAATTAATAAATCGTTTGCATTAATATGTTGAGCTCACCTCCGCAAACCAAAACCACGCATCCTTATGCGCGATGCGCACATCTGCTGTAAATACAAGACCCCAACCGCCTCCCATTGCGGGCCCGTTAATTCTAGCCACCACGGGCTTCTTGCTCTGTCGTACTGCTTCGTATAGCTTGATTGCTGACGCAGCAGCATTTCCTGTACATTTTTATGTAAGCAAATCTTTAGAAAGATTTAGAATAAAATACCTTGTTCTAGCCCTTTCGTCATTTGACCTTGGTTCCCAGCACCGAGATCCATTCCTGTACAAAAGTATTTGCCAGCACCAGTCAATACTATGACGCGCACAGCTGGATCATTTTCTACACTTTATTTGATCAATGGTTGACAAATGTTATCTCCCGAAAATATATACGCACATATTGAGAGCCTGTACAACTTCGTCGCCCATCTGTGAGGAAATGGCATTTCCTCTGTTCGGTCGAAAGAACGTTACGGTAGCTACATTGTTTTTGATGTCTACCTTCACCTCTTTCAAAGAGGCAAAACGCTGGTCGCTCATCGCGTCTTTCTTCTTGTGCCAAACTGAAATAATTCTAAGTACAAAAAGAGGCGGGAAAAGGGCGAACGCTCGCCAAACGTCTATCGTACTACTTTACAGCAACCAGTAATGGGTATCAAGGGCTTGACGAAGCTCATTGGGGATATCTGTCCCGAGGCTATCAAAGAAAATGAAGTAAAGAACTACTTTGGCAGGAAAATCGCTATCGACACCTCAATGGCGCTCTACGCATTCCTTATCGCAGTCCGTCCTGAAATGAGCGTTTGGCTTACCAATGAGGCAGGAGAGACCACAAGGTACTTGATAATTCTACCTGCTACTTGTAAGTAATTCTTGCGTAGCCACATCCTTGGTATCTGGTCACGCAGTCTTCGCTTGATAAAGCACGGCGTAAAGCCAATTTTCGTATTCGATGGCAAGGCCCCGTCGTTGAAGAGTGGCGAGCTTGTAAAGCGATCTCAGAAGAAGAAGGAGGCCCAAGAAGGCCTCGATAAGGCAAAGGAAGAAGGAGACAAAGAAGCTATCGTAAAATTGGAAAAGCGGACGGTACATGTGACCTCCAAACACAACGACGAATGTAAAAAGCTGTTGCGCCTCATGGGCTTACCAGTCATCGAAGCTCCATCTGAAGCGGAAGCACAATGCGCGGTTCTAGTCAAAGCCGGCATTGCATTTGCAACTGGTAATTGTTTTCCTCAGCTCACTCATTTCGATTGACAAAGTTGATTTCAGGATCTGAAGACATGGACTCCCTCACGTTCGGTACTCCCATCCTTCTTCGTCGATTGAACTTGGCCGAATCTCAACAGAAACCAATAATGGAGATATACCTGGACAAAGTATTCGTCCCGCGCAAATTTGTTGTGACCCTACTATGATGCTTACTCTTTTTAAAGGTGCTAGCAGGGCTTGGGCTTACAAAGGAGCAATTCATAGATATGTGTATATTGTGTGGTTGCGATTATACCTCCACCATCCGTGGTACGTAAATACATCTCTTTAATCTACATTTGATTTACCACTTCGTATTGACAGGTATCGGGCCAAAGCGCGCCTTAGAGTTCATTCAGAAGTGGGGTTGTATTGAAGAGGTGCTTAAAAATCTTGATAGCAAAAAGTAAGTTATTTTACACATCCTGAATATAACAAAACTAACCTTACATCTTCCGCTGTCCAGGTTCGGTATTCCCGAGGACTTCAACTATCGAGGAGCGCGCGAGCTTTTCAATGCTCCTGAGGTAACGCCTGCGGATCAGATCGACCTGAAGTGGGAAGACCCGAACGAGGAAGAACTCATGAAGTATCTGGTAGAAGAAAAAGCTTTCAGCGTTGAACGTGTCAAGAAGGGTAAATATTTCCGCTTTCTTTTAGCTTCCCCATGGTCGCGACGTTGACAGTCCATCTAAACACATAGGAATTCAAATACTGAAAAGGGCGCGAGGTTCAGCCGTACAAGGCAGATTGGATGGCTTCTTTAGTGTCTCGAAGAAGCCCGCTTCGCCTAAACCCAAACGTATGTGCTTTACATCGCTTTAGTATGCTTATCGCCTCTATTGTTTGTTATTTTATATAGCCGCTGCTAAAAAGGGCGCTAAAGGGTCTCCGCTTGTAAAAACGAAGTCTGTTCCTTCCATTGCCAAGCCAACACCTTCCTCCGAGGCACCCGCTGCAGCACCTGTTCCTGCCCCTGTTGTAGTGCCGGCCAAACCTCGCAAGATTGCACCCATCTTCAACATGGGAGGCAAGAGGAAGCGCGACGCAGAGAATGAAGAGAAAGAAGAAGCCAAAGAGATCAAAGAAGAAAAGGAAGAAATGGAGGATGAAGTAGAGGATATAGAAGAGGCTGAAGACGACGCGAAGGAAGTCAAGAAAGAAGAGAAAGAGGAAACTGGAAGAAGCAGGAGAAGGAAGCTGCGAAAAATCGTAACAGAGGAGGATGAAGAAGAAAAGGAGGAGAAGAAAGATCCTGACGACATTCTTGCTTAGCGCCTTCTGTCCTCGCAACATTAAAAAAACGAGTTCCCAGAAAATCAACACGATTTTTTTGCTAAGCTCTTTGAAAGACAAGGGACACGTGTGGTCAAGGTTTCTTGTACGCTCTCGCGCTTATCAGCTTGAGGCATGACGGCCTTCGGAGGGGTGAGTTCTTATGCACAGAGTTTGTAACGAAAAGAAATTGTAACGCGTACTTTATGTAGTTTGAATTGGCGGTCAAGTCCGAACCCACATTTTTATCGTATCTGTTCGGCTCGCTCATCATGTTTGGTGGAATCATAGTTCCGTTGGTGTACATGTACTTCTACATTTTTCGAAACAAGAAAGGGCACACAGACTACAGCAAAAGTTTGTAATACAATTTGGATCAATTGCGAGATTCTTACATTGTATAAACAATTCAAGGTTTTCAGGGCTATTGATCATCTATTTTTCCCTTCCTCCTTCGTTCTTCCCACGTCCACTGTAAATAAATAGAAGGTGTTAGAGTGTCTGAAACAACTGACCAAGAGATGAGTTCCAAGAACTCATTTGTGAAGCGCGACGCTGATGCCTTCGGCCAGGAAGGGAAACAACGCCCTTCTTGTCTTTGCGGTACTCAGTCTTGCATTGCTCGTACCCCTAGCAAGCGCGGCAGTGTTAGTTGAAACTGAAGATTCGAATTCGTTGCGCGTTCAACTTAGCTTTCAGGGTTTCCGGCCGCATGCCCGTCTCAATCCCAAAGGTAAGTACTCTCGCGTCCCTCATGCAAATCATTAAAGTCATCCGTGCTCGGTTAAGACGTGAAGGGCATGGTTCATAGCGGGAAAGATCTTCTCGTTTGGCCCGAAAAGCTCACGGAGATTGATAACATCGGATCAGAAATCGCTACCTATCCCTTACTCGGAATCCCCTACGTTGTTACTTCGGACTCCGATGACTTGAATCAACAATTCTCTTTTGCCTCCAATTTTTCTGGCCAGGTACATCTTCATCCCCCCCCCTCCCACACCACCAACACAACATAACACAACGGATACACTAGATCTTGGTGAGATACACTCTCTTTGCTGATCACGAAGACTTGCGCAGTGCGGGAGTAGAATATACGGCTTATCCAAGCACGCTTGGGCTTGAAGTTATTCTTAACGGACGGAAGCTGAAACCCTCTCATGCACTCCGTCTTCACCTCGGCCTCTCCATACATCCCCAAGTTAGCTCCTCAGCCCGAAATGACATCAGGCCGGGAATCACCGCCTTCATGATGCAATCCTCGGACGTCCTCACCGCTTCCCTTCATGTCCTCAACTTCGTGGTTGTTGACAATCTGAAGAACGTGCCAATAGGGTTCTCGATTCGCAACTCTGGCACATCCTCCTCACCTTCGCATGAGCTGGTGGTTGCGTTTCCTCCCTTCAAGGAGAGTCTGCACTTCTACCTCCCTCACATATCGGTGGTCTTGCATGAGGACACCAGGCCAACAGAAAACAACCCTCAAGGGGGAATAACAGAATTGGAGTGGTGCGCCATGGTTCTTATGGGGAGCGTGGGTGTGCTGGCAAGTTGGGCCTTGTGGATGATACTGCGGACTGGCAAACCAGAAAAAACAGATTAAATCCAAGTTACCAAAAACAGTTTGCCTGAATGGGGTGAGAAGAAATGCTGAGGGGGGGGTGGGTGTAGCGGGGTAGGCGAGCTGTGGCTACCCGATAGTCGGGCGACACTTGGATAATAGAACAATGGTAACAGAGTTTTATTACTGTACAGTGGGAACATTTAATTTGGCCACGGTATGGTGGGGTATTCATGTTTCAGCCAGGCTGGCACATCTCCCCACACGCGAACCCAGTAGAACTTGGGCAAGGCGATCTCCATCTTACGACCGTCCTTTCCGAACTCCAGTTTTGCTTCTTCTACAATATTAATCGTAGTTGTTGTACCTTCGGGGTCTTTTGACAATAGATTGAAAACTTCTTGCGCTGTGGCTTGAAAGGCAAAGGACTTGCCGTCGGAGCTTGCCTCGAAGGTTCCCGAAATGACAGTTTTCTCATCGCGTATTCTACCTATGTCCGTGACGTCCCAATTTCGGTTGGTGACAGTGAAAGTGCGATCTTTGCGCATTTCGAGTGCTGACGTGAAGTAGTACCACTGGTCCGAGTCGGGGCCTCTAACATAATCCTCCTCGCTGACGAAGGTGCAATGCTCCATCGACTCCATCCGTTAACGCTTGCAACAAGTTTGTTTGCTGAAGAATTGGAGGCCAGCGTTGCGATTCGCTCCGCAATATGGTAAGATAGTAATTCAAATTTTTATGGAACAGTAGCGATCCACCTTCAATCCTTTCTTTAGTGCTTTGGCATCCTCAACAGAGTATCATACTTGGCCACAAACCTTTTCTTTTTCTTCTTCGAACTGCCTGGCTCGCCGAGGTTCCCCGCGAGACCCTCAGCGAATCTCCTGGTACTTCTCCATATATTTGTGGAGGGCACTGCCAACTGGCAAACAAGGAAAAGAGATTAACTCCCAGTTACCAAAAACAGTTTTAGAGCGGTCTGTAACGATATGTTATGTCACCGTGACGAAATCATCCGACCAAAAGTTGCCAAGATCCAACATCAGGAGAAATTAGGAGAATTGAAGAAGTCGCAAAACAAGTTGATG
>Ga0209935_1004453_pt1 | contig 12922 bp, 10 predicted proteins | sample ThiBio_1000_plan_2_FD_183958 | JGI IMG/M metagenome (GOLD analysis project Ga0209935, IMG submission 183958) | Wastewater bioreactor microbial communities from Cape Town, South Africa - Thiocy_cont_1000_plan (SPAdes) | ecosystem: Engineered > Bioreactor > Thiocyanate-remediating >... | reverse complement strand
AGCTCGAGCGCGTCACCGTGTACGGCGAGGGCTACACGGCCAAGACGCCGGTCGTGCGGTGGTTCTGGGACACGGTGCATTCGTTGGACGCCGAGTACAAGCGCAAGTTCTTGCAGTTCTGCACCGGTACGACGCGCGCGCCAATCCAAGGCCTGGGCCACATCAAGTTTGCTATTCAACGCAGCGGAACGCCCGACACTGCCGATACGCGTCTCCCAGTCGCGCACGTATGCGTGAACCTCCTCGATCTACCGCCGTACAGCTCGCTCGAGGTGCTGCGCGCCAGATTGCTTGTAGCTATTTGTGAGACGGATGGATTCGGATTGCAATAGTATATGTGCGTGTGTGTGTCTCATTATCAAATACATTGTGATCTCTGCAGAACAAGGTGGAGCGAGACCGACTCGCTCGTAATCTCCAAGCTCAGCACCATCGTATAGTTGTTGATCCAGGCGTTCAGAGTCTCGGTGTGAGGCCATGCTGAGGGCCAAACCCGAGAGAGCAGAGGGAGACGAGGCGACAACACAACTACACGGCTGATCACAACGCAGATATGAACGCATCAACACCAGGTCCGCCCCTCCATACCCTCATCCTCTTGTGGCGGGGCTATCTATGCCTTCCGCGATTACGTAAGCCATTACGCGATCGCTCTGCCGTGTGTATCTCGCGCTGGAGGATGCTGGGAGGTTCTGGGTACGCCATCGGCCAACCGCTCGGTTATGATCACGGCTCGTCAAAAAGGCACGGCGGGAAAATCCTGTTCCCCGAACGGAGGAGCGCCGCTGTGCGAGCGCGAGAGTGTAGGCACCAAACACTCCTCTTTGCCAGTGTTGCGCTTTCTCCTCGTCAGGCGTGCCACCTCTCTATCGCGCTGCTGGCCCCGTGATGGTGGCTCTACGCACTTTTCGTTGCTCGATCGTTTGGATTGTGGTCGTGGTGTTGGTGCTTGGCTTTCAGGAGCGCCTCTCCTCGTGTGAGAGTGTACCTGCGCAACGACCCAGTTTCGACTCAGCCCCGTCGAGCGAGCTCGCTCAAGGCTTGCGGCGTGGTAGGAATGAGGCTGTCATGCACTCGACGCGGGCCACCACTGTACCTATCCCGCAAGGTACATTACCTGCTCGCTTGCACTCTCTATTTCTTTCTTGCGTTCTCGCGCTCAAAGTAGCTTGTTGGTTGCGCGCCATCCTACGAAAATTCTAATCCTCGACTTTGTGGTATGTGTGTGTGAATAGTGAATGCTCTGATGACCATTTTCAACACGACCAACGGGGCCTCTTGGCTCAATTCCACCAACTGGGGAGCGGGTGATCCGTGCGCCAATTCTTGGTTTGGTATATCTTGTCAGAACGGCCTTCTCACTCAATTGTACGTCACTCAAGATCGCGTGATACTTTGGAGCGATAGATAGGTTTGTTAACCACAACGAATGTGAAGGTCGTTGACTGGGAATCACTTGACCGGTACCGTGGGGAGTACCACCATAGGCGCTCTCACCGATCTGGCACTCTTGTACGTCGTATCTTCCACTGTACACCCGCGCGGCTCATTCTGAATCTCCCTCTGACTTGTTGCTCTTCTTGTGTACATCTCTGTGTTCAGGGACCTGTCTTCCAATCAGCTCTCGCAACCGATACCAGTCGGTATTGCGGGCTTGGTTCAACTCCATTATTTGTACGCATTCGCCTCCCTTACCCGTAGCTCCACTCTTAAGTTGCTTCTCACTCTCTCGGTTGTAGGCTGTTGAATGACAATCAGTTGAGTGGAACGATACCCACCAACCTGGCGTCACTTACGAATCTACGTGCGCTCAACTTGCAAAACAACAACATTACTGGTGCGCGTCCCATTCTGCAGCAGTCCTGATTGTTGATCTTCTGTCTCACACCAAGCTCTATCCATGTCTCCGTTTTATTAGGACTCATTCCTGCAAGCCTCTCAAACATGACTCATCTCTATTCCTTGTACGCTTGATCGAACTCGTTCATTTGTACTGCTATTTGCGACTCATACAACACTTGCTTGGTTGGTTGTAGGGATTTGCATAACAACCAGCTCAGTGGCACCCTTCCTACGTTTCTTCAGACCACCCCAAACATAACGTTGATTGACTTGCGCAACAACAGTTTTGTATGTATTGCTCACCCAAGGCTGGGATGGTGGTTACTCTCGATACTAATACCTCCAACTCGGTAATGACTGTTGCGTAGACATGCCCTCTTCCCGCTTGGTGTGATGGCTCTCCGCGTGGAAATGGCCTTTGTACTCCATGCCGTACGTCCCACTCGCCTCGCACGAGTGTCCGTCAGGCTTATTCAGCTGATGAATAGTTTGGATTGGATTGGATCGTGTCGATGGCAGTGAACTTTACCATTGTTCAGCAACCCATGTCGACCACGGTACTTCAAGGAACCTTTGCAACCTTCTCGGCGGTTGCAACTGCATTTCCTCCTCCGAACGTTCAATGGCAAGTTAGTACCGATGGAGGATTCTCGTTCAACATCCTTCAAGGAGCAACATCGACCAACTTGACAGTTGGTCCCGTCCAGCTGCAGCAAAACGGCACACAGTATCGAGCTGCCTTTAACAACACAGTTGCCTCCATGATATCAAGTGCAGCAACCTTGTTCGTCGTGAGTCCCATTTTCTCTGTGACTCCTCCATCAGCCATCACATTCTCCTCAGTATCATCGACATTGAGCAAGATGATATCAATCTCGAACAATGGCTCTGCTCCTTTGAGTGTCAATCAATCGATGCCACTCTCTCAAGGATCATGGTTCTCGATCTCATCAGGAGCACTTCCAATAACGAACCTCACTCATGGCTCCGGATCATTGAACCTGACGATCACATGCTCACCGCCACCATTATCACCATCCAACTCGACAAGGTTTGTCGATACTCTGGTGCTGTCGACCAACGATCCAACTCGGCCATTTGTCAACATTTCGTTGATTTGCACTGCTGCTCCATTGATTACTACCTCATTGCCAGCTTCATCAAATGTATCGTTCGAGTCAGTATCATCGACATTGAGCAAGATGATATCAATCTCGAACAATGGCTCTGCTCCTTTGAGCGTCAATCAATCGATTCCGTTCTCTCAAGGATCATGGTTCTCGATCTCATCAGGAGCACTTCCAATAACGAACCTCACTCATGGCTCCGGATCATTGAACCTGACGATCACATGCTCACCACCGCCATTATCACCATCCAACTCGACAAGGTTTGTCGATACTCTGGTGCTGTCGACCAACGATCCAACTCGGCCATTTGTCAACATTTCGTTGATTTGCACTGCCGCTCCATTGATTACTACCTCATTGCCAGCTTCATCAAATGTATCGTTCGAGTCAGTATCATCGACATTGAGCAAGATGATATCAATCTCGAACAATGGCTCTGCTCCTTTGAGCGTCAATCAATCGATTCCGTTCTCTCAAGAATCATGGTTCTCGATCTCATCACCAGTGCTTCCAATCTCGATATCATCCACATTGAGTCTCGCTGTCAATGTCACCTGCACAGTTCCTCAAACTGCCCAAGCTCCGTTTGTTGATACTCTGGTGCTGTCGACCAACGATCCAACTCGGCCATTTGTCAACATTTCGTTGGTGTGCGTTCCCGAGTTTGCATCGAGTCCTCCAGCCATGTCGACTTTGAGTATCCAAGGGTCGGCGTACACTCAAACGGATACGACAGTCACCGTGTCGAACTTTGCCGAGTTCTCACCGTTGATTGTGAGGCTGTCTCTAATGGGCGCTGACGACACGGTTCTCAGCAACAATAACAGTATCAGCAATGGGGCAGTGACAATCTCCGTCTCGCCGGCCAACGAATCAAGCATCACACTCCAACCATCAAGCACCCTCGACATTACAATCTCATGTATCCCGACAGCGACGTACGGGATGCTCTCGGCGTCGTTGTTGATCTCGACCACATTGCAGTCATTCTCGTACTCGATCGAATGTACCGCTGAGCCTTCAGTGGTGATCAATGTCGAGCCGTCGCTCGGGATGGTGATCGGAGGAGAGACGACGAGTGGGCAGTTGACAATCTCGAACCAAGCCTCGGTGCCAATCTCACTATCGCTCACTCTCTCAGTCTCTGTGGGCAATATCGACTCGACTATGGTCAAGCGCCAGAGCAAACGGAGTGCCATCGAGTGGCCCAACTGGCCGCCGTCTCGAGCGGCAGCGGCAATGAGCAGGAGCACCACAAGCCTCCAGGACGACAATGCGTGGTACTTGTTCGACAGTGCTGCGACTCTCTCGTTGAGTCCCTCATCCTTGAACCTCGATCCCTTGCAATCGCAGCAAGTGACGTTGATGCTGACGCCACTGCTGCCGTTCTCGTTCACGGCCACGCTCGAAATGACGACTCCATTCGTCAGCACACCTGTGGCGGTGGCGCAATTCGACTGGTTCGGCGTGGTTCCGGTGCTCGCACTCGTGCTGGACAACAGCGGCCAGGTGGATGTTGGACCGATTCCCGTTGGAGCATCGGGTCAAGTATCGGTCGAGATTGATAACGTTGGCAACGCCGACTTGATTGTCACTGGAGTGGACATTGTCGACCCGGTGATGGGATCGTGGTTGTCGGTCGAGTCGGCGTTTCCGCAGCTGATCGCCTCGGACCTCAACATGACGATTGTGATCCAGTGTACCCCGACGCAGGTCGGATCAATCACAGCTCCGGCGATCGTGTCATCCAACTCGCCGAGCAACCTGCAACAGGCGTTCGCGATCGCTTGTCAAGGCACCGCATCGTGTAACGATGGATATCAGAACCAGGATGAGACGGGCATCGACTGCGGCGGACCGTGCGCTCCATGCGACGCGATGCAACCCACGCCGCAGCCCACACCGACCCCCTCGCCGACTCCCACTCCTATGCCGACCACGTTGCCGACTCCCTCACCGACGCCGCTGCCGCCGCCAGTGATGGTAACAGATGCGGTCTCTGCGTCTGATGGATCGGACTCGACCATTGCAGCCCCGATCGTTCAGGCTCTGTCGGCCGATGGATCGCCGACCACAGTCACAGCATCGTCGTCTTCGGGACTCTCTGTGTCAGTGAGCGTGAGCTCAGGAGGCTTCAGCGGAACCACGTTGCTGATTGTCAGTCCCATCGACGCAGCAGCGCTCGAATCAGCGACTCGCGCCTCCAATGTGCGCATTGGATCATTAGCCGTCGACGTGACGCTCTCGAACGGTACCACGACACTCGCATCGCCGGCGCAGCTGTGCTTCTCGATCGAACAAGGAAGAAGCTACAAGTCGGCCTGCTTGGGATACATTGACTCGAGCGGTCGGTGGCGATGTGAGGATGCGTGTCTCGTCACGAGCAGCTCGGGAACGATCTGCGGCAGCACGAGCCACTTTACGAACTTTGCCGTGTTGCTCTCGGGAGGTGGCGGTCGGCAATGCACATCGAGCATCACTGGATCGTGGCGAGGCGACCTTGCACTGGCGGCATCGGTCGCAGGCTTCGTGATCCTGTTGTGCGTGGCTGTATTGGCATTCGGACACACGCAAACGGGCAGAAAGGTCATTTCCGGTCGAGAGGGAGTGCGTGTATCAATGTTGCGAGCTGCCAGGTCTTCCACGCGATCTGATAGATCCGACAGCGAGAGTACTAATATCCTCGGTTAATGAGAGCGACCGAGAGAGACTGAGAGAGAGAGAGTGTGTGTGTGTGTGTGTGTGCGCGCCTTGAATTGTATTGAGCTCAGGCTCCTTGTGTAGTTGAGAATAGATAGACAATCAGAGTTCATCGAGGAGCTTTAAGCGTAGATAAATGACTCGACTCATCCCCGACCTGAGATCCTGGCTCTGAGAGAGGAGACGAAGGCGCCTTCGTGACTGCCGTCGACACGGGAGGACAACCAGCAGCAGTGGGTGCGGCTCGGCTCTCGGCTCTCATTTGCTCGCTGCTCGCCGCCACTCCAAGCCATACCACACTCGTACCTACGGCCTTGTTGTGGCTCAGGCTGTGTTCTGTTCCTTGGCGCCAAGGAATGACGTCGCCACTGCCGCGGCGATTGGGCTGCGGCGTGCTCTGCGTCGTGGTGCTTTGTGTTTGTGTCGTGGCGTCTTGGGGGCAAGCAACGGGCGTGCCGTCGGCTCAACGTGCGTGGCGCTTGTGCTCGTGGCTGGCTTGCGAACAACCTCCATTCGATGATGTACTGATCGTCGTTGTGCGTGCAGGACAAGCTCTCGTGGACCTTTACAACGCCACCAATGGCCCCGAGTGGTCCTGGAACACCAACTGGCTCAATGGCGATCCATGCAGCCAGCAGTGGTATGCCGTAGGCTGCTTGAACGACACGGTCGCAACGATGTATGTCCGCAAGACAGGGCACACATCCGCTCCGTCGCCTCTCACGGCCTTTATGATGGCTCAGAGACCTCACCAACAATCAACTGAGCGGCACCATTCCATCATCGATTGGATCTCTCGCGAATCTCACTATCTTGTACGCACCATCGAGCAACCATCATCAGCCATGACCACAATCATCATCCAACGAGACACTCACTCGATGATTCGATGGCTTCGAACATTGATGCATCGCGATATCGAGCAGGCGCCTCTACTACAATCAATTGAACGGCACCATTCCATCATCGATTGGATCTCTTGTGATGCTTCGGTACTTGTACGTCGCATCGAGCAACCATCAGCATCATCCAACACAATCATCATCCAACGAGACACTCACTCGATGATTCGATGGCTTCGAACATTGGCTCATCGCGATATCGATCAGAGATCTCTTCAACAATCAATTGGACGGCACCATTCCATCATCGATTGGATCTCTCGTGAGGCTTGAGTACTTGTACGTCGCATCGAGCAACCATCATCAGCCACGAGCACGATCATCATCCAACGAGAGACACTCACTCGATGATTCGATGGCTTCGAACATTGATGCATCGCGATATCGAGCAGATCCCTCTTCAACAATCAACTGAATGGCACCATTCCATCATCGATTGGATCTCTCACGAGTCTTGAGTACTTGTACGTCGCATCGAGCAACCATCAGTATCCACGAGCACGATCATCATCCAACGAGATACTCACTCGATGACTCGATGGCTTCGAACATTGATGCATCGCAATATCGAGCAGATCCCTCTTCAACAATCAACTGAATGGCACCATTCCATCATCGATTGGATCTCTCACGAAGCTTTCGTTGTTGTACGTCCTCGCGCATACATGCTGGAAGACTTGCGCTCACACGAGCTCTCCGCTATCTATGGCGTGTTGTTGCAACACAGAGACTTGGCGAACAATCACTTGGAAAGTCCACTGCCCAGCTTTCTGCAGACGACACCTGCGATCGATACCCTGGACTTGAGGAATAACTCGTTCGTACGTGAGATATGCTCGCAACGCGGCGGCAAATGCCAATCGTTGAACGCCCACCTCACGCACGCATACATGCTCGCAGACGTGTCCGCTCCCAGCTTGGTGTGACGGCATCACTGGAAGTGGTCTGTGTGAGCCTTGTTCGCCGACTTCGCCGTCGCCATCCTTTCCAAGATGGGCAAAGATTGCGCTGTTGTGCGGCGGGTTGGGAGTGGTGATGGTGACAGCTGCTGGCATTGCGATTGGCGTGTACCGATGGAAGAAACGCTCGGTCACAGAGGAAAGCCAGATGCTCGTGGTTACGCAATGACACAATGACCGAACCGCTCCTCTCCGCTGAATGCCGCACTGGCTCGATGACGAGACGATGGAGCAGCTGCTGGATAGATTTCGTTGCTCACAATGAAGAAGCATGACGAACACATATCAACAAAAACAACATCTCTCTCTCTCTCTCTCTCTCAGATTAGACAAGAGTGCACGAACGAACGAACGAAGCGGTCGGGCGATCTTGTTCAGCAGAACAGGGCGCTTGCGCATGAGAGAGAGGCGATGATCGAGGGGTACAAGAGGGAAGATGGAGGCAGAGAGCATCGGGTACGACCATACTACGAGGAATGCACCGCTCCCCATCCGAACAGCGAAGTTAAACCTCGTCAGGCGCGTTCAGTACTGAGGTGGGGGACCACTCGGGAACAGCGCGTGTTGTACCCTTCTTCTTTTTTACCCCTCCCCCTCTCTTGCTGCTCGGTCCTGCTCGGTCCTGCTGCTCGGTGTTTGTGTCGCGCAAGCCTTGTCTCCTTCGGATCGCAAACCACACGATTGAAGGAGCTGAATCACAGGAGATACTCTTCCTCGCGTACTTGCACCCACGCACATCGATGGTTGGCCGTGTCTCTTCTGTGCTGCTCTCGTGAGGCTCGTGGCCTCGCGAATCGCCCCCATGGCTCCGTCTCTATCGCGGCGACTGACGCTCGCTTGTGAAGAGGGATGCGCATATGCCGAGCCACTTTGCAGCCAATCGGTGAGGATATTGGCGCATCCCTTGCGCCGTTCGAGTGCCGCATCGCACGACAACAACAAGATGGCGATGACGACGACGATATGTCTCGATACAACCTCACTCCCGACCTCGGTCACCATACTCCCACGTACGCCGTTGATCGACCGTGCCTCGCTCCAGGGGTTTGGGGAGGTGGAGCTTGTTACTGTTGTTGCACCGCGCTTGAGAGGGACGCGCGAGTATTGATTGATCGTTGTTGTGAACACTCTCTCCTGCAGCGATATGCCGCGCGCTCGCTACGCCAAGGACGAGCATCGTATGCGAGACGCTAGCTGCCCACCAGCACCGTATGCGTAGGACTCGTTGCCCATCAGCACCGCACCCTCAACTCTCTATTGAGAATGGCTGCTTCATCGAATCAAATGGGAAGCAGACGTATGTATGATAGTATAATGTGCTCCTTGTCCGTTTGTTGTGCTCCCTCTCTCGTGTGCCTGTGCGCAATCTACCAGCCAACTTACTCGCTCTCTCGTTCACCACGTGATCGTTGTTGGTGTTGGTAGTGATGGTAGTGGTGATGATAGGTTCGCTCCTTTTACTCCTTCAGCGAGTACACACACGCATATCGGCGACGATATTGCATTTCGGGTTGGCCGATATCAGCGCCGACTTGGCAGCTGCCATACGCCCCGATGGCCGTCAAGCTCAACGACCAGCCTGCTTGAATCTGATGGGCGCACCAACAACTGCGCGACTCCAATGGCGACTGCAACTCGAGAGAGAATATACCTTCCTATGATCGATCACAGAGCTCCATGATCAACCTCGAGCAGCAGTAGTACGTCGATAACGCGCAGCCTCACCTTTTCGTTATTCCTTGCGGCAACAACAACAAGGATCAATAGCACCAACACTCACTGATGAGAGAATATCGTGATCTCGCTTGCATTTGCAGTTGCTGCATCATCTGATGAGCGACAATGTATCACGAAGGATATATTGTCTCTCTTCCTTCCAACGAGAGAGCGAGCGATATCTCCCATCCATTCGCGACGTGCACGGTTGATTCAAGGTACCCAAAAATTCGATGATCATCATATTATTGAGCAATCATCATTGTAGTGAGTGTAGAGTGGTTTAGAGGGCATCAGAGTTGATTTGATGGATGGTATTGATTTTTCTGTGGCGGAGATGGAGTTCCTCAGAGGCAGCATCGTATCGTACCCCGTAATATGTACCCCGTCCCATTCGTTTGCTTCTGTGTCTCTCTCATCGTCAGCATATCAATCTCGTTCTCACGTACTTGGTGCTTGTTCGACTCGTAGACCCCAGGTTCACCACTTTCCACACGATATGGAAGCGATGTGGTGATGGATATATTTTTCTGCGGTCCATGTACGGATTTATTGATACGAGCACACACGTGCACAAGAGTACGTGCCATATCGTGTGGTTGTTGATGATGTTATGTGCACAAATGACCCACTATCCACCTCTCTCAACGTTGGAACTTTATGATTCTGACACTCCGATCGATCTGCTTGGTTATTTTCGCTCGTAGATTTATTTGGTTGCTTCTTGTTGGCATCACCGAGCACACACATATTCGTGTTCATCGGCGCTGTGCGGCCGCTGCCATACTCTCTCTCTCTCTCAACCGATGCAGCATAAACATCGCTGTACTCACGCTCGAGTCACCAAGCAGCTATTTGCTGGCCTGGCGCAAGGGCAATTCGATTATTCGGCTGAGATGCCGATTGACGGTGAGCTCCAGCTCGTTGGCATGCCCTCCTCCTCGTCGTTTGCGCTAATCACCATCAAGCAACGACAGACAATGCTGCCTCAAGCACGATATGAAGCAGCGATCACCAACAAATGCCATTCTCTGTACGTCGCGCTTGTCTCCTCGATTGTTGTTGTGATTCTGGTTTATTCGTGCACCAAGCTCACATGGATGTATTATTTGCGCCGCCGATACACGTATTTCTCTCTCGCTCTCACGGTACTGCAGCACCCAGTGTTGCAATTATTCTCCTGCTCTATTCATCATGATATTGATATTGATGATGATATCGATGGTGTGCGCATATTATCCCATCATCAATCCACCTGCAAGGATCACGAGCTCATGCATCTGGCGAGTAACAACGTCAACAACTGGCAGGCGTACACGGCCGCGACGCACCCGAACAACGTTACTCGCCTGTTTCGATCTCGATACGCAAGGAGAAAAATGTACGTGACCTGCAAACTCGAGAGTAGTGCAGGTAGAGGTCGTATCGTTGTGTGGTATTGCGTTTGGAGCAGCGAATAGCAAAGATAGCAGCGCGCGATGGCTGTATGTGTATCGGTTGTTGGGCAGGTGGAGGGCGAGGAAGAGGCGGTAGAGCAATGCGAGAGCTCAAATAAAGCTCGCGATCGCGCTACGATAAAGTAATACCGAGCTTGATACGTAACGAATGCCATAGGCTCCGAATGCTATTGGAGCAGTGGCTTGTTTGCTGTTGCCTCGCTGGCGCACGCACCTCCTCTCCTCCCTCGCTCTTGCTCGTCTCGTTCTCGTGCGCGAGATGGTGTGCGATGCTTGACGGCGACCCAACCACCCCAACGCCTCCTTCACCACAGCCGTCCATTGCTCTTGATGCTCTCCAACAACAACAACAGCGTAGCTATCTGCACTATGTAGCGCATTTGCCATCGGTCAAGGCCACGCCAGTGAGCCAGCGCGAGCAGTCGCTCTTGTCGCTGGTGGCGGTTGAGAACGAGGAGCTGGCGCGTGTGAACGACCAAGAGCGCGTGCCGTTCGATAGCTTGTCTCTATTGGCGTTGCGCTCGGCGTTTGTGCTGCCAAGTGGAGCACTCGAGCGTCGAAAGCGTCGCAAGGACAAGAAGCGCTCCTCCTCCACCAAGAAGCACACATCCAAGAAGGTTCGTAACTGTGTGTTGGTGTGTGCGATCAACGTGTGAATCTCCTCCAGCTCGAGAGCGCCACAATATTGTCTTGTCGCACATGATGGAAGCTTCGACCGCCTTTATATTTCTTGTCTGAGGGAGAGGTGTGCGGGAGCCACGAACTTTAACCAGTGAGTGGAGAACCCACCCGACAGCCCTCGTCGTTGAATGGCACCTGTAGATGTCTGATTCTGCTTGTTGTTGTGTCAGTCTCTCTCTCTCTCTCTCTCTCTTGTTCGTGCTCTCTCTCTCTCTCTCTCTCTCGATTATACTGATGATGTTGATGATGGTGGATGCGTGATATAGAGCTCGGATACGATACCGATCTTGCGACCACAGTAGAAGCCACACACATATGTGTGGTTGTGTAATCAAGATCGATCTTGCTCTTTATTTGCGTGTACCAATCTGTATCTGCTTGAATGTACGGAATTACTGCTTGCTTGTATGTATGTGTAACGCATGAATGAATACCATCTCATATCTCATCCAATTGTAAGTAGCATTGAAGGTTCTCGACAACACGATAGCCATCGACCATCACGCAGGCAGCGGTTGCATCGATTTGTTCGAGAGGGCTGAGATGGCATCTATCAGTGAAGCAGTCTCGTACACGTTGGTACGCATCCACGCAGATACTGCACAGGACGGCGAGATGGAGCAATCTCTCTCTCTCTCTCTCTCTCTCTCTCTCGATTGATGGTTGCCCTCTTGATTCTGTGATGTGATACTTGTGTGCATAAGCCATCATGATATTGATGATATTGTGATTACTCTATTGCTCTATTATCACTTGCAGGTATCAAGTGATAACAAGCGTAGCGCACGATATGTACGATTGCAGCATCAAGATCAGGAGGCAGGGGGCATTGTGTATGACCCAGGGAGACGAGCTGTACAACATATCTATCCAAACTCGAGCGGCAGCGAGCTGCTGATATACGCAACGATCAAGGAATCCAATTGGCGTACATTTATTGTCTATTGCAGACGACTGAGTAAACTCACGTACTTTTGATGCTGGATGGTATAGTGTATGGTTTGTCGCGAGTAGCTCAGATAGTCTTTCGTTTAGTGCGCCAGATCTACTGGTAAAATCGTGGCAACGGCTCGCCTCAAGGAACACGCGCGCATGTATTGTACGGGGCTGTAAAGCTCAGCTGGATGCGAGCGCGAAGCCACCACAATCGGGTCTTTGAACCTGTGGCGTTGGCGATCTCAACCCTCATGTGGCCCAAGGTGTGAGCGAGTGAGATCCCGTCGTGCCACAACCTGACCCGAACAAATCCCTCGGCGGAACGACGGCGATAAGTATATCTCAATGAGTCCTTTTTTGGCGCTCGAGCGCGACAGGATCAATAATTTGTGGCTGTGGCGGTCGTGGTTTATTCATTCAGCCATTCCCTCCCTCGTGCCCGTGCGTGTGCCGCCTTCTACCGCTGCAACGCCACGCCGGTCGTCACGCTTCGTTCATTTCGCACGATGACTCGCTGGTGCCAAGAGTCGTTTCTGGCTCGCGTGCTTGTGGCAGCGCTGTTGATCAGTCTCCTGCACCCAACACAAGCGCGCGCAGTA
>Ga0209935_1004449_pt1 | contig 12926 bp, 12 predicted proteins | sample ThiBio_1000_plan_2_FD_183958 | JGI IMG/M metagenome (GOLD analysis project Ga0209935, IMG submission 183958) | Wastewater bioreactor microbial communities from Cape Town, South Africa - Thiocy_cont_1000_plan (SPAdes) | ecosystem: Engineered > Bioreactor > Thiocyanate-remediating >... | reverse complement strand
CGCACGCACCAAAGAAGAGCGCCGCGTTGAGACTGAACGTGTTGGCGATCGGCGACGTCACGAGGAAGTTGATGACGCTGCCCTGTACGACCGAGCCCCCATGTGTGAGACGAGGATCGCAGCGAGAGAGCGAGCGAGAGAGAGCGCGGTCGGGCGTACGATGCGAGTGAGCGCGAGCATGATGCCGTACGCAAAGGCCAGCTGCTGCCCTTTGAACCAGAACGACGTGATGGTCAGCTGCACGACCGAGATCGAGCCGCCTCCCGTGCTGCTCAGATCCAATCAAGAGTGTGAATCAATCAATCAGTCGGTGGTTCGAGAGTCACGGTACGGTACGGTACCCAAAGATCGTGCGGCCGATGAGCGACACGTAGTAGTTCGAGTACACGATGCCGAGCGCAAAGACCAGCTGGCCTGAGAGAATGATGGCCGTGAACAGCAGACAACACAGCCGCGCGCCGAGCTTGTCGACCAGCAGGCCACTCACGAGCACCATGACCATGTTGGACCACGAGTACACCGAGTACATGAGGTTGTATTGGAACGAATCGATGCCGAGGCGTGTCTGGATGTCAGCCGACAGCACCGACGGCTGGTCGAAGCAGTACACGCTGCCGAACGCGAGGAAGCCGTTGAACACCAGCACGATCCAGCACACCAGCGGGCCGTCGGGGTGCCAGATTGGAAGCGGTGCCTCGTCGGCTGGCGACGGCAGTAGTCGATCTTTTGCTGACGAAGACGCGATGGTCATGATGATGGTACCGCGTGTGTGTGTTGTGAAGGAGAAAGAACGAATGAAGTGTGCGAGCGAAGCGCAATATCTCACTCTCGTACTCTCGGTCTGATAGATGGCGTCAATTTATGTATGCCGCCGCTCACAGACATCAATCAGGCAGGCAGATAGGATATTCTGCGTGCGTCATCTCCTACTACTGCTGTCGATTTCGATGGTGTGATTGGCTTGGCATTCTCGGGTCGGAGTGAGTGAGCTACACTACGCTACACTGCTGCTGTATTTCTACACTGTCACTAGCTAGGCTACGTGCTTCTCTACCAATCTAGAATCCTCTCTACGCCTATCCATCTATCTATTGCTCCTACTGTTACTGTGACTATTGTACTGGCTATCTTTGTGAAATGAGAGGCCTCTGTAGATATGAAATAATAAGTGGCGGAAGGATATATGAGAGAGAGAGAGAGATATGAATGCTAACGGAAATCAAAAGTAATGATGATGATGACGATTGATGGCAAAATTGAAAGAAACCCTAACTAACGAGCAAAAAGAAAGTAATAAAGAAGAATTGGGCAATGATGAGATATTGAAGATAGAGAAAAAAGAGATAGAGAAGAGAGAGTTAACTCACTACACTACACTGGCTGCTTGCTGCTACATCTACCTACACGGCCTTGAAGCGGCTACCGCGAACTATAACTACACTATGCTCTCTAAACGTTTGGCTACGCCAGCTTGCTGCAATGGCTCTCGCGAATCTAACTATATCACTATCACTATGTACTCCTATCACACGACTGCTGCTTCTATTGCTTCTGCTACTGCTGTTGCTGCTGCTGGTACGACTACGACGACGATAAGTCGCTAAAGATCAACCTCAGTCAGTCCAATTGAGTGCTGGCTGTTGCAACGCCTCATGTGCTTGTGTTGTTCTGCTCCTCTCTACATGGGCACACGCGGCACAATGAGTGAGAATCGCACTACCACGTGAGCGAGAGAGAGAGAGAGAGAGAGAGTACCATGAGAAGGCGATCGGTATTTGGCTGGTGGCTTGTGTGGTTACGCATTGTACTGCTGGAGAATGGACTGCGTTTCAGAGTCGAGCGATTGCACCAAGTGCGCCCAGACCTCGGGCACAAAGTTCTTGTAGCCGTGCACAATGTGGCAAAAGTTGGCGTGCAACTCGGTGGGAGCGTTCCTGTTCCACGAGGCGATGGCCTTGATGAACCACTCGAGTGCCGACACCATGCCGTTGGGATTGAGGCGCACGACGGCGCACAGGCCGTGGAAGGCGGCCTCCTTCTCCTGGTGCGCACGCACCGAGGCGAGCGCACTGCACCAGCACTGCGCCAGCGTCGGCAGGTGCACGGCGACGGCGTCGGGCGACACGAGGGCCAGTCGGCCGAGCGTGATGGCGCTGTTCTCGAGCAGACTCGCCGCCATGCGACGGCCGGTGATGATGGGAATGAGCGCCGTCACGAGGTCGGGAACGAACGGCGCCACGAGCGTGCCAGACGAGAAGGTGATCTCGCCCAGAGCCCAGCAGGCGTTGTTGGACGAGGCCGTGTTCTCGGGCAACACGCTGCGCAGCAACAAGGGCACATAGTGTGGAATGGCCGGGCGCAAGTGTACCGGGCAGAACTTGGCAATGTCTCCCACCAACGCAAAGGCGCTCTGGCGTACATCACCGTTAAAGTCCTACGATCGAGCCAGCCAAAAACGACCAGTCAATCAATATCCATAGCATGACGATGACGATGACGAGGAGGATGACGAGGAGGACGAGGAGGAGAGGAGTAACAAATACCTGCATGCAATAGTGCAAGAGATTCAAGAGATTCGATCCACCAACGAGACTCTCGATGCCTCCTTCGAGAGCATCGACAAAGGCGCTAATGAGATCCAGCGAACAAATGATAAAGTCACGATCTCCGACACCACCATTGGTCGAGATGACCAGCAACGACGACTCGATAATCTTGAGGCAGCGCTCAAAGATTGGGCGAGTAAAGTGCTACAAGTAATTACAGAGTGCGTGAGTGAGTTAGTGAGTGAGTGAGTGGAGATCGAGATCGAGTAGATAGATGGATACCTGAAACTCAATACGCAAGGCACTAGCAACCGAGCCCAAGCACTCGATCAAGGGCAAGAGTGAACGATCGGAATCAGGCGTCTCCTCCCACTTTTCGAGCAACAACGGTAGCAAGGTCGAGGTGTAGTTGGGCTTGGCGAGTTCGCCTTGTACGCAGTCGGCCAAGGTGCCGATGGCGTCGTAGAGGATCAAGAGGTTCTTGGCTTGGTACTTGCGGAAGGCCTGGCAGATGGTGGCGACGATCGGGTCCAGCAGCGGGATCAACAGGCGGTGCGCCTCTTCTTCGAGCGTCGCGAACGCCGAGCACGCGGCCTCTTGCACGCGCTTGTTGTGGTCGAGCATGCGGCCGAGAAGCTGCAACAGGATCGGCTTAAAGTACGTGTCCTCGTTCTCCTTCTCGACGATCCAGCGCGAGTACTGGCTGATGGACCAGCACGCGATGCTGCGGATCAGCGCCTGCGGCGCCTCGAGCTGTTGCACCAAGAACTGAATCAAGCCGCCGAGGTCCGGCAGCAGGCCGTTGTAGCAGCCGCTGGCGATGGCGCCGAACGCCAAGATGGCGCTCTCGCGCACGGGCCACGGCACTTCGGGGCCGAGCTTCTGCGTCAGTAGCGGCAGCAACGGCGGCAACAAGCGGTCGCGGAACACGCCGGCAAGCATATCGAGCGAGAAGGCCGCGCACTTGCGCAGGTTCCACTCGGTGTTATCGCTGAAACCGCCGCCATCATCGTCGTCATCGTCGTCGTCATCGTCGTCACCGCCGCCGCCACCACTACTCGATTGGCCACCACTCTTGGACGAACGTGCAAAGCGTGGCTTAATGTCCTCGGGTCGATCAGGAACAGATTCGTTGTCTTCGGTCGGACACAAGACGCTCAACTCCTCTTCGGTATACACCATGCAAGAGAGTAGGACTTGAAGTAATCTATTGAGAGAGAGAGAGAGAGTCAGTCAATCAATCAAGCAATCAGATCTTGCTGGGTAATGACTGCTGCTGCTATGTACCTTGGAAGAAAGTCGGACATGGAGAGTGCGTCAGTGCAAATCTCCGTGTCAGCGAGAGCCGGCCAGAACTCGCATGCCTCGAGCGATACGTGCTCGTCTTCATCCTGTGTGGCTTGGAGCATGAATTGGACCACGCCTCCAATGTGTGGCATGAGCGATACCTCGCGCACGGTGATGAGCATGACAAATGCTTCACACACACACTTGCGCACAAGCGGTGATCGATCTTCCGTTGCCAGGAAGAAGATACCCTGTACACATTATCACCATCATCATCATTACCATAGTTTCGTGAGTCTCAGGAGAGAGAGATATAGATAGATAGAGAGAGAGATCATACCTGAAGAAAGGTCTCCAAGTTAGACAAGAGCGCCTCGGGCATATGCACGATGAACTGATTGATGCAAGAGAGCGCAACGCGACGGAACTGTTCGTGCGGCGAGCGAAAGAACGACAAGAAGCGCGGTATGAGGGCCTGCAGCGCCTCGTGGTAGGTCGAGCTCTCGAGCTCCTCGTTGTGGTCCTCGCAGATCTTGTGCAGCGTCGAGAGCGCGCCGTCGACCACGTTCATGTTGGGGTTGTCGAGGAACGACACCAGGACGCCGAGCAACTCGGGCCACGAGGCCAGGCCGCCACCGCTCGAGATGATGCCGGTCACGATCGAGCCGCTGGTGTTGCGCACGACGGGAGAGCTGTCGGCCAGCGACACGAGCACCTCGCTCTTGATGTACTGCCGCGCCTCGGGCGAAATGTCGTCAAAGTGGCGCGAGAGGTTGTTCTTGATCTGCAGGCCGGCGGCGATGCGGATCATCTCTTGCGCGGGATCGGTGAGCTTGGTGAAGATGTATACGAGATAGTGGTTGTAGTCGGCGACGCTGTTGAATTGTTGTAGTTGCTATGATAGCGATCAAGATCGCGATCGCGATCACGACGAATACTGCGTTAGTCCATCGGTACTCTCATTGCCAAGGAAGTGGAGATTACATGATTGGGACGCGAGTGCGAATGCGAGTGCGAGTGCGAGTGCGAGTGCGAGTGCGAGTGAGTGCGTGACACATGGCGGGTCAGGAACGTACATCGTAGGTGCGCTTCTGCACTTCTTGGTCGGGTACCATACTGTTCGCCAGCAGCTGCACCAGCTGCTGCAACGACGTGGCGTCGGGTTGCCAAGCCATTGTTGTGAGAACAGGCGATAGAAAGGAGGAGGAGGAGGATACACAAGCGCTCACGACGTTGGAGGAGAGGAGGAGAGTGAGAGAAGGAGAGGGCAGGAAGGTGGCGCACGAAGCAGCGTGGGAGAGAGGAGGCAGCGAGACAACAGAGAGAAAGAGACGACGAAGGTCCCTCAGCTCTTTCCTCGCTTGCTTCTCGCCTCGATAGTACCCTTGCCTCTCATACCTCCTTGATTGATTGATAGTATCTCCTTGTCCTTGCCTCTCATACCTCCTTGATTGATTGATCGTATCTTCTTGTCGTTCCCTCTCATACCTCCTTGATAGATTGATCGTATCTTCTTGTCGTTCCCTCGATGATGGCGTCTTTACGTCATCTCGTTCTCCTCTCTACGTTACTTGTGTTGCTGTGTCACTTGAGCTCTGCGCAATTCGGCTCGAGTCCGTATTACTATCAACATTGGTGCGGTGGGTCGCTCGAGTACTTGGACGATGCCTCGTGTGCCAAGCGCTTCCCGTCGTCGTTCTCTCGCTCTTGGCAATGTCCGACCGTGACTCCGGTCTCCGACGTGCCTCCGGGCTACGCTCCCGACACGACCGACGTTCACTCGATCTCGATCAACCGCACGGCGCTGCAGTGGGTTCCGTTCAGCTCGCGCCTCAATCTGTGCGCCATTCTGGTGCGGCGCACGAGCGCCGGCGTGCTGTATCGCTACGTGAGCAACGGGCGCGAGCAGACGCCGTTCGAGACGTGGAGCTCGAGCAAGATCTTTGCCATGGCCGACGCGGCCGGCACTCTCGAGAGCAACTGCTCGTTCGGGCTCTCGGGCTTTACGAGCGGCAAGGACGGCGTGAGCGCGCTCGGTGACCTCGGCACCGTCGTGTGCTCGTACGACACGACCGCCGGCTACACGTCCAACTCGCTCGCCAAGTACTTTGCGACCGCCGGCGGCAAGGCGCGCCTCAACTGGCTCGTGCAGTCGTGGATGCAGCAGAACGGCACCGGCCAGTCGCTCGGCGGCTCGTACGGCGAGGACCCGCCGCCGGACCTCGCGTACTCGTACTCGCCGAGCGCCTCGTCGCCACCGTCGTGCTCGCTCACGCCCGACGTCACGACGCCGTACGTCGAGAACTCGCTCTCGGCCTTCACGATGGCCGAGATGACGCGCCGCCTCGTGCTGCACCGCGACGTGCTGCCGCCCAATCGCTTCCCCGGCGTGCAGTGGGCCGACGTGCAGAACGAGCTGTACGGCGCCGCGCCGTCGCTCTTCTTTGCCGGCCTCCAGTGGGGTGGCATGACCGCCGACCCGGCCATCTTTGTACAGTCGGGCACCAACATCACCGACATTCAAGTGCGCTCCGCCGGCCAATGGCGCATCTTCTCCAAGCTCGGCGCCGGCTACAGCTCGTCGCGCAACGTTGGTGAAATAACCAACAACGCCTACGCCTGCTTCCCGGTACTCGGTGCCGACGGCCAGCCGCTCCCCGGTCAAGGTGTCGAGTTCGTCCTGACCGCTCGTGCCTCGGTGCCGAAGGACACGACACTCGAAGGAGCACAGTATGAGATTCAGCACGCGATCGCTGCGATCGTACAAGCAATTGTGAATGGTACTCTTGCTTAGAGTCGTCATGCACTTGCAATCACTTGCAATCACTTGCAATCACTTGCAATCACTTGCAATCACGTATTACTTGTTCTTGAAGAAATGACAAGTTGTATATCAACGCCACGAGTTGAGATATTACGAGAGAGAGGGAGCAGCATTCATTCGTTCATTCACTCCAGCTCACGCGCTATCGATGACGTTCGAGCACTGCAGCTACGAGCAGTACTCTCGACGCCAGCTCCCTCTACAATCATGACATCGATGCACCTCGAGGAGCTGCCGTACGAGGTGGTGGTCGAGGTTGTGCGCTGGCTTGATGCTCCGGCGCTGGCGGCGCTGGGTGCCACGTCGCGCTGGTGGCGCCAGGTCGCGCGCTCGGACCTCGTGTGGCGCCCGATGCTGCACTGCCACCGCCTCCGTGCCCGTTCGCCGCTGTGGCTGCCGATCGAAGCGGCGCTCGGCTGCCGTGCATTGATCGGCTCGGCCGATGACTCGGTGGCACTCGAGTGCGCGACGAGCGGCGCTGGTGTGCAATGCGTGCCGGCGTCACTCACCGTCGGCGACACCAGCGCCGCGCCGTCGCAGGCGTCATGTCTCATTGATCAGTATCGAGTTCGCTACGAGACGTTGCTGCCGTTTGCTCGCGTGCTATCGGCGCTGTTCCATGGTTTGCGCGCACACATGCCGGGCGGCAGTTCGCATGGCTGGCGCGCTGTCGAGCTGCACTCGACCACGACGACCGCCTATGTCGAGGACGCCGCCTTCCGCATCTTGCCATCGTCGCGCCATTCTGCGTATCGATACACGACGAACTTGTTGGCAGTGCCTGCGTCGGTCGTACTCGGGCTCTTCTGGTCACTTGACCAACCGACTCGAGCACTCTGGGATTCGTCAGGTATGTCATCATCATCATCAGCATCAGCACCGTTGTGGAACTCACATCCATGGCTGTGTTTGTGTGTGTGTGTTAGTAAGCTCGAGTAGTGTCGTGTGCCGCCTTGATAACGACACGCACGTTGGTCTCATTTCTTACGTGTACGGCGCGCAATCGTTGTGTCTCCGACAGCGCATCCAGGTGCCTGGCGTCGGCCAGCATTCGTTCATTTCGTACACGGAGGTGCCGCAGCTCGAGGTACCAGAGATGCGCCACACATGCACCACTGTCGGCTGCTTCTGCGTCCGTCGCTAGCTGTGTGTTGCTCGCACCTCACTGAGACCGCGCTCTCGTTTCTGGCGACAGGGCCACATTGCTTCGTTACTCGGAAGGGAGGATCTCGGCGAGGAGCCGTACCTTGACTTGGCCGAGTGTGGCATTCAGGTGCTGGCTCTGAGCGCCTCGAGCTGCCAGGTTGTGCACGTTGTGTCATTCTCCATCGAACAAAACGGTGTGTGTACCAACAACACCAACACCAACAACGCTACTCTAGGCGATAGCTCTCGAGTGCATTTGTGTGGCCGCTAACGCGCACGCACAGAGGCCAATCTGTTGTGGATGCTGTACCATCGCGCTGCTTTCATTGCCAACATGCAGCGAGTGTACGACAAGTACCGCGCTCGCTGCGACGAACTATGGCCGTTCCAAGAGTGATAGAAGCCGACATGACTCCACTCAAGGCGCCACCGAGCAAGTTCTCGACATTGCTTACGAATACAGCCTCGTTCGATGTATGGTTGTCGGTCTTTGCTTCATCGTCCTCTCGCTGCTGCTGCTGCCCTCGCTACTGCCCGGCTCTCTCTCTCTCTCTCTCTCGTGTCGTCGTTCTCTACCACCAACGTGTACCCAAGCGACGATGAGCGAGGGCGAGGCTCGCATCAGGTTCTCGATCGGCACCGAACAATCGGGCAAGGCCGACGGCGTGTTCTCGAATCCGCGCGGCTTGGCGTTCGACCACCATCGGCGTCACCTGTTCGTCGTTGATTGTAACAACCGTCGAGTGCAAGTATTCTCGTCGATTGAGGACGATGCGTGTGGCGGCGAGTTCCTGTCTGCGTTCAGCTCCTTCGAGGCGGGCGCGCGCGTGCGAAGGTTTGCGTTCGACAATGACAATCTCCGCAACCCATGGGGCATTGCGATCGACCACGATCATGATCGCCTCGTACTCGCCGACTCGGGCAACCACCGAGTACAACTGTGGTCTCTGAGCGAGCTATCGTTCTTGTCGTCTGTCGGCCAGCGAGGAACACACCTCGAGCTCCGCAACCCGCTGGGCGTCGCGATCGACAAGCAGCACGATCGCATCGTCATCGTCGATACCTACAACCATCGATTGGTGTTCCTGTCGTCGATCGATCTCTCGTTCTTGTTCGAGATCGGCAAGCATGGATCGCAGCCTGGCGAGTTCTTCGTTCCAACAGGGATTGCGGTTGATCATGATCGACATCGAATCATCGTCTGTGATAGCTTCAATCATCGAGTGCAAGTATTGTCGTCGATTGATGGCTCGTTCTTGTTCGAGTTCGGCTCTCCGTGCGGCAGTCAACCGGGCCAGCTCAAGCTCCCTCGAGGAGTATGCATCGCCAATCAAGGTCGAGTCATCGTTGCCGACACTGGTAATCGCCGGTTGCAAGCATTCACTCACGAAGGCCATCACATCTCATCCTTCGATTGTGGCAGCCTCGGAGAGCCGATTGAGGTTGCGTTCGACGAGCATCGAGGTCTCATCGCCTTTACGGCGCGCCATCAAGTGCATGTGATTGGAGCCAATCAATGGCTTGCCGGCACGTTCAATTGGCGACCAGATCTCCATCGATATGCACCATCATGGATGAAGCGAGCCATCTCGACGATGACGATGATTCGATCGCTGGTCGATGAGTCGGCAGTGTCGATGATTCCGAACGAGCTGTTGTTCGAGATCTTCTCGTTCCTTTGATGATACTCATTCTCAATATCAATATCAATACCAATACCAAGAGAAGAAGATTCAAGAATGATGATGAAGATCAAGAAGAGGCTCGTGTGAGTGAGGGAGTGGTCGGTTGAGGGAGGGAGGTGCTGTTCTTTGTTCCTTCATCGATTGGTTCTTGTTGCTTCTTGTTGCTCGTTGCTTGCTTGCTTGCTTGGTGTCTCTCTCGTGTCTCGTGTCTCGTGTGTGAGGGAGAGCTTCATATCTTCATCTCTTTGGTTTGAGAAGTTTGGATCTTGGATATCTCTTTGTCGTTGTGAGTGAGAGAGAGATTGAAGAGGAAGAGATGGGAGACGATGCTCTTGATCGTGATGCTCGAATCAAGCTCTCGATCGGTACCACGCAAGAAGGCCATGCTGATGGCCAGTTCTACTGTCCTCGAGGCTTGGTGTTCGACCATCATCGAGGCCTCTTGCTCGTTGTCGATAGTAGGAATCATCGAGTGCAAGTATTCTCGTGTGATGATGATGGCGGCTCGCTCGTGTCCAAGTTCGGCAAGCAAGGCTTCCAACCAGGCCAGTTCTGCCGTCCGTACGGCATTGTGATCGATCACGATCATGATCGCATCATCATCGTTGATAGCGTCAATAATCGAGTACAATCATGGTCATTGAGCGAGCAATCGTTCTTGTCGTGCGTGGGCCATCGTGGAACAGGAGATCTCGAGTTCCAGTATCCTCAAGACATTGCGATCGACAAGCATCATCATCGCATCGTCATCGTCGATTCCTACAACAATCGATTGGTGTTCTTGTCGTCGATCGATCTCTCGTTCTTGTTCTCGATCGGCAAACAAGGATCTCGGCCTGGAGAGTTCTATCGCCCAACAGGCATTGCGATCGATGATGATCGACATCGAATCATCGTCACTGATACCAGCAATCATCGAGTGCAAGTATTGTCGTCGATCGATGGCTCGTTCTTGCTCGAGTTCGGCTCGTACGGCGATCAACCATGCCAGTTCGAGGTTCCGTATGGAGTATGCATCGCCAATCAAGGTCGAATCATCGTCGCCGACAGCTTCAACAATCGATTGCAAGCATTCACTCACGAAGGCCATCACATCTCATCGTTCGAGTGTGGCAGCCTCGGAGAGCCGATTGAGGTTGCCTTCTACGAGCATCGAGGTCTCATCGCCTTCACGGCAGGCCATCGAGTGCATGTGATTGGAGCCAATCAATGGCTTGCCGACACCAAGTTCACATGGCGCCCAGATCTCCATCGATATGCACCATCATGGATGAAGCAAGCGGTGTCGACGATGACGATGATTCGATCGCTGGTCGATGAGTCGGCGATGTCGATGATTCCGAACGAGCTGCTGTTCGAGATCTTCTCGCATCTTTGATGACCATCCAGATCGCATTGCGCCATGTGATCGATCTCGAAAGACCACCACCAAGAACAAGAAGCAGAGCACGATGATGTGACGATACTATCCAACACCTCTTCGTCATCTGTACAATCATTCTCATCGTGCAGCACAGTCACAATCAATCAATCAATCAATCAATCAATCAATCAATCAATCAATCAATCAATCAATCAATCAATCAATCAATCAATCAATCAATCAATCAATCAATCAATCAATCAATCAACCAATCAATCAATCAGTCATCCAATGGTCTTGATGAAGGAATGATTGATAAGTCGTGTGCAATCTTGAACGAGATATCAATCAAGGCCTCTCTCTCACACAAATGCGTTGCTCAACATGAGTCTTGTTCTCTCTCTCATCAATCATTGTATCAATCTCAATCAACTTCTCTCTCCAATACAAATACCAATACCAATACCAAGACCAAGACCAAGAGAAGAAGATTCAAGAATGATGATGAAGATCAAGAAGAGGCTCGTGTGAGTGAGTGAGCGGTGGGTTGAGGGAGGGAGGTGCTGTTCTTTGTGCCTTCATCGATTGGTTCTTGTTGCTCGTTGCTTGCTTGCTTGCTTGGTGTCTCTCTCGTGTCTCGTGTCTCGTGTGAGAGAGTGAGAGCTTCATATCTTCATCTCTTTGATTTGGGCAGTTTGGAGCTTGGATATCTCTTTGTCGTTGAGAGAGAGAGAGAGATTGAAGAGGAAGAGATGGGAGACGATGCTCTTGATCGTGATGCTCGAATCAAGCTCTCGATCGGTACCAAGCAACGAGGCCTTGCTGATGGCCTGTTCCGCAACCCTCAAGGCTTGGTGTTCGACCATCATCGAGGCCTCTTCTACGTCGCCGATTGGGCCAACCATCGAGTGCAAGTATTCTCGTGTGATGATGATGGCGGCTCGTTCGTGTCCAAGTTCGGCGAGGCAGATCAGTTCAACTATCCTGATAGTCTCGCGATCGATCACGATCATGATCGCATTCTCATCGTTGATACCGGCAATAATCGAGTACAATCATGGTCATTGAGCGAGCAATCGTTCTTGTCGTGCATCGGCCATCGTGGATCAGGAGATCTCGAGTTCCTCAATCCTCGAGGCATTGCGATCGACAAGCATCATCATCGCATCGTCATCGTCGATTCCTACAACAATCGATTGGTGTTCTTGTCGTCGATCGATCTCTCGTTCTTGTTCTCTGTCGGCAAGGAAGGATCTCAACCTGGAGAGTTCTACTGTCCAGTGGGCATTGCGATCGATGATGATCGACATCGAATCATCGTCGCTGATACCTTCAATGATCGAGTGCAAGTATTGTCGTCGATCGATGGCTCGTTCTTGTTCGAGTTCGGCGAGGAAGGCAATCAACCATGTCAGTTCAACGATCCTCATGGAGTGTGTATCGATAATCAAGGTCGAATCATCGTCGCCGACTCTAACAACTATCGATTGCAATCATTCACTCACGAAGGCCATCACATCTCGTCCTTCGATTATGGCACCGAGAAGCCATCGGCAGTTGCATTCGACGAGCATCGAGGTCTCATCGCCTTCACGGCAGGCAATCGAGTGCATGTGATTGGAGCCAATCAATGGCTTGCCGACACCAAGTTCACATGGCGGCCAGATCGTCATCGATATGCACCATCATGGATGAAGCGCACGGTGTCGACGATGACGATGATTCGATCGCTGGTCGATGAGTCGGCGATGTCGATGATTCCGAACGAGCTGCTGTTCGAGATCTTCTCGCATCTTTGATGACCATCCAGATCGCATTGCGCGATGTGATCGATTTTGAACGACCACCACCAAGAACAAGAAGAAGAAGAAGAGCACGATAACGTGACGATACTATCCTGCACCTCCTCTTCATCGTCATCATTCTCATCGTGCATCACACTCACTCACAATCAATCAATCAATCAATCAATCAATCAATCAATCAATCAATCAATCAATCAATCAACCAATCAATCAATCAATCAATCAATCAATCAATCAATCAATCAATCAATCAATCAATCAATCAATCAA
>Ga0209935_1004447_pt1 | contig 12933 bp, 19 predicted proteins | sample ThiBio_1000_plan_2_FD_183958 | JGI IMG/M metagenome (GOLD analysis project Ga0209935, IMG submission 183958) | Wastewater bioreactor microbial communities from Cape Town, South Africa - Thiocy_cont_1000_plan (SPAdes) | ecosystem: Engineered > Bioreactor > Thiocyanate-remediating >... | reverse complement strand
CGGCACCGGCGGAGTGCCGATCCATGCCGGCGTGTGTGCCACGGTCGGAGCGGCCGCCATGCTCACCGGCTCGACGCACTGCCTCTCGAGCGCCGTCATCGTGTTCGAGCTCACGGGCCAGCTCAACTTGCTGTCGCCGCTGCTGGTCGGCACCATCACGGCCTACTACATTGCCAAGCCGCTGAGTCTCAACATCTGGGACCAGATCACGGTGCGCAAGGGCCTGCCGTTCCTGCCCGACATTACGCCTACTGTGGCCTCGTACCTCAAGCGAGTGTCGCAGTTCACCAATCGCGAGATCTACTGCCTGCCCAAGGACGTGACGCGCGAGGAAGCTGCCAAGTTCTTGCAAGACTGTCCGCGAGACACGATTCCGATCGTCGATACGCGAGGTACACCTCGTGCTGCTGCTGCTGCTAGTGCTCTCACTCTGATACGGATACTGATACTGATTAAACCGCACCGCATTGCACCGCCTCAGAGAATCTCCATCTCGTTGGAACGGCCAACAAGGCCGACGTCGAAGCGTGGGTTCAAAATGAGGACCTGAGTGCGCCGCTGCCGTACGGAAACGCGCCCGTGCAGCTCACGCAAGACATGCGCATGACGACGGCGCACTTGCTGTTCATCGGCTTGCTCCTGCAAGTGGCGTGCGTCACCGAGGACGGCAAGCTCGTCGGTACGGTGTCGCGTGAGGACCTGTGCAAGGCGGTGTCGGATGTGTAGGGTCGTCGGCTCGCACGCATGCGCGTTTGTGTATCGTATCGACCGGTTGGCGCTTGCCGGCTGCCTCCGGTCACCTCCGGTATTTTAGTTAATTCGTTAGAGTTAGAGTCATTATTATATGCTTTCCACCGAAGCGAGCTTCACCATATTCTCAGTGTGTATTCATTCGTTCGTTCGTTCGAAACGACACGAGAGTAGAGCGTTTCAATCAATCCTCCTCCTGTCTTTCGCTTGGATCTCGCTGAAGCAAGTCGATCGACACGATCTCCGCCTTCTGCCACGGTATGGTGCTGTGGTTCCTCTGCGAGTCAGCAACGGAATATCAAGCAACAACAGGCAGACGATTCGTACGTGGCAACCAGGGCCGAGAAGCGGTAGGCATTGCGAGGATCGCCACGTAGCGACTGGCAGTAGTGGTGCTGCCGAATGTTGTAGCCGATGTCGACCTCGGTGTGGCACATGCCGGTCGTGGCGTCCATCACGCGAACGTGCGCTTCACGATGAAAGTTCTCGGTGTCAGTGTCGGAGCGCCATCATCGTCAGCCGCAAGCCGCAAGTGCGAGAGCGAGAGCGAGAGCGCGAGACGTACTCTCTTCACACGAGCCAACAATCGCATATGCGCCATCGTTCATGTAATAGCTCCGAGTGTAGTTGAGTCTGCGGTACAAGGGCGGAATGTCGAAGCTGTGTTCGTGACACGAGTGAGACGGTGGCTCGTAGCCATCGTTGCAAGCACCAAGCAGCTGGGCGTACCTGAGCCAGCACTCGCCGTCGCTGGCAACGTGCTGGCTGACGGCGTTGTCGATGCCAGCCGTCAGGATGAACTCATCATCGGGCGACCAACAAGCCATCACCAAGCCCGTCGATGCCAGTTGCGAATAGATTGGTCGCTACGAGTCGAGACAGCGGCAAGACACGAACGCGCCATCATCAGCCAGCCGCCTCGAATTGTGCATGATGACAAGAGCAGTGGCGAGTCCGAGCGTGTCGTACCCGAAGGTCTCGTGTATCCCAGAGCTTGAACGAGCGGTCGAACGACGACGATACGAACAGGTTGGGCGTGGTGTACGCAAACTTGACGACGTTCACGTGGCCCTGGTGCACGTTGCGGAGTTCACGTAGCATCTGTCCGGTGCCGAGGTCGTAGAGACCGAGCACGGGCCGGTAACCGCTGGTGAGCAGCAGGCTGTCTTCGCAGTTGAGGTGCACGCTCGTGAGCTTGGGATAGTCGGTGTATCGCATCTCGATGGGATTGGTGCCCTCTATGTGAAGACCGAACCACGCTGATGAGCATCATCACGCGATCTAGAGTGGGTGTACGAGGGGGAGAGAGAGAGAGGCGGTACCCTTGAGGCGCTTGATGTCGAACAGGCACACGAGGCCGTTGTCGCAACCGAACACGAACTTGTCGCGCTCCTTGTGCAGCCAACACAGCGCGAGCACGCACGAAGCGTTCTCGGGTGCCGCGCGGCCTTCGATCCTGCCCGTGTCGGTGCGCGCCAGCACCACCTCGCCGCCCACCGTGCCGTACACGAGCAGATTGTCCTGTGTGGGATGGTACTCGAACTGTCGCGGAGTGTCGTTGGAGCGCGAGATCAGCGTGCCGCGTGGACGACCTCCGCGATCGAACACGCACTCGGACAGCAGGAGCTGCTCTTGCGACCACCGAATACACCTGCCACTGCTGACGGTCGGAGAGCACGGTATGCGGCGAGAAGTTGCGTAGCCGAGGCCGCATTCGCGTACGCGCAGCAGCGGCAACAGAGACACCGCTCCCTTCTTCCTGGGCACGTGTTGCTCGAAGAATGCCTCGAGTCTCACTCGCTCGCTCTGCGATTGCAGCACTCGGTGAGTCACTTCATATGGGGACACGTTACCGAACTGCGTGTTGAGAGGCCGATGCGTACGTACCACTGAGATCCAGCCATGGTCGATACACTCGAGATTCGGCAGGTTGCTCACGATCGCCGCACAGTAGAGCCTCGACAGCGCGATGGGCGCGCTACGGAACTCGAACATTGACTCTGCACTAATCTCATCCATGCCGAGTGCCTCGTCGCTCCCGAACGACAGGTCTCCATCGTCGCTGCCACTCTCGTTCTCGTTCTCATTCTCGTTCTCGTGCTCGCTGCCGAGCAGTTGCTGTTGCTGCTCGACTGCATCCTCGTCGTTGTCAGCATCCCCCGCTGCTTGATCGTCGTTGTAGGCATCGTCATCGTCGTCGTCATCATCATCGTCATCGTAATCAACATCATCTTCCTCATCGTGCTGAGCATTGTCAAAGTAAGCATCCAACTCATCGTCCAGGAGATTGGCGCCTTCGGCGTGGTTGTTGACGGGAAGGTCGTGAATGGCGTGAGCACCGTCATCATCATGGGCATCATCGAAGTGCAGTGACCCGGCATGGAGCCAGGAACGGTGCAGCTCGTTGAGTCGATGCAGGGCATAGTGCACGTCGCCATCGCTCGGGAGCTGCTCGATACTCGGTGTGGCTGTCGAGGCAGGAGTGTCAATGCGATCGCATCAATCGAGCGTGACTGAATGAATGATTGATTGAACGAGTGGTACCTTGGAGTATGGGCATGCCAAGCGACCTCACCGACCGCATGGGCTTGAGAGCAAAGAATAAATACTTGAGGCACTTGAACTGCTTGAGTGTGTGGATCGTGGACCAGAGATACTCGATGCCCGTGTCGCAGAGAGACAGCAGCTCGAGCGGCAACGATGCTGCCACATACACACACACGAACGATTGATCGCGATCCATCAGGTGATCATGGCATACTCGCGAGGAACCTCACAATCAGCTCGATCTCTTGTGTGCAATCGTACTCAATGCATCAGGTATGACGGTGATCGGATTGGCATCGACAATGAGCGAGCGTAGATTGACGTTGGCTCGCAACGGCGAGATATCCTTGATGTTGTTGATGGAGAGATCCAAGTGCCGTAGCTCGGTACACTTGAGCAAGCTGGGTCACATCGCGGTCACCATCATCGCGCAATTCACGAGCGTACGCTATCTATCTGGCTGTCTATCTCTCGTACTTGGTGATGCTGGAGAGCCTCGTGCAGTGCAAGGTCTGCTCCAACACGAGGTCAGTAACTCAGCAGCGTTGCTCGATATCGAATGCGCGCAAACACATACCAAGCTGCGCAGGTTCACTAATCGCTGGAACACCAATGGAATCATATCTATACAATCACGATCACGTCGCAGCCATCAGTGAGAGAGTTGTAATGATTCTTCACGCATGGTACTCGGCATCGATGCGCAGACGTACACATGGCAATCGAGAACTCGAGGTGCGTGATTGCTTCGGGACTCGATGTGACTCGTAGCTCTCGTAATCGAAGCGACTGAGCCGCTCGCGAACGATCGAGTTGGGTATCTCGGTGTGCATGATCACTATCGGTCCCGTTGTTCATCATGATTGCAGGTTGGATGTTGGATTGGATGTTGGATTGACGCACACGCCACGAAGCCACGAAGTAAAGAACAGTAATCGCGACCGCGACATTCGCCTGCTGCCCTCGCTGCCCACGCATCAATCAACTTGATCCATCAATCATCAACATAACCAATCCATCAGGTGAACCAAGACTCGCAAAGGGGCTCAGTGGGCACAGTATTGAATGAACAAGGAATCACGTGTGGTGATCGCCATCACCGGCGCATCTCGCGGACTCGGTGAGGCATTGGCACGCGAGTGGCTGCGATACTATCGCTCTCGATTGCGTACGCGCGAGGCTCATGTGACTCTGCTGCTGGCTGCTCGATCGCGTGATCGACTCGAACAACTGGCGAATGACTTGCTGCAGCAAGAGTGCGAGCCGTCGTTCGCCGATATGATCACTATCACGACCTGTGAGTACGACGGCACTCGAGACGCGAGCACCACGGAGCTCATCGAGCGCCTGCAGGAGCTCTGCACTGAGGACGCTCGTCGAGCCATCGCGGCCTCACCTGCTGCAAGCTCGACCTTGATCGTGGTGGCAGCTGCCGGATCTCACGAGCCAGCCACGGTTGCCACTGGTACTACCTACCGATACTCGACGGCAGATGACTTTGACGCCGCCACCAAGGCCGCGTCTCGCGCCCTGAACGTCGAGAGTCCGGTGCGCTTGTGCAGCAGCCTCGCGCACAGCGCCTCGCTGATGGCCCTCGGCGTCGCGCTTCACTTTGTGTTCATCTCGTCGCAGGCGGCCGACGACAAGTGGTGGCCTCTGGGCAACGCGCTGTACGGGCCGCACAAACTCGAGGCCGAGCGGCGCCTCGAGGCCGTGTTGGTGGAGCTCACTCGCGCTCGCACGGCCTTGCCATCGGCGCTGCTGGTGCACTCGCTGCGCTACCCACTCATCGCCACGCCGATGGCCGAGCAGCTGTACACTGAATTGCTCCCGGTCGAGGCAGTGCTGCACGTCGATCGCGACCTCTCGAAGCCAGGCATCGAGCGTGCCGCCATCTTCCATCCTGTCGACGTCGTTGCTCGCCGAACCGTGAACTGGATCGTGGCCATGCAGCAGCACCACCAGCAGCTCCCAGCGTTGCCTCACACTGGTGGTGTCGATCTGCCATCGATGCAATACGGCTTCGAGCGGCTGGTCGACTCGGAGATGCAACACACATGGAACTACTGTGCTCCGATCAGCGGGGAGCTCTCGAGTTCCAGTGAGTGAGTTCGCTGGCTGGCACGACCGTGTATTCCTTCGATCGATCGACGAATGTGTGCAACTATGTAGATTGTAATGTACAGCGGAACCCACACAACTATACAGCAACAATGGTGGCTCACACGGCAGCGGCACCGATCGCTGCTACCGACTCTGTGCCACCGCAGTCGCCTCGGTAGCGTGAGGATTGCACGCGTACCGCGACAGAGAATGGTACACGGGCAAGAAGAGATTGCATAGTGCCGTGAGCCGAGAGGCCCGGCGTTCAGTCAAGAGGTCTGCGGTGTCGCTCTCGAAGCTCGGTTGGTGCGCTCGCACGGCAGCAGCGAACGAGAACTCGCTGCTGTGCAGCTTGGTCAGCATGTAGAAGAGGTAGTAGATGACCTCGGCGCCCTCCTTGACTCGCAGGTAGTAGTTGTGCCTGTCTCACGTGCGCCGCCACGTTGGTCAGTCCATTGTGCGTGTGTAGATAGCGGGTGCGGGTGTGTGAGATCGCCACAACGCACCCGAACAACACCCAATCGTAGCCCACGAGAAGGTACAGCATCTCGGCAGGTGAGAGGCTCGCATGTGCCACACCATCGGCCCACAACGAAGCGCGTATCAGAGACACCATGAGCGGCGTTCGATCCCAGCCGCTGATGCAGTGGATGTTCATGTTGGGAGCCTTGCCCAGCACGCGTGGCTCGACCAGCATGCGCAGGTAGAGCTTGAGGTAGTTCTGCAGCAAGGTCGCTGTCGAATGCGCAGCCACGTTCGGCCTACCGTAAGGCCACACGTTCGAGCTGTCGATTGGATGACGACGACACTCACGTACTGTGATTCCACGAGCGGTAGTCGAGCCAAGAGCCGCCACCGTCGAGCAGCGAGTGGTCGAAGGTCGTGCAGAGGCTGACCGACACCGAGGCCCACTCGATCGGCTCGGTCGCAACGGCCTCATCTAGCAGCTCGAGCATGGATTTGTGCGGAGCGGTGGCGGCCGCCACGCTGCAATGCTTGGTCAGCGTCGAGAAGTACTCGATGCCCGGCATCGGAGTGGCATTGATGAGGAAGTAGCGGTACCGGTCGGACTTCTGCAGTGAGCGAGTGAGCGAGAGAGCGAGCGAATGAGAGCTCGCTGATGAGTGTACCTTCTCGGAGCCGACGAGCGACAGGCCATGAAGCTTGAGCAGGTCCTCGACCATCAAGTCGCTAATGTACTTGACGCCCATGGCGTAGATGGAAGCACAGTCGAGCGAGCGCGCGAGCTGCGTCTTGCCCTTGCGAACCTTGACAGACTCGGGCTTGGGTGCCTTGCCGGCCTGCGCTCGGAGCTCGTCCTCGTGCTCACGACGAGAGTCGTACGTCAGGTAGTCTCGAGTCTTGGTCTTGAAGGTCATGTCACGTGGCACGTTTCGCACCGAGGCTTGCGAGAGGTCGGTGACGCTCGAGCGCGACGTGGCCTTGGGCTTGCTGAGCGGATAGCGATGTGACAGCTCGAGCTTCTGAACCAAGCCCGCCGAACGAAAGAGATAGCTGTACGGCGATGATGATGACATTGTCTTCGTGGTTGTGTTGTCGACTGGATTGCTGTCGCTGGTATCGAGAGGCTCTTGTTGTCGGAGCGGCGAGGGTACCAGCAGCACTGGCGCACAGAAGCGCTTGCGTGCTCGACCGACGCTGCTATCAGCAAAGTATCCGCGCCATCGCTCGGCTGCCTCATCATCGAGTTCGATAGCATCACGATCATCATTGCCGTGATCGACCTCATCATCACCAGCAGCATCATCATCATCATGGGCACCGAGCCAGGCACAATCATGTTGTTGGGTGCTGCGAGTCTTGTGCGCCACCGGAACGACGATTCGCAGCGGGTACGTTCGACAGTACGTGTTCTCGATCAACAACACACGGTAATCCAGCGCCATCAATCGTTCACAACGACGTTGGATACGTGCTATCTCACGAGAGGATCGTTGCTTTTGTACGGGCTGTGGCGTCGTGAAGTAGAACGCCATCATCTCGTGCGTCGCACGCGATACGGCATCATCAGCATCGATGACAGACGATCTCGTTGAAGATGGCCCACCATCCATCGCTGTGCTCATCTCTTGAATACGACTACCACCATCATCGTTGATGATAGGATCATCATCTTCACAAGAATGATTCATGAGGTGTGCTTGGTACTGAGCGAGTATCGAGATCGATCGATTGTCGCGATCGATCATTCGCTCATTCGCTCGCTCGCTCGCGCACGCATCAACAACGTCGTCGTTGTCGTTGTCGATCCATCATGGATCATCATCACTCTCATCCTCAACATCAACGCACCGGTTCGATGGATCGTAAGCCGGATGAGATCGAGACTGAGACACGTATCACGTCGTTGTTGATACGCATCGGCGACAAGAGCTCCTCGACCTCATCGCTCGAGGTACCAACCTCGACCTATCGACATCGACCTCGACCTCGTTAACAACCACTCCTTCATGATACTGACTGCTTGTGTGTGTATCTGCATCTTGGGGCGTGTATTTGCGTTGTATTGGAATAGAACAATCTCGTACGATTGGCGATGGCTCTCGAAGGCGATATCGTACGATACGAGACGCAGATCTCGAACAGCCTGCTCGAATGGTAGGTAGCTCGCTATCGCCGATGCTCGCGCGTCCTGTGATTGATCTAGATGCCACACACATACATATATACGCAGCGTCGAGGCACTCTCGGTCAAATTGAGCGTCTACGCGGCGTTGGTCGGACTCCTGAGCGTCAAGACACCCGAGTTCGGCAAGCAGTTCGTTGCGCGTACGCATCAGCTCTTCCAACACGCACTCGAGTCGTACAACGTCGTGCGCGCTCGTATACTCTTCCGCTTCGTGGTCGAGCTGGCGGTCGCTCGTGTGATCTCGAGCTCGTCGGTACTCGATACTGCCTCGGCCTTGCTCGATGCCGCGAGCGAGGCATGCGAGGATCTCGATGGCGGCACCAACGACGACGACGACGACGACGAAGGCCACAGCAACTCGGGCACGTCGTCGGGGCAGGGCGTCAAGCGCTTCCAATGTCGCTTCTGGAGCTCGATCGTGTTGTACGCCGTGCCGTGGCTGGCGCACCATCTTGGCGACGCTCGATCCTCCGAGTTGCGCGACCTGATGTACCGCATCCAGACCTTGCTCGAACGCTCGCGCTCGCCTCTGGTTGGCAAGGGCTTCCTGTCGGCCCTGCGCCCGACGCCCGAGAGCACCGACACCGCGAACACTGACACGAGCACCAACAACGACAACCACGACAACCACCACCACAGCAACACCGACAATGGCAGCAACGCCAAAGGACAACGCCTCGGCCGAGAGGTACTGGAGCACTTCTTCCAGTGTCTCAGCGACGAGGCGTCGGCCGAGAATGCCTGGGCGCTGCGCGAGGTACGCCTGCTGCTGCTCCTAGACCTGCGCGCCATTCGCTCGTTCCCATCGCTCACTCGAGTGGACGAATGCACCAGGCCATCTACCGTCCGCAGTCGTCGGGCTTGGAGGCGCTGGAGAACCACACACCGAGCCTCACGTTCGAGGCCATCCGCGTGCCGACCGATGCGACACTGCTCGAGCGCCTCACGCCAGCGCAGCTCTTCCCGGCAAGTGTGCTGCGGTTGTTCCCGCGAGAGGTCGCCGACGCCGACGCCGACGCCAACCACATGACGGGCCTCGAGCGTGCGTTGCTCGAGCTCTACATGCAGGAGATCCACCACGCCTTCTTCATGGCACACAAGGAATGCACCAAGCTCTTCCTGTCGCTGCCGTTCTCGCATCGCGTCGACCACCTGCTCATCGAGTCGCTCTTCTCGTGGCTGATGCGTCTGCCGACGCCCGAATACTCGGAGTGCTACTACTGCTGCTTGTTGCTCGATGCCTGCAAGGTCGCGCCCTCCATTCCACCAGTCGTACGTGTACCTCGTGCCCTTCCACTCGTGCACTCGACTCCTCGCGTGAGTCGCTCACTCGTTGGCGATGGTGAACTTGTTGTGGCAGTTGGCACAAGCGATCGATGCCTTGTACAACCGTCTGGAACAACTCGATGTCGAATGCTACGCTCGATTCGTCTCGTGGTTTGCGGTGCATCTCAGCAATTTTGATTACAAGTGGAACTGGGCCGGTTGGTACGCGCGGTGCCTGCTGCTGCTGCTGCTCGTGGCGCCACTGCCACTGCGCCGCACTAACCAACAGCCTTGTCTCTCGCGTGTCTCAGGAACTCGGTTGCGCAGGAGCCGCTGCACTCCTTCAAGCGTCGCTTCGTGTCCGAGGTGCTGGAGCAGTGTGCGCGCTTGTCGTTCTACGAGCGCATCGAGCGAACCGTGACGCCCGAGCTCGTGCCTCTGTTGCCGCCACGCCCCAAGCCCATCTTCAAGTACCAGCCTCCGGCTGCCGCCAAGGCTGCTGGCGCCGATGCCCCACCTCCGGCCGACGCCGACGATGAAACCACGCTCGCCACCGCTCTGGTGACCAAGATACGCACCAAGGACTCGGCCGATGCGCTCGAGACCTTCCTGCAGACGGCGGCCGCGAACTTGTCGGCCGAGACGCAGCTCGACGTGTTGTTCCACTGCGTACTGCACACTGGCAGCAAGAGCGTCAGCCATCTGCTGAGCGTGCTCGAGCGTTACTGCGTGTTGCTGCGTCGCTTGTCGTCATCGCCCGCGCAGCAGCGCCAGCTGCTGGATGCCATCGGCTCGTTCTGGCCCGACTCGAATCTGCATCAGGTGATTCTGCTCGACAAACTCATGACGTACCGCATCGTGCGCAACGACTCGATCGTCGAGTGGTTGTTCTCGAGTGAACGTGCGCAACTGTTGATCCAGTACGTCGTACTCTCTCTCTCTCTCTCTCTCTCTCTCACACACACACACACACACACAACAAACGAGGCTAAATTCTGACCAACACCCATTCGCGTCGTTCAGCAACTACACCTGGCGCATCCTCCGCAATACGATCGACAAGACCATTGCGAGAATCGAGTCCCTGACGCAACAGCGTGCCGAACTCGCGGCCAAGACACCGCTCGAACAGCAACAAGCCGCGTCGGCCGTGAGCCAAGAGCGAGCTCCCGATGAACCAGCATCCGGCGGCCCCAAGGAGGATCTCACGACGCTCGAACTGCTCGATACGGCGATCGCTGCTGCCGAGAAGGAGCGTGCGCACTTGTTCCAACTCGTATTCTCGGTACGTTCGAACGAGCAAGCTTGCGCATGAGCAGCACGAGCAGCACTCACACACAACGTGCACCAGCGCCTGGTACGCCTGATCGAGGAGCAACTACACGACGCAGACTCGCCGCCGAACGCCTTCTGGCTCTACCAAGCTACGGGCAACTTGCGAGCCATCGGTCGAAGCTACTACACGAGCATTCGACCGCTGTGGTCGCAGATCGAGAGCGCAGCCTTCGTGCAGCCATTGAGCCAACCGGTCGAGACCGTGTTGCGTGAGTTGCGCTGCTTCTATCGCTACTACGGCTGAATTGGATGAGTGAGGCAGTCAGTGAGTCAGTGGCAGACTCATGTCGTGAGTCTTGTGGTCGACATCGAGATAGAGAGCCACGCAACAAGTATTCTACACAACAACGATATCAACAGATTGATTGATGGATTGATATCGGATTCAAGAACAGCACTCGCTCTTCATTCGTTCATTCGTTTGCTCGCTCGCTCGCGTACACAGCATGGCTGGTGGCACGGATGATGAACTCATCACACCAATCACCATCCCCACCACTGCCACTACGACCACCGATACCAACCATGGCACACTACCATCCCAATCACCATGGGCGCTGGCGCCGACCTCGATGCTCGAACTCACGCCGCCGCGACAACTCTCCAAGCTGCATACGCTCTGGAGCTGCACGGCAGCCATCGAGCTATGTCTGCTGATACGGGCCTCTTATTTATTCCTGGTGTATAGCCTCTCGGACCAGGGTTATCGCATGGACTCGTACGTCGTGGCAAGGCCTTGCCACAGCCATATGAGCGATATCGATCGACATCGATCGACGACATCGATTGACGTATGCATTATATCTGTGTGTGTACGCGGTATCAGTCGACAAGATACAGCGCTGCAACTGGTCGCGTGGATGATCGGGACCATGGCATCGATGATACCGACGGCGATCATGATACGATTCGCGAACAATGCGCGATACGCGGTGCTGGTCGGCATGGTGGGCGTGGCGTACTTCCACGTCGTGTGCCTGTACGCGCCGCCGACCTTCTACGAGATCTGGATGGTACGGCATGCGGCACGGCATCGACGGCTTGGACCGCCCCAACCGACCACGAAGCACGGATGCTGATGCTGGCCATGTGGTAGAATCGTATCTTCTGTGCCATGGGCGAGGGAGCGGCGCTCGTCGGAGCAGTGGCCATGTTGTTGCAGTCACACACGACGGCCGAGGTGGCGCCGCTGTCGTCGACGTGGCTCAGCAGCCTGATCACGATCTCGGTCGTCGTGGCATTCGTCATGTCGAGCGGATGTGTGTTCGTGCTGCAGCGTACGCGATGGTGGTGGTACGTGGCGCAGCTGATGTTCGGTGGCCTGGCGGCATCGTTCGCGTACGGCTGGCACAAGCGAGCCCCGAGTGCCGCCACGATCTCGAGCTCGCTTCTGGATGTCGGCCTCACTGCCCAGCAGCTTGGTATGTCGATGTGCCCAAGGCACTGAGGCCACACGCCTCGTTCTCTCGCGCTCACGCCATCGATTCGCGAATCGAGTGCAGAAGCGGTCTGGCAGCACGTATGGACGACGCCCAATCGACGACTGTATGCGATGGCGCTCGTGATCGGCTGGGTCCAAGGCTCGCTCTACAACCTCTACACGATGCTGGTGCTCGATCATACCTTCCACTGGACGATTCTCGAGTACCTGCCCGTGTCGAATATCGTGCCGTGGCTGCTCTTTGCTGTCGGACCGCTGCTGATTCGATACGTGCGACCGCTCAACACATTCTGCAAGGTACAAACAAGCGAGCGAGCGAGCGAGCAACCGGTCTCTTCCTCCGTGTGCGCAGGCGTGCTGATTGAACGATTGTGTGCCAGACGTCGCGCTTTCGAACATTATGGCAACCAGCACTCTTGGTGCTTGGTGCCTTCGCAGTGTGGTGGATTGGAAACTACAAGTCGCTGTGGCGCCTGCTTGCGCTGCTGTCGGTCGTGTTCATGAGCATCGGTATCGTGCTGCCCAGCCATTACACGGAGATTCTACACAACCGGTACGTGCTGTTGCTCCTAGTCAGCTCAGCTCTCTCTCTCGCTTGCTCGCAATGGAAGCAGAGTCATGTGCTCGACAACGAACGACTCACTCGGCACTACGATACGATGTGTGAATGAAGCTACGCGCTCGAGGTGTTCGTGCTCAACGAGACCCTCACAAGCGCGTCAGCCATCGCCTCGGTGCTCCTGGCGGGCTTGATTCTCGAGAGCGCAGGCTCGTGGCTCGTGGTGCACACCTACTGCGCCTTGGCGCTTCTGGTGGCCGCTGTGCTGACGTACTTTGCACC
>Ga0209935_1004446_pt1 | contig 12936 bp, 7 predicted proteins | sample ThiBio_1000_plan_2_FD_183958 | JGI IMG/M metagenome (GOLD analysis project Ga0209935, IMG submission 183958) | Wastewater bioreactor microbial communities from Cape Town, South Africa - Thiocy_cont_1000_plan (SPAdes) | ecosystem: Engineered > Bioreactor > Thiocyanate-remediating >... | reverse complement strand
CATCGACGACGTCTACGACTAGTACGACTACAACAACATCAACAACAACAACATCCACAACGACAACATCGTCGACTACAACTTCAACAACAAGCACAACTACAACATCAACGACAACAACAAGTACTACAACAACAACATCCACAACGACAACATCAACCACAACGACATCAACAACAAGTACAACTACAACATCAACGACTACAACAAGTACGACAACTACTTCAACAACAACTACAAGTTCCACCACGACAACAAGTACAACTACGACTACTTCGACAACTACAACGAGTACAACAAGTACAACAACATCGTCAACTACTACGACCAGTACAACTACGACAACAAGTACAACAACAACATCAACCACTTCAACCACTACGACATCAACAACAACAACTAGTACGTCGACGACAACTACAAGTACAACAACGACTAGTACTAGCACAACGACTTCAACAACATCGACGACAACGAGTACTTCGACTACCACCACAAGTACCACAACAACTAGTACAACGTCTACAAGTTCAACTACAACGACTACAACAACGACAACTAGCACTACCACTACAAGTACAACTACCAGTAGTACAACTACAACAACAAAAACGACCACAACAACAACATCATCTACTACAACAAGTACATCAACTACGACTACTTCAACAACGACAACAATGTCAACTACTACAACTTCGTCGACAACAACAACGACAAAAACAACGACAACAACTACGTCATCCACCACAACGAGCACATCAACGACCAGTACTTCGACAACAACGACAAAAACTACGACAACCACGTCAACAACGACAACTACAAAAACGACGACAACTACAACGACATCAACAACTACAACGACAAGTGCGTATATAAATTAATCAATGTTCATTAGTAGAAGTTAATATGTATGATTGATATCTTTTTTAGCGGTATGTTCGCCAGTTTGTCAAAATGGTGGTATATGTTCAGGAAATAGTGTATGCACATGTCCATCAACTTGGACCGGAAGCATATGCCAAACACGTAAGTGACAGAAGTGATTTCTGATATGTTTCTAATACTGTTTCTTTTAGCTGTTTGTTCTCCTACTTGTTCGAATGGTGGTACGTGTAGCGCACCAAATACATGTACATGTCCGAGCACTTATTCTGGTACAACATGCACAATACGTAAGATCAATAATTATATTAATAAAAATGATAAATTTGCTTTTGTTTATAGCTGTGTGTTCTCCCACTTGTTCAAATGGTGGTACATGTTCAAGTCCTGGCACTTGCACTTGTCCTTCGACATACAGTGGTACTCGTTGTACAATACGTAAATGATTCGAAATATCCTGATTATAATATCACCGCCACTCTTTCTCATTTTAGCGGTTTGTTCTCCTGCTTGTTCGAATGGTGGTACATGTAGTGCACCAAATACTTGTGTATGTCCGAGTACTTACAGTGGTACAACATGTACTATACGTAAGATCTGAGATTATATTTGGAAAAAAAAAGATTAATCTACTTATGTCTATAGCTGTGTGTTCTCCAACTTGTTCGAATGGTGGTACATGTGGTTCACCAAACACTTGTACATGTCCGAGCACTTATTCTGGTACAACATGTACAATACGTAAGACTAGATATTTTGTTAGTAATAATGATTAACATGTTTCTGTCTATAGCGGTATGTTCTCCTGTCTGTTCGAATGGTGGTACCTGTTCAAGTCCCGGTACCTGTACTTGTCCTTCGACATATACTGGCACTCGTTGTGGAACACGTATGCTTCAACACAATTTCTAGATTCAATCTTAGATTTGCATCTATCGTTATAGCGGTTTGTTCTCCTGCTTGTTCGAATGGTGGTACATGTGGTTCACCAAACACTTGTACATGTCCGAGCACTTATTCTGGTACAACATGTACTATACGTAAGTCGAGATCATGTTTCATTGTAAATCTCTCAATTCTGTTATATTTAGCGGTATGTTCTCCAGTTTGTTCGAATGGTGGTACCTGTTCGAGTCCTGGTACTTGTACTTGCCCTTCGACATACACTGGCACTCGATGTGCAACACGTAGGTTTCAACACAATTTCTAGATTCAATCTTTGATCTGCTTCTATCGTTGTAGCGGTTTGTTCTCCAGCTTGTGGAAATGGTGGAACCTGTTCGAGTCCTGGTACTTGTACTTGTCCTTCGACATATACTGGTACTCGTTGTGGAACACGTAATTGAGTGCAAATCTCCATATTATAATATCATCTTTACTGTTTGTCATTTCAGCTGTGTGCACATCTGCGTGTCAAAACAGCGGAACTTGCAGTGCGCCAAATACTTGCACTTGTACATCATCATATACTGGCTCAACTTGTACAACTCGTATGTATTAGCTTTGTATACTGATCACTGATAGAAGTTTTGTCGTTCTAGCTGTTTGTTCACCTGTCTGTCAAAATAGTGGAACTTGTTCGAGTCCTGGCACTTGTACTTGTCAGAGTGGTTATACTGGCACTCGATGTGAAACTGGTATGTTCATCTTCAATACGAAACCAAAATTAATTCTCTTGTTATAGCACCATCATGTTACAGTGGAGAGGATACAGTAAATCTTGTCGATGGTGGACAACGCCGTATTCGAGATCTCAAAGTCGGTGATCGAATTTGGTCTCTCAATCATCGAGGAACTCAATTGATTGAAGATGAAGTTTTCATGATGGCTGATAATGGACCGAATAAATCAAGTAATTCTGCAGAATTTATTTCTTTTTTTGTTTCACACTCTAGTTTCTGTTGTAGCATTATTTTATACATTTCATACAGAAGATGGATATGAAGTTAGTCTAACTGAAACACATAATATTCTCGTTTATCTCTCCAATGATGATCGAATCGATTTTCTACGAGCATCACGAGTTACATTAGAACATCAATTAATAATGTTCAATAGAAAAGTTAAAATTCTAAATATTACTCAAAATATTCGTAACGGATATTATTCTCCATTGACGCTGTCGAGTTATCTGTTAGTAAATAATATTTCCACATCAGTATTTGCTGATAGTTATCGTGCATCTCCACGACATGTTCATAATGCATTCATTCCGATTCATACATATTATCGTTTGATGCGATGGATTTATGGTAAAACGTATGATCCATTTGGATCCGATGGTCTTGATGGTTTACATCCTTTACTTGAATCGATGAAATATCATCAAAACAAAATTCATACTACCTATTTCTTTCTGCTCTATACGAGTCCAATTCTATTATCCATTTATATTGCGCATTCTATTTATAAACGCTTCTTTTTGGATATTTTAGCGTGCCTATCGCCCATATCAAATAAAAGTAAATAAACTTGCCGCGTAAGAATACATTTCATGAATATTTCATGGTCAGTAGAGGTAAAGAGAAATTAAAAGAGAGACGAGATGATTCCCGCCCTGTGTAGATGATTTGTTTTACTCAATCGAAACATAAGAGCTGTGTAAATAAACGATGCATTAAGTATAGTTCGCTTTCTCTGCTGCCGAAAAAGAGAAAAAAAAATTTTAACAAAAACAACAAAGGAAAATCGTCGTCAGTCACGTCAAGATATTTCACACCTTCTCTCTATCGTCGAATAGTAATGCAATTGGATCAATAAGCCAAAGAAAAAGAAAATTGCGCAGTTATGATCAATGGTTTGAGAATTTTAAATAACGATGGTGATATTCCTAACATACCTTGTAATGGAATATAACTGTTATTCATAGAAACGAAAGAAATTTAAAAAAAAGCAATGAATAAATCCTTATTCTTGTACATCGAAACAGTATCATACGATGTGGCATGATTGTTTTTTTTCTTGTTCTTTTCTTCTGTTTTTAATGGACAAACATACTTCAAGTAATGGAAATGAAATTTTGCTTTTGTTGTTTTTCATCGCTCACTCATATCTTACCTCAAAAGATGGCACTTCAGAATTGCGCAGAAAAATTAGTGCCTATAAAAATAAAATTCATTTGTGGGCACAGAACGGTTATTTCAAATTCTCGATTGTCAACAGTAAGGAGCAGAAAGTATGCTCGAAGCTTTAGCCATCGAGATCCCTATGCTGGAGCTGCCTCCAGTTGAAGTAAGAGAATATTAACTTAGACGGTTGTATATTTATCTCTGTAATCCATATTAGGCTCCTCTTCCAGCTAAAACTATGCAACGTGCTCAAAATGCATTGAACAGACAAAATAATCTAACACAAAATGCGAACAATCCGGCTACAAGCCAAAATATTAATATTAATCTATCATCGGTACCAACGAGTACTGCCACTAAAGCAGCGTATGTCTACTGATCCAACATTCATATCGATATTTCACTTGGTTGATTTCTTTTTTTAGATCGGCTGGATCAACGGCACTTAGTGTTCCAGCCAAAATTGCTATTGGTGTTGTTGCAGCAGTGGTCGTCGTCGGAGCTATTCTCGGTCCATCACTCTATTTTGGTTTAGCAAAAGATACAACGACAACACAAACAACGACAACAACAACGTCTGCAACAACAACAACATCATCAACTACAACTTCATCGACGTCGACAACCTCAACTTCGACGACATCAACTTCGACAACTTCCAGTACGACTACTACGAGTACATCGACAACGTCAACTAGTACGACTACCACGAGTACAACCACCACATCGAGTACTACGACTACAACATCGACAACAACCACCACTAGTACTACCACAACATCGACAACAACTACTACTAGTACGACAACCACATCGTCGACTACAACTTCAACATCAACGACAACAACTACATCGACAACGACCACAAGTACTACAACAACGTCGACAACCACTACGACTAGTACCACGACAACAAGTACTACAACAACAACATCCACAACGACAACATCAACCACAACGACATCAACAACAAGTACAACTACAACATCAACAACAACAACGAGCACTACAACTACATCGACGACGTCTACGACTAGTACGACTACAACAACATCAACAACAACAACATCCACAACGACAACATCGTCGACTACAACTTCAACAACAAGCACAACTACAACATCAACGACAACAACAAGTACCACAACAACTACATCAACAACGACCACTAGTACAACCACCACAAGTACAACATCAACGACTACAACAAGTACTACAACCACAAGTACTACTACAACTACGTCGACAAGTACAACCACGACTAGTACAACGACAACAACGTCTACTACAACAACATCGAGCACAACAACAACGAGTACAACAACAACGAGTACAACGACAACAAGTACAACTACCACGACAAGTACGACGACAACTTCGACTACAACAACTAGTACAACTAGCACGACAACATCAACAACAACTACAACTAGTACAACGACAACAACAAGTACCACTACAACATCAACGACAACGACATCATCAACTACAACGACTTCAACAACAACTACAAGAACAACAACAACGACAACAACATCAACATCAACGACTACTACGTCAACTACGACAACTAAAACTACAACTACAACCACATCCACTACCACAACAAGTTCGACTACGACGACAACAAGTATGTATTGCATCCAAATTCAATGTTTTAATGTAAAAATGAATAACATTCGGTTTGAATTTCAGCTATCTGCTTACCGGTGTGTCAAAACGGTGGTATTTGTTCGGGAAATGGTATTTGCACTTGCACTTCACAATGGACTGGCACTCGATGTCAAACTCGTATGTTTAATTACAAAAATACATCATTCAATCACATATACGTATATTTTATTTCAGCTGTTTGTTCACCAACTTGTCAAAATAGTGGAACATGCACAGCTCCGAATACGTGTTCTTGTACGTCTTCGTACAGTGGAGCAATATGTAGCATACGTATGTCTATCCTTTTCTAGAAAGTACAAATTTTGATTTAATTTTCGTTTTAAAGCTGTTTGTTCTCCAACATGTTCGAACGGTGGCACATGTAGTGCGCCGAATACATGTACATGTCCGGCTACATATACTGGCACAATATGCACGATACGTATGTGTTTCTTTCGATTCACCACTATTCATTTTATGTCCTTTTCTCTTTCAAGCGGTTTGTTCTCCAACGTGCTCAAATGGTGGCACATGCAGTGCTCCAAATACATGTACATGTCCGGCTACATATAGTGGCACAAGATGCACCATACGTATGTCTTCGTGGATTTTTCAATCGACTATTTAAATTGTATGTTTTAGCTGTTTGTTCATCAGCATGTCAAAATGGTGGCACTTGCAGTGCTCCTAACACATGCACTTGTACTGCATCATATTCAGGAACAACATGTACCATACGTAAGTTGACATCATTTTTCATTGTAAATTATGCAATTCTATTATATTTAGCTGTTTGTTCTCCTACTTGTTCAAATGGTGGAACGTGTTCGAGTCCTGGTACTTGTACTTGTCCGTCAACATATAGTGGTACAAGATGTACAATACGTAAGATCTGAGATTATATGTGGAAAAAAAAGATTAATCTACTTATGTCTATAGCTGTGTGTTCTCCTACTTGTTCAAATGGTGGAACGTGTTCAAGTCCTGGTACGTGCACTTGTCCATCGACATATAGTGGTACCCGTTGTACAATACGTAGGTTTCAATGAATTGTCGAAAATCTATATTATAATCCTGTTTTCATCTAGCTGTCTGTTCTCCTACCTGTTCGAATGGTGGTACTTGCACGGCGCCTAATACCTGCTCGTGTACTGCTTCATATACTGGTGCAATCTGTACTACACGTATGTGCATGATTTGATCGAACTACAAATTAAAATTTGTTCTCTATTAGCTGTGTGTTCTCCGGCATGTTCGAATGGTGGTACATGTAGTGCACCAAACACTTGTACATGCCCAAGCACCTACTCTGGTACAACGTGTACCATACGTAAGTTGGCATCATTTTTCATGGTAAATTATTCAATTCTATTATATTTAGCCGTATGTTCACCGGCATGTTCAAATGGTGGTACGTGTTCGAGTCCTGGTACTTGTACTTGTCCGTCAACATACAGTGGTACTAGATGTACAATACGTAAGATCAGACATTATATTAGTAAAACTTATTAATTTATTTATGTTTATAGCTGTGTGTTCTCCGGCTTGTTCAAATGGTGGTACCTGTTCAAGTCCTGGTACTTGTACTTGTCCATCGACTTACACGGGTAGTCGATGTGGAACACGTAAGATCTCTCAAAATTGATAGACTCACTCTCAAATTAACTTCTATCGTTGTAGCGGTTTGTTCTCCGGCATGTTCAAATGGTGGTACATGTTCGGCACCAAACACATGTACCTGTCCGGCTACCTATTCTGGTACTCTATGCACGATACGTAAGAGTGGACCGTTTTTTTGCTTATAAATAATTGAATTCCATAATGTTTAGCTGTGTGCTCTCCGGTTTGTTCGAATGGTGGGACATGTTCGAGTCCTGGTACTTGTACTTGTCCTTCAACATATAGTGGTACCCGTTGTACAATACGTAAGTTTCAGCATAATTTGTAGATTCAATTTTAAATTTACGTCTATCGTTATAGCGGTGTGTTCTCCGGTTTGTTCGAATGGTGGCACCTGTTCGAGTCCTGGTACTTGTACTTGTCCATCGACATACAGTGGTACTCGATGTGCAACACGTAAGCTCGCTAAAATCTCAAAATTTCTTCTTAATACGTATGTTCGGTTTTAGCTGTGTGTTCTCCTGCTTGTTCAAATGGTGGAACTTGTTCGAGTCCTGGTACTTGTAACTGTCCTTCGACATATAGTGGTACTAGATGTGCAACACGTAAGATCGCTGAAATGTTAAAATTTCTTCTTAATACGTATGTTCGATTTTAGCTGTGTGTTCTCCTGTTTGTGCAAATGGTGGAACATGTTCAAGTCCCGGTACTTGCACTTGTCCGTTGACATATAGTGGTACTCGATGTGCAACGCGTAAGTTTTTGCAGATTTTATAGAGTCACTCTCTAATTTGCTTCTGTCATGGTAGCGGTTTGTTCTCCTGCTTGTTCGAATGGTGGAACGTGTTCGAGTCCTGGTACTTGTACTTGTCCTTCCACATATAGTGGTACGAGATGTACAATTCGTAAGATCTGAGATTATATTTTGAAAAAAGATTAATCTACTTATGTTTATAGCTGTGTGCTCTCCGGTTTGTGCAAATGGTGGAGCTTGTTCGAGTCCTGGTACTTGTAATTGTCCTTCCACATATACTGGTACTCGTTGTGGAACACGTAAATGATTTCAAATTTTCGTATTATAATATCAGCCGTACTGTTTGTCGTTCTAGCTGTTTGTTCACCTGCCTGTCAAAATAGTGGAACATGCTCGAGTCCTGGCACTTGTACTTGTCAGAGTGGTTATACTGGCAGTCGATGTGAAACTGGTATGTTCATCTTCAATACGAAACCAAAATTAATTCTCTTGTTATAGCACCATCATGTTATAGTGGAGAAGATACAGTAAATCTAGTTGGTGGTGGACAACGTCGTATTCGAGATCTCAAAGTCGGTGATCGAATTTGGTCTCTCAATCACCGAGGAACTCAATTAATCGAAGATGAAGTTTTCATGATGGCTGATAATGGACCAAAGAAACCAAGTATTTTAGTCGAATTATTTTTTTTCGTTGTTTTACATTCTCGTTTCTGTTGTAGCGTTATTTTATACATTTCACACAGAAGATAGACATGAAGTTAGTCTAACTGAAACACATAATATTCTCGTTTATCTCTCCAATGATGATCGAATCGATTTTCTACGAGCATCACGAGTTACATTAGAACATCAATTAATAATGTTCAATAGAAAAGTTAAAATTCTAAATATTACTCAAAATATTCGTAATGGTTATTATTCTCCATTGACACTGTCGAGTTATCTGTTAGTAAATAATATCTCCACATCAGTATTTGCTGATAGTTATCGTGCATCTCCACGACATGTTCATAATGCATTCATTCCGATTCATACATATTATCGTTTGATGCGAATGATTTATGGTAAAACGTATGATCCATTTGGATCCGATGGTCTTGATGGTTTACATCCTTTACTTGAATCGATGAAATATCATCAAAACAAAATTCATACTACCTATTTCTTTCTACTTTACACCAGTCCGACAATTCTATTTGCTTTAGTTGTACATCGTCTACAAAAACGTTTTTTTTCTAATTAAAGTATAAAACCATATTTATTTAATGACTTTTCACTTTGGACATGCTTTTAAAAATCACACCATATACTTTCGTTTCGAAGTAAATTTCTTTTGGCTTCTGAGAATAAATGAAACAATAATATAAGTGCTCTCTTTGTTGAGTAAACAATTCGGCTTTTATGAAAATAGAATTTTGTACTGAAAGGAAGAATCCTATGACGATCGCGTCCTTGAAGAAAAAAATACGCCAGATTTGGAATAGAACTGTCGACATCAAACGACAGAAGATAGGGGGAGATAGAAAGAGAAACAGACATATTATCTAGAATAGGAAAAAAGAGATGTTTTTTGCCTCAGTTCCCTCTATCATCCGTCGTTTGATGTCGACGGTTTCTTTTCATCGTCGAGAAAATCTATAAGGAAGATAAATACGCCAGATTTGGAATAGAACTGTCGACATCAAACGACAGAAGATAGGGGGAGAATATCATCCAGAATAGGAAAGAAAAGGTTAAGAAAGAATTTGTTTGTCTTAGTACCCTCTATCATCCGTCGTTTGATGTCGACGGTTTCTTTTTTTTTTCGTCATCGAGATGTTCCAGAAGTACTAATCCGGAATACCAAATTTATATTTTCTCTCTCTCTCTCTCTGTCTATTCTTTTCTGAGTGTATATAAATCTCGGTATTTCTGTGTTATTTATCTTATTTAATCGACAAGAAACAATATGCGTGCTTATCAAGTTGGACCCGGTTCTTCTCGATCAACATGGAAAGCAACATTAGATCCCGGCAAGAACTTGCCATGTTCGAACAGTGGTAATCAACGTGTTTCGGAGGCCGATTCGAAAAATGCACCACAAGCAACAGGAACAAATCAACAACAGACAAACCAACCAAAACAATAAACTCGATTTTTATAAACATTTTGCGCTTTTGTTTTATGTAGTTTTATATGTAGTTTGCTAACATATAATCGGTTGATTGCTTTTTCTTTAGTTAGTTTTTATTTATTCGAACATAATAAATATATATATATATGGGTATACACATGGGTGGAGAATCATGCTGAAATAATTTGTACGAATTCTTTGTTTTTTTTTTCTAAGACAAAAAGAAGACCTTTAGATCAGAGTAGCTGAATTATTTTTGCTTACGTCAGAGCGTGGGTTGTTTCGCATAAATCAATGTTTTAATTAAAAGAAATCAATATATATATAAAGATCTAGGTTTTCATCTTATTTTTATTTTTTATTGACAAAAAAAAATGTTTCGAAATATATTCGTGATTATTGTACTTGCGACGATTGCAAGTGCCCTTCCGATTACATCAGATATCAAAAGTGCCGAATATTTTGGTTTGTTTAACATTCGATTTTAATAAAAAAAATCCATCATGTAGATTCCTAATTTTATATTCAGATAATGATATGATCATTCCACCACGACCAGTACGTTGAGAATCTTTTGTTAAAGAAAATAAAACTTGAAATTTTGTTTTTGAAGAGAGGAGTAGCAGCGATACCACAATACTATTACAGATGGCCAAATGGCACTGTTCCATATGTAATGGCTTCATCGATTTGTATGTTATGGAATTCGAATGAATCGATATGTCAAATTCTTTTTTATTTGAATATTTAAGCGCCTCAACATCAAGCATTGATTATCGAACAAATGCGAGCGATGGAAAATATGACACGAGTAAATGGCGTTGATTGCATTACTTTTCGAGACAAAGTCGTCTCAGATGCACAGTATTTTATAACGATACAAAATGGTTCCGGTTGTTCAGCAACAGTTCGTAGTTTTACTCTATTTTTGACAACACAAAGTTGATTTTATATTATTTGTTAGCTTGGATACAATTCGGGTTGGCCAGGAAATCGTACGCTCAATTTATTCCATACGCCATCTGCGACTTGTATGATTCCAGGAACGATCCAACATGAATTACTCCATGTTTTAGGTAGAACTGATTGTATTGAATTTAATTTTTGAAAAATTGCACAATCATTTTGTAAAAATAGGATTCTTTCATGAACAATCTCGTCCTGATCGAGATCAATACGTTCAAATTCAATGGTCAAATGTTATCGCTGGTAAATGAACATAAAATATAAGAGAGAAAAATGAAATCAAACAAATCTATCTTCTAGGATATGAACATAACTTTGTTATTTACAATGAATCTCGAGTTGATACTCAACAAACACCATACGATTTCGGTTCAGTGATGCACTATGATAGATATGCATTCGCTATTAATTCAAGTCAACCAACAACTGTACCACTCCAAGCCACAAATGCAACAATCGGACAACGAGTCAAAATGAGTCCAATCGATATACTCGAAGTACAAAGATATTACGGATGTGTTCCTACTGCGTCAACCACTACAACAACTGCTGGAGCAGCATCAACAACTACTGGAGCAACATCAACAACCGCTGGGCCAACATCAACAACTGTTGGAGCAACATCAACAACTACTGGAGCTACATCAACAACCGCTGGGCCAACATCAACAACTGCTGGACCATCATCAACGACTGCTGGAGCAGCATCGACTACAGCACCAAGCACAGCAGCGAGTAATAATACAACACCCAATGGAGATCATATGGTTGCTGATACTGCAGAGACATTTTTTGTCTCATATTTAATGATATATGTTTCTATTTTCATCCATTTGATTGAATAATCAAATTTTCTGCGAGTGAAACACTTCAATTACAATTTTTTTTGTCTGCAAAATTTTATTTGAATTTAGAATAAAGAAGACAAACAAAAAACTAATGCATGAATTCATTATTTTTCTCTTTCTCCCGAAATAGTTGTCGGTAGTTCGTCAAATTTTTATGCGTAATACGATTCGAATTATGAAATGTATTCGCACCACGATAACCCGTTCGAATGCCATAGATAATATCACTGCCACCATCACAATTCCATTCAATACAGCTCGAATTATGTTTCGATGCCGTCAATTGATCGAATTGCCAATCGACATAATGAAAACCTGTATAATGAATACTATCTTCTTCGGCTAGGCCAGTGTCGTCATACAAAAGTCGATCGACAAGAATCTTCCATTCACTAAGATTAACGAGATCTTTGGTATAGGATAGACTAAGAATATTTCTTTGACTGGCATATTTGGGAATTGTAACAGGATTGACAAGTGAATAATAGGCTTTAGTGATTGGATCGTATCGAATGACGAATTTCGTCATTCCACCTGGAAAATTAATGATTGAAACGAAGGAAAGTGTGTTTGTTGTTTGATTGAGTTCGAGAACAATCGCAAGATTCGATAGAGGCACTGAATTGAATCGAATTATATTCAAAACACGATACTCATTGGAATCCGGTTTTTGTACAATAACAGCATTTCCTTCTAAAAAGCCAGGTGCATCTAAATGTGGATATGATTTAGGAATCCAACTATCATTGAATGACAATCGTGGAGTTATTTTCCAATTGTTAGGATTCATCAATGGATCTTCATCATCAGTCAAAGAATTAGCCGTCGATAAATTACAACTAATCATAGCAGCCTGATAACTCTGCGGAAAATGATATGGTGGCGGCCAGTATTCAGTTGCATGATAGAGTATATCATTCGCAATCACTACTGGTGTCACACCGCCTTGAAACTGTTCAGTAAATAAAACAACACCTTTATCACTGCCATTATACGTCCATGTTAGACCGTTATCATTACTACG
>Ga0209935_1004444_pt1 | contig 12939 bp, 14 predicted proteins | sample ThiBio_1000_plan_2_FD_183958 | JGI IMG/M metagenome (GOLD analysis project Ga0209935, IMG submission 183958) | Wastewater bioreactor microbial communities from Cape Town, South Africa - Thiocy_cont_1000_plan (SPAdes) | ecosystem: Engineered > Bioreactor > Thiocyanate-remediating >... | reverse complement strand
GGTCGGGGTTGATCCACGGCGACGTGCTGCCGACGATGAAGGTGTTCCACTGGCTCGACGACAGCAGCGTGTCGCTTCGCGTGAAAGGCTCGGCTGGCGCGTCGGGCGCCACCGTGTACGCGCGGCTGCCTGCGAACTGCCGTCTGTGGCGGTGGCAGACGAGCGAATGAGTGAGCGCCACGGGCGCAGGTACGTACGCAAGTACGCACGCACGTACCGATAGCGCGGATGTACGAGCGGCGCTACGATGTAGTCGTAGTGGCCTTCGCGTGTGGCGTTCGAGAGCGCCTCACCTGCCGCACACACACGTTAGCACCACTACGACCGAGCAGCGTACCACACACGCACGCACCGATGTCAGGCACAGCGACCGGCTCGAGGCCGATGGGTAGCGAGGCCATATGGCAAGAGGGCGAGTGAGCGAGTGAGCAAGTGAGCAAGCAGGCAAGCAGGTTAAGAACACTGATGGCGGCGCCCGCAGGCAGTCGCGGGCTCAAGCTCCTCTCGCCAGCGCGTCCGCGCACGTCGTCGATTTGAACTTGAACGAAAGCTTCGTTAGCGAGGCGGAGTTCGGTCGGTTTCGCTTGGCGCAGAGTCGAACGACGACGCGGCGACCTTGAATCGAGTGTTGGATGGATTGATAGTTCGCTCTGGGCGCGGCAGAACTATCTCGCGCGCTCGCTCTCTATCCCGAGCGCAGAGAAATTTCGGCCTTGGCCCGACTTGTCCTTGCTTGCCCCACGAGCTTGCTCGTGCAGACGCAGCCGGGTGCCGACGAGCAGCAGCAGTGGCAGGCAGGCAGGCAGGCAGCACGCAACAGGCAAGTGAGCGCGACGACAACCAGGTACGAGCCCAACCAAGGTTGGCACGCAGAGGGACGCGCAGTGAGGAGAGTCGTCGTTGTTGCTGTGGTGGTTCTCTCTCAGCGGTGGCTCGTCTCTGTCTCTCTGTCTCTCGTCTCCGCTGCAGCAGCACCTCTGCGTCTCTCTCGCGCGCTCTCGCTCTCTCTCTAGCTGCCTCCGGCTCTTCGCTGCCCTTGTTGTTGCTGCTGCTCCTGCTCCTCGCTGTCTCTCCTCTCGTTCCCGTTGTGTCCGCCGTCTTGGTCGTGGTAGCAGCAGCAGCCGCCGCCACCGCTGCGAGGAGCGAGAGCGAGGAGCCCGCCGACGTACCGCCTCCACATGGACGTCGACGACGACGTACTCGACTTGATCCCTGCCTCGGCGCTTGCTGCTGCCGCGGCGCTGAGTCTCTCGGATTCTGAGCGACCGGGCCTGCGCGTCACTCCAAAGGCCGCTCACGCCCACTCGGCGGACCCGCACGACGAGCAGGACACGACACGCTCGCGCCACAAGGACAAGCGCAAGCACCCGAACACCACCACCTCGCCGTCGACGCCCGACAACAGCAACGGCTCGCACCACCATCACCACCACCACCACCACCCCCAGCAAGGGGGCTCGTCGTCGGCTCCGTCGTCAAGCGCCTCGTCGCCGGCGCTCGCAAAGCACAAGCACAAGAGCTCGCACCACAACCACGGACAAGCAACTGCCGCCGCCGCAAGTGGTAGCAGCAGCAACCATGGCGGCGCCGCGTCTCCGCCGGCTTCGATTCCCAACAACGTGAAGGCCAAGCTCCGTCTGCAGCTCCCGGTCGCTGGCTCGAGCGTCGGCAGCCACGCGAGCGGCTACAGCACCGACACGGGCGGCAGCCACCACCACCAACACCACCACCACGCGGCGGCGGCGGCGGCGGCACCGAGCCACAACAGCAGTAGCAGCGGAGCCAAGGCACCGCTCGCCAGCAAACCTTCTCCCGCCTTGCCATCACCTCCCTCCTCGGCCATACCTGCGATCGTCTCTCCGAAGCTGCCGCCCACACCGACGTCGGCCGGTGGCTCGGCTCGCTCGCGCCAGACCGGACTGCGGCACCTGTTCTATGGCGGCTTCAGCAAGAAGAAGGGCGCCGCCTCGTATCCCGACGTGGCGAACGCCGAGTATGCGAGCGACAGTGAGTGCTCGCGCACGCAGTCGCGCACTCCATCGACCGGCTCGCTCGCGCCGCCACCGAACGAGTCGCCGGCACGTGCGCGCGTCATCAGCTTCTGCGACACCGACGACATCAGCCCCGGCGGCGGCGCGGCGGCGACACCGCCTGGCGGCGATGAGAGCGAGCAGGAGAACAACAGCAGCAGTAGCAGCAGGACAACGCTGAATCGCACACCGTCGCTCGCGCTGCGTGCGCCGTTGCAGAGCGTCATCCTGTCGCCGCTCACACCGCGCGGCCTCGCGACCAAGCGGATGATCGACGACTTTGTACACAAGGAGACGCAGCACGTGTTCCCGTCCGTGTCGCCGGCGCAGTCACCGCCCACGTCGCCGTCGTCGTCGGCCTCGTCCGCCACCGCTGATGTTAGCACCGACGGCGCTGCCACGTCGCCACCACCGCCCGGCACCGCGCCAGCCACGAGCGTCATGCCGACGTCGGCCGGCTTGGTCTCGATCATACCCACGAGCGGCGGAGAGTTCGTCAACGAAGACCTCCAGACATTTATTCATGTACGCGCGTGGCCTGCAAGCCAAGCCAAGTGCAAGCCACGCCAAACCGCTCATCTAACCTCTGCGCTCACGCACCGCGCCGCCAATATCTAGCTGCTACTTCGCGAGGGCTATGCGTTGTTTTTTGCGCTGTGCTCGACGGTCACGCTCGACGAGGTGGCCGCCGTCATCAAACCATTCGTGTCGTTGTATGTCGCGAGCGGCCAGGCGCTGTCGGTGCTCTACCGCCTGCTGCGCGCCGAGGTCGAGTCCACCAGTACGTCGCAGCGCAGCACGCAGCACTGCGCATCTCACTATCGGCCCGCCGCCCATCATGCAAGCCCTCCTCGATTCTCCATCACCATCCTTCGCTCGTCATGGCCGCTATCGCGATCCTGTCGCCGTCGTTGATGATGGGCACCACCGCTAACGAACGAACGGGCTGTATCCACAACAGGCGAGCAAGCCACGCTGCTGCGCGAACTCACGCTCACGACGCAGTTCGTCTCGAGCTTCGCGCAACAAGTCGGCGCACACTACGTGCGCCAAATCGTGCGGCCGTTGGTGGCCACCATTTGTCTCAGCTCGTTGTCGTTCGAGGTGCGCCAGCTACCAACACCACCACCACTCGCTCGCTCGCGCCTCGCATAGAGTTGGCATTCTTATTCCCACCACCTCCTCGCTGAATCTCGCACCAATCTCGCACCAAAACTATATCTCGCTCCTCGCGATCGGCAAATATCTCCACACACACACGCACACACAGGTGGACGCGACGCGAATCGCCAAGGGCCAAAATGTCATGACCAACATGTGCCACTTGGTCTCGTGCTGCACCGACACCTTCGAGTACATTGCCAACACCATCAACCAGTGCCCGAGGTACGCGCCAAGCCACCAACGCGACGCGACGCAACGCAAACCACCCGAACACAAGCGCGAGCAAGTGAAGTGACGCGAATCCGCTGCGTACCCCGCTCGCGTACCCCAGGTCGCTGTGGAAGACGTGCGAGCTGCTGTACGGCTTGGTCGAGGCGCGCTTCCCCGGCAGCGGCCACACGGCCGTCGGCGGCCTCTTCTTCCTGCGCTTCCTGTGCCCAGCCATGGTCAACCCCGAGACTTTTGGCGTGCTTCACGGTACCGTGCTGTGCTCCGGTGCTGCTGGCTGTCAAACGCACGCTCGACGACACTAATGTTTATTCTCGCTCGCTCTCTCGCTCTCTCGCGTGCAGAAACCGTTCGACCTGAACAACGCCGCAAGTTGATCCTCGTCTCGAAAGCGCTGCAATCACTCTCGAACGACGTCGAGTTTGGCGAGAAGGAGGCGTACATGATGGGCGTCAACAAGTTCATTCGCGCCAAGCGTCAGGCCATGCACGACCTGCAGCGACTGCTCGCGGTACGTCGCGCGATTCTTCTCTGCCTTCTTCATGGGCACTGCCGCCATCGCCGCCACGCCGCCACGTTGTTGTTGTTGACCAACCACCCTCTCTTGCAATCGCTCTCTCTCTCTCCAACCTACGCCGCTACAGAAAGGACCACCTGAACGCCGCGACGGTCCCGACCTGGTGCAAGCACTCCGAGAGGACGAGTGCCGTGCGCTACACAAGCTCGTCTACGACAAGCGCATACAAATGGAATCGCATCTCCATCAATTATCGCAAGATGTACGTTTCTTGCAGGACCGTGCGCGCGCTCCCGCTTACGAACCGCGATCTCACGTATCCCCTCTTGCCGTCGATAACACACACACACACACACACACAGGCCAACGAACAAGAAGAGCAACTCCTCTCGCTGACAGCCGAGTTTAGCCAAGTGATGGACCGCCTGAAAGCTCCACTCGAACCCGAGCCGTGCGAAGTCACGCTCCTGAGTCCCGGCTCGAGCTGGCGCAAGCCACTGCTGTCGTCGCAACTCGCGTCGGCGCTCATGGACATTGGTTCCTCGGGACCCGTCATGACCACCAATACGCTCGAGGATACGCGCACCTACATTGACGTCAAGGCCGCCGCCAGTGAAGTGCTGAGCGACGGCGAATCCAACGGCCCCGAAGGCAAGTCAGGCAAGGGCCGATGGTGGAAGAGGCGATAATACCGCGCTTCTTGCGTTGGCGTTGGCGTCAGCGTTGGCTGGCCCATTTGTGTGATGTTGTTTGAATCTGGCTGTGACTTTGCTGTGTGTTGAGTTGTGTGTTGCTACGTGTGCTGTATTTTGATCAGCTGCCTGGGTGGGCATATGTTGTTATTGGTGTTGTCGTATCTTATTGTGTTGTGTTGTGTTGTGTGTTGCATCGTTGGTATCGTTATACGTGCGTGAAAGCTTCATTTACTCTCGGTTAGAGGTTGTGTGTGGTATGCAGCCTCTGACAACGAAAGTGTACAGCTACAGTTCGTGAGCGCGCACTCTCGTGTTCCTTCCGAGTGTAGAATATGAACCTAATCCTCCTCCTCGTCGTCCTCCTCGTCGTTGCTGATGAGGACAATGTGTTGTACATAAATACTCTACATTTTGCGCCATCTTACGCTACAGCTTGGCGACTGGCAAAGCTTCGCACGCTCCTCGCTGTTGCTGTTGCTGTTCCGCTTGCTCGAGCATCTGGCGAACTTTGGCGGATAACGCTGGCAACTGTCCCACCCACGAATGCAGTCAGTACGCAAGATCAACGAAACTGCACATACGCCGCAAGAGCGCGCGTACCAGCGGCTTGGGCCCTCCGTATTGCAGTTGCCACAAGGCCTCCATCTCCTCACTCTGCTGTTGTGCAATGCTCTGCAGCACGTGCCGCTCGCCAGTCCGCGCAAACGCCACCAGCGGCACCAAGAGATCGGCTGCGAGCGAAAAGTTCATGCGCGGCACCGTGAGACCGTCCGTATCGCGGGCGTTGCACGTGATGATGCCGATCAACTGGCCGCTTCTGGAGCCCGCAACGACCGTGTCTTAGCAAACGCAGCCGAGTGCGACTATTCCCTCCGCGTACCGGGAAAGCAATGGGCCGCCGCTGTTGCCCTTGTGCACCGCGGCATCGGTCTGAATCATTGTGGTCTTGCCTTCGAGCTGTACAACGTTCGTCACGACGCCGGTCGTGCATGTGGGCAGCAGATCTGTGCCCGCGAGTGAATGTGAGTGAGAGAGAGAGAGTGTGTGTGGGCTCGCTCGCACGGCACAGCTATGTACCTGAACCAGCGCCAAACACTGCGTGTCCAAGTACGATGGCACTGTGGCCTTGCCGCAGAGATCCGTGCATGATCGGCGCCACCGGGAGCGCAGCCCACTCGCACTCGAAAGGCGCCGTCACCTTGAGCAGTGCCAGGTCCAGGCACGACGGTGATACGAACTGCACCTGCGCCTCGATCGCAACCTTGGCACTGTACCCACCCAACCCAACCCGGCCGATCGATCGGTCAGGCGGTATGACGCACACGATGAGCGAGAGACCAGGAGCGAATCAGAATAGACCGACGCCGCAGCATACTTGGGATATCCGATCAACACTCGCGGTCGCAAGGTTGCCAGCGCCTTGGGATCGGTCGGATCCGCGATGCCGCGTAGAAACGGCTGGAACAGGTGCGCGTTGGTAACGATATCTGCACCGCAGCAGTTGCTCGGGTCAGGCCAGGCCGTGATGCAGAGACGCACATGATGACGACTACGTACGGCCTTCATCCGACACTATGATGCCCGACGCCCAATGGCTGCCGATCTCGATCAATGCCACCGACCGCTGCGCTTGCGCCACCACGGCTTGCGCTCCCTGCAGCGACGTTCGTCCAGCATCACCACCAGCAGCGACCGAGCGCTGCGACGTCGGCTGCAACGATGGCACCATATGCATATGCACGCTGCCAGTAGTCGTGGTCTGCGCCTGCAGTCGTGCAGCGCTCGGCGGAGCCTTGGCGAGCTGCGATGCAAACTGCTTCAACACGGCGTCCAGCTCGTGCGACGACACGCCGAACTGCAGCACGATCTCGTCGGCTGTGCTGCGCAGCGGCGGCTGAGTCATGCCTAGCAACAGGCCACTCTCGAGGTCGATGATGGCGCCGCCCTCGCTGCCTGGCGAGCAGTGCGCGTCCGAGATCAGCAGCACCGGCAGCCGCTCGCCATTACCGCCGCCGCCGGCGTCGCTGCTCGTCGTCACGTTCGACAGCACGCCGACCGAGCACGTGTTGAAGAAGGTCGGTGGTGACATCATGCCGTACGGCGAGCTGATACTCACGACGGCTCGCCCGCGCTGGAACATCCAACTCGGCGCCAGCGCCAGCTCACGCACCGAGGCGCGCGCCGCACTGAACGCCTCTCGCTCCTCGTCTCGCACTCGCAGTATCGCCAGCGCCGACAGCACCGACCAATCTCGCTGCTGCAACGACCGCACGAACCACGCCGGTGGTGTCGTCGTAGTAGTAGCCGCCGCAGCGTTCTGGTTGTTGGCTGCCGTCGGAGCCGTGTCGCTCGCCGATGACGCAGCGGCCGCGGCGCCTGGCGCAGCCTTGGCGACCGGCCAGCCGAGCTTCCACTGGAGGCCGTGCTGCGTGATGGCCTCGATGGCCGAGTCGACTCGCGGCGTCGCGACCACATCCAACAACTCGGCTTGCACCCAAAACCACTCGGCCGCTGACGACGGCGGCGGCGCTGACTTGGGTGACGCTGGCGCGCTCACACGCTCGAGCAACACCTCGACCTTGGTGTCGGGCAGCAGCAGCGAGCCCGAGCGCGACGGCCGGAACGGAGCCAGCAACGAGGCCGACGTCACGATCAGCATGTCGCGGTTGCTGACAACGATGCCCGAGCCTGAATACGACGTGATGCCACAACTACCACCGTGACGCCGGGCTCGCTTGTCAGCAGCGGAGCGGATCGCAAGCGCGAGCGGCTGCGAGTGGGCGGCAACGCGCGCGCGCGTACTCGCAGAAGACAAACGGCCGTGCTGCCGCTCGTTGCATCGTGGTATCGCGTCCCGAGATCTTGATCAGCGCCACGTTGTGCCGTGCCGCAGCCACGGTGCAAGGTACATTGGCAGCGGCTGCCGCCCGAGCACCGAGTTCCATGAGCGAGCGAGCGAGCGCGATGCAGCAACGAGCGAAGCAACGAACGAAGGAAGGAAGCGGATGAGGTTAAGAACAGTGCGCCAAATCGTTCCCGCGCTTTTCATTCCCTCAGATTGAAATCCATGAGCAGCCAGAATATCTATCTACACACGCGGCTATCTCGCTATCTCGGTCGCTCTCTCTCGGTGTCAGGCTCTCAGAATGATGCGCCAAACGCCTTGCTCGAGGCTCCGGTCGAGAAGCTCATCTGGAACAGGTTGTCGAGCAGCGACGAGCCCGACGAGCCCTTCAAGTCGATGGCATTCGCCAGCAGCGACGACGGCTTGCTGGCGCCGCCTGCCGTCTGCGTACGTCGTCGCGGCTTCTCGGCCACTGGCGACAGCACGCAAGCAGCCTGCTTGCCGACGCTCATCAGCCGGCGCTTCTTGTTGGCAGCCGGCGCCACGTCGACCGCCTGGTGGTGGTTCTCAGCGTCTTCGCGCTCGGCCTCCGGCTCCGGCGCCCGCTTGCGCTTTCCTCCTGTCGTGCTGGCGGCGGCACCTCGCTTCGTTGTCGTCGCGGCCGTCGCCTTCTTCGTGGTGGCCAGAGTAGAGGGAGTCGATTTCTTGGCCTTGGACCGCGTAGGCGCAGGCTTGACCACAGGCTCTGGCTCAGGCTCAGGCTCAGCGTCACTCTCTGGTTCGTTCTCTGCGGCTGCAACCTCAGGTTCCACCGCAAGCTCGGCAACTCGGTCGGGCTCGGCCTCACTCTCGATCTCGATCTCAATCTCGACCTCCTCTGCCTCAGTGGGCTTCGAGATGAGGCTGCGCTTCTTGGGCGCTGTGGCAGTGCTGTTCTTGGCCTTGGCCTTGGCCTTCGTCGCGGCGACCGCAGCGCTCTTGCTGGCTACTTGGTGTGCTTCTAGCTCGAGCTCGTCCTCCTCGGTTTCGTGCTCGCGTGTGGCGTGCTGCTTCCACTTGGCCAACGAGCGCTCGAGCTCGTTGATCTTGGCCGTGGCGCTGGCGAGCTCGGCGGCGCGTTGTTCGTCCTCGTGTTGCAGCACCTTAATGTCGGTGCGGTACTTGCGGCGCTTCTCGCGCAGCTGCTCGCACTCGGTCAAGAGCTCCAAGTTGGTGGCACTCACTTGCTCGAGCTCCTTGGTGACACGCGAGAGGTCGCTTGCGTGTTGCTTGCGTTGCTGCTGCAACTCGGCCTCGAGCCGCGCCACGTCGGTGCTCAGACCCGAGACGCGGGCCTCGCGCTCGCTCGCCTCGTGCTCGAGCTGCGCGATGCGTGCGCATAGCTGCTCATCGCGCTCGCGGAAGCTCGCCTCGTTGAAGCGCTTGGTGACTTGCTGCAGCTCCGTGAGCGAGCGGTCGCGCTCTAGCACCTGCCGCTGAGCCTGCGTGGCGAGCAGCGCCGCGTTCTCGAGGTGAATCTGCACGAGCTCGAGGCGCTGCGCCGTATGGTGCTTGTGAACGCACTCGAGCGCCAGCTTGCGCTCCAGCAGTGCGCGGTTGTAACGCTGCTCGGCGAGATCGGTCTGGGCGCGGTAATCGACCTCGCGCGCCAGGCGTTTGAGGCGCGCCTTCTCGAGCCGCTCGCTCGTCGCCTGGAGCTTGAGGCGAGTCTCGAACGCACGAGCCTTCTCGGCCGCCTCGACGCGCTTGGTGCGCTCGCGTTCAAAGGCGCGCGAGGCGTTCAGCAACTGCTTCTGGAACTCGCCGAGCTGGAGCTTCAGCGTCGCCAGCTCTGCCTCGGAGATCAGCGCCGGAGCTGGCGCCGCCGCCGACGCCGCTGCGAAGCCTGGCGCCGCCGTTGGCGTTCGTGCGCTCGAGAGCCGTTGCTGCTTCCACGATGCCGACGACACCGATCCAGCCGAGGCCGCCGACGTGAACGAGGAGGTCGACGGCAGCGTGCCGGTCGACGCAAGCTTGACCGACGCGGTCGAGCCGCTGCTGGCACGAGAGGACGCGACGGTCGGCGTCGGCTTGGTGCGCCGAGGAGCGACCGCCAGCTCATCGACGTTGGCGGCCGTACTGGCGTTGTTGGCCGACACCGGCACCGTGACCATGCGTGCCGCGGCGCCGTAGCGCAACGACATGCGCGTCTCCTGGTAGTGGTCGCTGCTCGGCGCCACGTTCACGATGAAGAGCGTCTTGCTGTTGCCGCCGATCGAATCCTGCAGCAGCCGCGTGAGCTTGTTGTTGCGGTACGGAATCATGGTCGGCTTCGCGGCCACGCCGGCGGCGGCGTTGCTCTGCAGCGCCAATGCTCGCAGCACGTTGCCGAGAGCCGTCAGCGAGGCATTGATGCTCTGTGTCTGCTTCATTGTGTCGCCTTCGGCACATGACTTGTCCAGTCGCTAAATGAGCACACAGATTCGCAACAGAGTGAGTGACTACTTCAAGTCGAACGAGCGTCGCTCGTTGGTTCGTTGGTTGCTTCATACCTCACTACCGGCGAGATCGACCAAGTGCAGCTTGCCGTGCGAGACAATCGCAGGCAGCGCGTCACTCGATGATGATGAGCCGCCGATCGGCGTGCTTTTGATGTAGAAGGTCAAGATGGCATGCGAACGAGAGCTGTACTCGTTGAGCTTGGTGCTCGCCAATCGGCGCCGCTGCTGACCGTCGGCGATGATTCGCAGCGCGTCGCCGAGGGTCTTGACCGGCGTGCGCAGCGACGGGCTTCCAGCGAGGAAGACGCGCGAGCCCTTTTGGCGAATCTCGATCTTGGGCCGCGAGAGCTTGGAGCTATCGCCGAAGCGCGGAACCGGCGTGCCGTCGAGGAGGTCGATGAACGAGTCGCGATGCAGCTCGACGAACGAGCAGCGCACGTCAAACGTCGCATCGGGCTTGCTCTCGATCAGTTGGAACAGATGGCGTGCGGCGCGCGGAATGATGCCCTCCTCTTCGCCGCGCAGTTGGCCGCTCTCGAACTGCCAGCGTGCAACGTCGCCCAGCATCGTGTGCGTCTTGCCGGCTCCAGTTTGTCTGTTGCCAGAGAACGAGAACGAGAACGAGAACGAGCACATCAACGTCAATGTGGCGCTCAATGTGCGCGTAAGCATCGGTCGTGGTGCCTGTAACGCGTACCCGTATGTGAAGACAGCGGTATTGTAACCATCGACGGCTGCTTCGACAAATGGCGCAACCTCTTGCGCCACCTCGGCTTGCGTGCTCTCCTCGCGGAACACGCGATCGAACACAAACTGCTCGCGCGTTCCCTGCGGTGTCGGCAGCACATCGGTGCCGCCTTCGAGCCAAGCGTCGTCGTTGGTGTCGCTCGAACGCGCCGGGGTCTTGGGTGTCAGCAACAGCTCGCTGCCGCTGAGGTCTCCCGTGTTGTCATTGGCGTCGCATGCGAATGAGCTGTGGCGCAGAGAGTGGAGCTCGAGCTCAGGCGACGATGTGGCCTCGAACGTGCGCACGACGCAAGTCGTTGACGACGACGAGGAGGAGGACGATGACGAGGTCAATTCTGCCGGAGGTGCGCCCAGCATTCGCTCGAGCTCTTGGTCGTTCTCGAGCGACAGCTGCAGAATTGCCGAGTTAGTGTTCGAGAAGCTCAAGCGGCCACGAGGGCGGCGTGCCATGAGTTGCGCGGCCGCGGTAGAAGTCGAGGAGCTCGCGGTCGTCGTGGATTTGGGCGTCTTGGCGATGGCGCTCGAGAGCTTGGCGCTGCCGGGCGTAGCAGGCGCCGAGCGCGTCGGAGTGCGCAGCACTCGGCTGGCCGAGGTGGCCGACGAGCCGATGCGCGGTGTGCGGGGCAGTGCGCCAGCACCGTGCGGTGTCGTGGTGGCAGAGGCGGCAGAGGCGGCACTCGAGGGCGCCGACAGCGAGATCGTGGTGTCGTTGTCGTGGATGCGCAAGCAGCGCACGGCGGCCTCGGTCGCGATAATTGGCCGGACGCGCACCACGACGCGTGTCGCGTACGTCTCACCGACGATCGCCAGCGACTCGGGCGGCTGTGGTTGATCCATGGGCGTGACGGCAGAGGTGCAGGAGCGCGAGCGAGAGTGAGATAGAGACATGGAGAGGAGCGCATTCGCGTGGAGCATCGACGCGCCAAGCAAGACGCAGCAACGGAAACCTGGCCACGCATTTTGGCGGGAAATCTCTCTTGCCTCGTTCCTCTCGCTCTCCACCTCGCCAACGCTCACCACCACAATCACTGATACCACACCAGTGTATACGTTCGATTGGTATTGGTTTCACGCGTTACAGTCGAGGATTAGGCGCACACGACGCGATTGGAAAAGCGCGGGAAAGTTGGCGCAGCGAGTGGCTCTCCTTCAATCGATCCATCGAGCAATCGATCTCTTCATTCATCGTCCATTCGTTCTCTCGCCCTCGCTCCTGACCCACTGCACCTTCTCATCGCGCCATATGTCAGACGACACGGATCGCTCGTCGTCTCGGCCGACGCGAAGCACTCGCTCGCGAGCGCCGACGGCCAGCAAGGCGGCCGAGCGGCTGCGCAACAAGCGCCAGGGTCTCGTCGAGCGGGACGACTCGGCGGCGCTGCCCGAGAAGGAGGACATCCTGGTCGAGGTCGACGATCGCGAGTACGAGAAGATCGTGCAAGAGCGCCGTGCCCGTGATGTCGTCTACTCGAACGAGGACGGCGACGACGGCGACGACGACGGATACCACGACGATGGCGAGGAGTTCTGGGACTCGAAGCCGGCTGCGAGCGCCGCCTCGCGCAAGAGACGCGGTACCTCGCGCGCTCTCTGCCTCACTCACTCGCTTCCTCGCTCACTCACTCTCTCGTTCGTTGTGTGAATCGGTTGATCATTGTTGTTGCGCGACGTAGCACCTGCGGCAACGGGCGCACAGCGTAAGCGAGCCAAGATCGATGCGACGCAAGAGGACGTTCACGCGTCCAAGATCACGTCGATGATGGTGCGCCGCGCCGGCGCCAACCTCACCGACTCGTCGCTCTCGTCCTCCGTACGTCCGGCACGCATGCTTGCACCCTCAGGAGACTCACTGTTGTTACTGCTACTGCTGCTGCACGACAGCGCATCGAGAACCCCAGCGACCCCAACTTCCTCGAGGCGCAGCTCGCCGACCTGCAGTCCAACCCGTTCGACACGGTACCGCATCTCGCCCGCGCATTCAATGGAGCCGCTGCCGCTCCTTGCGCTCATTCAATGCACGCTCGTTCGTTCGGATGGTGGATGGGGGATTAGGAGTTCGATTCGACGAGCGTCAAGGCCAAGCAGCCCAAGGCCAAGCAGGCCGCCGCCAAGAGCAAGAAGGCCAAGAAGGCCGCCGAGCTGTCGTTCTCGGAGCTCGCTGACATCACGCCCGCGGCACCTGCCGAACCTGTCTCGACCAAGGTACGCCTCGAGGACGTGCAGCGGCGGCAGC
>Ga0209935_1004443_pt1 | contig 12945 bp, 18 predicted proteins | sample ThiBio_1000_plan_2_FD_183958 | JGI IMG/M metagenome (GOLD analysis project Ga0209935, IMG submission 183958) | Wastewater bioreactor microbial communities from Cape Town, South Africa - Thiocy_cont_1000_plan (SPAdes) | ecosystem: Engineered > Bioreactor > Thiocyanate-remediating >... | reverse complement strand
AGAGCTCACTCGGCCAGATCCACTAGAGATTCGTTACAGGAAAGGATCGGAAAGAGAAATAGGAGAGATCGATCCCAATAACTATAAACGGTCATGGCGCAATATGCTTGATGATATCGCCCACCAACCTGAAAGCGGATTGGAGGCAATGTGGGTGGAAAACAGGGAGATAGGTAGGTTGATTTCTTAGTAGTTCAAAGATATAGCAATATGCCATTATTAGATGTTCTCTCTTTACCAACACCCGCATGGGACATGAACGAAGGGATGGATGAATTCGAACCAGATGACGTAGATGAATGGGAGGAGGATTCTCTCCTCAATCGCTGTGTTAAGGTCTTAGGACGACACTTCGACCGAATCGATTGGGACGCCTTGCAATCTAAACCGGAATCGCGGGTGCCTGAAAACTTGATGAAGCAGATTCAGCGTGCTCGGGTTCCTTCACCACTTAACAAGAAATAATTTGTTGATTTGACGCTGTAACTAGAGCGTAACCAAACTCTTCAGGTGAGAGCTACATACCATCGTGGTGCATTCATTTTGGAAATTACAGCATGGGAATAGAGGATTATTTACTTTGAGAATTGTTTTTTGTTATCAGCGGTAAGATGAATATAAAGTTGGCCCAGGTTTTCGCTTCATCGGCTACGTAAGGTGATTTTCCTCCGCTCAGGCCGGAATCCAAGGCTGGAGATTTCCCTGGCTTTACGTGTCCAATCAGCTCGGTAGCAAAAAAGGGGTATCAAATCTCGTTGCTCCAAAGCTGAATATTGCTCAATGGACCTTCCGATCGTTTCAAACACTTCGTCTACACCAAGATTAGCTTGAAAGTTTCTTCGCGGCAGGAGAAGGCGGGATGGAATGGGGTTGGGATACCTTTTGGGCCAACGAGAGAGGAAGAGGTCGAGGATGGGAGTGAAGATCTTTTCTCCTTTGGAGTGCAGGGAGGTGTTGAGGCAGCGAACAGAATAGAAATGTAGCAGTGCATGCCCGATCTCTTCCAACAGTTCACTGCGCTTGTTGAAACGCGCAACTGGGTTCTGTGGTAATGAGGTGCAATAATAGATGGCGAAAAGATTGGGGTTACCTCTCCCATTTGGTTGCGGATCAAGGTTTTAGATCCACCAGGAACATGCTGTGTTCTTTTCCCTTTGCCATCCGAGGATTGATCTGATGCGAGTATCTGCTGTGATCCGGAATCTTTGTTCAACGCAAACTAAAATATTTCCAAGAATTTTTAAGAGAGAACAAAGGAGGACATTCAATTCTTTCTATATTGCGGGACTTTGGATGACAGCCCTTTGAGTAAAGTTAATCATCGTAGGAGTCTGCAATGGTGAGGTGATTTTCCTCAGCGAAGGTTGGATTCCACAAATGCAGTGACACAGTCTTTTGATGTCTCTCCATCTTTTCGGCGATGACATCGACTCCCTCCTGCACGGGGGATTTTTCTCGTTTGACTCCTGCTTCCTTGCGTCGCATGCGTTCAACTTTCTTCACTTTCTTTTCGAACCAGTTCTCTAGGCTAAATGAATTAAGAGGTTAAGAGTATTAGAGCCAATGCGCCATTACAAAAAAATACCTTACCTGAATGCGTCCATTGAATTAGTGCGTGATTCAATATCAAGGAAGTACAAGACGCTATTATAATTTGTTGTGGGGGGGCAAGTGAATGAGGGAGAATGTGATAAGTAATCATACTCTAATTCATGATCATAAACGGTCCTGTACATCGAGTCCTCAGCGATTTCCAACGGAATTACTCCGTTCTTATAATAGAATCCCAGATACGGCCCATCTGACTTAAAGTCTTCCTTTAGCTGCTTCAGGCTGGGTAAGGAAAAGGAAAAGTATTTAGCTCCTTTCGATGTGTCCTTCCAGTAATCGTATCCATTAACCACTCGATATAGACTTAAGAATTCTGGATATGCATATGGGCCAATGAGAATCAAAGGGCTTGCCCTCAGGAAGAGGGAAGGGAGATACCGTCAGAAAGGACAAAATAGGAATTCTCTTTGTATTCTGTTAATTCTTCTTCTGTTGCCGGGCGAGGAGGCTCTTTGGATCGTGTGTTGTCCTTCTCCAGTTCACATGCAAGTAGCCGCTGGCCAAGCCGATAGAATCGCGGAAAGGGAAACTATTGAAATATTTTGGGTGAATTCACGTCACTGTAATTGAGAATTCCAAACCTCGAATTCAATGTAATCAACAATTTCGGCAGGAAGATCATCCTTCTGAGCAAGAAACTGAGAATACAGCGTTGATGAGATGAGTTTCCCGCAAAGCTTTTTCAACGATGGAATCGGTACAACAACGGTTTCCTTGGATGAGTCGATTTGATCTGCGGAATGAGGTGATGACAGATCGTCGACTTTGATTGCCTTCGGAGTTTCCTCTCCCTCTTTGGGGGTGTCGCCAATTGGAGTGTAGGTGATTGAATCTAAGCAGCCTCCACACAGGGTGATATTTGATTTCTGTGAAAGTTGAAAATAGTTGAATCTCAGAGTGGTGCCGCATTGAAAGCAGGATCTCCAAGGTCGCGATCTGATCCGATACTATTTCAACTAGATGTCAACTATTCGGAGATTCGAAGAATAAATATACCTTCATGGCTTCAATGAAAGGAGCCATCGCAGGTATAGGAGAATACCAGCCACAAATGGCGCTATCGACAGTCCAGCTAACGATTCCCTCATAAGATTTGTTCTTCTCATCTCGAACCGATACACTCTGCGATGGTTGTTCCACACATTGGGCAATCAACATTTTCATCAGATGTTCAATGATCGAAGTCATCAGGACTGACCCGTATTTCACCGACTTGTTCTGAGAACCAACCATATATTTTAGAGACGAGAAAGGACAAGGGGGGAGAAGAAAGAGGTACACCTGCAGAATCAATTCTCTTCCTTCCGTATCAGAGAGTTGTTTTTCAATCCAGGAGAGAACTTGCCCAAATCCACTTTGCTGAAGCTCCGCTTCTGTGAACGGCAATCAAATTGAATCTCAATTGAGATAAAGGGGCCAAGGGGGGGAGAAAAACAGGGAAAGGGAGGATAACCTCGTTGCTCAAGAGCTGAATCTTGTTCAAAAGACTTTCCCATGGTCCGAAACACTTCTGAGTCTGCTTCAAGATAAACATCATCAAGGTGGAAGGAGGCGGGATACCTTTGGGCCAACGAGTGAGGAAGAGGTCGAGGATGGGGGTGAAGATCTTTTCTCCTTTGGAGTGCAGGGAGGTGTTGAGGCAGCGAACAGAATAGAAGTGCATCAGTGCATGCCCGATCTCTTCCAGCAAGGTAAGTGCACTTGTTGAAACGCGAACCTATGTTGTGTCGCTCTTGAATCCTCCCCAGAGATTATGACACATTGCACAATGCAAGAATTACCTCTCCAATTTGGTTGCGAATCCAAGGTTTCAGATCCACCAGCAACACGCTGTGTTCTTCTGCTTTTGCCATCATGCGCGTACTTTCTGACGGTGAAAGCTAACTAATTCAGCAAAATCAGCCAACTTTGGATATTGGGAAAGCCGAAAGACTTGAGTTTCCCGCAAAGCTAATTCAATGATGGAATCAGCAGGCCTGTGTAGGCAATTTCATCGATCTGCTGAGAGGTGTAGAATGTAAAAATATCTTACAAGTTTTGAATAAAGTGTCAAGGAATCCTCATCTGGCGCGACATTAGCCCTTCTTTAGAGCAGCTATTCTCTTCTTTAGTTGCGAGATGATGCCGGTTATTTCAATGGGAGCTGATTGAAGGGAGAATCTCAGTTCCTTCACAATCTTTTTCATTCTTGTATGAGTCATCCTCCGAACAGCAATCCATGTTTCTTTTCACGTCGGTGCAAAATAGACTGGTTCCAAGAAAATTGAGGCAACAAGAAGGAGAAGAAGGAGGACTGCACATAGCGGGGCGTTAATCGCTTGACGATCTAAAGGCGCAGCGTTAGGCCGCAACACTGCGAGGCCAGAGAATGAAGTCGCTTATCAAAAGGAAAAACCAGGGCAAGTTCGACCGGCTCACCGGTGAAATCCCTGTCCTCGTAGAGGATTGCTTACAATGGCTAGAGAAACACAATAGTAAATTACTTTATAAGCCTATCCTTCCTCTTCTAATTTTCCAACGTTCTTTTGTAGGTGTCGAAGAGGAAGGAATTTTCCGTCTCTCTGGCGAACTGGTAGTAATCGAGGCAATTCACAAAAAATACATCAAAGGTAATCGATATAATTTGCTGGGATTTTATTTGTGTCTCTTGCACATAAAACTAATATTTCAACAAATCAAAGCCAAAAAACCTGTAAATCTTGAGAAACTCGCTGAGGGCAAGACGCACGTAGTTACAGGTGTACTGAAGAAATTCATAAGAGGTGCTTTACTCCTTCCCAACAAATCTAGTTCTAATCTTCTTTGTCTACAAACTACAGAATTGGATAATCCTTTGCTTACGTTTGAACTGTATGATAGCTTTATGGCCGCTTATACAAGTTTGGGATCAAATCAAATCTAATGTGTTAACTAACTCCCATCCTCTGTTAGAGTTTCCTGAAGAAAATCAACAAGAAAGATTAACCCACATGAAGGCGGTGTTGGCTCTCTTGCCGCAAGGCAACATCGCCGTACTCAAAAGAATGCTGGGCTACCTCCGCCAATGCGCCGACAAGCATGAAATCAACAAAATGAACACAAAGAACTTGGCAACAGTATTCGGCCCGAATATCATTCGGCCACGTGACGACGATCTCATGAAACAGCTTGCAGACGGTAAGGAACTTTCTCTCCCTCTTCTTCTCACTCTCTCTCTCGCTCCCTCTTTTCCTCGCTCCCCTTCCTCGCTCTCTCTCTCTTCCCTCTTGCCACACCTCTCTTTCACACACAACTCACAACGTCACAATTAGGTCCCAAATGTGCAGAGATAGTGGATTTTTTGATTACCAATTATCACGAACTATTTGCGGTATGTATTTGTTGACTACCTTCATTCGCTTATCCCACAACGCAGCCTGCTGCCCCAACAGGGGAGGAAGCACTGCCGAGTGGATTTTCAGAGGAATTCTATCGTCAACTCAAGCGAGGATCCAAAGCGCTCGGACAGTCTCTACAAGAGGAACTGCGGAAGATGCAGGAGGCTGAAAATGGTGCAGCAGGTAACTCGGATAGCCTTTATTTTGTTAATGTTTGTTTATTTCCGTTTTTTGCTTATTTTTTTTATTTTATATTTGGTTTGTTGTTTTAATGAAACACTACCAGAGCCTAATATTTTATATGTGACAGGTGAAGAGGACGGCGAAAATGATGGCAAGGATAAGAAGCATAAGAGGAGCTTGACGCAGCGCTACTTCTCGGATGAGAACGCATTGTTCAAGAGACATAAAGGCAAGGTGTCAAACAAGGACCTAGCCGAGCTTGAACATAAGGTATATCTTCTCCCCGGTCACCTTGATTTTCTGTTTTCTTAGAAATATCTTTTTTTTAATACAACATTGTTAGGATTCTGGGGTGAGTCTCAAGTCCCCTCGGCAGTCTAAGGAGCTTGAGGACTTGAAAAGCACATCTAAGGAAAAGGAAGCCCAATTGGAAGACCTTCGGAAGCAATTCAAGGAAAAAGAGAAAGCGCTGAAGGAAGTCACCACCATCGAAGGGTCGCTCAGCGCGGCTCTCAAGCGGCGACTCGCAGAGACTGAAGCCCACGTCAAGAGTGTCAGCAAGAGCCTGGCGAGATTAGAAAAGAATTCGAAGCATTTGGATGACGTGGAATCCAGCCTGGCCGAATTGCAAGCCACCTTGAAGAGCGATGTGACCACCCCAAGGGGTGGAGCCGGAGGGGGATTGGGCCACAAACGAAAGCAGTCGACGAATGAGAATCATTCGGCGCCTTCGGCTGCTGATGTCGACAAATTGCGCGAAGAACTCGAGGAAGTCAAGAAGGAGTTGGAGGCCAAGAGGAACCTGTTGAAGGAGGCTAAGAAGAAATCGCATCAACGCAAGATGTTGTTGACCGAGGCTAATAAGCAGCTGTCCAATCAAATGAAAGAACGGGAAGAGGCCGCCGAGGAGAAAAAAGAGTTAGAGGAAATGAATCAAAAATTGAAGGCCGATGGGAAAGGACTCGAGAAGGATGCTGAGGAGAAACAGCAGATGATGAAGGCTAAAGAAGAAGAGATGCGGAAGAGAGAAGAAGAGGCGGTCGAAGCTCGCAAGGGGTTGGAAGATCAAGAAGCCGATTTGAGTGAGCGAGAGGATGGGTTGAGGAGAGCCAGCGAGAAGTTGGAGGAGAGACTGGGTGAGGTCAGTCAGAGGGAAGCCCAAATAAAACGGCGAGAGGAGGAATTCGCGGAAAAGGAAAATCATTCGAAGCAAGACGAGGCCAAGGCGGCTTCGGCCAAGTTAGAGGTGGAGAGCAAACGGGACAAAGAAATCGAGGAACGAGAAAAAGACGCGGAAGCGAAAGAGAAAGAAATCGACCAAAGGATGAAGAAGATGGAGGAGGAAGTGGCCAAGAAGGAAGCAGATATAGAGAGGTTGAAGAAAGAAATAGAGGCAAGGGAAGCGAAACTTAAGCAACGGGAAGAGGAAATAGCAAAAGGGGAGAAAGAATTGAAGGAGGCCAGAGAGGCCGAAGAAGAAATGCAAGTCGATCAAGAACGAAATGCGGAAACTGTAAGAAAGGGAAAAGAAAACGAGATTGTACATAGGGAAGCCAAACTGGCTGAGGCGCAAAAAGAGATGGAAGGGAAGACGAAGGCCATAGAGGACCGAGAAAAAGAAATAGAGCAACAGCGAATCAAAATCAAACAAGAAAAGGCTGAATTCGATAAGCGTGCCAATGAGGCTGAAGCGAAGGCGAAGGAACGGGAAGCGGAATTGAAAGAGCGGGAAGCGGAAGTCAAGAAAACGGAAGTGGAATTGGAAGCGAAAGGACAGAGCCTTGCAGCGATGGAAAGGGAGGTGAAGGAACAAGAGAAGCAGTTGAAGGCGTTTAAGGAAGAAATAGAAAGGGAGAAGGAAGGGATAGCAAAGCAGAAGCAGGAAATAGCAGAAAAGGAAAAAGAGTTAAGCAGAAAGGAAAGCGATGTAAAGGGACTTATAGAGTTGACAAAAGCTGAAGAGGTCCGAAAGGCAGCTTTGGATTACCGGGAAAAGGAAATAGAAAGAAAGAGGAAAGAAGCCGAAGGGATGGCGGCACAGTTGGCGGAGCAGCAGAGGCTGATTGAACTGAGCACACAGGAGATGGAGGCGAAGCAGAGCGAGTTGGCTGATAGAGAAGATGAAGTGAATAGCTTGAAGAAAGCATTGTTGAAGAAGCGAGCCAAGGTGACGCGCAAACTCGAGGAAATTGAAGGTACCACCTGCCTCCAGTCCTGTGCGGTTCTATTCTTTTCCTTCTCTTTTTCTCTCTTCTTTCCTATTCTTTGTTTTCCTTCTTTCTCTTTCGCATCCTCTTTCGTTCCCTCTATCTCTTTTTCTAATATCATTTCCCTATCATAGATGCAAAGAAAGATGCAAAGAGGTCGGAGAAGGATAACAACGAAAAGACTGAAGAGGTGCTGCGATTGTTGCAGGAACGAGAGAAAGCATTGAAAAGGAAAGAAGAGGAATTCAAGCAAAAGGAAGAGGAACGGCGACAAGAGAGGGAACGAGAAAGAGAAAAAACGCAGCGCGAGCGCGAACGCGAACGCGAATTGGAACGCGAACGAGAAAACGCAAATCTGCCAGCGGAAAGACAATGCGAAGAGGAAGTGGAAAGTGTGACGATGGCCCTCAAGGAAAAGGAGAGTACCTTGCATGGGTTGAAGCAGAACATCATGCAACAACAACTGCGACTCTCGCGGATGCATTGCAAAAGACAAAAGAAGCTTGCGGGTGTCACGCACTTGATGGATGAACGGATTGGCCGATTGATGGCTCACGTACCCCAACAGCAACTAAGGAACGAAGAAAAAGGATGAAAGAAACGAAAGAGAGAAGGGAAGGAAGACATTCTTTTGTTATTTATATTGATGATATAATTATGTATTACCTTGTACAAAATGAAAGAAGAAGAAGTTAGTATTCAAGAAATCGCCGAAGGAGGTCGGGATCGGAGCAACTCTCCCGCGGCTTTCCTCCTTGAGGATTTCTGAAAGCGTTCAATCACTTTCGAAGAAAGAGTCTTTCTTTCGGTTGGGAGCGTAAATCCACCCAGCAAGGAAGGAGGTAACCGGCTGCACATCCCGCTCATCGGTTGCTTACGCCTCCCTGTCACTTTAGATATTGATAAATCCGAACGATGAGCAATAAATTAGCTGTGGGAGACGAAGCGCCTGAATTTACAGCTGTAGATCAAGAAGGCAACGAGGTTTAGCTTTAATTCTATGCGAAGTTGCATCGTAACTGATGATTTCTGTTAGGTATCCCTGTCGCAGTTCAAAGGAAAACCAGTCGTGCTTTACTTTTATCCAGCGGATTTCACGCCAGGATGCACAAAACAGGCTTGTTCTATGAGAGATTCCTATGAAGGTACACTTATATCAACAAATACCCTACTAATCCCGTTCTAGCATTCGTGGATGCTGGTGCAGTTGTAATTGGCGTTAGCAAGGATAGCACCGACTCGCACAAAAAATTCAAGGCTAAGTACCAGTTGCCGTTCACCCTGATCACAGATCAAAATGTAAGTTACAATTTGTACGCAATATTGCATCTTACACCTTCTAAAGAGCGAGATCTCTAAGACATACGGCGTGTCCGCATCGTTCTTTGGTCTCATTTCCGGACGCACAACATTTGTAATCAATCCGGAAGGCAAAATCGAGTTGATATTCGGCTCGCAATTACAAATTGGCACACACATTGAGAATGCTCTTGCTGCTGTAAAGAAGATCACTGGCAAAGAGTAACTGACAGCCCCTTAAATAAAACAACCCTTCACTTCGCCAAGCAATATTAGTATGTCCTCTCAACCCACATGATAAGCATTAGGGATTCGCGGAAATGCAGGACCTGATGAAGGCAAGGCCGCGCGGCAAGGGACGTCCCCAGCAAAAGAAGAAGCAGCCAGTGTTTTCTGCGGTACCTGAACAAACTACCCTCAACTTTCTTGACAGCACAAAGGATCAAGCGTACTTCCTCGAGGTAAGATGACAACCCTAATCAGTGAATAATCGTTACGCAGAACATAAAGCGAAAGGACCTTGAAGGCGAAAAGTCTTTCATCTTGTATAACGTCCTGACCAAAGAGGAATGCGAAAAGTTTATCCAAATATGTGAGGATAAAGGGTTTGCCTTAGCAGGGCTAGCCGTTGGGAATGGTTTGTACCAAAATTGCTGCCGAGATTTTAATTGAAAATTTAGATAAATATCGGGTGAGCTTGGATACGAGAAACAACAAGCGAGTGATGTTCGATGATCGTAACTTGGCTGCAAAGGTTTGGGAACGAGTAGCTCATATAATTGTTCCTGGTGCGAGAAAATGGGCTTGTTATATAAGCTACTAACAATTCAACAGAATATAAGGACTGTAAGGCCGTAGGGTTGAACTGGCGGTTTAGGGTGTACAAATATGAAGTTGGGGAGAAGTTCACACCGCATTATGATCAAGTAATTAGGCGACTCAATCTCATCCAACATGCTTACACTCTATCTTCAGACATTCCCTTTGCCAAAATCTGAGGACAGGACTCTGTTTTCCTTCATGATCTACTTGAACGAGGGGTATGAGGGAGGCGAAACAACCTTCTTTGAAGAGCCCACGAAAGAGTACTGGGAACAAGGGAGGAAGAAAGGCGAGCATCCGCCCATCAAGTACGCGGCCAAACCGGAGACCGGGATGTGCGTAGTATTCGATCACTATCTCTTCCATGAAGGATCTGAAGTGACCCAGGGGGTGAAGTACGCTGTGCGGTCCGATGTATTTTATACCCCTTTTACCGAAGAGGAAGTAGAGGAAAGAATCAAAGCCCTCAGCAACAAGGACACCAAAGAATGAACAAACTGGACTCTCGCAGAGACAACACGTACACATCTGTTTTGTTGTGTAGAAATACAAAGGGTTGCAAACTAGCTGTCTCTCTATCTCTCCTCGCTCTTAGTTGTTGCTGTTGCGTTTTGCCTCGACAGCATCCAAGGTAGGTAATGCCTCGAAGACATTCATGTTTTTAAATTCGAGGATAAGGGCATGTCCTCCCGCACAGAACTTGATGGAGTGGATAGCTTTGAGGTAATCGCACAGCCTCTTGTACAGCTCAGAAAGAGGTGCCTTCGCTTGGGCTGGCAGACCCTCCCCGCCCAACAGGAAGTCATTCAACGCCTTCTCCACCGCAAACTGCATCGTCTTCCAAGAAAGAATGCGAACCGGAAGGGGATCGGATTCGCTGCTTTGCGTCACTTGGCCGAAGAAGTCTTTGATGTTATCGAATTCCAGTTCGAGACCAAAGATTCGCAAAGACCGCAAGAATTGAACTACTTTGTAATCCTGTTCCGTCATGCCTTGTCCTGAGATAGAAGATTGAGTTAGTGTGCTGAGTGTGATGATGTGTTGTGTGCGTGTTGTGGGTGAAGTGTGTTGTGTGATATGTGATGTGTTGTGTGCGTGTTGTGGGTACGTGTGTTGTGTGGGTGATGTGTATTTATTGAATGTATGTGTCTGGTGGTTGAAGGCGTGCTCAGAGAGAGAGAGAGAGAGAGAGAGAGAGAGAGAGAGAGAGAATTATACCTTGCATGAGGAGATTTTCAAACAATCGAACGGTGTCCCTTTTGGTGTCAGATTCTATCCGCAATTTAGCTTCAATGAAGTCTGACTCGGCATACTGGCCAGTCGGTGACTGCGACAGATCTAATCCCACTTCGAATTTGTTGGGAGAATAGAAGTCTAACACCTTTTGTGTTACTTCTGTGATTTGCGGATCGGATGATGCCAAACTCAACACAAATGTCTTGGTGCCATCTGTTTCGGTGTTCATCGCGCCTAATAATTACCCATTAACGACATTATCTTTCTGATGAATATCACTAGTTTACTTTTGACTTGATATTTCACTTTAGCGAGGAACGATCCCAACCCAAGAATATTTTTCACGCTACCCGAAAGCTCACCAAGAGAGAATGCTTAACAAAACGATCAGACCTGCCCGGGCTAAAGGAACAAAATACTTACGATCAACATCTTCCTTTACGATAAAACAGAAGGATAAGACTACAGGATCCTCCACTTTAGCAGCCTTTCGAATTGCAGCAGCTAATTTTGAATTATTAATAATCATTGTAGCAGAGTGAGCTTACCTGCTTGCTCGCGTTGATAGGTGAGAAGAAAGCCCGCGTGAGTCTCCGTGAAAGATCCAATGGTGAGACTGAAGTTCGTCTTGAAGGTCTTGCCTTCTTTTATCTTATTTGCCGTTCCTTCTGGCTCGTCTTGGGGAATCAATAAACTCATGATATCCTCTAGCCCTGGTTTCTACGAGAAATCGTTGAGTAATACAAACTAACCGACGTCGTTTTCACACCTGTGTGTTTATTCTCTTGGGTAAAAGTACTGTCTCCATGTGGGGTGCTGGCCTTCTCCTTCTTGTTTACGCTTCTGCGAAAGACAAATGAAGGCACACGAGGGCAAGCTTGGGGACTAACAAAAAAGCGGGGAGGTTTTATGTATGATGTCTCTGATATCTCTCTATCTACACAGCAATTTTTTTACATGGGATAATAACTTAATTCTCGAAGATGGGCGCAACCTTGCGTAAGCTATCGAGCGATACACTAACTTCTCGGCCAGAAGCGGTATGAAATCCAACATAAAATCGAGGGCTACTAGTTTCTACAGCCCCTGCATGTTGTCTTTCATGTTGCCCATCAGATAAAAGCTGGTTGTTAACTAAATGTCAGTTAAAATCAAGCAACAAGGACTGAGGTTCGCGATACCTTCTTATTATTCGCGTGTTTTGTTATCGTCGTTCGCACTTGCATTGGTTCACAGTCTGGTTTTGCCTCCATCATTTCGCGATCTCGCTTTCTGGGTCGGCCGTCCACTTCCATAGCTGTGTTCTTCCTGTTGTGCTTTTTGTTTTTGCACTTTGGGGGTAACGAAAGCAAAGTCCCATTTTTCCGGGAACATTTTCTCATTTTGGCTGTGTGGAAATCGAAATGCAGGTGCCGTACGCCGAGAATGTACCTGAGGAGCTGTGGTACTTGATCTTCGAGCACATAACACCGAAGGATGCTTGTATAGCAAGTACGGTTTGTTCTGGATGGCACAATTTCCTGCGAGATCAACAATTGTGGAAGATTTGGCATCAAGCAGAATTGGCCGACTCTCCTAGATACATTTTCGAACCTAATCAATGGAGAGAGAGCTATCAGTCCATTATCCAACACATCTACAAGAAGCCACGCAACAGTATGGGCACCATTCCTTCGAGAGAGTGTGAGTACTTCACCTCCCACGAAAATGGTCTGGCGATGATGTTTGCACGAGCGATTGAATGTGGCGCTTCCGTGTTGGTTGACGCCATTTTGGACCAACTTAACTTCTCGAGAAACCAGCAGTTGATTTGGTTAAATTCGGCTATTCTTCCGGGTGAGAGATTTTGCTTTCCGCTCAATCAATTAATCGATCTAATTGTTGTTGCAAGGAAATGATAAAGTATTGCAACTGCTGTTGGATGCATTCAAGCCCGATTTGAGCCAACAAAAGTTGCTTGAAGCTGCTTGCCGCTTACAAACTGCAAAACTACCTACAATCAAGCTTCTCCTCGCTCACGGCGCAGAGGTGACAGATTCCGAACTACGCGCGGTCATTGCTGTTAATGACTTACCAGTACCATATTTTCCCCTCATTCCTTTCGGCTGAGTCTCGTGAAATAATCGATTAATCATCGCAGTTAATGATTTACTTCTGCGAGCTCGGCGTTGATCCGAGTGGAGTTTTCACAGATAGTGTACCTGAGGGCAAGAAGGATACTCTTGCCATCA
>Ga0209935_1004438_pt1 | contig 12954 bp, 16 predicted proteins | sample ThiBio_1000_plan_2_FD_183958 | JGI IMG/M metagenome (GOLD analysis project Ga0209935, IMG submission 183958) | Wastewater bioreactor microbial communities from Cape Town, South Africa - Thiocy_cont_1000_plan (SPAdes) | ecosystem: Engineered > Bioreactor > Thiocyanate-remediating >... | reverse complement strand
ATTGATGTCCCGGTGAAAGGAGGAAGAAGAGAAGCAGCTCGTGTAGCTCCAAAAAGACTTCTGCTGACTTTTCTAAATGGAGTTTTTTTTGTAATAAAGGAGTTCTGTCTCAAAACCAGAGGTCGTCAGCTTTAACACCCCCCACTAACGCAAGAACTAACACCAGTAAGATGTACGGTTATTTCCGGCAGTGAAATTGTCTTGTTGAGCTCAGCAACCTGAATTACGAATCCTCGGTAGGAATTTCTTGTACCGTAGTCTCCAAACGTACTTGGAACGGTGTGAGAAGCTCATCCTTCGCTTGCACAAAGAGAACAGCAAGAGCGATACAACTTGTGCGCATCTTCTTCTTTCGTGGCAACAAAACCACCCAATTCGAAGTACAGGGAACGAAGAAAACAAGGCTCGAGCAACACAAGAAGACTCTCAAGAGATGGGCGGGTTGTCTTGCTTCAACCAAATTCAAACAGAGAATGATAGGAAGGATTCATGGCTTCTATCCTTTATTCTGCGCCAGCAAGCATTTCCTCTGCAGATTTACGTAGCTCTTGAGCTTTCTTCTCTAGTAGCAGTTTGGCTCCTCGAATTATCTTCTTTGAAACCCTAACCAACAAAAATAAGTTTCATCCGCAAATGAATGTACGTTACTTCTCAGTAAAGTGGGGGCCAAGATTGGCTTGAAGCAAGTCAGCAGGCTGCAAGTCCTTATTAGTAACAACAATACAATGGGAGCACATACCCTTGCTTGGGCTATAGCTTTAACTGTTTGAAAGCCTGTTTAAAAAAGATTATTATTATTATAGGTTAGCTATATCTTTAGCTTTCTCAATGCTTTTGCGATGCACGTACCAGCATTAAATAGGGAACGGGCTCGCCATTGCTTGACTCCAGGTATCTCCATTAAAGGCAATACCTCCTCGCGCACTCCATAATTTAATCTTTCCACGTATTTCTCCAGCAACACCGCCAACTCCCACCAATCCATCGCTTGACAATACATCTTGCTCATATGAGCAAATGCTGAAGCTATTTTGGAAAAGAACCATATTAAGAAAAACAAGTACTCGAAATCAAAATATACCATTTTGCATGAGAGTCTGTACGGTGCCTCGATCGAGTTTATATCTTAATAGGTAAGAATGAATCAATCAATCAATCATTGAATGAGAGCAAGTAAATAATTGGGAGAGATGTACTTTTCAGCGACAGTCCAAACGGGGCTTTCATGAATGAGTTCATCCAGCATCAAAGCCGCATAGAACCGCATCGCAGCGAGTTCCATATCTCGCTGTGTCGATGAGCTACCGGGTCTGCCTTGGCCACAGGCTCGCGCTTGCAGATAGGATTCTTTCACTCCAACTAAGTGGCCTATTAAGCAGGGAAATTAACCAATTGAATTCAAGCAAACAAAAGGGGGGAGGTTTAACCTATCTGCTGTCTGATTGGTGGAAGACGGGAATATAGCGTCAAATAGCTAGGGTAAGGAATGAGGGTGTAAGTTGGTGAGTGAGCGAGCCAATTTGGGGTGCACATACAACATCCAGTCGGGCGGCTCGGAGTTATTGAAGATAGGTGTCATGAGATAACAGAAATGCAATTCGTCGGAGAGGACCAGATTATTTCTGGCCTTCTCTAATTCGCGTTTCAGCATCAGCGATTCTTCGATCGAAAAACTCGACCGCGAGGTGGCAGCACCCAATTTGAGCGCCGCATAATATTCCTCTTCAATCATATCTATAAAAAGGAAAAAAAAAATATATGGAACAGATAAATAAGAGAGTCATAAAGAGAGTTTTTACCTGAACGGATATCAGCTGGGTTGCTTAACCGTCTCCGTTGTTTCATTTCGATGAATCTGTGAGCAACCAGCAAGTCGAGAGTCGAGAGGATGGCTCGGGGAACTTCTTCGGGCGGCACTCTGCTGGACCAAAATGTACATGATACATATCTATTCATTTGTTCGACCTAACAAATTGTTCTTAGAAATGTTATCTTTAAAAAAAATACTTACCGTTTGCGCATATAGTCCGCATATGCCGTCCAATAACAGCCGTTGAAGGCCTAAAGAGAGTCAGCGAGTGAGGGGGTGTTGTGAGGAAGCTATACCTTTTATGTTTGCATGAAGACAGCTCTCCACCGGTTGTAATGACTGCCGTATCAACTTGATTCCGTTTTCCTTTTGTGCGGTGGTGAGCACCAGGATAGACTCGCCATGTTCATCTATCCCAGCCTAGATAGGAGTGAGTGCAATTAGTTAGGGTTAAATGAAAGAGGCGCCCATACTCTTCCAGCACGTCCGCACATCTGTCTGTATTGTTTCGATGACAGAAATTCCTTTAAATAGTTTAATGCTTAAGATAAAGGAATCATTTCAAGTCCGCTTACCCTGCCAACATTAGGTGATCTGACAATTACCCTTCGCGCTGGCAAATTCACACCTGAAGAAAGAAGCGTTAAGCATCATGGAGATGATAGAGAGACTTATTTTAAGTTTAAGTTTACCCGCTGCTAAAGTGGATGTACAACATATTACACATATGACTCGTTGATAATGCGCTTTTTCTATCAGTGCTCGTTCATCTACCGTCAAACCTATTTGATTTTCAATTAAGCCAACGAAAAGGAGGGGGATCAGTGTACCTGAGTGATGATACGCAATCCCAAAGGGAAGAGACTTCTTCAACACAGAATCGATTCGGCCAGATGTAGAGTTCAACCGCTGCAACAGTAATCTCCTCTCTGATGCCTTCAGAAACACAATAAATGAGTGCATGTGAGGGAGATCAAATTATGTACCATGTGATTCCGCAGCTCCTTAGGCAAGAGTTCGGCTAAAAAAGTTGCCGTTGCTTCCGTTTGTTTTTTGGTTGGGCAAAATATCAACACACTATGTGTCGGTATCACCTTGTTTAGAAAGGAATAGAGAAGGAGAGTATTAAGAAATAATAGATATGTGGAGGGGAGCGCCCACCTCCAATACTAAAGGCAAAAGATACTCGGGGTCCTTGTCGTTCTTTTCAAATTTTCGAATGAGGTTCCCTCGACGATCGAACAGGCGGCTATTAATTTTGACCATCTCAACCAAGGGGACGGGACGGAAGTTCGATCGAAAGGGTGTTGCATTCAGCCACCCACATATGTCAAGCAGATTGGGGACTGTGGCTGACATCCCTTTTATAGATAGATAGTAAACATCTTCTTGTTTCTTGAAAGGCAATAAATTGTACCTATTACTTGTACCCTGCCACTCAAATACCTCAGTTTTGTGAGCATGAATTCCAATAAATAACCTTGAGAAGTTGATAGATGATGTTCCATTATGGTTTAGAGGGCGAACGAAGAGGGTACCTCTCTCATTATCTCCTAGCATGTGCATTTCATCGACTGCTATGAGACCAATTTCATCCAATCGCTTTTCCTCGATGAGTTGATTTATAATCACGTTTGCCTATTTTTAACGAATAAGCCACAATAAAGGATAAAAGGAGATACCTTTTCAATGGTGGCCACCATGAGCATGTTCTCTTTTGGGACAGGCAAGCGGCCTCGACTACCATAATACGCCTGAATGAATGTAAGACAAAGAAGGAAAATATGCGAAGATTGTATACCTCCACTTTAAAGTTGAGTTGCATTCCAAAATCGGCGAGACTCCGCGCCTTTTCAGTTACAATACTTACAAAGGGAAGAACAAGCAGAGACTTCTTGCTCTTCAAAAATGTACAACGCAGCAACGCTATCTCAGCCACTAATGTCTTTGAGAGACAGAAAATAATCAATATCAACCTCAGAGAGAGAGAGAGAGAGAGAGAGAGAGAGAGAGAGAGAGAGAGAATAAACAGTGAGTTACCTTGCCACTATATAAATATTCGGTTGTAAGTTACAGTCATTAGTGAAATGCAGAATAAGAAAGGATACAGTACCCGCTTGTAGGCAAGGCATAGACCAGATTGTGTCCTTCCAAGAATCCAGGTTGGGTGAGACAGTCTACCTGCCAATCGTATAGCTTTGTTACACCTCCTTTATATGGGCGAGAAGGAAGGTGAGGAAATTGAAGGGCATAGGAACAAGTGCGTACTAGATCCATAGATTTCACTCACGGCGATAGGGAGACCGAAGAAGCTATCATCTACAATCTCCTCTTCTTTAGGCGTTTGCGTGGTGACTCCTTCCTCCGGTTCCTTTGCTTCCTCCACAGCTTCCTCACGTCCATCCCTCTCCTCCCCCAACACCACCTCTGACTCCACGCTGTCGACTTCCGTCCAGTTCTCGAAGTTGGAATCCTCGAATTGATATTCCATCTCGCCTTCAGTAAGTTGTTGAGGTTCAGGCCCATCTGTGCCGCCATTCGCTTGCTTTTGTTCCCATGCCAACGCGGCCTCGAGAAGAAAGGAATCGTCGTCTAGCAATGCCTCTTCTTCGGGGAAGTAAATCCTCTTTTCTGGCTCTTCTACAACAGGCGCTACTTCTTTTTTTTGATAAGAAAGATAACAGGGTAAGTTAAGTGTAGCAACAATAGAGTAACGAGGGTGAAAGAGGGAGCACCTGCTGCAGGCGGTCCAGGTATGGTAGTATTATCGATGGGCCATGGATAAGGATACGCGTTTTCTTGTAGTTCCGAATCCGCTTGATTCTCGCTCATTGTGGTTGTGAATTGGGGCTCGGAGTCATCTGTGTAAAAAGTCTGTTGGCCCTCGTTGCCTCCTGCAGCACCCGCAGCCTGCGCCTCTGTTGTTTCTGTGTAGTATGTTAGGACATGAAGATTTGTAGAAGAAAGAAGCGAACCTTCTCCCTGCCAGTCGGGCCAATAGTCTGCGTAGTAAGGATTGTTCACTGTAGATTCGACGGGTATACCTCCGACTGAGGCCAGTGTTGTTGTTGGTTGTGTGGGGAAGGTGCCTTCGTCACCTTTGAAGATATGTGGTGCCCCGTTTTCGGGATTCGATAGAACGGAAGACGACGATGAGGAAGCAGATGAAGAGGAGAGGAGGGCATCCCCTTCTTCAGGAGAGTAGAAATAATCTACTTTGCCCATTGCAAGTTTGATAGGAAATGACGGGAGGATGTCTTGCGTGGGTGGGTAGATTGACGCTGGAGGCTGTTCCCCTTCCTGCACGGGAGGATCACTGGTTGTAGTTGTGGTTGTAGTCGTAGTAGTTGCTGAGATTGTGGCCAGAGAAGAGGATGCGTTGGACGCGATCTCTTGAGGTGGGATGACCTGAGTAGCAGTTTGCGGTGGGGGCGGTGGCATTGATTTCTTAGCTTGTACAGTATTGCGAAATGAAGCGATGTTCGAAGATTTGTGATTTCGAGGCGATGATTTGATGGAGGTGGAATTGATTGATGCTTTAGATTTTGTATTCCTTGCAGGTGCGGCCTTGGCTTTCGCGGGCTTTTTTGTAGATTCAACTGTCGATACAACCGGATTGAAGAAAAGAGCCCGTTGCGAGCGATGGCCTCCACTTCTCGGCCACCACTCGGCTTGTGTTGGCTGTGGAGGTGCAGGTGCGTTCCCACGTGTTTTTGGTGTAGAAGAGGAAGCGAGTTTTGGAGGTTGATTACTTGGAGTGCCACAAACTGTCTGGGAATTCTTAGATGAATTACTTGCACTTGAGGGGGTAGTCGGGGCAGTGACGAGTGCGGGCATCTCCAAGCGACGCCGCTTCGTGGAGGAGGGACGAGTAGGGACCCCACGACCGCCTCCAGCAGGAGCCGACGGCAGCACCTTGCGCTTAATCATCCGGGGCGAGGGTGTCTTTAAAATGTTTGAAGAAAATTTTCGCGCGAAAGAAAGAAAAAAAACAAAAACAGGAGAAGACAGAGAGATGTACTGGTCTATCTGCCTTCCCCTTTTATTTGATTTTGTTGTTTACAAGGTGAACGTGAGCGGCTCAAATGAATGACTCGCAAGCTCACTGAGGGAGTTGGTTAACATTTTAAGCCACAGGAAGTATTTTTGTTTAGTTACCTTGTTTGATTGTGCAGGCCAAGGACAGAATTGATTTTTGTGATCTGTTCGCCATGGCTTTGATAGCTTATCTTCTCTTCTGTGATGTTCAATAGAGTTTTCACTTTTCGTCTACACAGGAAGGTAAATATATGAGCATATGCTTTTTGCTGAGCAACGTAAGTAAGTAGAGTGGTAAAGAGAGTACCCAATTCGAAGGATAGCGTCCGGGCTGATGTTTCTGTTCCAAAGAGATATCTTATCCATTGCTTTTCGTCTTGCAAGCACTGCGCCACATATCTCATCATTTTCTTCTAGAGTCTCGCCGATCATGCCCAACAGCTAGAACAACAGATTAGCGCAATGCTTGCCTTTAGGATACCACGCACCAGCTTTTCCCAGTATGTGTTACATTTCTCGACATCCCTCCGTATTACGATCAACCATGAACCTCCCTGCATAACGGGTCAGGACATTAATGCCTGCATAAAATCAATTGATAAAACCAGTACATACCAAATGGTTTGCTTCATCCTCCCACATAGGTTTTATGCCCTTCTTGAATAAATAGTAATTTGAGTCCCACTCCAGCTGAGCAGGCTTCGCCATGTGGTTGTAATGTCTAGAAATACAGTCGATTAGCAGGGTTCTTTTTGTAAGTGATGTAACTTGCCTCCAAAAATTCTCGACAGTCCCAAATGTTCCAATCTTCTTGAGGTTATTTTCGTACGATACCTCTCCTCCACGCACCCAACGCTTATCATACCAAAATGTCCACTCGTGCTGTAATAGCTTTGTTAACTATGATTGAGGAATGGAGACGCCAACCTCCAATGGGTGAGTGATAGATAGGTCGGCCATTGATGACGCAGTGTGATCTCCGTTCAATTCTTTAGCTCCATTCTTTGTTGTAGCATGATTATCCTCATCGAAACCGTTTTCCAACATGTTAATTCAATCGCCTCTCGATCAAAATTGGCTCTAGGAGAACGGTTTTGAAGGAAGACACTGACTGGACTTGTAAAGCTCGGAGTCTATCAGTAATGAGTCCTGGCCAACAGGTCCCAACCGGCAAAAGCTTCCTAGCTGCGGAACAAAGAGTCGACGAAAAAAAATGCTCGGAACAGACGAGAATGCACGCAAGACGCTCGTGGCGGGCTAGTTGCCTTCTGCTTTCTTGCCCCCCCAACACAGTTCGCTGCGTTTTGAATAGCAGGCGGTTTGAGGCCACTGTTGCAGCTGCTACGGCCACTGAGACTGGGCGGAGGGGAGGCAAAGGATACTGGCAAGATGAATCAAACATTACCAACGCCTTGCGGCGGGCGGAGCAACAGCTTGGAATACAACGGGTTTGAAACTGCGTGCGCTAAGCACGTCTAATTGATTATCAGCCGGAGGATTGGTACTCAATTACCTTGTCTGATTTGAGGGCTCTGGGATATTGGCCAAGGGCGTTGAACAGACAGCGATTGGCCAAGATCTTGAGCGAATCGTACTCAGCGCACAATTGGCGGAGCATCTTATTCACAGGAAGATATTCTCAGCAATATCGACTGGGTCAAGTTGTTCAATCATTGTTTCCAGTGTGTACTAAGTATCACCTTCTGAAATTGCTAACTGGACAATAATAGGACGTAGAAATCCTTTCAAATGCACGAACGGAAGCCGGGCTTGTTAATCCTGAAACAGGCGTTCACGTGGAGTTGGATATCTTCTTGCCTGCATTAAAGCTCGGGTTCGAATTTCAGGTAGGATACGCGTGTAAAAGATCTTGTCTTTAATTGTCATGCATTAGGAGAAGCATCATTACATGAGCTCCGGCTATACATACAGCATGCTAGAAAGTGTTATTTCCAAAGATCAGGCAAAGATTAAACTTGCTCGAGACAAAGGCATCACTCTAATCATCGTGCCGTATTGGTGGGACCGCAAACGCGAAAGGTATTACCTCTCTTCTTGTGGTCAGTCCTAACAAAGAACCTGCAGCTTGATTGCCACAATCAAATCGGTGAGACCTGACTTATTATCAGGCGTTTCAGACGGACATTCTATTCCCACCATCCCACCTAAGGAGCAATTAGCAAAACACCAGCCACCTCAAATCGACGGCGTTGGTGAACCCACTAACGCCTGCTTCTTCGCCCTATCAAAGATAGATCCTAAGGGATGGTGTGGGTTCTTATCTTTCATTGAATGTCAGCACTAAACAATGATCTAATTTATCCAAGGTGGTTGTTTGAAAAATATGACGGAGTACGCGGGTTTTGGAATCCTGAAAAGAAATCGTTCTTTTCAAGGTAAGGAAAACAATTATCTTGTTTATTCTCAAAAACATAATTATTCGATCCAGACACGGTAGGCCTCTATCATTCCCTGAAGAAATCACCTCCTCAATGCCCAACTGCTTTTTGGATGGAGAGATCTGGTATGTGCGAAGTGAGTTAATAGGGAATTTAGTAACCTTTCTGTTAGGTTTGGCAAAGAGAATTTCCAAGAGGCTATGAAAGTTGTCTCAAGAGCTGCCCCTTCATCTATTGATTGGACGAAGTTCAAATATATGGTGTTTGATACACCCGATCATCGTGGGAAATATGAAGATCGCTACGAAGCCCTTGGTAAGCTAGTTCTATTCATGGAGCAAGCCTTGCTTACCGATCAATTACTTACTAGTATTCAAATTGAATAACGTGCCTAGCAAGTATGTACAAATTGCCGAGAAAATAGAATGCCGCGACGTCGCCCATGTAGAGGCCTTTTATCAAGACATTGTAGATAAGGGAGGGGAAGGAGTCATTCTACGCGATCCCAATGCGCCGTACCAATCTGGGCGCTGCCCTGGTTATCTCAAACACAAGGTACGAGAAGGAAAGCATTCTCTTTACATTGATATTCACATATTTCCTATCCAAGAAATTTAGAGACGCTGAAGCAAAGATTGTGGCACCCGCTGGCTTGAATCAATGGGAATGCGAAATGTATGCAACACCCCTCCTCCACCCACTCCAGCACTTCCTCACACCTTCATGTTGTCTCTTTACTTCAGGCCCGATGGTGTAAAATTTATTGCATCTGCGAGTTCTAACGAATTCTTGCGGCGGTGGGACCCCAAGTCAGGCGATATAGTTACTTTCAAACACCGAGGATTCCTACTATCAACGAAATGTCCCAAGTTCCCCACAATCTATCGGCTGCGTACCGACATGACTTGGGATGACGTCATCAACAACTGGGACACAAAGCAGCGACGGACCGCTTCAGCAGGTACCTGCTCTAAGGCACAACAAGCCTCACTCTCTGTGACACTACTGAACCATGTGTGCGCTAGGTTGGCGTGTACAAAGGCCAAGGAAAGCGGAGGAACCCTGTCAAGACTTAGCCACCCAAAGAGAATATTTCAGCCATCAAGACAATCGAAAGACCTTCTTCTTGGATGTGGCTAAGCAGTTGAACTTCACAAACCCCTTTGATGTCATGCGATGGTCTTCCCTCTCAGTCACACAGTTAGAAGCCTTGAAGGTAACCAACGCTGGCAAATTAGCGATAGATATAAAGCTTAAATTTGATAACAGGGAAACGCTTCCGTTCAGGCCTTGTTAACACCCTACGATGGATCGCTAAAGACTGCTTTACAAAGCACCTTTCCTGAGTTACAGGCAAAAGCCTGGCCCATCATAAAGAAGCGGTGATGCCTCTTCTTTCCCCAATCGAAATCGTTTCCAAGAAAATGTATTATTGGAAATGAAGAGAAAAAAGAGAGCAACTTGCAATGCAAAGAAGAGGTTGACGAAGATAGCTCCGAAAATGGAGTACAAGATCTTTTAGAATTACCGGATTTAGTACTGGCTCAAGTAGTAAGCCTTGTGAATCGCAGATGCATTTGCATTAAGGATGACAAACAGAGAGTCTCATTCCATGAACAAGCGCATGGCGAGTCGGAGACTATGCAAAGGATGATGGAGAGCATTGGAGGGGTTGAGGAAGAATTGTCTAAGGAACAACAGTACAACATCGCATTGGGATTTTATTTACAAGAAAGGGGTTTCTTCCAACGATCGTTTTTTATTCCATGTAATGTAATGGGGTTTTTTATTCGCCTAGTTCGCAATTCGTGGTTTGTTATCCCGTGCGTAAAGGTTTTTCCTTGTTTCTAATGTGACATGCGTGTCAGTTGCGCAGTTAAGGAGGACATACAATTTGCACTGCTATATTGCCCCCTTAGCCTCGCTTCCGTTTTCATCAGATTTTTTTGAGCCCTTCGAGCCTCTTGCAGCCAGCAACAGACGCTACCAAACCAAAAAAGGGGAAAATCACAACACCAATAATTCTGTGACGGTTCGAGGAAAAGCTACACGAGGGCAGCGCACAACACAACGCTTGGGTTGCGTCACGGCCCTCGTCATAGGTAGGGTACGATAGCTCTCCTTTGCCTCCCATCATTAGTAATCTTCTTCTTCTCGAACCGCGCAGTGATGGAAGAAGAAGGAGGGTCACATAAACGAAGAAAGAAAAGGAAACCGAATCAAAGGAGATCTAAGCTTAGAATTACGATACAAAACAGATTGTTATTTATTATTCTCCTTTTTATATTTATCTTTTTTGGGTTATTTATTGTTGTGTGCGAGGGGACAGAAGATAGCGGGGATACAACATTGTCGAAAGACGAGGTATTGAAAAGGAAAGAAGAAGAGTTGAAGAAGAAAGAGGCGGAGTTGTTGGTTAAATGGGAACAAAAGAAGAAAGAAGAAGTGTTGCGGAGGCGGGAAGAAGAGATACGCAAAGAAGAAGAGCGGCGGAGAGCGGAAGAGAAAAAGCGAGAGGAAGAGTTGCGGCGACGCGAAGAGGAACGAAAGAGGCGCGAAGAGGAAAGAAGAAAGAAAGAGGAGTTGTGGGAGAGGGAGAGGATGTTGAGGGAGGCTGAAGAAGAGGAGGCGAGGAGACAAGAAGAGATCCAGAGGCAAATGGAGGCGATCGAGAGAGCCGAGGCGCTTCGAAGAAAAGAAGAGGAGCTAGAAAGAAAGGAACAAGAACTTGAGATGTTGAGGATGAAAAAGAAAGAAGAAGAGTTGAAGAGAAAAGAGCAGAGGGTCTTGGAAATGGCAATAAAGGAGAGGGAAGCGGCTCTGCGAGAGAAGGAGAGGAAGTTGATGGCGTTAGAACAACAATTGAAGGGTGGAGGGGAGGTGGCCGATTGGGACTTAGCTGAGGACTTCATGGAGAATTCAGGTGAAGGTGAAGAGGAAGACGAAGGGATGGGGGAGTATGATGGTGGAGAGGACGAAGGTGGGGGCGACTCTGACAATCTCTCCTTCATCAGCCACGAGAGTGTGGGTGGTTGGGGATTCGAGAGCCTAGGAGGAGACACTGCAAAGAGGAAGAACGAGAAGCCCAAGTGGAGGTCCAAGGAGAGGATACTACTTGAGGATGGAGGCACCAACAACAACAACAACAGCAAGAGGAAAGGAGGAAACCTTGGCGGCAACAAGAAAGGAAAGAATTCTTCCTTGAAAAAGAAATGGGCTAAGTCGCAGACTCAAAGGAGTCTCGCATCTGTCGATATTGAGTTTTGAGGGGGCACGCTAAATAGATTTCCTAATTTGTGATAACTTAGAGTTCGGGATTATTTTCTTTTTTCGATGCTGACAAGGACACCATTCTTGTAGAAGGTCACTGCACCACCAAGAGGGGTCAAGTCCTGTTCAGGTTTCAACTTGAATCGAAACTTCTTCAATACCATCGCCCCTAACAATTTCGCTTCAAAATGGGCCATTTGAATCCCCAAGCATGTCCTTTTTAAGATTGTCGATGACAGGCATGGATAGAATAGGCAAAGTTACCTTGGGCCGGCATTAAATACTGGGTACTCGAAGGGGGTAGGCGGCTCTTTGCTGGCCAACCATCTTTCAGGTTTGAATTCAAGCACTTCGGGTCCCCAATAGGAGGCCCTGCGTCCCATATAGTAGGAACTATAAAATACACACATGCCAGCCTCAAGCGAAGTACCATCTTAAATTGAGATGAAAATGATTGGTTGATTGTTTCGGGGGACGGGGGGGGGGGAACAACATACCTGGAAGAACACAGGATTCGCGGACAAGCTTGCTTCCTATTGGCACAGGAGGCTGCAATCGGAGAACCTCATTGAGAACTCCTGTGAGATATTTCGCTCCGCTTTTCATCAGCAAATCAAAGGAGGGAAGAGAATCATCGTTGGGAATCAGCTCCTCGTTGATTTCTTCATACAATTTCTCATCAACTTTTGGATTTTCCGCTAATAATCTAATCATCGACGTAAGAGTGGAGGCAGTTGTATCTATTTAGTAGTGTTTTGTGGATATGTTTGTTAGGGAAGAAAAAGCAAAGACAAAGAAAAAAAGAACAACGAAAAGAGGAAAGAAAAAAGAAAAAAGAAAAAAAAGAGCAAAAGAAAAGATAAAGAAAAGAAAAAAGATACAGAAAGAGAAAGAACCGGAAAGAAGAGGATGTAAATGAAGATAGATACCTCTTCCAGCAATAAGAAAGCTGGCAATGATATCTCTCAGATATCTCACTGAGGGTTGTCTTCCCTGACTCAATTCGTTATGGATGAAAAGAGTCAGAAAATCATCCCTCAAGGAATCGGTATCCTTCTTCATCGTTATTTGTTCGAGACGCGTTTGGACTATTTCTGTGAATAGCTTGTTGAGAGTCTCGATGTGGCCCTTCAATTCTCCCTCCTCACCAATTGAAAGAAACCGCTGTAGTTTCCATAGCAATGGAGGGGTGCGGAAGCGATACGCTGAGATTGTCTGCGCCCTATCGAACGCCCTCATTGCCGCTGGAATTCCTACAACAAAGTCAAAAAGTTAAGAACGAGAAAAGACAACGGAAGCGGAAATAAAGAGAAAGAGATCAAGAAGAGGGTAGTTACCTTCTGAATGAAGGACGTCTAAGTGGTACCCGAATCCGATATCGCAGATGGTGTCGAAGGTGAAGCGAGTGAATAGTTCTTGGATATCGAACACATCCCC
>Ga0209935_1004434_pt1:7500-12962 | contig 12962 bp, 9 predicted proteins | sample ThiBio_1000_plan_2_FD_183958 | JGI IMG/M metagenome (GOLD analysis project Ga0209935, IMG submission 183958) | Wastewater bioreactor microbial communities from Cape Town, South Africa - Thiocy_cont_1000_plan (SPAdes) | ecosystem: Engineered > Bioreactor > Thiocyanate-remediating >... | reverse complement strand
AAGACATGAAAATCTAACATCCAATAGAAATTCCGCGATGCCGAGGCAAAGATTGTAGCATCTACTGGCCCCAGCGAATGGGAATGCGAATTGTACATTTCCCCCCCCCACAGCTTAGTTATATGATTTGCTGATAGGACGAACAAATTGCATTCAGACCAAACGGAGTTACTTTTGTGGCCAGTGCAGGAACAACGGAGTTTGCAAAGCGATGGAATCCCCAGCCAGGAGATATAGTCAGCTTCAAACATCATGGCTATCTTCTTGGTTCCAAGAAACCCAAATTCCCCACCCTCCATCGACTGCGATCGGATATCGCATGGGATGATGTTGTACATAATTGGAAAGAACAGAAACCCTCCAAAAATGGTAATATTCAAATCCTCTTGTGTTTCCAAACAAGGAATATAACTAACGTAATCGTATAGGGTGGCTTCTTCGACGTTCTGATAAACTGGAAAGGAAACCGAAAGGCTATTGGGCGAATCAGGAGAATCGAAGAAAATTTTTCACCCAATTCGCAGAGGAACACAATTTTGATCCGCTAAAGATAGAGAATTGGACAAAAGTGAACACAGGACAGATGGCCTCTAAACAGGTTTCCTATCCCCCACATAGCATTAGCCTCCCTTAAAATAATTATTTTTTTAGGCAATAGGATTGGTTTATCGGTTTGGAACACTTTCCAACGCATTGAAAAAAACGTTCCCAGAAATGAAATTCAAACACGAAGGTAAATTCTTCCCTAGTTCCTGCACTTGTGAGACTTACCATCCCTATCTTCTTTTTCCTTTACACAGCGCTATTTTGGAAGAAGCGGAAAGAATATTGGAAGGATCCAGCCAATTGCAGATTGTTTTTACAAGAATTTGCGAAGGACGCAGGATTCAATCCGTTGGATCCTCATGGCTGGGCGCATGTCACGCGCAAACAGTTAGCAGCAAAAGAGGGAACTGGATTATTGGACAAGTATGGCACTTTGCGGGATGCCCTCAAGACTGCATTTCCTGAAACTTTTTCGACCAATGGGAATATGCACAAAATATCCTTAGCCAAACTTGGTATTTCCCCTTAGCTCCTTTCCCCCCCCCCCCCTCAAAACGAGTCTGACATAATGGGTTATTAGTAAAAAACCGAAAAGTAAGCGGCAGCTATTGGGAGAGCATCCAGAATTGTCGACAATTCTTCGATGGCTATGCGAGGGAGAGAGGGCTGGACCCTCTGTCAGCTGCTACCTGGTACCACAGCATGCGAGAACTCCAACGACGAAAGGTTTGAACCTCCTCTGAGTATCCAGAGCTGAATATTCCTTCCGCATATTTAACTAGGAAAAGAATGCCATCAAACAGCATCATGGCGGGATGATGAAAGCCCTTCATGCGGCTTACCCCGAGATCACCTTTGCCAGATGGAGTCAGAAACTTACACAATAAACATTTGAGCCTGCTAACCAGCTCTATGCTTCAAATACCGCGCATTCCTTCTCTCCAAGAAGCATGGTGAAGAACACTTTCCTGGAAAGGCCGAAGAGGACGGTGAGGATGCAAGTGCGCCAAAGAACACAGCGGCCAGTTAAGCACTATGGACCTCTGTTGCTCCGTCCCCCTATGTGCATGTCCAGGTGGGAATACCAAACTCCTCTTGTCATTCTTCGAAGCCTTGCGACAGGTAAAAACACATTTATTTCAAAATATCAACAAAATACCTAAAAATTATCTCTTTAGTCAGGCAAAAGCCAGATGAAACCGCTGCGCTCTTGCGAAGGGTGGCCCATGAATTGGGAATAAAAGAGGTTAGTTCTGAAAATCGAGATTATTTTGTCATATTTTTAACAATAAGTCAGTTGTCGGAATGGTATGCAGTTGCGCCCAAGCGCGTGAAGAAGGTTAAAGGAGGAGAAGCATTGTTTCGCAAACACGAAACGCTAGAAACTATGTTGAAGGTCGCATATCCAGATTATCAGTGGCAACATGATCAATTTCTCTTTGCGGATAGCGATAAGAAGCGACATCCGCGTGGGTACTGGCAAAATAAGATGGAACAAAACAAAGAACACCTCTTTAAAGCACTCGATCGGGCTGAAAAAATCTTGGGATTAACACAGGTATGAAAATTGAAGCGAGAATTACGAATTCATTTCTGATTCTCTTCCAAAATTAAGCCAGAGGATTGGTATTCTGTTCAATTGACAGATTTGAAAGAAGTTGGATTGCCCAGCTGGATCCAAAGGACAGATCTCGCAAATCTATTAGCAGCAAAATATCCTCAACACAAATGGGAGAAGGTGTTCTTGCTTCGAGGCAAATACTCCCAACAAGTTCGACTCGAAAAGGCTCTACTTTCCCTCTTCCCGGTATATCTAAACATCCTTTCGCCTCCCTCTCCTCAACTTCTCCCCCCACCCCCCCAATGCTCTCCCTCTTTGCAACACTTCACATGTCTAATTGAGCTCTCAATCAGTCCGCCGAAATGAAAAGGAATGTCAGGAAGGAAGCAGGCATCATCAATCCTAACACCAACGATTGGCTCGAGTTAGATATCTTCTATCCTTCCCTCAACCTCGCTTTTGAATATCAGGTACATGTTGAAAGCCCAAACAAACAATTTATGATTTGTTTTTTTCTAGGAACATCATCACTATAGCAGTAGCCAATTCAATTATACTCCGTTGGCTGAAATTCAGGCGAAGGACGACATAAAGAAAGAACTGGTAGCCTCTAAGGGCATCACCCTCATTGCAGTACCTGGCTGGTGGGATGGCCGCATAGAAAGGTATATAATGTGTCGAGAACAGAGGGATAATCAACCCCTAACTCTCGCACTCCCTCTACACCACAGTCTCGCAGCGACAATCAAGAAAGCCCGCCCTGATTTGCTTCAAGATTACATAGAACCTCTCGACAGTGCACCCATATCCGAAGAGATGCCTCCAAGATATCTCGACAAAACTTTATTCGAGGTCGAAGGCATAGGAGAACCCGTTACCGCATGCTTCTTTACAAATGCTACAATTGACCCTGCCAAATGGTATTAATAAGAGGAGAGAGAGAGAGAGAGAGAGAGAGAGAGAGAGAGAGAGAGAGAGAGAGAGAGAGAGAGAGAGAGAGAGAGAGAGAGAGAGAGAATAGTTATTCTAACAAGAGATGTGTGTAGGTGGATGTTTGAGAAGTATGATGGTGTGCGAGGCTTTTGGAATCCTATCAAGCACGCACTCTACTCTCGACGAGGCAATAGCTTGATACTCCCCAAAGAAATCCATGCCAGCATGCCAGACGATCTTTTCCTCGATGGCGAGTTATGGTAATATATTATCTTTAAAATAGTAGTAAGATTAATTACAAAAGGAAAAAAAAATAGGTTTGGACGAGAACGGTTTCAGGAGACCATGAAGATTGCACACAGGACTGCAGAGGAAAACATAGATTGGTCGAATTTCAAATACATGGTATTCGATGTGCCCAATCATCCCGGCACCTACGCAGAACGCTATGCCAAATTAGGTAATTTTATTCTTAGCCTCTTATCCTAATTTACAAATGTAACATTCCCTATTAGAACAATATTTTGCTACCTGGCCTTGTAAATATATTCAGGTCGCACCAAAAGTGGAATGTACAGGAAGTCCGCATCTCGAGGAGTTTTTTCAGCATGTGTTGGATCGAGGAGGCGAAGGGGTGATCCTGCGAGACCCCAGCGCTTTGATGCAAAGTGGCCGATCACCCGGTTATCTCAAACACAAGGTAGCCCCCTATTTTTTAATTCTTCCAAGAAAACAAATTTTAAATCTATGAACAACAGAAATATCGGGATGCCGAGGCAAAGATTGTCCGCAGTGTTGGACCCTATAAATGGGAATGCGAATTGTAAGTAGAGATTCAATTTATTTACTTCTTTAAGGTTATGTTTACAATTTACTAATTTATCAATTACACCCAAATAGACCGAACGGGATTCGATTCGTTGCAGCTGCAGGAACGACGGAGTTTGCAAAGCGATGGAACCCCCAACCAGGAGATATCGTCAGCTTCAAGCATCATGGCTATCTCCTCGCTTCCAAGAAACCCAAATTCCCCACCCTCCATCGCATCCGAACAGATATCGCATGGGATGATGTTGTAAATAGTTGGAAAGAACAAAAGAGTGTACCTTCGGGTAAGTCATTGCTTTTTTAAATACCTTTTTTGTGCTCAAACTCAAATATATAGGATTGCCTTTTCCGCGAGTACAAAGACTTTCAAGACCGAAAGGCTATTGGTCTAACAAACAGAATCGAAGAGAATTTCTATGCCAACTTGCCCAGGAACAGGGATTCGATCCCTATGTACCCGAAAATTGGACAAAAGTGAAAACAAAATATGTCGTGAAAAAGGTATGCGTTTTCATTTTTATTCAACTCACTCTTGACTCCTCAAAAAAGGCAAATCGCTTAATTGCCCTCTATGGCTCGCTTGCGGCAACAGTACAGGCTAGCTTTCCCGAGCTTTCATGGGCTGGTACGTAACCTGTTTTTGTTGTTATATTATTTTTTTTTGGTAATTTGTGGGATTAAACTTAAAGTTTTTAGCGGTGAAGTGGCCTGAAAAGAAACCGAGTGCCTATTGGCAGGATAAAGCCAATCAGATTCGATTCTTTCGCGATCTGGCGAAACATCTAGGCTATAACCCCGCCAATCCTGCCGAATGGAAACAGATAACACGGAGTCAAGTAAATGAAAGACAGGTACGTGTTACCAAAACAAGAAGGATCCTTTTCTCATATGTACCAATCGTTCCTTTTTTAGGGGAGACAGTTGTTGAAATCATATACGTCTGTACAGCACGCACTCAACACCCTTTTCCCAGAAACCATTCAAGGTATTGTTCAATACAAGATAACATGTTCCTTCTTCTTACCTTCTTTGTTTCGTTGACCTATTACCAGTAACTCAAGAACGAAATCTATGGAGAAATAACGAGTTCAGAAGGAAATTCTTAACTGCGTTTGCAGAGAAAAATGGATTCTCCCCCTCCGATGCCGAAAGCTGGCCCACCGTCACTCGGGAGATGCTCATAAAGGAACAGGTTTGGTTTTTAACAAAAGATACTTTTCTTTTCCTCTCTCGAGACTAAACAATTGCCTCTTTAGGGTGGGGGGTTATTGGATCTGTTCCAGACTCTGAAAAAGGCTCTGGTCAAGGCATTCCCCGAATACCAAACCGAAATTATTGGTTAGATACCCTCGTTCCTATGTTTTCCATTCTTACGTAATTTAATAATAATCCAACAACAGATGCATATAAAAATGCTAAACCAGACTGGGCGGACTTCGATACCAGAAAACAATATTTATGCAAACTGGCTCAATCGCAGGGATTCGATCCTGATAAACCCGAGACATGGCAAACGGAGTCATGGAGTTCCCTCATCTATCCTACCCCCAAGGTATTTCGGAAATATTAAAGGGAAAATGATCTAATCTCTTCC
>Ga0209935_1004434_pt1:0-2500 | contig 12962 bp, 9 predicted proteins | sample ThiBio_1000_plan_2_FD_183958 | JGI IMG/M metagenome (GOLD analysis project Ga0209935, IMG submission 183958) | Wastewater bioreactor microbial communities from Cape Town, South Africa - Thiocy_cont_1000_plan (SPAdes) | ecosystem: Engineered > Bioreactor > Thiocyanate-remediating >... | reverse complement strand
ACACTTCCTCTGGAGCGCCCATCAGATCCCCGCTTTGTTTCGACACGAAGATTAGCTTACAATCGGCTAATGTATCGTAGCTCTCATTTCGCATCCTCCAGGTCTTTACGAAATCTGTGTTGGGTTCGAAGTTGGTTTCATCCGGGACTGTGACATGCTTGACGAATCGAGCCACAAGCTTGTTACGACAGGCTCTTCGCTCCCCACGTCTTCCACCGCATCGAGAATCTTCTCTGCCTGCGATCCTTCGGGCGTTACGTTCGGCATGTCTCTCTTCCCTCACCTGCTCTCGCATGGCTTGTCGTTGCTCTCTCCAGGTTCCCTTCGAGGGATCAAAGGGCTCTACCCCAAGCTCCCTGGCCTTCGAATGCATTTTGGCTTCATATCTTTGACGCTTAAATTCTTCCTTTTCCTGATGATGTCGTTCCTTCTCCTCTTGCCTCAGAAGTTTCTGTTGTTGGCGGAGATCCTCCTTCCGCTGCTTCGTATCGAGATCGATTGAGGTATCGTCCGTGTGTGTAGGTACAGTATCCGCGGCAACGGGAACGATTCCTGGTGGAGGAGCCACCACTTTGCTCTTCCTTGATGCGAAGACGCGCATGAGCGTTGATTGTTGAGTCGCGATACGTTGAACCTCCAGGAGGACTTCGTTGCAATCGATCGTAATCATATCTCCCTCCTCGTCTTTGTATTTAATCAGGAGAACCCCTTCAGGAACCTTGAACGTCTCCGAGACTTTCTTGCGTAACGCATCCCACGAGAGTTCAGGGAAGGTAAACCTTCGAATGTCATCAATAAATTGCACCTTCACAGCGACGTGGTTGCTATTTGCGTTGCCTGCATTTTGATTCATGATGCTAGCTCCAACAGAGGGATTCATTTTCTTCTTCGATAGTGCGACGCAGAGCTGAGTGTGACGGGTTTTCCACTGACTAGCGTAACTGCTTCTTCCCTTACCGTTCTTTCTTCTGCCTAAATTATTTCCGGCTTCGTGTCGCCCGAAAAAAAAAACGCGAAAAACCGAAGCGGAAAAAGTCCCTTTCTCTGTGTTTTTGCTTTTCCTCCTACCCAGTGTTTCAGCGTCGGAACTCCTCTTTCAGCAATATTTTGCCGGTCTAGCTCTTTGTTGCCCGAAAGGCTGATCTGGCACACCTATCGAGAATCCCCCCCCAAGAAGGTTGTACTACTGCAAAAGGCAAAGGTGTCGTCGGCTCGAAGCGGACAAGATTGTTCCCGAACATAAAGGTGAAGGGATCCCGAGCCTCTTCGTTCTCATTTGTTTTCTTAAGGGTCACTACATCTCCGGTCGAGTCAATGTAGTTGCATGCTTCCGTACGCTGATTCGGTTGGAACCGAATGTCCGTTTCAATCACTTTGCTCCTTGTTTTGGATGTACCAGATTTAGAGGAGGAGGTCCCTTCAGTTTTCTCTTTGGAAAGGAGTTCAAGGAGATCAAAATTGCGGGGGAGGAACTTCGCTCCGGTTCCCTTGGGCAAAGGGGTTTCGTATCTACATTTTGCACAAAGAATGGTACCCTGATCCTTGCTGCCTTGGTTGGTGTCGGCAAGGCGCTGCAAGCATCCTTCGCAAAACGAATGTCCACACTGCAACAATCGAGGGATTAACCCCTCTTCCTCCGCGAAACCAGCAAAACAAATTGCACAGGAGTTCAAGGTCACCACCGCCTCGTCTGCTTGCCCCTCCATTTGCTGTCGGTTCTTCTTTTTGAATTGGAATTGAAATGAAATTGATTCCCAAGAACAGTCCAATCGGCCCCTAGTTGGCTTGGGGATGATAGTGTCAAGGCGATGGTAAGGAGAGGTTTGGTGGCCGTGTTAGTTGGGTGTTTATTTTGAAGTTATTGTAAGAAGATTGTGTATGGAAACTGTAATGCGAGGAAGTCTCCGGTCACCCTACACACAAGATTCGAGTTAGCATACGCCGGCGAAAGAAGTGATTTTAGGTACCTTTGTCTTTGTTATGAATTGGTTCAGTTTCACGAGAGATACTTTCTTCCAATTCTCTTTATCGGAAGGATCGAAGCCCATCTCATTCGCATACTCGGTAAGCAACCGTTTCTGATTCGTTGGATCCTGCCAATACCCTTCTTTCTTGTTCCAATGGGTTCGTTGAATACGTTCTCGCAACTCAGGGAAGGTTTGAGCGAGTGCATTATGTAGAGAACCATATCGGGCAATAAGAGTTGCGGCCTATTGCAGTATGGTTAGATTGGATGGAGAGAGAGAGAGAGAGAGAGAGAGAGAGAGAGAGAGAGAGAGAGAGAGAGAGAGAGAGAGAGAGAGAGAGAGAGAGAGAGAGAGAGAGAGAGAGAGAGGGAGAGAGAGAGAGAGAGATTACATCGCGTGCGCGGATCTGTCGCGGTACAACAGCAGCCCACTTTGCCACGTCATTAAGGTCGAATCCTTCATCACGTGCGAAGTCAACAAAGAACTTCCGTCGCCTTTCGATGTCTGCCCAGTATCCAGGCGGTTTCGTCTTC
>Ga0209935_1004432_pt1 | contig 12965 bp, 15 predicted proteins | sample ThiBio_1000_plan_2_FD_183958 | JGI IMG/M metagenome (GOLD analysis project Ga0209935, IMG submission 183958) | Wastewater bioreactor microbial communities from Cape Town, South Africa - Thiocy_cont_1000_plan (SPAdes) | ecosystem: Engineered > Bioreactor > Thiocyanate-remediating >... | reverse complement strand
TGCGATTCGGCCTACCGCTGGCGCAGTGGTTCGATCCGGTCGCGAGCGCCGTCAATCGCCTCACGTACGTGCGTTCGATCTCGGACGAGGTGTCGACCGAGTACTGCGGCCCGGTGATTGCGGCGGCTGTCGGCGGTCGCAACGAGGTGCATCTCTGGAGCGTACCGTCTGGTCGATGCCTCGATTGTTTGCGAGTGATGCCCGGTGTCACGGTGCCGACCTACCACGATGCAACTGCAATGCGTACGAGATCGACCGAAGTCAATTCGACTGCTACGACCACTGCTGCCGCCGGTGCAGTAGCTGGTGCAACATCAGCTGCTGCTGGTGGTGGTGCGAGTTCAACACCTGACACCACGGAGCCTGAGATTGATGTCGAGTACTTTCGAGCTCTCGAGGAGGGTCGTCGGCTTGCCAGGTCATCATCGTCATCATCGTCATCATCGTCATCGTCGTCATCGTCGTCGCCACCATCGAATCCGTTCTTGCCCGCTTGTACCTTGCACGCCTCATTGCAGGACGAAGCCGAGCCGGTGGTGACACGGTCGCTGTTGCAACTCCCTGGCAGCGAGTTGTTGCTGGCCGGCGGCTCGGACGCATCGATTCGTATGTGGGATCTCGACCACATCGATCGCTCGAGCTGCGTGGTCGAGCACTCGCAGGCGACGCGCACAACCAACGTCGCCGACGTTTCTCGCGTCTACCATGCGGCGAAGCTCGATCGAGTGTACATGACACCGATCAACATCTTCTCCGAGTCGACGGTGGTCGAGCGCAGCATGCGATCGATCCCAGCCGGGCAGAGCAAGTGGCACCGCATTCTCCACAGCAAGCAACGCCTCACGCACCTCGGCAGCATTCAGGATCTGGCACTGTTGTCGTTGCCGACGCCGAAGCTCATCAGTGCAGGTCTCGATGGGCATATCAAGCTTTGGACGTGATATCATCATTGTCATCATTGTCATCATCGTTCTCATCATCGTCATCATTCTTGAGTACTCCACATTGATTGAGATTGTCACACGGAATTGTAGTGGAGTTGTAGCGTACTAAACACACTTCATCGATCGAAATCGAGCAATCGCCATTCACTTCCATACCCGCTGCCACGCACACGTCAGCCTCGCTATCATGCCGTTCTTGTATGTGATTCCGACCGTCACCGAGCTGTCGGTCGTGGTCGGCATCTATCTTGCGTGTGCCGCGTTGCATGCCGTGCTGCCGGCGACGATCGCGTCGGGCTACGTGCTGGACGAGCGCACCAACAAGCCGCTGCGGTATCGACTCAATGGCTTGCGAGTGCTCGTGGTCTTTAGTGCCCTCGCTCTGATTCTCGTACGCTCATCGTGCCGAGTGATTGAATGAGTGAGTGACGGAGTGAGTGAGTGAGGGCTATTGAGATTGACGGTGAGATCGTAGGACTACCTCGGGCTGGTACACTTGCGGTACCTGAGCGACAATCTCTGGGGTTGCGTGTGTGCTGCCAATGTCGTTGGACTCGCTGCGTCAGCGGCCTTCTACCTTCATGGTTCGAGGTACACGCCTTGCAATGCCATGCAGTACGATATCTGGCGATCGATTCACCGTGCCGGGTGTTCGATTCAGCTTGCCTCTGAACCAGCGAGGAGGACTCGGTGCTCGATGTCGTACCGTGGACCAAGCGGCACAGCCTCCGCTCGACACCACCAAGTATCAAATGGCCAAGCTCGGTGTGTGTTTGTGTGAAGATAAGAGAGTAGCGTGCCACGATGCGGCCACTCTGCCTCGATCATGACCAGCAATGTCTCGAACGAACGAGTAGGCTTCGCCGTCAACTTCTACTGCGGCATCGTGTTCAATCCGCGCATCGGATCGTGGTGGGACTGGAAGATGTTCCTGTACATTGCGGGCGCCGTCATGCTGCAGACCATGCTGCTGGCGGCGGTCGTGACGCAGTACGCCGTGTACGGCGTGGTCGGCAGCTCGTTGGCGGTGTACTGCGCCTTGTTCACGGCGTTCGTGGTCGACTACATGTACCACGAGCACGTACATCTGTACACGTACGACCTGTTCGCCGAGCGCGTCGGCTTCAAGCTCACGTGGGGCTGCCTGTGCTTCTATCCGTTCTTCTACTCGCTCGGCGTCTGGAGCCACGTGGGCGCGATCGAGCTCGCTACTGACTCGTGGCTCGAGTGCTATGCCTTCGATCTCGCCGGCGCGCTGTTCTTCGTGCTCGGCTGGGCGCTGTCACGAGGCGCCAACATGCAAAAGTACCACTTCAAGCTCGATCCCAAGGCACACTTCCTCGGCATCGCGCCGGTGACCGCCGATCACACCGACGACGGCCGTCCTGGTCGCTTGCTGTGCTCGGGTTGGTGGGGCCTCTCGCGCCACGTCAACTACCTCGGCGAGATACTCATGGCGGTCGGCATCGCGCTTTGTGGCAACACGCTTTTGGTACGTTGAGAGGCGCATTGATCTCGATCGAGCACGCACTCATGGGCACTCACTCGATGATGCACGCATTCGGTCGATTCGATGCCTATGCAGCTCAAGAAGTGGCTGCCATGGACGTATCCGGTGTACTACGTGGCGCTGCTGCTGCCTCGCGAGATCGAGGACAGCAAGTTGTGCGAGCTCAAGTACGGCCCCACCGTATGGCGCACGTATGTACGACGTGTTCCGTATCGTATCATACCGTACATCTACTAGAGCCACGCGTGTGCTCGAGTCGCGTGTTCTCGATCGTGCTCGCTCGCTCTCTCGAGATCGGTCAGTGATGTTGCAATAGCACGCGGTGTATCACATCAAGCAACACGAGAGCGCACGTTGGAGTGGCGGCTTTATGAAACCATCGAATCGGTGGTACTACCGCTGCTGCTGGAGGTGCTGGAGGTGCTTGTGGTGCTCGTGGCAGGAGCAGCGAGGGCAGTGGGCACGGGAGCGCGGTTGAGACGCGGGCCGTTGTCGATCTTCTCGTCGGGGCCGCGGTACGGCTCTTGCTGCAGCACCTTGACCCGGCGCTTGTGTAGCTTGGACTTTTCGTGCTCTTGTAGGTGCTCGGCCGAGATAAAGTACCGTCTACGTCGTCGTTGTCCGCGGACGAGAGAGAGAGATGCTTGCGAGTTGGTTGCACGATGGATCGAACGAACAAGCGAACGAGCGAACACGTACCCGCACGGCACACAGTAGTGCTGGCCCATGCCAGGCAGCTCGTGGTCCACCTCTTGGTTCAGTAGACGCTCAGCAGCTTCCGGTTTCATGTCATCGAACAGCTGGTCGAGATCTGGTTCGCTCGAGCCGTCAGATACGATACGAGCGATCGACACGAACGAGAACTGCACGTACCCTTGGTCCTATGTCTCGTGCGAGCCTTCTTGTGGATGGCCTTGTCGTTGACGTGGACCTTCTTGCGTCGCTGTGGCCTGCCCATTTGTGGTGGTTGATGCTTTGCAGTGGAGGGTTGTTGCTGGTTATGTTCGAGCAAGATAGAGCGAGAGAGAGAGATAGCGCGAGAGGGAGTATCCTGTTGTTGTTGTTGTTGAGGAGGATAAAATCGAAATGAGATCTGTGCTCTGGCTGAGGAACTCGTGTCTCCCGCTCGATTTCTCGATTGTGATTTCACGATTTCTTCGCATATTGGCGCTAACGCGTTTTCGCGAGTATGCGATCACAACCGAGTGACACGTGTCACCAATCGATCCAGCGATCGATCGATCAGTTGCTCTCATCGCTCGCTCTCGTGTGCATCATCGTCGTCGTCGTCGTCGTCGTCATGGCTCGTCGGCTCGGTGGCGTCGTGGGGTTGAGCCTCATGGCCGTGCTGCTGCTGGTGAGCTTGTTCGGGTCGGTGGCGGTGGTGGTGGTGGCACAGACCAATGCTGAACAGCAACAGCAACAGCAGCAGCAGACTGGTGATCCCAAAGGTATCTCGATGGAACACAAGACCAGCGCACGATAATATCGAGGCTGTTATCGACACTCACTCACACACTCCCGTACGCACACGCGTGTTCTTGATTCAGTGCAAGCGGCCAACTTCCGATTGCAGGGCGATGAGGCGCTCAAGGCCAAGAAGTACGACTCGAGCATCGAGCTGTACACCAGCGCCGTCGACATCGAGCCCGACAACTATCTCAACTACTACAAGCGCGCCTCGCTGTATCTCATTCGTGGTCGCAACGACCGTGCTCTGCGAGACTTGAACCAAGTGCTGAAGCTGAATCCAGGCCACACGCAGTCGTTGATTCGACGCGGTAAGCTGCATCTCGGCTTCGGTTCGTTCGAAGCCGCCGAACGCGATCTGCGCAAGGCTCTCGTCGATTCTCCCACCAACAATATCATCCTCGAAGCTGTACGTGCTGGCAACACCACCACAACAACACCACCAAGCCACATGCCACCAACTTGCACCAGCGTGCATTGACCTCGAACTCGTACACAGCTCCAAAAGGTCGTGCCCGGCAAGCAGGCGCTTGAAACGGCACGCAGGTTCGCGACCTCGAGAGACTTTCATGCTGCTCGCGATGCGTGGACCAAGGTGCTGGATATCGCCGTCGGCAACGAGGAGTATCTGCTCGAGCGCGCCAAGTGCAGCAAGGCTCTCGGCGACACTGACGCTATCATGGAGGACACAATGTACGTCGATCGAAATCGGAATCCTCCTGCTGCTGCTCCTGCTGCTGCGAGAGAGTAGCATCTGACACAGCCAGCTTCGATCGCATTCAATGCTCAACAGGAAGATCCTGCGTAACAATGCGCGTAACGTCGAGGCGGCCTTGATGCGTGGCCAGGCGCTGGTGGCTTCTGGTGACACTGATACGGCCATCAAGTACGCGAGAGCGAGAGCTTGGAGATAACGCAAGCTGCCGATCGGTATTGATCGAGAGTGCTCTCGGCTACAGGTTCTACCGCCAGGGTCTCAAGACTGATCCCGACCACAAGGAGCTCAAGGCCGAGTACTCGGTACGGTGCTTGCTTGCTGGCTGGCTGGCTGGCTCAAGTCCGCGCGACTTAGTGAATCGCTGGCTAACCACGTGCTTTGCTCGAGCAGAAAGTCAAAGTCTTCAACAAGGCGATCTCGAACGCGCAGACAGCTTACGGCTCGCAGCAGTGGCAAGAGACGATCGATGCGTACGGCGAGGCGCTCAAGGCGCTGCCCGACTACAAGGACCGCCATGTGTTCCACGAGCGTCGCTGCAACGCGTTTGTGCAGTTGCGCAAGCCCAGGGACGCGATCGTCGAGTGCAACGCCGCGATCGCCATCAACGACAACCTCTTCGAGGCGCACTTCTTCAAGGGCGAGGCGCACCTGGTGCTCGACGAGCTCGATGCGGCATACCGCGAGTTCTCGCGCGCCAACCAGGTCAACCCGCACGACCACCGCGCCGGCGAAGGCCTGCAGCGCGTCGACCGCCTCCAGAAGATGGCCAAGCGAAAGGACTACTACAAGATCCTCGGAGTCGAGCGCGACACGCCCAAGGGCCAGATCCGCAAGGCGTACCGCAAGAAGGCACTCGAGTGGCACCCCGACAAGCACCCCGACGAGAAGAAGGCCGAGGTCGAGGCCAAGTTCCAGGAGATCAACGAGGCCTACGAGGTGCTGTCCGATGATGGTACGCGTCCGAGCTCCCATTGACTCACGTGTGTGAGAGAGACGCACTCACGTCATCGTGGTACAGACAAACGTGGTCGCTACGATCGCGGTGAGGACCTGAACGAGCAGCCAGGCATGCACAACCAAGGCTTCCAGCAAGGAACGCCGTTCTTTACGTTCCGCTACGGTTAGAATCCGCGTCGATCAATCGATCGCTCGCATCCATCATTCATCAACATCACCAACAACACCAACCACGGCCTCACCTCCTCAGTTTTGTGTACGACGCACTGTGCGCGTTCGAAATACATTCGTCAGCGTGGTCGGCGCACCACGGCTGATATCCTTCTTGTACGGTTGTTGTCGGCTGGCGGTGACCGTTGCTCGCGTTGGTTGCTGTTCCGAACCTCCAACGCCATCAGCATCATCGTCCCTCGCTCCTGCACGCACCTCTCTCGCTCGCGCCACTTCTAAGTCCGGCGGCTCTCGAGAGGCGAGAGAGAACGCTCGCGCGCCATGGCGCCACCGTACAACAATACCAACCGCGACCACATGGTTCGCGCTCGATTGCTGCTCGTGGTGTTCATCATGGTGCTCGTGATCGTGAGCATCGTGTCGTACGACTGGACCACCATCACGACCGAGACCGTCACGTCGTCGATCGGGCTGTGGCTCACGCGCACGTGTCGCTACGTTGACAGCCCGACCGACGAGACGTGCTCGAGCTACTCGAACGACAACTCGCTGCCATCGACCTTGCGCAGCGCCAACCAATGGGCGGCCGCCTCGGTCGTCACCGCCATCCTGCTGACCTTCCCGCTGATCGGCCTCGAGGGCTGGGCCGTGTGTCGACCGCTGTCGTTCCTCCTCGCGGCCGTGCGCGCCGCCATCGGAGCCGCGTGCGCCCTGGCGCTGCTGAGCACCGTCGTGCTGTACTGCTCGATCCGCTCGACGCTCAAGGCCTCGCCGTCGTCGACCATCGCCTTTGGCTGGGCGCTGATCCCGGCCATGGCGGCGACCCTCTTCGCCATCATACTGTGCGTGGCACAGATCGTACAATGCTACAAGATCCACCAGCGACCGGCGTTGTTGTTCGTGGGTTCGGCGTCGGGAGCCGCGTTGCTGCCGACATGACCGACCCTCGTGCTCGTGCTCGTGCTCGTGTGTGTTTATGTGTGTTTGTATTGTAAATGTAGAACTCCTTCAATCCGTCTATCGATCTATCGATCTCTCGACTTGTCCAATACGCGAGAGTTTGATGAGTGGTCTTTCTAAGCATTCCTGCTTTAATCCGATCGAAATGATCTACAATCGATCGATCAGCGACATCATCATCTCATTGCCTCGTCGCTAACACACACACACACTCTCATCACTCATCGTCCATCTACACTCATCACCCAATGGACATTGAAACGCCCGAGGATGAGATCAACGTCGTCGAAGTGATCGTCAACGTCAAGGCCGGCAACGTGTCCGAGCTGCAGCGGCTGCTCGACAAGCACGGCAAGGAGCAGCTGCACCTCCAGACCTCGAGCTACATCAGCGGAGCCGGTGCCACGATGTTGCATTGGGCGTGTGAATCGGGTCGTGTCGAGTCGCTCCAGTTCCTTCTGCGTCAACAGATCATGGATATCAACACGATCGACGAGCAAGGAGCCACGTGTTTGCATTGGGCGTGTGGAGTGCGTCGCATATGCTGCTCCATGTCGTTCTACGAGTGAGCGAGGGGCTCACACACTCCATATGGCCTCGCTCGTACTCGCTCATGTGTATATAGGAGGGTCAGCTCGAATGCGTCAAGCTGCTGCTTCAGTCCAACGCAGCCGTCAACCAGACCGACAGCAATGGCGAGACGCCGCTGCACTACTGCGCGCTCAATGGCCACGCCGACACGGCCACCTTCCTGCTGCATGCCAACGCCATCCCCAACATTCGATCGGCCGGCTCGCTCTACACGCCGTTGCATCTCGCCACCTTGAACCAACACGTGCAAGTCGTCGCTGCACTGGTCGATGCCGTATGCACACTCCTTCAATATCGAGTTCGATACCTACTCGCTCATTCGTTCGCTTGCTCGTGCAGGGCGCCGACTTTCTCATCCCCGATGCCTCTGGCCAAACAGCAAAGAAGATCGCCGAGGGCACCTCGAACCACGATCTGATCTTCTGCTTCGATCCAGCAGCACGCAAGTCGTTCCGTACGTTCGAGCATGCCAAGCGAGTCGCGTCATTCTCTCTCTCTCTCGCTGACTCATTGAACTGACGCTCCAATCGCAGAGGAGATCAATCGTCTGACCAAGGAGAACACCGAGCTCACTGGACGAGTGTTGTACCTCGCCGAGTCCAAGCGCCTGCTCGATGAAAAGTATCAGAAGGCGCTCGCGCAGCTCGAGGCACGCCCAATCATCGGTATGCTCGTGCTCGTGCTCGTGGCCTCGTTGTTGGCGAATATCTCAGCTTGCGCTCACTCGATCGCTGGCACGCACGCAGAGGATGTCGAGGTCAAGTACAAGCAGGCGCTCGAGCAGGTGGCGTCGCTGACGGCCGAGCTTCGTGTCACTCAAGTGGCGCTCGCCGACTCGAAGGCCAGCGAGGCACAGCGACAGCTCGAGGTCGACAAGTTGCAGTGGCGCGTCACGGAGCTCGACGATGAGCGAACGCTGCTACAAGGCGAGCTCGCTCGTCGTCGCATGGAGATCAAGGACTACCAAGAGCAGCTGTTGACTGCGAAGGAGGCTGCCGTAGCCGAAGCGCCAATGGAGGTCGTCAAGAGCTCGATGTCCGCCGTCGAGGCGGCCGAGATCGAGGCGCGCCGCCAGTATGAGATTGGCGCTCTGCGGCAGCTGCAGGCGACGCTGTCCAACCTCAAGCTGCTGTTCGGCGTCACGAACACGGCCATCAATGACACGAACGCGCAAGTGGCGCTGTTGCTCGAGAATATGCCCACGCCGAAGGTGGCGGCGGCGGTGGCGGTGCCGCCTGCGAGCGCCGACGCTGGCACGAGCACAACGACCGCCGCACCGAGTGCCATGACCGAAGAGACCTCCGAACCGCTTGCCAGCAATGATCCCACGAACCACAGTGAGCCCTCATCAGCAGTACCACGCGAATGATAGATTGATAGATATCCACAACATAACGAATGAACGAATGAAGGATCCGCAGCATTCTCGCAGCCTCTTCATTCGCTTCGCTGCCTCGCTCCTGCGCCACCAGCTCCCCTCTCTCCCTCCCCCTCTCTCTCCCTGCCGCACTCTTCGTGTGACTGAGGAACAACCAATCTCTCCCTTCCCCTCTCCTGCGCGGCATCAACAGCAGCAAGATGAAGTTGGCCGCGTCGTTGGCGAGCGTCATCGCCATGGTGGTGGTTGTGGCGGCTCTCGCTCACGCCACCACTCCGATCGTGTCGTACCACGGCCACCAAGTCGTGTCGTTCCAAGTCGAGACCGAACAACAAGCCCGCGCTGCTGTACGTCTCCTCCCATCTCCCACTCATCTCGAGAGACCGAGTGAGCTCATGATATTGACGATGATGAATCGCGATGTGGGTTGGATGGCGCGAGACAGCACGAGATCGCGAACGCCCTCAACCTCGATCTCTGGACCTCGACCATCAAGGTGCCTGGCCGCATCGATATGCGCGTGACGCCGCACGACAAGAAGAACTTTGAGTCTCTGGTTCGCAACATCGAGCTCCGAGGCACTCGCCTCAACTGGGAGCTGTTGCACGAGGACCTGGGCGAGGCGATCGAGCAAGAGCGAACGGCCAACGAGGCAGCGCAAGCGGCAGCGGGAGGCTTCTTCGACTCGTATGCGAACTACACTCAGATGATGGAGTTCTTGACGCAGCTGCAGGCGACGTACCCGTCTTTCACGTACGTGGCAAACCAGTGGCAGCAGTGTCCGAGAGATGGCTGGCGTGGATTGACTGACGCCTTGAGCGCGCTCTCCCTCTCCTTCTCTCGCGTGGGAATGTGCAGGTCGATCGTGAACGTCGGCACGACGATCGAGGGCCGCGCCATCAACGGCATCGTGATCTCGGGCAACGCGAGCCCCAACGCCACCAAGCCAGCGATCGTCATCAACGGCTGCCAGCATGCTCGCGAGTGGATCTCGCCCATGACCGTGGCGTACATTGCTCAGGCTCTTTGCACCAACTACACGACCGACCCGAACGTGAAGCAGATCGTCGACTCGTTCGAGATCACGGTGATTCCGATCGTGAACGCCGACGGCTACGTGTACACGCAGACCGAGCGACTCTGGCGCAAGAACCGCCGCATCAACGCCAACAGCTCGTGCATCGGAGTCGACCTGAATCGCAACTGGGACTACGAGTGGGGTCTGCCGAGCGGCTCGAGCCCGCTCCCGTGCTCCGACACCTACCACGGCACGGCCGGCTTCTCGGAGCCAGAGGAGACGTCAGTGGCCAAGTACATCTCGTCCAAGGTACAATCAATCACCAACACACACACATCTCTCACTCTCTCTCTCTCGCTCTCAGTCGTCATTCAGTGGAGAGTCACACGGAGGCTTGATTGATTTGATTGAATTGATTGCGAACGAACACACACACAGAACGGTCGCGTGCAAGGATACGTCGACTACCACTCGTACGGTGAGTATTGGATGTCGCCTTGGGGCTGGACCAGCGCTCTGCCTCCGGATGACGCGATCCTCGAGGCCGGCAGCAAGCAGATCTGCGCCGCCATCAATCAAGTCAACAATCAGACGTTCCAGTACGGCCCGTCGTACTCGACGCTCTATCCTGTACGTCAGTCACGCCGCGAGTCTGCGTGCCCTCGCTCTCGCTCGCGCTCTGCTCACCGTCGGCGATGTAGGTCTCGGGCGGCAGCAACGACTGGACCTACGCCGTCGGCAAGGTGTTGTTCTCGTACATCTGCGAACTGCGCGGCACCTCGTTCATCTTGCCGCCAGACCAGATCATTCCCTCGGGCCAGGAGTCGTTCGCCGGCTTCATGGCACTGGCACAGTTTGTGTACCAGAACCCGGGCTCGCCCAAGAACGCATAAACCTCGCTCGTAGGAGCAGGAGGGTCTCGTCCGAGAGATTGTTTGGGTCTTGTTGGGCTTGGGAGGTCTGGGTTGTGGTTTGGTCCGGAGGGCCGCGGTCATAGGAGAAGTATCTCTCTCTCTCAGCCTCTTCATTCGCGTCGCTGCCTCGCTCCTGCGCCACCAGCTCCCTCCCTCTCTCTCCCTACCGCACTCTTCGTGTGACTGAGGAACAAGCAGTCTCTCCCTTCCCTTCTCCTGCGCGGCATCAACAGCAGCAACATGAAGTTGGCCGCGTCGTTGGCGAGTGTCATCGCCATGGTCGTGGTCGTGGCGGCTCTCGCTCACGCCACCACTCCGATCGTGTCGTACCACGGCCACCAAGTCGTGTCGTTCCAAGTCGAGACCGAACAACAAGCCCGCGCTGCTGTACGTCTCCTCCTCCCATCTCCCACTCATCTCGAGTGAGCTCGGCGAGCTCATGATGATGACGATGATGAATCGCGATGTGGGTTGGATGGCGCGAGACAGCACGAGATCGCGAACGCCCTCAACCTCGATCTCTGGACCTCGACCATCAAGGTGCCTGGCCGCATCGATATGCGTGTGACGCCGCACGACAAGAAGAACTTTGAGTCTCTGGTTCGCAACATCGAGCTTCGAGGCACTCGTCTCAACTGGGAGCTGTTGCACGAGGACCTGGGCGAGGCGATCGAGCAAGAGCGAGCGGCCAACGAGGCAGCGCAAGCGGCAGCGGGAGGCTTCTTCGACTCGTATGCGAACTACACTCAGATGATGGAGTTCTTGACGCAGCTGCAGGCGACGTACCCGTCGTTCACGTACGTAGGCCTCGCCCTCGTCAGCAGGGTCAGCGTCCGCTCGCTTGGCGCCGCGAGGGCGGGTTTGTGAGCGTGTGTCTTTTGCTTTACCTCGTGATATCGCGAGAGAGAGCGATATCAAAGGCGAGTTTTCGGACGATAGAGCTTTCCGAGGCGTTTTCGTTTTTGGCCGATTTTTCTTTGCGTGCGTGCTTGAGAGAAGAAATGAGCGCGCAACTCGCTCGATTGATGGCTGGCGTGGATTGACTGACGCCTTGAGCGCGTTGCCTCTCTCCTTCTCTCGCGTGGGAATGTGCAGGTCGATCGTGAACGTCGGCACGACGATCGAGGGCCGCGCCATCAACGGCATCGTGATCTCGGCCAACACCACCAACAACGCCACCAAGCCAGCGATCGTCATCAACGGCTGCCAGCATGCTCGCGAGTGGATCTCGCCCATGACCGTGGCGTACATTGCTCAGGCTCTTTGCACCAACTACACGACCGACCCGAACGTGAAGCAGATCGTCGACTCGTTCGAGATCACGGTGATTCCGATCGTGAACGCCGACGGCTACGTGTACACGCAGACCGACCGCATGTGGCGCAAGAACCGCCGCGTCAACAAGAACAGCTCGTGCATCGGAGTCGACATCAACCGCAACTGGAACTACCAGTGGGCCACCGTGGGCTCGAGCCCGCTCCCGTGCTCCGACACCTACCAAGGCCCCAGCGGCTTCTCGGAGCCAGAGGAGACGTCAGTGGCCAAGTACATCTCGTCCAAGGTACAATCAATCACCAACACACACACACATCTCTTTCTCTCTCTCTCTCTCTCTCTCTCTCTCTCTCGCTCGTCATTCAGTGGCGAGTCACAGGGAGGCTTGATTGATTCGATTGATTGATTCGATTGATTTGATTGCGAACGAACAACACAGAATGGTCGCGTGCAAGGATACGTCGACTACCACTCGTACGGCGAGCTTTGGATGTCGCCTTGGGGCTGGACCAGCGCTCTGCCTCCGGATGATCCTACGTTGGAGGTCGGCAGCAAGCAGATCTGCGCCGCCATCAACAAGGTGCACAACCAGAAGTTCCAGTACGGCCCCGTGTACACGACGATCTACCCGGCCTCGGGCGGCAGCAACGACTGGACCTACGGCGACGGCAAGGTGTTGTACTCGTATGCGTGCGAACTGCGCGGCAACTCGTTCATCCTGCCGCCGGACCAGATCATTCCCTCGGGTCAGGAGTCGTTCGCCGGCTTCAAGACCATGGCCCAGTACATCCTCCAGAACCCGGGCTCGCCCAAGTAAGTGCCAGCCATCGCGCGAGCTTGTAGGCGCTTGCCGCCACCAATGCAATGCCACTAATGCTATGCTTCGCTATGCTTCGCTATGCGATACAATACCACGAATGCTATGCTTCGCTATGCAAAACAATACAATGCGATGCAACCAGCTCGCGCGGCATAGAGATAGCGAGAGAGCGATAGAGATAGAGAATGTCCCTTGCCGTTTATGGAGACAGCAGCGAAGGTGCCCCACGAGTGGCGCGA
>Ga0209935_1004431_pt1 | contig 12973 bp, 7 predicted proteins | sample ThiBio_1000_plan_2_FD_183958 | JGI IMG/M metagenome (GOLD analysis project Ga0209935, IMG submission 183958) | Wastewater bioreactor microbial communities from Cape Town, South Africa - Thiocy_cont_1000_plan (SPAdes) | ecosystem: Engineered > Bioreactor > Thiocyanate-remediating >... | reverse complement strand
AAGCCTAGGTATAGATATTGAGGAATTTTCGGTAATTTCAGAGAAATTTCAGAAATTTCAAATAAACAATAGAAACTATCCGAAGCCTAGGTATAGATGTCGTGGAATTTTCAGTAATTTCTGAGAAATTTCAGAAATTTCAAATAAACAATACAATAACAATACAAACTAGCCCAAGCCTAGGTATAGATATTGAGGAATTTTCGGTAATTTCAGAGAAATTTCAGAAATTTCAAATAAACAATAGAAACTATCCGAAGCCTAGGTATAGATGTCGTGGAATTTTCAGTAATTTCTGAGAAATTTCAGAAATTTCGAATAAACAATACAATAACAATACAAACTAGCCCAAGCCTAGGTATAGATATTGAGGAATTTTCGGTAATTTCAGAGAAATTTCAGAAATTTCAAATAAACAATAGAAACTATTCGAAGCCTAGGTATAGATATTGAGGAATTTTCAGTAATTTCAGAGAAATTTCAGAGAAATTTCAGAGAAATTTCAAAGAAATTTCAAAGAAATTCAGTTATGCAAGAAGGATCTAAGCCTAGGTATCAGAGATGTGGAAATTTCAGGGAAATTTCAATATTTGAACGTAATAAGAGCGTGTATATTGATCGGAAGCCGACATTTGAAACATCTCGATGTTTTCGCGACCGCAATAATGACTTTGATTTCGATGATGGTTAGTTATAGTGAAAGATATAAACATATTTTTCTTTACCATTCGAAATGTTCGATGTGATGTTCGGATACAATAGATAGCATGTATGCGTATGTACTATGAGTTCTTGAATGTTTATTGGAAAGAAAAAATTGAGTGTTTTATTTTATTTCGTCTATGAATTGGTGTAGCGTGGCTTTGGTATTCGTGGCTCGTGATTTTTGCTGTTATTTACGAGATACTGCTTGTAATGCTTTTGTAGATGATTTGAGATATTGTTTATCGGTTGAATTTCATCCGTAAGTTGGTGTTGATGTGCATCTTCAACATGAATTGTTTCGGATGTGTTCGGAAGATCAAGGTATTGATGTTCGTTCTCTTCGATAGGTCGTGGTCCAAGTTGATAATCATGTTGTTGATCTGATGCTTCGTGATGGGTTCGAAGATCGTAGGTGGAGGAAAAGTGAGCTTGTGACAAATTTAATCGTTGTGTTGATGTCAAGTCGGACGATGTTGTTGACATGTATTGGTTCATTTGATTTGTGTTAAGATTTGTATTTTTGTCAATTTGTTGTAGTTGTGGTAGTGGTTGTTGTTGTTGTTGTTGTTGTTGTTGTTGTTGTTGTTGTTGTTGTTGCTGTTGTAGTTGTGGTAGTGGTTTTTGTTGTTGTTGTTGTTGTTGTTGTTGTTGTTGCTGTTGTTGCTGTTGTGGTTGTGGTAGTGGTTGTTGTTGTTGTTGTTGCTGTTGTGGTTGTTGTTCTTGTTCTTGTTGTTGCTGTTGTGGTTGTTGTGGTTGTTGTTCTTGTTCTTGTTGTTGCTGTTGTGGTTGTTGTGGTTGTTGTTCTTGTTCTTGTTGTTGCTGTTGTGGTTGTTGTGGTTGTTGTTCTTGTTCTTGTTCTTGTTCTTGTTGTTGCTGTTGTGGTTGTTGTCCTTGTTGTCCTTGTTGTTGTTCTTGTTCTTGTTGTTGCTGTTGTGGTTGTGGTTGAGGGTGTTGTTGTTGTAGTGGTTGAGGATGTTGTTGTTGTAGTGGTTTTGGTTGTTGTTGTTGCTGTTGTTCAGAACTTTGATGTACTGAAACGATTTGTTTTCGTTAAACAAAATTTAAACTTTTTCCTTACTTTGATTTTGCTGGTGGATGTTGACTTGTTTTCTAAACTGTGTGAATGGTGGCAACAAACCGTAGCTAGAATCGCCTCTATAAGTGATGAACTCCTTTGAAATTGACATGTTATCGGTGATGATATTGGGTTGAGATTTTTCAACTTGTTCATCATCATCATCTGCATTGTCAAGATTAGAAAATGCTGTGGAAGATTCCCGTCGTTGACAATGAGCATCAGAAGTTTGAACATTTATATTATTAGTATTCAATGATTGTGAAACCTGCAACAAGATGATGTTGAGTATATTCTAGAAAAGTAAACACTTACAATATTTGACTTTTGTGACTGAACCATGTCGAAATTATCGGCAGCATTCTAAATATAGATTTAAAGAGTACAATATCTTTCAGATATTTTTTTTATTTATTTTCGCAAATAGCATAATACACACCAATGATGAAATCATTGGTGTTGAATCATAGCGAAGAGAGTCTTTTTCTTGATGACCTTGCTTAACATAATTCGATTGAAATGATTGATTTGGTTCTTCTGTTGTTCCACTTTCATTATTAATATGTTGACGCTGTTGATAGACAAATAAATATGTGAGTTTTAGATGTTTACAAAAAAAGATGGGTTAAAAAATCATGAATTGAAAAAGTAAAATTATACAAAGAATGTTCTTTTTTTATTAATGTCAATCTATTTTTAACTGGATTATAGAAAAAAAACTGCTGGTGATTTCAAAGGAATATGCTGTATGCCACATATAAGACTATTTTAGGTACTGAATATTTGTTGTCTATATTGCGTCGTCAAGATATTATGTTTTTTGCGATGGACAATCAAAATGGTTTATAATTATGTCATATTAGGTGATTTATTAATAAGTAACTCTCTCACTATGTTTCTATTAGCCGTTTTTTGCATTTTTATTAATGTAGTTTGGTGAGTAAAAAGGAAAATTGATAGGTGCCGATAGAAAACGAATATTAATTTTCAAAAAGCATTCGTTATCAAGCAATAACAGTTATTTTGTGTGTAAAATCGCCATAAGACAATTACCTGATCGTCATTGTTGTTCACATTGTCTTCTTTAGAAGACTTATTCGTATCTAAGCGTTTTTGTTGTCGTGTACGAACACGACTTACGTTGGACACTTGCTTTTTCGGTTTCATATCTGAAATAGAAAATATGATATTTATTTTTTATTTTCGTCAAAATATCTGAATAATTATGTATATGTATATTTAAAGCAAGAATATGAAATATTAATAGGGACTAAAACATTCATATTTGAAAACCAGAGAAAGAAGTTCGGATATTTGATTGAAATGGATTTAGGTTAGTTTCTTTGCAGTTTCGTATGTGCAGCAACAGAGAGAGAAAAAGCGAGCAATGTTCATCATCAAACCGACTAAACTGTTTTGTAAATCGTTTAAACCAAGAGTTACTTTGTTCTGCTGATTGCGTATTGAATTGTCTAATGATACTATTTTTACTTGGGTCAAGGTGCTCTTTACACCACTGATCAACATGGTTTCGATAATGATATGCGTCTATTGCGAATGATGAGTGGTATAAAAAAGTTGATGCGGGTGTTGCACGAAAAAAATTTGGATAATAATCGATAATGTGTTTGATTACATGGCAGCAATCGTCATAGACAAAGATTTTTGGTAGCCATGAATCTGCCATTTCATAAGGTTGCTCATTTTGTGCATTGTTACTTGAAATTCTAATTATGTCACAAAGACCTGATAATATTTCCTTCACTGTTTCTGATCTCATTATTTCATGAACTGCTAGTAATATATTACAATTAAAAACATAAATAATAATTCCGAACGTTCGATAGGATTGGGAAATATAAGCTTCTGGTTTTGATTTCTTTGTATTACAAGATAATCTATGATATGGTACACGACGCTTTCCATTACGTAAAAGCATATAATCATCGTCATCATCTCCCTGTATCAAATGTTCTTCTTGTGAATTAGATAAATGTATATGTTGACCACAATATTCAGATCCACTTAATGGACTTCGATGACACCCAACGACGAACTGGTCATATTCTGGCGTTTCGATCGTCTAAAAAATTCAATTGAAACAACGATTTTTAATACATGAGCACAGTATTATTATATTGAAGAGGAATATTTGAAAGTTTATAAACAGTATAATAAAGTTATGGGGAAGAAATATACTATGCGTTACCAGTGAATGAAATCTGCAAATTAATCTTCTTATCTTTTGATTACCATCACCGATTATCATTTGAGAGCAGTGTGTTCCACATGAAGAAAAACGCTTGTGTTGAGACCAAAAATGTACAAATAAAACATGAACAATGCGTTGGTACTGATAGAAGAATATATCCAGATTTTCTCCTGAACAAACATATGGAAAATGGATGTTTGAATAGCCCATAAAAAATAAGAAATGGATAAGCGCGAACGACAAGATGGTTCGTGTAAATAACTTTCGATCCAATTTTAGATTATCATTAGCCAGTAGACGATGTTTAAAATTATAAACATCAACAAAAGCATAAATAGTTATAGCACCAATAGCAAATAAAATTAGATAATCTTGTAAAACTGAAGTTTCGAAGGCATAATGTCCTCCCAAATAAATATACTTTGATTTGATAATATGTTGTTGAGTAAAACGACGTTCTTTTATGCCATTATTAATAATAAGATGGTATGATGGAAAATAAGAAATAGGATGGTTGTTAGCAAATGCAGTATGATCATGTTTGCAAGTGTACGAATATACCACAGCGTTCACTATTTCACCACTAAAACAAAATAAACAACATTTATATCTTTTATAATTAGAGAAATCTTGTCTGATTCTGTGAATGAAGTCCATAACTAAATATTCTCATTTAATAATGAAATAATGATGCACTCTGATTGCTACGAAATGAAAGTTATAAAAATAATGAATAAGATTTTTTTCTATACAATTGCTAAAAAGATCATTACTGAGAATTTTACGATTATCTAAATACTCACAAAATATGTCATGTAAGAGGAAACATCTTGATTCGAACACAGTAGATTCATTACTCTATCTTATTGTTAGACAGTAAAGTAATTTATACTTTCAACTTTATGTTTTAATAACACATGACATATTTTATAATTTTCTCTCGTCGATGGACAATTATATATTTTTTTTATAGATATCAGAAAATCGACTAGATAATATTCATGAATTCGAGCTTAAAATTATGAATATTTTCGAAAACATTTTATGTCTTGTGATAATAGAGATATAATGAAGACTAAATACCTATTAAGATACAAATTAACAGCCCGAGGTAAGCATGAACGCTGATCGTAGATTTTGTTACATTGAACACAATGGTATTCATGTGGATAAATGTGATATGTTGTAAAGAATGAAAGGTGATTAATCGCAGCGAATAATTGTACGAATTGATGCATATCATTGGGTATTGTAAAGGCAGGTAAATCTTTCCCAAAAAATCCACAGGCTAATTGTAAAATGGAGGTACTGATGTTTATTTTATATAGTGCATTCAGGAAATTGGACATGTTTTCAAATTTAGAATAAGAATCTAAAGATAAGAAGGAATATGTACGTGATTGAAAGGAAAGAAAAAGTTCTGTTAAAAATCTATTCCAAATAAATGAAAATTTTACACGAAAATATTTGAGACGTTGATGAATTTTATCAAATGATGTATATCCTCATAGCAACTCCTCACGTTGGAAAGAATAAAAATATTACCTGGTCCAAGATAATTATTCAGCCAATTTATAATTGACCAGTATTGTATTGGTACATGAATTGCCAGACTTTTCATCAAAGTCCATTGTTGCTCGTTCATGATGATGATTGTCGTTATTTGTAAGTATTCAAAAAGTATAGAATGATATCTGAAAGCAAAGCAAAACTTGATTATGTTATAATTTTCACATTAATTTCTTTGTAAATACTTTTTAATAATAGGTATCTATAAGGCTTATGCCCGTACCGTAATGTGAATGTATAGAAAGTAATTCTTTCCTATTAGAGATGCTGATATACGTTTTATTCAGCTTGCTTAATGTAACAAAGAAAAAAAATCTATGTGATCATACATGCATTATTAGTTCGATTAGTTTTAAAAGTGCATCTTATTTATGTTCGTCTTCACGCAACGGAAAGATGTTATAACATTAAACTTCATAACTGAGGAAAGATGAGTCCTAACAAAGAAAATAGTTTATTTACTGAAGGATGTTCACACATAACGATACAATAACAATACAAGAAAAAAAGGAAAAAGAGTTTTGGTATATAAGTTTAGAATTGTCAAGAAAGACTATCCCCACTGACGAAAAAAGGTTTTTACTTACAATCTTTATTTTATGATTCATCGGAAAGTAAATATAGTTTATTTCTAAAGCTTAATTGATTTCTGCTTATCAAAGCAAGCTTTAGACTTTTTATATATTATACTATCAGAATACGAACTCATGATATGTATGACTGATATGAATAATCGTAAAACCAATCTTCGTCAGTGGAAAGATGTCAAAACATAGGAGTAACATGTTCAATAAAATTTGTACGAGAAAAACTGAATATTTCAAATATCAAACAAGAACAAATAACGTGGTTAGTTCATGTGTTACCTTATCATATCAAAATTACCATCATTAATCTGATGAATTCAATGATTGACCTTCGGATACATCATGTGATGATGAATCCTCTTTTTGTTGAGTTACTTTTCTATTCATTGGTGACTGTTTTTTTTCTTCTTTTTTTTGATTTTTCTTTCGTTGTTCATGACGTGTTTTCGCTAATGATGCAGGCGTTTGTTGTACATCATTGTGCAATAAATCAACAGCGTGTGGTAAATCTGAAGGAGGATGGATCATAGCTGTGATTGAACGATTATGACCCACTGTAGATGCGTCAAATCCAGATGATGATTGTTGAACTGAATGTAAAGCCATAAATTGTTGAAACTTTTCGAATTGATGATGAAGCGAATGCCAATTTGCATGTGGTTGAATTGGACCAGTATCTTGACTTGTTTGAGTAGAAAAAAGTTGTGTTTGTGCTTGTGTTTCAGAAACAGTTGTAGATGCTGGTTGTGTATTAGTACCAGCGATATGAAATGAATTAATATTTGGATTGCTCAAAGATTGATGAATGTTGTTCTAAAAAAATAATTTCAAGGAAAATATTAAAGATTGAAGTAATAGACAAGATATATTCGGATCACTACGATTGAAAATTTTCTAATTAATTATTTCTCAAAAGATTGTGAAAGATGACAGCAGCTTTTTAAATAAAAATCAATCTTAATGAAATACGTTCAATATTAGTTTTATATCACGCGTAATTGAATTAAACATCACTTTTGAACCGATACAAATATTCTCAGCAAAAGTGTCAGTAAAAAGGATCTGAATGATCACATAAATATGAACGAATAAGTTACTTGTTGCAGCAATGATGATGGTAAACTGGGCGAGGTTGTTCGCATATCTGTTATTGAGGTTGTAAAACCATTATTCAAACTTTGATGCTTTACCAAAAATTACGGGAAATATTAATAATAATATAATGGAAAGGTTAGCTTACTGTGAAAGATTGATCACCAGTTGGACTACATCGTTGACTTGCCACGGACTGTTGTAAATCATTGATATGAGACTAATGCAAAAACAAATTTATACAAGAGTCGTAAGTTTGTTAAACAAATAACATTACTTGTTGTTGATTCATACGACTAGTTTCATCATTGACACGGACATTTGCGTGAGTGCTAGTTACTTCTTCATCTTCCGTATTTACAAGAAAATGACCCATTTGCTAAATATAAAGTTAGAAAGACGTTCATATCATGTCAAGTTGATTTATCTCTTATGAAACTGCTTTATCAATCAACGTGTATTGAGAAAACAATCTCTACTACACTGTATGAATTCTTTAGAATATTCTTTCTCACTTACCGGACAGTGTGTAACTATATATTTATGTTTACGAAGATAGCTTGTCAGTGGTGGAAGAGCTGTCAGCTGTCCTAAATCAATCGATGAATAAGTTGACCGTATTTTATGTATATTCAATCCGAATTTATTAAGCTTTTCATTAATGCTTTCAAGTTCCGTAAAATTCGAAAAATCACGCGGTGGCAATTTAATATGATAATCGAAAGGTCGGCTATTCGGTGACTTGACGCCATTGGGGATTCGTACCAACAATCCCAACGTGCATAATTCAGTTATTGCAGCTTCTCGTTCGTGTTTCCATTTGGAACTAAATTTTGCAATTTGTTGCAATGAAAAAGCAATATGATCGAATTTAAGAATATCTTTAGTAATTTGTGATACACGTTCGTAATCTTTTCTTTCATTATCATTATCTGTTTTATATCGTTTGGTAGCTTTTTTTAAGTTAAATTCGTGACATTCTTCATTTAATCCATCAGAAATTTCTTCGTCTGTTGTAACAGATGATTTGGATTTGGAGTGATGTCGTTTTCGTTGACTTTCATTTTGATTTTCAATTGATACCAGAATTTCTGATGTATGATCATGACCTGTATCATTTTCAAAATCCTCTAACGTCGTTGACGCTCTATTTGAGAATTTGTTTTCCTGTCTAAATTAAATAATCTTTTTCATAACAAGTTAGGTCTACTGTTTTCTGTGTTAACTAATTTCTCTTCACCTAATCAACTTTAGTTCCATTATGCTTCTTTTCGAAAAAACGTATCTTTTTATTAATTCTCTCCATGTTTTACTATGCATAAATGATTAGACAACATATGGTCTTTCATTCTAATAGTGTCAGTAGGAAAACTAAATCACTAGACTCTGGAACTATGTGAATTATTTAACTTCAGACCAATGTTCGTTGTGAAAAAGCAGTAGAAACAATAATGGTTCACAAATCTTACTCCGATAATTTTGAAAATGATTTTGTGGATGTTGTTGAATGAAGACGAAGATTATCCATTACTGTTGGTTCATTCAAATCTTGTGTTGAACCGGTCTTTGTACTGAAATAGCAGAAAAAATATTAGTTATAAACGATCGTTCTATTTCAATCACCGAAGAACTCTTTTAAAATACGTATCGTCAGAAAAATATTACGTGGATACTCTAATATAAATATATATTACTAACTTTGTCAATCCATAGTCCGAGAAAAAGCATTCATATTGATCGATATTCATCAAAACTGTATTGATTGCTGATTGAACGACTTGATAGTCGATGTTCATTGATACTCGTTGTGACAAGTCTGTTCGATTCAAAAATTGATTCGCTATTTCAATCATTTCGTGACGGAAATCATAATTGGCCTTATGATCATTAAAGTGATTGTGCTTGCAGTAATATTCATCCAATAAGCTAAAAGCCAATTCGATTAACTGAATATTAACAGCCAAACGGTATGTGTGCTCCCGCGATTTTCCTAATCGGTTATTTATCCATTGATCGCCATTTTGGTTTAAATAAACTAAAAAAGTCCATAGATATTTTTATACGCAAGAATGATGAAATACTCAACGTGATCAAAGCTTATCCTTCGCTACAGTGTCACTCTCTGAACACTATGTCTAATTTTCTTTCAAAAGAAAACATTTGTTTCTATTCTACACATGTTAGCCACCCTTAGACAAATCTATTGAATGAATTCTTTTGCAAATGAAAATTCCAGTTTTCAAATGTTTTTATTTTTTAATATCCAGATATATTAACATAAAGCGTATACGTACTTTCATACATGATAGCATTACCAAAATTAATGATTAAATAGCGACTTTTGTCATCAAAATAAAAATCGATGTTGCAAAGCACATCCAGTGCCATACAGATTTGATCTTCTGTTGGTTCAGTAGATGGCCATTGTGGCTGTTCAAATTTTTCAAGTGTAAGAGGCGTTGGAATCCAGAAGAAATTTGCACGTTCAACGAATGGTGATGGTTGTTCATAATTGCTTTTTCGTCTCATTAATCGCATTGTACATTCAGATGTACAGTTTCCTAAAATGCATAACTTCTTTCCTTTGATTTCAATGGATTCCGTAGCTGTGCTCTTCAACACACAGCATTCACCACTGTAAGCTTGAAGAGCAATATCGTTTATGTTGAAATTGTCATTACCACCATTCGAAGGCAAAGAAACTGGTGGAATTAATCCATTCCGAATGAGAAAGGAATCAGCTTCATCAGCCAGTATCAGCTGAGGATAATTAACAAGACCATTCAATAGACCCAATTTGGTGAACTAGAAACAACAATTAAAACAATTCGATATCACGCATACTTCTCTCTAGCTTTTAAGGTGTAACTAACGTAACAACCCTTATAGAGCGATATACCCAACAAAAATAAAGACTATCAACCTTCATTAAATTTATCTACACAAATCACTTCTCCAACTTTCAGCCGATTCTTCGTCAAAATTCCACTTATTAGTCATAGAGAGAACCATTACATCATCAATGAAATAAGGACATTTCACCAAATTCGACACTTGTTCATCCATTGTATTCGGTCTCGGAAGCATCTCGCCAGTTGCTTGTACTTGATAACAATTTGCAATCGCATGTTTGTATCGTTTGTAAAAATCACTTTTACCGAATGCTACAAAAAAACATACACTTCTTTTCGTAAGTAAGCAAGAATTAACTTACATGAATTCGTCACCATAAACATATATAATCCATTTGACACACGAACTGTATTATTACGATACACGTAAACATTTTGTGCAAGGTACGACGCAGACGAGATCAGATAGATCGTTGAGCCTGTAACGTCGAGCATTCGAACGTCAAAGGATTTTTCCAGCCAGGATCTAACGCGATGCGACCATACTAAACTTGGATCAAATTGCAAACTATCTTTGATTTTCTTCATACGAATCTTATATTCAATTGCTGTTTGTCCTTCCACCGACAAACCAGAACGACCTGCTGATAACGATCCACCGCAATTTTTATTCGTACCAGCACTAAGCACACGCCGTTGGCCACTCATCGATCCCTTTCTTATCATAGATTTCAAACGAGATTTCTAAAACGAATCAAGAACAAAAAAGCGTACAAATCTAAAACAAAACAAACATGTATCAACCATTTATTCACAGTGATGTATACTGCACCTCACTACCAAATTATACAGCCCATAACTATTCCCAGGAATACTTCGATCCCCTCGGAAACCTCCAACTCTCCTTACTCAAATTCGAGAACCATTCCCGAAACCAACATATCGACATTATTTCGAAATATTCTTCTAAACAAATCACCTCTACTATCCAGTCAACGACCAGCACATCTCTTTAAACCACTTCGACTATTACAGACGTCGACGAGATTGCTTTCACTATAATAGTCGAAGATACATGTTTCCCTTCTTTTCACTGAATACACATATACATAAATGATCACCATTACTATCTCCATTTAAAGTAATTTCCTCCGCCCATTTCTATTCTATACAAAGATGGCCATATAATAATCGATCCCTCTTACCAATAGCGAATGATAAAAGCTTCGAAATTTCTGAAATTTCTCTGAAATTTCTCTGAAATTACTGAAAATTCCACGATATCTATACCTAGGCTTCGGATAGATTATATTGTTATTGTATTGTTTATTTAAAATTTCTGAAATTTCCCTGAAATTACTGAAAATTCCACGATATCTATACCTAGGCTTCGCATAGTTTGTATTGTTTATCTGAATTTCTGAAATTTCTCTGAAATTACTGAAAATTCCACAATATCTATACCTAGGCTTCGGATAGATTGTATTGTTATTCTATTGTTTATTTGAAATTTCTGAAATTTCTCTGAAATTTCCGAAAATTCCACAAACTTTCACCGTCACCCTCCATTCATGTGTATAAATCTCACATTATTTTCTCTGAATTTCTGAAAATTCTCTGAAATTTCCGAAAATTCCACGATATCTATACCTAGGCTTCGCATAGTTTGTATTGTTTATTTAAAATTTCTGAAAATTCTCTGAAATTTCCGAAAATTCCACAAACTTTCACCGTCACCCTCCATTCATGTGTATAAATCTGACATTATTTTATCTGAATTTCTGAAATTTCTCTGAAATTACCGAAAATTCCTCAATATCTATACCTAGGCTTCGGATAGATTGTATTGTTATTGTATTGTTTATTTGAAATTTCTGAAATTTCTCGGAAATTACTGAAAATTCCACGATATCTATACCTAGGCTTCGCATAGTTTGTATTGTTTATTTAAAATTTCTGAAATTTCTCTGAAATTACTGAAAATTCCACAAACTTTCACCGTCACCCTCCATTCATGTGTATAAATCTCACATTATTTTCTCTGAATTTCTGAAAATTCTCTGAAATTTCCGAAAATTCCACAAACTTTCACTGTCACCCTCCATTCATGTGTATAAATCTGACATTATTTTATCTGAATTTCTGAAATTTCTCTGAAATTACCGAAAATTCCTCAATATCTATACCTAGGCTTCGGATAGATTGTATTGTTATTGTATTGTTTATTTGAAATTTCTGAAATTTCTCGGAAATTACTGAAAATTCCACGATATCTATACCTAGGCTTCGCATAGTTTGTATTGTTTATTTAAAATTTCTGAAATTTCTCTGAAATTACTGAAAATTCCACAAACTTTCACCGTCACCCTCCATTCATGTGTATAAATCTCACATTATTTTCTCTGAATTTCTGAAAATTCTCTGAAATTTCCGAAAATTCCACAAACTTTCACTGTCACCCTCCATTCATGTGTATAAATCTGACATTATTTTATCTGAATTTCTGAAATTTCTCTGAAATTACCGAAAATTCCTCAATATCTATACCTAGGCTTCGGATAGATTGTATTGTTATTGTATTGTTTATTTGAAATTTCTGAAATTTCTCTGAAATTACTGAAAATTCCACAATATCTATACCTAGGGTTCGGATAGATTGTATTGTTTATTTAAAATTTCTGAAATTTCTCTGAAATTACTGAAAATTCCACAATATCTATACCTAGGGTTCGGATAGATTGTATTGTTTATTTAAAATTTCTGAAATTTCTCTGAAATTACTGAAAATTCCACGATATCTATACCTAGGCTTCGGATAGATTGTATTGTTATTGTATTGTTTATTTGAAATTTCTGAAATTTCTCTGAAATTACTGAAAAT
>Ga0209935_1004427_pt1 | contig 12987 bp, 15 predicted proteins | sample ThiBio_1000_plan_2_FD_183958 | JGI IMG/M metagenome (GOLD analysis project Ga0209935, IMG submission 183958) | Wastewater bioreactor microbial communities from Cape Town, South Africa - Thiocy_cont_1000_plan (SPAdes) | ecosystem: Engineered > Bioreactor > Thiocyanate-remediating >... | reverse complement strand
CATTACCTCTCTATCTTGCCGTCCCACCAGCAAGGAATGGTAATTAAAGTGATTCCTTTCTCTCGCGCAAGGTCGCGTTTAGTTTTATCCCGCTCAGAGATCCTCTCGAGGGTATCATAGGTGTAATCGGATGTGATGTAATGGTGCCGTTCCTGATATGAAATCGTGAGTAACATGTTGTAAGCGGTACGTAGTAATTTTTACTTGATACTCAAAAGCAAGGCCTAAAGACGGAAGCCATATATCTAGTTCCAAGAGAGTTCCTGTTGGCGACAGTTTTAGTTCTGGTTCCTTCCTCACGTTTGTTTTCATGTCCACCCCCTAAGCATGCTTAGGAATTTAGCTCGCCTATATATACACAATACTACGTACCGGAAAGAGCACTGCAACTGCTCTTTCGAGTCGTTTTTGTTGAGCGTATCTTCCCCGCAGTAACCGTGTTGTATCCCATTTGTGTTTGGGGTACTTAGTCTCTAACAATTCTACGAGCTGTACTTTCTTCACTCCAATCGGGAAGCCACCTTCGTTCAATTCTGAGAGCCGAACAGAGTACCAGTCTTCAGGCTGCAACAGCCAAAGTCAATACATACCACAGCATAATAATTTACAAACGTACGCGAGTAATGCCCATTCTCTCTTCAAGGTTGGAAATAATCTTCAGCAGATTATCCTTGCTCCGATATCCCTTCCCTGAGGTATCGGATGCAAATAAAGTCGGCTTCCAAGAGATCTCTGGGTATACTTCTTGGAGTGTCTCTTCGAGTGTTCGACCTTGAAGAACTCTTGATCCCACCCTCCGCCTCAACTCGCTTGGTGTCACAGAGTACCAATCAGAAGGCTAAACAAGGATTAACAAGGATCATTTCGATAACGCACTGACCTTCGATATTCCAACTTCAACAGCAAATGTATCCAAACAAGCCCGTTGGTTTCGCACATCTTTCCAGTAACCCGGAGGATGTGACTCACCCGCAAACTGGGACACGTCCCAAGGGTATTCAGGATGCAATGTTTGCAAAAGCTTTGACAAACTCCCTGCTCGACTGAACAATTTCCAGCCTCCTCGCAATCTCAATTCAGAATTTGTGACAGAATACCAATCCGGTAACTAAAGGGTGAAATTACGAAATGGAATCAACTATTGAAACATACCTCCTTGACCCCAAGTTTCTTTCCCATATCATCAAGAAGAATGCGTTGCGATTCGTCAAGTGCACTTTTTCTTCGGAGCTCTGTTGCTGCAAAAATGAATCGTTGGAAAAAATTAAAAAGACCAGATACCTGTGCCATACTTTCGAAACGAGGGAAAGCACAAACATGCCAGCGGTTGCGGGTAGAGGGAGAATAAAGCGATCCGTGTTGTGGATGGTACTTTCCTGCTTCGCATGCTTTTCTCTGTGCTGGTAGTTCCTCGAATCATAAATTGCAGAGCCAAAGCAAAAATAGAAGCGAAGATGACCCATGAGGAGAAGGAGGACAAGAAAAAGTACTCGGGAGTCAGCGCCAAATCACACAATGCGCCCTTTCATACAGGCGAGCTGACAAAACAAGGAGGACAGTACAAGACTTGGAAGACGCGGTACTTCGTACTCTCCTCGGAATCCCTTTTGTTCTACTATAAAGGCAAGCGGGATTCATCTCCGACGGGAGTCATTGACCTGCGCAAGGGGTTTACCATTTCGCAGGACAGCGATTTCACTGGCAAGCTGCATTGCTTTCGTCTCGCAACCACGACGACTCGGTAAATTATTGATTTGATTTTACAAATTTTAACACCGCTTTGTGCCAGAATCTATTTTTTGGCCGCAAACACAGGAGAGGAAATGAAAAGGTGGATTGACGTTATCAGTAAAGAATGTTTCGATTGCAACTCAAAATATAAAAATCGCCTGCCTCCTTCCGAAGGGTTTGCTGCCTAATGCTTGATGCATTTCATATGTTAACAATCATACGTCGTCAAGGATTCAAGCATATAATTGGCGGCCTGTATCGGTGAGGCTGAAAGAAGGGCTACTTTCGAAGGGCAGCTACGACAAATTGGGCAAGTGGAAAGAGCGATGGTTTGAGTTGAGGCGGAATGTGCTTCTGTACTACAAGACCAAAGATAAGAACACGATGCCTTGTGTCATTCCGTTGCAAGGTATGCTCCACCACCAAACAAAAAGATTCATATTTCTTTAGGCGCTATTATTGAATTAGCCCCCGCAGGGAATTTTAAGAAGGGTACTTTTGATCTCACAGATAGTTAATGGCTAATGGTATATGCTCTCTTGTAGGTATTTGTTTTAGAGTGTATCACCCACAGAGAAGAACTTTCTTCCTTTGCACCGACACAGAAAAGAACGCAAAGAGTTGGGTGGAGGCTATGAATGGTAAGTTACCGAGCTCTCTCTTCTGAAATGCTATATTAAACTTATGACCTACAAACAGCTGCAAAGGAGGAATTGTATTCTAAGAACGCGCAAAGCAGTCCCGCGAAAGGAGATCTTCAGGATCAATCAGGAAATCCGCGACCTAAGAAAAAGATGAGTTACTTCGTAAACTCATTGGATGGATTCGACTTAAAGATGAACATGCGCTGCAAATGCATCCCTATGGAAGACGATCTTGTGGATGGCGGTCTCAGCGCGGGAGGCAGTGCCATTGGAGGCGGGAGGTCCGTTGGCCGGGCTTCGCAGTCCATACGGAAAGGCAAATGGCCCGAGGGTTCGACTGACATCTCGGAGTTTGGAGAATTCATTCTGAAGCCGGAGTTTAAGTCGCCCGAGTCCCCTAATAACTCCGCCGAGAACCTGCCGGCAGAGGACATCAATGATTGGACGCTGGTGCTGAAGGAGAATGTGTTCTACATCCTGCAAGACGAATTCGACCTCGAACCGATGTATGCTTTCGACGTCTCGCAGTATCTCCTCTACACCTCCGCAACAATGACAGAAAGACTATCCTTCAAGCTGGCGCACTCTACCAGCGTCTCCTACTTCCTCAAGGCACAGACTCGAGAGGACTTTCAAAAGTGCCTTCATCATCTCTCCCTCATTGTAGACGACTTCGTACATCTTTCCTGATATCTGCCCTCCCTCGCGCAACAGTAAATTATTATGTACCACGAGGTACTGGAGCTGTAGTAAAGTAATTGTTTTATTAGAAGCCCAATTCTTCCCACAACAAAAGCAGGGAGCTGATCCATGAGGTGATTCTCTTGGCATCACTTGACGATGAGCTTGTTTGGCCACCACACGGTTCGGAGTTCGAGGTGGGACAGAAGGTGATGAAGGCTGTCCTTGCAGGTTGCATGGTAAACACCCAGGTATTGTTGCCCGAGGTGGTCAAGTTGAAGGTTGTTCGAGTGCCTTGGATGGTGCCATCAAGAGATCCTTCGAATGTTTGTCCCGCCAACTTCACTCCAGTCTTTGAGGTTCCTGATGGTGCTTCGAAATAGAACAGAACCGCATTGGAGAAGTATGTTGTCGCTGTGGAGGTGAAGTCGATGGTCACCTGTGCATTGGGAACTCCAGAAGTGATGTTGCGGTGATTGATGACCACTTTCCTGAGACCTGTCACGGAGTCCACAGTGCTCCACACACTCACCTGTGGTTGAGTGCTGGTGACATTCAAATGAGGACCTTGAGGCCAAATGTATGCATTGCTTCCTCCAATTGTGCGTGAGAAAGCCAACATGGCATAGTAGAGGGGATAGATGGTGAAGGGGTTTCCCGCGGACCAAGGCATGTAAACGATGCTTGGGATCATTGCCCCGATGCCATGATAACTGATTGCTTCATATCCAAATGCTGCTGCTGTGAAGGTCCAGTCGATGGCCCAAAGACCTCCACCGAACGTATCGGAAACGTTGACAGAGTAAAGACCTGCCACACTCCCAGACTCTCCTATCCAATATTGGAGACCTTTAGCTTTGGCGGTGGAGAGACCGTAGAGACTCGGATTGTATGGCGCAATATTGTAGGTAAGTAGATTGGCGAGGTTGCCGGGGCCTTGGGCATAACTGTGGATTGAGATGCTCCAGAGCTGACTTGTGGTGTTGTCGATGTAGTTCGGGATTGCTTTCAGCCAATTGGTATCGCAACAGAAAGTCGCTCCTTGATATTTGACGGAGATCCCGCTATTATTGAATATGGAGGTTATGACGCTTGCGTATGCCTCCCAATTGGTCGTATAGCTAGATATTGACCGATGGGAGTTAGCGATTAGAGGGAAATTTATCCGGAGCAGCTGTACTTACGTGTACGGATTCCATGTGCCAGTGCGGTACCCGTTTGATGAATAGAGATCGCATTCATTTCCAATCTCGATGGCTTGAAGGTAGGCAGGCTTTCCGAGAACTTGAAGAATGTAATTCGTTTCGTTGGTGACATAACTGAAATCGTTCTGCAATCGGAAATTGAGGCCCAGAGTGTATCGTGCACCACCTCCAACAGCGGCGAAGAAGTTTTCAATCTGCGCAAACTCGCTAGCAAAATATCTCAGGCCGAATTCATTGGTCCAAGTGGGTGTCGTGCCATAGCCACTCCTATGAAGCGGAGATCTATTAAAGACCCATTTTATGGAAACCGCAATACACAGTGGTGATCAAAGGCAAATAAATTTACCAAGTGTAATCAGCGCTGTTCCCACCAACACGCAACCAAGGACCAGCACCGGTTTCGGCTTTCAGGTTGAGGAAGAGTTGAAGGGAGGTGTTGTAATATGCAGGAGCAAGGACGTTGGCAACCAGGAAATACCATTCGGTGGAAAAGCTGGTGAAATGAGGGCTGATGGGACCGGTCGCTCCAGGAGGTGGTACTTGACTATCTCCTGAGTTGTCAATCAGGATTTGTATCTGATCATCGCCAGCCGCAGAGCTATAAAGTATGCAAAAAGCCAGGATGCAACTCCAGTATAACAAGCTGAAAGATTTCTTGGTTTGTGTGTTGACCTCAAGACAAGCAGCACTTACCTCGACTTGGTGTTGATGCCCGTTCTCATCTCGTTGTGCTATCGAAACAAAGTGATATTGCGGTTAGTAGGCTCCGAAACTTTGCGTATTACCATTCGCCGTCAGTCCATCAGAATTAACCTTCTTGCTACTACGAAGAAGAGCGGAAAGATCAAGTTTTGTCAACAAGGCCAAAACAAGGCGGCACAAGTGAACAGCCGCGCACTGGCAAATCACCTCCATCTCCTTTGGAAGCTTTCTGTGAAATGTAAGACGGGAACACAGCACGCAGTACGGGGCTGCCACGAGTGCAGTGTGTGTACCAAATTCGAAGAAGGTCTCTTCGGAGAGGACATGGCAGACGACAAGAGAACGCGCCAGAGAGCAACCGATTTGCGTGACATTCTTTTCGCAGATGGCGTTGAAGAGCGTGTGGAAGTCAATCAACGACACTTGATTGACAAAATTTTGGCAAGATACAGGTTTGTCCTGGGCAATCGGTCGTTCATTTTACGCTAACATACTTCCGAAAAGCTCCGAGTTTACCCTCTTTCGCGAACTTATCCAAAATGCAAACGATGCAGGAGGTAATTCAAGTCAACGCTACTTTCCGAAGAACCTCACCTGTTCATTCAAATAGCAACGGAGATTGAGATCGTAATCTCAGCCCCATCTTACAAATTACAAAGAGAAAAGGAAGAGGCTGAAGCCGAATCAAGCAGAACAGAGCGAGGAAATGCAACAAGCAAATCTGCGTCCTCCTCAGCTTCTGCTGCCTCCTCGATTATGGGCATCTTCAAATTTGGCTGGGGGCCTCAATCTCATGGTAGCATCTTCCATTTGTTAACAAATTTAGTCTTTCGTTAACGAAATCACCTAATTGATTAAATGCTTTCAGATCACAAAGAACCACGAGCAGAGGGGAAACGGACACCGCGAAAACCTAAAGCGAAAGATAATCATTTCGGCACTTGCATGATGCAGGAAGTGGAGATCAGGAACAACGGACGGCCCTTTGGGCCGGAAGATTGGAAACGGATTAAGAGCATTGCTGAGGGCAATCCAAATTCGGACTCCTGTGGTACGATCTCTATTTTTTGCATACACCAGAGTGTGACAGTTAACTTAAAGGTATATGTAGGTATGTTTGGGGTGGGCTTCTACAGCGTCTTTGCAGTCACAGAGGAGCCCATCGTGCGATCAGGTGACGATTGCCTGATATTCCATTGGAAGGGCGATATGCTGGTCACTACCAAAGCCAAAGTCAAGCAGGAATCCAACGAGACCAACGATGTAGGTAGCAGCGCCTCCCAAAATAAGGATTGGGTATCCTTTGTCTTAGCCGCGCGAGAAGAGATGCCCTACGACCTCGATAACGTATGATATAATATGGTTTATGCTTTGGTCTAATCGCTCCCCTCTTTCAGTTGTGTAGATTCCTTGTCAAGTCAGTCACCTTCACGACAAACGTACGCGTAGTGAGGCTGTATGTAAACGGACAGCTCTTGCTCCTTGTAAATACTAAGGCCCCAGAGAGCCCATCGAAGGAGCAGCTGCAAACAACCGAAATTATCGACGTACCAGCCTTCTCGCGCAAAGATATTATCAACAGACAGAATGCTGGTCTAGGTTATATGACAATAGGTTAGTTTGGTTTTATTTTTCTTTGTTGTCAATCATGATTGACTGATTGATGGTATTTTTTTTATCCTATCAGGAGGTATGCAGGTTCAGGATATGGCGATCACCATCAATCGATTCGGAGAGCCACCGAGATTGGTTAAGATGAAGCAACTGAGCGCAAAGGTTGATGTGCACTGGGATCTGGTGCCCAGCTTCTTAGAAAATATGAAGCGCCTCCTGAAAAAGACTCCCCCAAGCAAGACAAACATCCTCCTCATCTACAACAGCCAGCAGGAAGATGAAAGCAAGAAGGCGAAGGAGGCGGAAGAGGCGGCACAACATCAGACTCCCTCGTCTTCGGATAGCGATGATGATGACGAATCTTCCTTCTTCTCTTTCTTCCGAGGTGGTACTTCCAACAACCCTACGTCACAACTGCAAGCCGCAACCACACCTGCCAAGAGCATCCTCGATGAAATTACATCCGATCTCTATCCTTCACCTAACGTATGTCCCCTCAGCACAAATGCCATCCTAACCCTTTTTCTTTTTCTTTTTTTTTTTTTTTTTTTCCCTTTCGTAGAATGGGCATGTCTTCATCGGCTTCTCTACCCATCAAACTACAGGCACTGGTTATCACCTTGCTGCACAGGTACTATATATTTTTAACCTATTGGTTAAAATTAACTAAAAAATATCATTTATAAAGCTTATCCCAACAGTAGAGAGAGAAAATATAGACTTTCAGGTACTCAGCTCTCAACCTGCCTCTTACCTGTATACTTATTATTCTGAAGGATGTATATATCTCAAACTGGAACTGTAATTTATTGCTCATGGCGGGACAAGCTTCGCGCCTTTATTATGATCATGCAATGCGACAACTGGAAAAGAAACAATCCGAACACAAAGAGGATCCCCAAGCGCTAAAGCAAATCGAAGCTGATGCCGTTGACCTGATGTTGGCACATAGGTACTAATTAGCACATGCTATTCACTATATATATTCGCTAACACCAATGTCTCTCTCTGTAGCTTCTACAATAGCAACCCGCATCAAAATGTGGCGAGACTCCTCTATCAATATTATTACGTTTCGCCCACGGCAAGTCCGAGCCCGTTTTTGATTCCTTCTGCGGGTGGTATTTGTCCCTCCGATAGGGTCAGACTTCCCTACCTCGGTATGGAGCTATTTATCCCCGCCACGCAAGGCAAGGCTTGGCAATTTTCGGTGGTCCCTGCGACCCTCTATGGCAAATGTTCCACGTGCGTATTACTCGCTCTTTACCTTATTATTTTCAAATCATACTTACATCTTTTCTCAATAGGTTTTTCTCGCAGATTCAATCCCTTAAACTCATCAAACCGATCGCATTGGACGACCTCCTCATTCATTTGAAGACGAGAGAGTTGTCGCTTGACGACACTCTGCAGCTCTTCAAGTGGTATATGAGCGCCCCGGTACAGCAACAGCTATTCGGAAAGACTCGTCGTGAGGCCACCAAGATGTTCTTGTTGTCGCTGAACGTGAAGGTGCCCAAACAACTCCTTGAGAACAAGGAACCTCCTCCTAGAGGAGGAGAGAAGAACGATCTCAAAGGAAAAGAAAAGGAGAAGGAGGCGGAACTCAAAGGAGAGGAGACGCCGAAGGAGTGGGTGTGTCAGAACCTGGGCACGATAGTCTATTTCATATCGAGCAAAGGCATGCGCCACCTGCCCCTCCCTCCTACGACGCTCTACCACGGCATCAGCGAGCATTGCAGCAAAGCGCTGATGAAAGAACAATTCGGGTGGCAAGAGATGACCTTCTGGGACTGGTGGACTTACATGAAGAATAGCACGCCGAAGCAACCTGCAACACCCAAGAACCCGACCAACGCCCCCCGTAATAGAACACCTTTTCAATCGCAAACAACCCCGTCGTTGCTTGAGACCATGATATGCTCGGAGGAACACGTAGTGGAACTCTTGCGATACATCTCGCAGGTCTTCAACACCCTGAGCGAACCGCAGAAGGTGGAAATCGTGTCCTTTCTGGCGGAGATTCCCTGCATACCTGTCGAGCAGCCTGCTGCAGCAACCTCAGGTGCGTATCAGCAGTTTTTGAGGTGTACATAAATAACTAATTCCTCCTCCTTTTTTTCCCTCACAGAAAAAGCGACCGACACTGCAAACAAGCTTCTATTGTTTGCGAAGCCCCGCGATACCTATTTTCCTCAAGTCCGCCTGTTTAAGGTGGATACCGGTCATTTGTTTTACGTACAAAAATTGACCATTGCTTCTCCTCTTCAGGATATACATCACGTGCGTGCAGATGTTATGAACGCGGTTGCAAACAAGAACTTCTTCAAGCTGATTGGGGTGCGCGAGAGTGTCGATCTGAAATTAGTTCTTGGCCGACTTGAGCTGTTGAAATGGGATGTGAAGGATCTGTTGGCATTCCTCGTGAAGGAGCAATCCTCCTTTACCGAACCCGATTGGAACCTGTTGCGAAACTCAGCATTCTTGCCCGGCATCATCTATCATGAACAGAGCGAGAAGAAGACCGTTGCCCCCACAAAGGAAGCAACCACCACTACAACACCCTCACCGACAGTAACCGTGACAGTTATCAAGCAGTCAACAACGACTACCGCAACAGCTCCAGAAGGAGCAAAGAAGCAGCTGGTTGGAGAAAAATTGGAGGTGCGCAGGAAAGCACGAGAACTGTTCCTGCCACACGATATGATCAAGGCACTGGGCCTACCAGTTCTTGATTGGCCAGATGAGAGTACGTTCTTCCATACTTCCTCAGTTATCAATCTTTGCATGATTTTAATTAAAATGATTCACCATAGATGGCAAAGCACCACTCGAGGCTAGGTCCAAGCAGGCCTTTCTGTTGAGGAAGATAGGGATGAGCGATAGACCTGATCTCTCTGCGCTGGTGCAGATCGCTTCCTCTTCGGCCAATACGAGGGAGAAGGTGTTGATGTATATCCAAGAGAATGTCGAGGAGCTACTCAAGGCGGAGACCTCCTTCAATATACAGAAGGTCGACGTGCCCTTCATCCCTGTGCTAGTGAGAAGGCGCCCTACTACTTCATCTCCAGCAGCTGCAAAGGGAGAAGATAAGTCCTTGCACTTGCAGCGGAAAGGAGACGAAGACGTATTCGAGATCGTAGAGACTGTAGCAGCCCCTCGTGATTGCTATCTGAAGGACTCGCCCTTCGGATTTCCCTGCGTAATTAAACGCTACGAGAATCTGGCCAAAAGATTAGGTATAATTTTACGATACTCGTGAGTCGAAAGTCGTTATTGAATATTTTTTAATATAGGCATTGCAGAGCATCCCCCTCTACAAACAATAATTGATTTGGTAAGTACTTAACAAACACCCTAGTGTACGTACTCATGCTCTCTGCTCTGCTTTCGCAGATCCTCAAAGCGCTACCAACCACCCCGCAAAGCTCCGCCACCGTCCTGAGTTATCTCTTTTCCCGCCTCAACGAGTTTCGCACTCAACAGTGGGACCTCCTGCAGAAGACTCCCTTCATCCCAATATTCAGCACCGATGATCTCCCTCCCTCCACCCGCAAAGGAGACGAACAAGGCCAACCCGAAGCCAAGAAACCGACGCTGCTCCGATATGCCACCGTCTCGGATGTGTTGATCCAACCGAAGGCATCCTCATGGCAGGCCCAGTTGTACTCAAATATCTTCGATTACGCCGACTTCGGGGGCAACGGCAACCTGTTCCTCAAAAACTGTGGAGTGAAGGATGACCCCACTCCGGAGCACTTTGCGGTGGCGATAACACGCAACTACCAGCGCTATCTATCGAAGAACGGAGTTGCCAAGTACTTGGAACTTCTCTCTGTCTTCGCGGGAGTATATGCCCGTCTGCCTTCCAACTACGTCAAGGCCCTCGCAGCCACTCCATTTTGTCTCGCGTATCTGTTCGAGGAAAAAGAAGACGACAAGAAGCAACTAATGAAAGAAGATGAATCTTTCATGGTAAGGAGGCGCCATTCTTTAAAAGCAAAACTAATAACCGTAAAATATGTAGTCAAATCGAAAGGACATTGCCGTCACAAAGAAAGCAAGCGAGTGCTACTTGATAGACAACGAAAGATATCTGCATCTCTTTAACCCTGCACGCGTCCCTGACTTGCCGAAGCCCAGAGGTTCGAGTGACGACGCAAGCGAAGGCGGTGGACCCACCAACGCTGCGCCCAATGCCCTCGAAACTATGTATGAGGCCCTGGGTGCCAGATGGATAACCCAGGACGTCCAACAAAAATGCATACCCAAAGGTAACTACATTTCATTTTACCTTCCTAGATGATTAGAAAATTGACGCCGATATTCAAATGATGAAAAAAAGGAAAACCGATTGCCTCAGAAAAGGCGAAGAGGCTGAAGCAACGACTTGCTGAAAGAAAGGCGTTGCTGTTACACAACATGCAGGGTAAGAGGAGAGCCAATGCTCTGAAGGATGCCGAGAAGATTTTAGACTCCCTGAATGTGTACACCGTGGAAGAAATTCAAAGAGGTACCCGTTACCCGCCGTACGTTACACTTCTCCATACACTAACATATTGTCAAGTGCTGTCCTTTAGGGATAAAAGAGCGTCGGAAAAGGCTTCGGTTAGCGTGTCAAAGGATCCCTCAAACTCGCGACTTGTGAATATTTATATAACGGAGGTAACAAAATTCCATAAGTAAACAAACAACATGTGTTCACTTCTCGTTCCTATTTAAAGGGAGGTGAAGGCATCGATTATTTCGATGTGGGGACAGAGTTGGTTGGTATTATTTACACGAAAGCTCATCACGATGACGCCCTCCTAGCAGCAATGCTACTGCAGGTATATGGTTATTTTCTCAATCTTTCTACATCTTTTTATTCAACAATTTATATAACTGAAATCTACCGCAGACTCCTCTACCCACCCTTCGAAGAAAAGGTTGGCCGGTAGATCGACTTCTGCAACAAAAGTTTGCGATAGTGGCAGCCTCTGTGGAAATAAGCAAGTTACAACAACAACAACAACAGCAACAAGCACCTGGCATGGCAGCAGAAAAAGGCGGTACCCCACAGAAACTGCTGGAAGGCAGACAGCCGAAGCTCGACGAATCTCAGGTTGCCCTTCTTGCAAAGCCTCAACGACAGCAGCAGGCGGACGACGAGGACGATGACCTCATAGTGCCGCCAAGTCGTAAACCGAAGGAGGCACCGCAAAGTTCTTATTGGTCCAAAATGATATCCCAGCTGTGGGGAGGAGAGGAGGAGGGAAAAGGGCCATCCAACAAGCCGCAGAGTAAGGCCATACAACCAGCTCCTGCCCCTCCGCCTCCAGCCATCACAGGCAGCAGCGGGGGCGACACTATGAATGTCAGGTAAAATTTTCTCTTGTGCAAAAAAAATATTCACTCACAGATTTCATCCCACCTGATTTGCACAGCCGGAATGTCATACCGGAATCACCCGTGTCTGGAGAAGAGCATAAGCGAGCAATGGACATGAATCTGCAGCGCGCATTGGGTTCCCTCGCACATAGTGGAGGTCCCACGGTATGCCATGCACACACACACATATTCGGGAATTATATGTTAATCGACTATCTTTTGTAACAAAGGTTCTCCACCAACAGGCGGGCAACAAAGAGACGGTGCATTATTCCTGCGAGGAACTCCCTGAGCAAGTGCTACAGCAATTACGAACTGTCAAAGGCATTCCTGTGTATCTTCAAGAAGGAACCTCTTGGGTGCGGAGGCGTGTTTTATGCTGTTAACGCAACCCTTATGGTGTATCTTTTCTAACAGACACTGGAGCATGAGGAGGCAATGCACGAGTTTGCTGATCTTCTGATTGATCTTGCGGGTACACCAAAACCTAACCCCCAGACAAAAGAAGGCGCCTGCTGATGATGATTTATTACATCGCTACAGCTGTCTTTAGCATACCCTTGAAGGCGATGCATATCTTCTTGGATTATAATGGCAGGCGAATTGCTTTCAATAGGGCCTGTTCACTCTACTTCAATCTTCGCATGTTTGTAGATCTCCACTACAAGTACGTATCAACGTAATGGCCCAAAAATAACTGACTCTATTGTTTGCTTTTCCTCAGACGCGTTGGTTGGGAAGCTTATGTTTTCTGGTGAGTAGAGCTCGCGAACTAAATGTTTCATTTGCTTACTCTCCACAACCTTTGTAGGTACATGACTGCCTGCCATGAACTTGCTCACAACAATGTGTCCCCCCACAATGAGGAACACGAGTCGCTAATGAGCTGGTAAGGTCCTCATCCGCACATAATTGGAGGTTATAACCTCTTTGTTGTTGCCTCACACAGGTTTGCCTCCACCTACATGCTTTCCTTTGTGCGGCATCTCTCTACACTGGGCTATGCAGTCCTTGACGAGTACGATGAGTACGATGAGTAC
>Ga0209935_1004425_pt1 | contig 12991 bp, 15 predicted proteins | sample ThiBio_1000_plan_2_FD_183958 | JGI IMG/M metagenome (GOLD analysis project Ga0209935, IMG submission 183958) | Wastewater bioreactor microbial communities from Cape Town, South Africa - Thiocy_cont_1000_plan (SPAdes) | ecosystem: Engineered > Bioreactor > Thiocyanate-remediating >... | reverse complement strand
GCAATTTCCTGTCCGGCACGCCGCAGCTTGCCGTTTTGCTCGGCATGACCAGAGCCGGAAAATCCGCCTTCATGTCCGACCTGCTTTCGCAGACCGATCCGTACTACGACTTCACGCTCATTGTTGAGGAAGGGCTGTCCTACGGCATCTGGACGCAGGCTCAAGGACATACGCCCATCATTATCCAGCCGGATGGCGACTTGTGTCTGAACTACCTCGATACCCAGGGCGCACCGCTCAACAACCTGCAAATCACCACCGCTGCCGCATTGGTGGCCAAGATGGCCGGGCATCCCGCCGACGAGGACAAGCGCAATCTGCGCATCGCCCAGATCACCCAATACATCGAGCAACTCTACACCGATCGTTTCGACGAGTGGATTGGCGAGGACGCTTCGCGTCTCGATTTGGTCGCCCGGCATGCGCTCGCCACATTGACTTACAAGAAAGCTCACATGCCCATCTCCGCTACGTTCGTGGAATCATGGGCTGAGTTGCGGCACACGGCCTCACTCGAAGAACGCGAACGCTTCATTGCCGCCCCGACCGGCGAGGAAGTTTCCCGGTTCATTCAGTCGCCTGACACCCAGCGCTATGTTCGCAATGCCGCTTTTGCGTTCTTCCAACCGGAGGACTATCCGACCCACGACATGCTCCAGCAAATGATGCTGGTCGCTCCGTTCCCGGAACACGACCGCGATGAAATTAATCATCTCGCGACCCTGCTGGCTCCGTGGAACGAACAACGGCTGGTTTGCGGACATTCGACTTTGTCGATCACCGGGAAGATTGCTCATTTCGATTTGACCTACATCCCCGAGTCGAATCGGCAGTTGAAGGAACTGGCTGGCTTTCTCATCGCCAACTATGGGCGCCAGCACATCATCACGCTGCCGCGTGGCAAACGCAAAAGGGTGATCTTTGAGGAGGTCGCCAGAACGCTGGACATTCCCGGTGGCGAACAACTCGTTTCCGAGTTCTACGCCCAGCTTTCCAAGTTCTCCACCTGGATCATTTCCATCGTCCAGCAATACAGCCGATTCCAACGTTCGGGCATTCGCCCCATCGTCTTCGGCAACGCCAAGCAATTCTTCTTCACGCGGATGAACGACCGTCGCGATATTGAAGATGTCGCCAAGGACATTGATTTGTCCGAAACGACAAAGGAGGCGATTTCCCGTTACCCGCTTCCCGAGCATCTTCCCGATACGAATAAGTATGCGTCTCTGACGTATTACCATCTGGACGTTCAGGAGCCTCTTTGCGGGACAATTCACAATCGGGTCTCTCCCGAAATGCTCTTCTGCTCTTCCTCGACCGGGGAAGACTTCGACAACCGGAGCCGAGTGCTCCGCCACCATAAAGACATCGTTAGCGGGATTCTTTCTGAATCGGCCGCGCCTGTTTCCCCCAACCCCTAATCAATCACTATGAAAACCATCCTTCGTTTCTTTGCCTCTAGGGAAAAAAGGGCCTTGCGCGTGCTTCTCGCCTCGTGTGCGGTCATCACCTGCCTGCCCGCGTGCGCCACCCGATCCCAATTCCAAAAGGGATACGAGCGTGGTGCTTCCGACACCGTCAAGCGCCAGTACTGGATTCTGCAAGATATGCAGAAGCGATCCGAGCCTAAGCCGGAGCCGCGCGTCTCCCTCTACCGTGTCCCGATCTCCCCTGATCCGGCCTCCACGGTGAAGACCGTTCCCTACGAAATCGCCATCCCCGTCGTCCAGTAATCCCAACCGCTCCTCCATCATGAAAAAGACCGTCCTTATTGCCGCTTCCGCCGCCGCGCTCGCCGCTCCTCACGCCCATGCTGTGCTTGGGGTGGGTGATGTGGTCAGCGACCCCATCGTAGAACAGGCCACCATTCAGAAAAACATCTTCGACCAACTGAAATACGCCTGGGAGCAGACGCAGTGGGCCGAAAAACTCGCCACCCTCCACAACACGCTGACCACCGTGCAGCAGCAGTTGGAAACAGCCAACCAGGTCAAGCAGGCCATCGGCGATCCGATCGCCGCCATTGGTTTGATCGACAACGGATTGTTTTCCGGCTACCTGCAGGAATCCGGCATTTCGGACACGTTGAGTGATCTGGCTGGCATCGCGCAGGAAGGCGCGCAGCTTTCCGGCACGATTCAGGAGTTGTTCCAGCCGATTGACCTTTCCGGCTGGACGGATCTCAACCGCTCCTTCAACGGCATATCCTCATTCCGCGATGTGCGCGATCCCCTCAAGCAATACCGGGCGGTCAACAACGCCTTCTCCCGCTTCGAGGAATTGCTGCTCAAGGCGCAGAGCAAGCGCCTGACACTGAAGAGCCAGATTGCCCAGCTCAACACGCAGTTGAAGGGAGCGCAGACCGATGCCGAGGTGCAGAAGCTGGTCGGCTCGCTAGCCACGGCGCAGGCCGCTCTCGGCGACCTCGACAGCATGGTGGAGACGGCGCACGGCCAGATTGAAGCCCTCCATATCCTCAACCAGAACCGGGAGAAGGAAGCGGAGGTGGCCGCCGAGGAAATCAGCCGCCAGCGCAACCAAGACCTTTCCCGCTTGGCCGCGGAGGCGGAAGCCGAATTGCAAATGCCCGACTTGACCACCCCGAACGACGACGTCCCTCCCGGCTTCTGACCCTTCGGCCTTTCTCACCAATTCGGAAAACCTATGACTTCCTCTCTTTCCAATCTTTACGCCGCAGGCTTGGAAATCCGCACCCTGCTCATGCCTTTCGCCTTCGTCCTGGCCGTCATCGGCCTTGGCGAAATGGGCTGGCGGGCTGGCTCCGACCCTCGCGGCATTCTCGAGGCCTTGCTCAAAACGACCCTCATTGTCGCGCTGCTGGCGGGCTACCCGGCCTCGATGGACAGCGGCCAAAAGGCATTCGTGGAGATGCGCGGCAAATTCACCAACGCCCGCGATGCCAAGTTCGTTCAACTCCTGCGCTCCCACATCGACAACCCACCGTCCGACTCCTGGACGGACTTGGGCAAGGTCGTCCCGGCTGCCATTGGCATGTTCTTCCAGGGAATCGGGCGCTTTGCGCTCATCGTCCTGACGTTCTTTCAGAACTTCGCCATCGCTGGCTTGGTTGCCGTGTCACCGCTGTTGTTGGGATTCCTGTTTGTTTCCTACACCCAATCTCTCGGCATTCAATTCTGTGTCACCTCCCTAACGGTGCTGCTCTGGCATGTCGCCATCTGCCTCGTGGACATCGTGATTGTCGCGATCAGCGATTTGCTCTTCGCGCCGATTACAACGGGTGGAGTGGTGCAGATGGGGGCCAATCTGATCACCGTTCAGAACTGGCTGCTCTTTCCGTTCATCATGGCCTTTGCCTCGATTGTGACGGTCTTCTTTTACCTCACGGTTCCTTTCGTGGCCGGTGCCATCATGAAGGGATTGAGCGGCACCACCGCTGCCTTGCAGGCCGGGATTCAGGGGACCATGCAGGCAGCCGGGCTGGCGGTAGGCACCGGCCTGACCGTGGCAGGTGCAGCCGCTACCATGGGCGGCTCGACCGCCATGCAAGGCGCATTGGCTGGAGCACAGGCCGTAGCCGGAGCGGCCAGCGCGGCGGGCCGTCTGGCAGGGGACGTAGCCGGTTCGATGGGTAATGACGTGCCGCCACCGCCGCCCGTTCCTCCGGCTTCCTCCGGCGGAGATTCAGTCACCAATCCCGACAACCCCGGCATGGTCGCCCACCAGACCGCCCCCAACGCTTTTGCCGTCGTGGACAACAACTCCGGCACAGTATCCCACCACCAAGGCAGCATCGCCACGCCACAGGCTGCCCAGGCGGCCTTCAACGCCCATGCCAGCAAAGCTCAACCACTCCCTCCAGATTCCCCACTCGCCAACCGTAACGCCTGATTTCCATGAAACTATCCGCCATTACTTCCATCACCAACAACGTCATCGCCGCCCGCTTTTGGATGGCACTCGCCCTCATCGCCTGCGGGTTCGCCGTGGCCGCTCCTTACCTGACCATTTCCGCCATGAAGCAGAAGGAAAAGGTCGTCATCCTTGATCCGGGTGGGACGCTGATTTACGCGCCGCTTCTCGGCTTCGAGGAGGCGGGCAACCTTCATGCTTACCATGTGCGGCTCGCGTGCCTAGCCTTGCTCCAGCGCAATCCGGTGGGACCGGATTTACCCGACCTCCTGAAACGCATCTACCTCGAAGAGCCCGCCAGAAAACGGGCTGCTTCCCTCTACAAGGCCCAGAACCCGGAGTTCAAAGAGAAGCAGATTCACCAGAAGGTCGAAGTCACCAAGATCGACATTCTCGACACCCGGAAAATCAGCGATGGCGCCGGGAAATCCTATGAGGCCGTAAGCGTGCGGGCCGAGGGCAATCTCATCCGCACCGGCACGCTGAAAGGCCTGGAGTTCCGCGAACCGGCCAAGTTCCAAATCGAATTCCTCTTCATCCGCAACCCCGACCTGCTGGGCAATGGCAGACTTCCGCTCGTCGTCCAGGACTTCACCTACACCGAAAAACCTCTCTAGTGAAATACCTCATCCTCACCCTGCTGACCGCGGCTACGGCTATCGCCGGGCCGATCACTCAAAAGCCCCTCGATGAATTCGTCATCTACGACATCCCGGTGGCACAGAAGACCGGCACGACTACGATCATGTTCCCGTCGGAAATCTCGGGCCTCTATGCCAAATCCATTTCCACCCAGGAACAGGAAAATGCCGGATTCCTCATCTCGTTCACGCCGGGGAATTTCTATTTCACCATCCGGGCGCTGAAGAAGGAGGCCGAGGACCACCTGACGGTGATCTTCAACCGGAAAGCCTATGTTCTGCATCTGACGGCCTCCGAGAAACCGTTCTACAACATCACGTTTTATCAGGACGAACGACAGGGCAAGGACGGTGGCCGGATTGCCGTGGTACCGGAGCGGTTGCTTGGCTTGATGGACAAGGCGAAGGCTTATCCGCTTCTGGCCAAGGATGCCCCGGACACTCTGGCTGGCGTGCTGCACGTCTCTCCCGCTCTCACCACCTACTACGAGGGTTTCAATGTCCGGGTCCGCGATGTCTGGCGTTTCGAACAGGATGACACGCTGATTTTCCGACTGGAACTTGAGAACACGACCGACCGCGCCGTGCGCTACAACCCGAAAGACCTGGCCGTGCGGGTCGAGGATCGGATCTACACGCAATCGCTCGTCGATGCTTCCGGCGTCATACCACCCAAATCCATCACGCCTGCCTTTGTTGCCATCACCGGCAACGGACAGGGAGGCCGCAGCAATCTCGCTCCCGACAACAAATGGAACGTCCTCGTTGTTCGCGCCGAACCTCAACTCTCCACCAGCGACTACAAATGAATCTGCGCAAAATCTTCACCGAGCTTTTTCAGAAACCCACTGGGCGATTGATTCTTTTCCTCGTGGCCGGGGCGTTGGTTCTGGCCTTTGTCTTGAGCGGAAAGCCGCGCCGTTCCCCGGAACCGATCAACCCGACTGTTCCCGCCCAGGCGACCACGGCGAAAGGATATTCCTTCGAGGAGAATATTCCGCCCACGACCCCGGTTCGGGCGGAAACGACCGCCCCGACACCGCCGCCCATGGCCGCACGGCCCACGCCGATACCCAAGCCACCACCGCCCATTCCCCAGGCGATCTTCGCCACTAAGGAGGAATCTCGCAGCGAGTATTACCTGCCCTATGGCCGTCTGCTCCGTTGCGAGCTGGTCAACGCGGTGGAGTCCACCAACATCGAAACGCCCATCATTGGCCTGATTACCGAGGATGTCTGGCAGGCGGGAAGGCTGGTCATCCCGACCGGAACCGAGGTGCATGGACTCGCCCAGAAGACGGCCGCTCGCGAACGCATCGGTTCCGAACGGCAATGGGTGCTCGTGTTTCAGGACGGAAAGGAACTGCCACTTTCCGGTACCGTTCTCGACTATGCCCCGGATGGCGCGAACGGCGGCCAATGGGCTGAAATAGACGGCTCCGCTGGCCTGCGCGGTCATATGATCGCCGCCGACAAGTATGCCGAAGCCAAGGCCGTCCTGGCCGCGATGGTTTCGGCAGGAGCCGGAGCGTTTCCCTCCATGACGAATATCATTTCACCGCTCACCGGGGGAGTGACCCAGGTGCAGAACGGCGGGTATCAGGACGCCATTGCCGCAGGGATTCAGGCCGGAGGCCAAATCTACTCCCAGCGCCTTTTGGAAGGTCTGAAGAACGACCCGTATTACGTCCGCGTTCCTGCCGGAACCACGTTCTACCTCTACGTCTCCCAAGCCGTCGATCTCGCGAAGGCTCGCATTTCCTCATCCACCCAATCCTCCAAATGAAATACCTCATCTCTGTTCTCGTCGTCTGCCTCGGGGCAGGTTGCGCCACCCGCAAAGATTCCACTCCAAAAACCGCGACGGTTGTTCCCGGCACCAGCGTTTCCGCCAAACGCATGGCGTCCGTTCGCACGCCGGAAGTCGTGAAAGCCTATCCGGTGGGCCGCTACTCCGATCCGAATTACCCGGAGGAAATGCACGAGCAGCACACGGTCTATCGCCGGGAACAGTCGCCTGACTGGAACTACCTGCCTGATCCGACGCCGACTCTCCCGTCCGGAAATCCCTCGCCCTCCTACTATGCGGATGCTTCGAGGGAGTTGAACGTCAAGCAGCGGGCTTACGCCGAGGCCTTGGCTGAGCAGAACCGCGCCATGCAAAAGCGCATCGAAACCTTGCAGAAGGAAGTGGGCAAGGTGCCGGCACTCCAGCAGGAGCTTGACCAGCTCAAACAGAACATCGGGGAATCACCCAAGCCGCAGCCCACGCCCTCCCCGGCCCCGGCAAAAACCGAGGAAGGCGATGTATTTTCCAGCGTCGATCCGGCTTTGCCCGCCTGGGAGGAAGGGGTTTCCGATCCGGGCGAGGTCACTCTCTTCGCCGAATCCGACGACCAGAATCAGGACTTCCTGCTCTCCCAGATGCGGATCAACAACGCGTTCGCAACCGAACTGGCTGCCGCCGAGCGCCGGAAGATTTCCGCCGTCATCACCTGCCCATTCCTTCGCCGCAAGGAATTCGCCCTTCTCAACTACTAATCACATGAACACATCCAAACCCGCCAACGTCACTGTCTCCCTCGATGAAGACACTTTCTCGGTCTTCAAGGAGGCATCCGAAATTGTCGAGAAAGCCGGAATCCGCGTCCCAACCAATCAGCTTGTCCAGGTCATGCTGAATGCCGAGGGCCAGCGGCTCAGTCCCCGGAAGATCGCCCAACGCTTCCTCAAATCCGTCATCGCCCAGATCGGCGGATTGCGTAGCAACGCCATCGACGACGATGACGACGACAAGATTCCCGGACTCAAGCCCACCAAGGCCTAACCGTTCCTTTCACCGAAACCCCGTCAATCAGCTCGGCTACGGGAACCCAAACGCCGCGCGCCACAAACGCAATTACCCATGGCAATCGCATCCCCGAAGAAAAAAACGGAACTGGCTCAGCAGTTCAAAATCAACCCCGAAGTTAACGCCAAGTTGGACGCCTTCATGCAGACCAATCCCGATTTGGTTCAGTACGTGAAGGATCTTCCCAGAGAGCAACTCGAACGGAAGTTCCTCCTGCGCAAGATGAAGGATGAGGAACAGAAGATGGGCTACACCACCAAGATTAAAGGCTGGCTGGCCAAACCGGAGCAGGCTGACTTGGTCCAGAGCATCAAGTCGACCATCAGCCCCAACATGAAGCCGGAACGTCAGGAAATGGCGCTCGTCAATGCGGCCAAGAACCACGTGCGAAATAACGGGATCAAGATCGGCTGACGCCATCGCCGTCTGGCCGGCCAGACGGTCGGTCAGACGGCTCCTTTTCAAACCTCAATCTCACTCCATGTCCCTCTCATGCCCTCGAAAACAGCACCCTCTGAGAAATCCGAATTTATCCAAATTCGCGAAGCCGCCGAATGGCTTGGCGTGCCGTTTTCCTCTCTGCGTGAATATGTGTCCCGAGGATTGCTGCCTTCGTACAAACTCGGTCGGCACCGCCTCTTCCGAAAGCACGAACTTCTTGAAGCGCTCCGTGAAACCGGGAAAACAACGCTCGATCGAGTCTTGAGGTAAAATAGACGAGTTGGCTTTCGACGTTGCGAAACACTGGTGCTATCTGGCTGCAAGATAGGCAGAAACCATGTGCCAGGCTTCATTCAATGTGATGGTAAGTCCGCATTCATTCGCCAGAATACTGAAAGGAATAGCCACGGGTCTTTTCCTATCCGGCAAGGGTAAACCCTGCGCCATTTCATTCCGTCCCGTCGGGTGCCTTCGTCAAATCCCCGTGCCGGTCGCTCTGCATGAACTGACCAAAACTTTGACGGAGGATGTCATGCAAAATTTGAAAGTAAGCTTCAACGCCGCTGCCCGCCGTAAATGCCGCCTTGCCGAGATCGACTACCTACAATCGCTGCTCTGGACGCTGACGCTCCAATTGATCGAAGAACAGAACCGGCTGCGCCGGGAAATTTCCGATCCGGCCCCAGCCGCCGAAGCTGGGGTAAAGCCCCTGCGGGGCTGTCATTGCGGCACCGCTGGCGCCGCAAATGCATTTTCAATGTGTGTAAATTAGCTGGGGGCGTTTCTATCAGCAAAAATATCGGCGAAGGCCTTTTCTAATTGCTCTGCCTCACTCGGGGTGAGTTGAGAGAACTCCTTGTCCAATGCGCGCTTTGAAAACTTTCCATCTCCCTGTCTTAAGAAGGAAATTAAAAGCTCTATCGTGCGATCAGGCATATCGAAACGGCTTCCAATCCACGCCTTCATCCGGTCATGCCGGGCAAGATATTCAACCTCTTCCGGCAGACTTTTCTCTACCGTGTCCTGGACACATTCGTAGAGAAACTCCGCCTGTAGGGTCGCATCAAAAAATCGATACAAATCGAATGTTTCGTTGAGAACCGAAACATTTCCCCGATCTGTTGGCTCCCATTCAATCAAGGGAAGATGCGCCTTGGAGTAATTTTCCAAAGTGATTCGATATTCCTCAATACGATCCAGAATCACTGCCGATACAGGGAAGACAATGCCTTTTGGCGCAAAGTCTTTTTCTGCAAGAACATGGTGGATCAGATAACGATGAATCCGTCCATTTCCATCTTCGAATGGGTGGATGAAGACGAAGCCAAAAGCAATCAGAGCGGCGGACAACACCGGATTGTAGGAACTTGTGGCGAGTTTTTTGTCCATGGCAATCAAACCCTCCATTAAACGGGGAACATCCTGCCACCGCGCCGAGATGTGGTCTGGTATTGGTGCGCCGGTTGCGCGGTCGTGAACACCAACAAACCCTCCTTGATTGCGCCACCCCATGTGAATGAAGCGTGCATCCTCGATCACGATAGTTTGCAATCGCAAAAGCTCCTCCAAAGTTAGCTCTTCTCGCCCAGCTTGACCGATAGCACGCCCCCAGCGTTCAGCGCGGTTGTGAGGCGGTCGTTCACCTTCAATCGCGTATGATGCTTTGGAATCCTTCAGTAACAAGAATGCGGCTGCGCGCGCGACAATATCGGGATGAACTTTTCCCAACTCATTCCGGGCCTGCGCGGGCAAGTCCATATCCATGAGCCTATCCAATTTTTCCGTGCGGCGGATCAGAGGACAAAAACTCTGAACGCCCGGAAGATTATTTCTAACCCGATGGCGTTTGGACATACTGACCGGACCGGGATATTGCATGTCTGCATTCAGAGCATCAACGTAATCGCCTGCCGCTGCATTCGGGATATTCAATATCCGGTCGGTCAGCCATTCGTAGAAGAACCATATGCGGCGGCTATATTGCCCGGTCGGCTCATTCTGAATGATCGCGGTAATGTCCTCCGGGTTCACGGTCGCAAACAGGGCACTTAATACGGCTAGATCAACTTCCTCGTATTTGAGGGCAAAGGTGAGATGCCCGATAAAGGTATCGGCAGGATTGTGTTTGGGAGTGAAAACGCGCCATTGGGCGGTTTCGTATTTCCGATGCTTGGAACTGATGGCGGCGAGACGCCACGGCAGTGGAACTCGCAACTGATAACTGGAAATCAGCGCCGCATAACCCGCCAAGGTCATTTTCTCTTCCGGCAAGGGAATTCCATGAAAAACACTGACAGGCGCTGAAAAATGATGATGTTCCATGTTCTTTTGTGAAATCCAGTTATCGATACAGAAAATAATGATTTTTGGTACTTTAGCATAAAAATCGTGGATTTCCATTAAAAACGGTGATTTTCGGTTGTCTTTCATGAAAAACAATGATTTTGCAAAGCCGGGAATGTGGACTGCTCTACGTGGATTTTCCCGTGCGATTGCGGAAGACGTTGAAGAAGGTTTTTCCAGGCTCGGCACCACAACCTAAAAGCAACCTTTTACCCGTTTAACCTCCCTGAGCCATAATGACATTGGGACAGAGGGCGGGGGCCATGGTCACAACAACAACGGACAACCAACGGGTTCTGAGCGGCTCTCCACGAGAGAGCCGCTCAGAACCCATCGGCATGTCGGCGGCGGATTTAACCAGCATTGCGGCCTTGGCAGGATTGGCGGTGGTGCCGGAAAAATACCAGGCACTCATGCCCGACATTCTCGCCTATCGCGAGCAGCACGACATTCAGATTCTTCACCAGAAACGTGAAAATGAGGAAAGCAAAACGCAGGAATTGCGCAGCGCGTTCAACCTTCATGTGGCTTGGAGTTTTTTGCTGTTAGGAAAAAGAAAGGCGGGCAGCTTGTCGCGGTATTGCGTTACATCCTTTTCGGTAATAAGTCCCCGGCTTCTCGCATCGGAAAATGCCTCGGTGAGCATCTCGTGCGGCACTTCACTGCTCATATCCACGATGGCCCGAATCGGGCTCGTGACCCGATAGCCTTCGCGGTCTTCGATTTCGTTTGCGGCAAGGTCTGCAAAATGAAGCTCCAGAATGGCCGGAGTTTCCGCCATGCGCCGGAATTTAGTTGGCACTGTCATGTGGAGTTTTGATGGCATCATATCTGTCATGTCGTAAAGACTCAGCGCCGTTTGGTGCGAATAAACACCTTCTGGCACGCCGTCACGATTTCGGGACCAGAGAGACCAAAGGATGAGGTCCGGGCGCTCCGGCATCGGATATTGCGCGAGCCGAAATATGCCGCGATGCTCCCGTTGCCAGTTTCCGGCCTGAATGTGATAAGAATGGTGGGTTCGGTCAAATCCCGCCTCTTCCGCCTGCTTGCCGGTAAAATATCCTCCCTGACCTTCTGCGATGGCGAAAAGGTTTGCCTGGGACTCCTTGGATGATCGTTTCACGACGGTTCAGCTTATCGTCAGCGGTGGATTCCTCAACATAAACAGCGCAATTATTGCGCTATTTATGTGATTTTAGCCGTTTCACGCTCGCCGGAGTGAGGGCAAACCATTCCTTGGCTTCCGCTTCCGTGACGAGTTCACGATAGTGTTCAAACAACATTTTCGGGCTGTTTCCGGCTTCCAGGGCGACCTGCGGGGCGCTTTTCGTTTCCGCCATTCGGTAGGAGCAGAAGGAATGCCGCAGCCCATTGTGAACGATTTGCACACGAGGTTTGCCCTCTGGGTCGTCGAGCGCGGACTTCGCTGCATGGAAAAGGCGCGTGAAATGAAATTCGTTACGAATATCGGGAAGAACAGGGCCGGCTTTCTTCGCGTAGGGCTTCAGCCAGGCCGCTAGAGCGGGGCAGATTGGGACAAGGCGCCGGGTAGCCGTTTTCGATTTGTTCCGGCCCACTTCGATGAAGCCCTTTTCAAACCAAACGTCCGTCCACTCCAGACGTAGAATTTCGATGCTCCTCAATCCAGCAAAGCCACCCAAGGCCACGAAGGGCAGAAATCTTTCATCGACATACCGGAGGAGCGTGGCGAATTGCTCTGGACTGTAAATGCCGATATCGCCGCCTTTTTTGTCGTTATGGCGCGTAATGAATTCCGCCTCGGTTTGTTGGCCTCGGGGGAGGAAGTTTTTGTCGCGAGCGTAGGAAAAGAGTGTGATCATCGCCATGCGATAGTTGTTCTTGGTGCGCAGCCCGGCGTCTTCCATATTATCAATCCATTGGTCTAGATCCGTGGCACGAATCTCTCGAAGCTGACCGGTGAAGGCTTTGGCCGCTCGTTTCAATTTGGCCTTCAAATCTTCCTCGTAGCGTTTCGATTTTTTTCCCTCAATGGAGGCAAGGTACTTCGTGACCAAATCCGGAAAGGTAATTGGCTGAAGCGCTCCCCGGCGCGTTTCTTGCGAAAGATGCTCAGCGTAAAACCTTGCCGCTTCAAGAAGCGGGCGACCGTCCAAGATTTTGTGCGCTTCCGCAAACTGACGGGCGACCTCGGTAAGGCTCATCCCCAACGGACCAAGGATCTCAACTGCGTCCGTAATAGCCGCCGCTTGTTTGGGCGAAAAAGTCACGGCATGCGCTTTTCCCGCTGACAGCTCTTCGACCAGTTGCTTCGCCCGCTTTTTCGCTTCCTCCAAACTCGGCGCACGCTCCCGCTTCCGTTGTCCGGAAGCGTAGTAGGAAAGCTGGAAACTGGCCGTGTCTCGATAGGGGGCGGAGTAGATGGGAATTCGCACCCCCTTGCCCTCGATGACGGCTATTGGACCGCGTTCTTTCTCTTCGGTTTGCTCACGTTCCATGACATCTAGAAGATAGCTGTCACGCTTTTGTCACGCAACGCGAAAAATCAGGCTTTTCCTCTGCAAAATCAACGTATTCGAACCCTGTATCGCGCACCATTTTTTCTAACCTCGCTTTCGCCCGCAGAACCGCTTAAATACAAGCTCTGCGGGCTGGCTCTCCGCCAAAAAATGGGGACGAGGTCATTTGTTGATGTTTTTGTGTTAGCCGCATTGGGCGATGACGCGCAAGCGGTAGTTGTGGAAGTTTCTGAAGCCGAAGGCCCGGCGTTGGATGAGTTTCATCTTGCGATGGAAGCCCTCGGTGATGCCATTGTTTCGGGTGAAGCGCCACATGGTGACAA
>Ga0209935_1004424_pt1 | contig 12992 bp, 18 predicted proteins | sample ThiBio_1000_plan_2_FD_183958 | JGI IMG/M metagenome (GOLD analysis project Ga0209935, IMG submission 183958) | Wastewater bioreactor microbial communities from Cape Town, South Africa - Thiocy_cont_1000_plan (SPAdes) | ecosystem: Engineered > Bioreactor > Thiocyanate-remediating >... | reverse complement strand
ATCACCAGGACAAGCATTGCAAGATCGAAACCTGTTGGATCTCATCAACGAACGAGACAAGCAACGATTGATCGAATGTGGAGGTCGATATGTCTCTCTCACCAACGAGAAGGCTCTTCTTGATGAGATTCGATCTTCTCTTGTTGTCCCGCCTTCTCTATCATCACCTCGAGGCAACTATGATCATCAATCGACATCATCAACATCGAGCAGCTTATCATCGAGCACTTCGACATCGGGTCGAGCTCGTCCTCGAGAAGATGATGACGACGACAATGATCGACCTGCAAAACGCCAACGAAGCTCCCAAGCAGATGCTGATCGAACACCAATCATCAACAGGTCTTCATCGTTTTCGCTGTCTCGTTGGCTTTCGGATCTCGGATTGGCACAATATCTCGAGACGTTCAAGAGCAACGGGTTCGAGGACCAAGACATCGAGATGGTTTCGAGTCTCACTCAAGAGGACTTGACTCACTTGGGCATCACGAAGTTGGGCCATCGCATCAAAATCCTGGCTGAGGCAGCGAAGCTCATCCTTGCAAGCTCCGTCGGGTTGTCTTACCGAAGAACGCTGCCGCAAGTGAGAGATGCGACTCCAGTACGTGCTCATACACTGCGAGACACTCCTGGAAACGTTGCGGTAATCTCTAATACCCCGCCTTCACAGGCATCGGATCAAGAGAATGACGATGGGAGCAGTCTGGCCGTGTCTCCCGGTGTGACCGCGGTCGAACGCATGCGCACGGGAATGGCCGGCCGCAACGTGACTCTCTCAGATTCGACGGCCAGAGGCAGCCTTTCGGCGACTCCTACCAGCGGCTTGGGTCTCCCTGCTTTATCCGATTCGATCGTTGGACATCCAGGGCCTGCTCCCACTCAGCAAGCTGCCGACGTCCGTGCAGACATCCGGCCAGATGGTCAATTGCGTGCCGAAAACTGGCATGCCACTTTTGGTGTTGTCCAATCTCCACATATTACTCAGCAACAGTCGAATCCAGAAACAAACTCAGCCCTGTCACATCAACTCGAAACAGGTATACAACGATTGATCCAAGAGTGCGCAGTTGACCTAAATTCCCAGCTTGAATCATTTTGTGCCATCTTTGCCTCAAACCTTAACACGTTGAAGCTACCTCCTGGCCTTACGTGGCACTGTGCACCTCGAGTTGGCTCCCTTCCGAGCACAGCAATTGACAGAATTGACCTCAACACGCTGGTTGTGATCAAACCTGAGTTGAACGGGTTTCGCGTAACAGTCGATGCGAGTGGTCCTACCGGCTGCACCATTGTCGTTCAAAATAATGCGGGTAAGCCGAAACGCATTAATGTTGACAACAAGGTTCTCGATTTGATCTGGACTACCTTTGCTACTACATTTTTGCAGTTCTTGCAATCGCATAGTCAGTTTCTTACAAACGATGGAGACCGTTTTCTGGAGAGTGCCGAACCGCTCATGCGCTGCACCGTGGTGTTTAAGGCAAACAACAAGTGCGCCTTCCCTGCGACAATCACAGTTGCCTTCTGCTTGCCGAACAGAACAGAACTTTTTCTTCAGCGGCAACTCTCAGCAGCTGGGAGGTCCGTTGCAGTGCGAGATGTTCGGTTGAACTTGATTAAGCTGGCTGCCGCCGGTAAACACGGCCGACAAGTCATGTGTGCTATGAGCCATATGGCAAGATTGCTGCTTGGCGCAGAGATTCCAACTTGCTTGTTCGAGCACGTTGTGGCTGCTGTTTGTGAAACTGACTTGGCGAATTATTACCCTCCTCCCCTGATTTTGATATGGCGGGTGAGTTGGTGGCGAATACAAACTTGGAAGCCCATCACAGCAGCAGATAACAACGACAACCTATTTGACTTGGTTGAGGCCACAAACAAAGCTCGATTGATCGAATGTGCCAAATTCTTTGTTCAACTCGACCAAGAGGAGGCACTCATGGCATTTTTTGAGCGGCTTAGTGACCGTAGCATCTTGTGGACACCAAGGCTACATCCGTGGCTTCCCAATCGTGTCCGAGCCATCGTTACAACCTTCACGATGCTACGCTCAGTGTTGCTCCAATCATCGCTATCGCTTTTACCGAACGAGTTGCTGTTTGAGATTTTCCAGTATCTCCCTATCTATATTGTTTCATAGCTCCCCACAGTTCCAATTGTACTCAATAGAGTCTATCTCGATATGTAGCATCCATTCGTCCACGCTTCCTCCACTTCAGGGTTGCGTTTTTCGAGCGTAGATAAAGCAAGTGCCTTCCCCGCAAGGCAAATGGTTCCATTTCGTGTCAGCTGATGTACTCAGTGATCAATCACGCTCAATAGCACCTCGATATCGAGTACAACGGCGCACAGCAGACATGTATTAGCGATAGATACGAGCTAGAACATGAGAGGAATCGGGAAGAAGCACTTGGTGTCCGAGATCGAACGGCTCGGCACACCCGCTTGAGACAAGAAGGATAACGTCGATGACAGAGAGCCAAGTGACGAGCGTGCTGTTGATGGTTCGATCGAGGACGTATGGATCTTGCCTGAGTGCTCGAGGGCGCTAAGAATCTCGCGAGCCGATTCTCGACCAAGGCTCTCCAACATATCAATCAATGCCGTCTACAAACAGAACCACAAGTCGATTAGTCTCACGTCATCTCTCGCTCTCTCGCTCTCATTCCATGTACCTCTGAGATTCCAGGACGATTGGCAATCGTAGCAAGGAGATTCGAGTAGACACCTCGCAAAAAGGTCGAGTTCAAGTCGCCATTCAACGACAGCCACGGTCGCAAGAGAACCAACTCGTTCAACATGACCACATTCTCTCGAGTCGCACTCAGAGTCGTCGACGCAGCCGTCGTAGAAGTGGTAGACAGAAAAGCGCGAGGATCCGAAGCATCACAGAAGCAACAGAGTGACCAGTACTCGATAAAGGCGTCGGCAACGACAATCTTCTCGTCGTAGCCGTTGACGAGTGAAACGAGTTCGCTGTCGACAAGTAGCTCCAGAGCAGGGCCGTCGAACATGGAACTGGCGTGGCTCCAACTCATACCAAGCATGCCGAGATGCTTGATTTGCTCATAGACGCGCAAACAATCGCTCACAAGCTCCTTGTTGCAATCGAGCTGCTTGCTCAACAAGCATCGCTCGAGAACTTGCTCGGCAGCCGTGACCGGTGCAACGCCGGCCGAGCGGCGAACAATGCGATAGCTTCCCATGGCAGCAAAAAAGCTCTCAAACCCATCATCGACCGCAAGAATCGACTCGGCCGAAAAGAACGGTGATGGGTGGATCGTCACTGGAACTTCGAGTGGCTTACTAGTTCCAATAGTGTTGACCTTACCTTCAGAACGCAACGGAGCAGCTTCAAGTCGAAGAATCGGTACAGTACGTTGTAACTACATCAATTCAATCAATCAATTCATCAATCAATGAATGCATCAATCAACGAAAACATCAATTGACGAGTTAAATCATACCATATCATCATGTCGAGGATCAATATGAATATCACAAGCAAGTTGAAGAAGAGTTGCAACTTGACCACCGGTCGACATGGGGTCAAATGGCAAGCCTTGCTCATCGACAAAGTCAGGAGCACTCAAGCATTCATACAACTTGCGACGCATCGCTTCAGCTTCACGAAAGATTGTTGCTGGATAGTTACGAATCGTCATCAATTGACGGAATCTACCAACCAGTATTGATAAGTAAAACATCCATCATAATATCCCATCTCCCATCTCTCTCTCCCTCTCTGAACAAACCTTGTAGATAATTGAATTGTCTTGAGGAGAATCTCAGAGTGATTCGCTCGAGTACAAATGCCTTCGTTGCGCATGGCAGCGAGACAATCTTGAACAAGAGCATCCTCATATCGTGACAAGATTCGTGTACCCATCTCAATGCCATCGGGTTCCAGTAACGAAATCTACATCCACTCATTCGTCAGTGCATGTACAGTGGTAAAACCAACATGGGAGTGAAACAAAGAGTACCAGAATGATATCACGAATAGCTCGTTGAATCGATAGAGTATGTGCATGAGAAACGAGAGAGCTCGCTGCTTCCTTGGTGCCAGAAGGATACTTGATGACAAAGTGGTCTTGCAACTCTTGCATCGAGGGAAGAGGAACCATCTGTTGTAACGACAAGCCTTTCCTTGTGCTATCGCTGCCACCAGCAGCAGCCGCGGTCGTAGCGCTGGTGGAGCTGCTGGCAGTGCTAGAGGAGGGATACCGATAATCCTCGTCACTAGCACGTTGAATCGCCATACTAGTCATCTCCTTGTAATGTGGTTGTTGGAGTAATCGCATGATTCGAGCGCGACATTGTGACGCACTGGGGTCACGCACAAAGAGGCCTTCCTTTCTCCTACATATCCACAACCCCATCCAATCCAATTCAATCAGCAAGTACTCCAAGGATTGGTACACTACTTGATACATACAATTGTTGATTGGTTTCGGCAAATTGTTGAGCAAGCCATCGCCATAATCGAGACTCTCGTTTCCGAGAGAATACCTCTACGACATCTTCCTCTTCAGTCGAATTCTCGGATTGCTACACCCCACAAGCACAAACTCGTCACATGCAATGAGTATACACCTTCGTCATCGATCAAATAAGGAACTGATACATACAATCGCATCATCACTAATATCTTCCTCATCGCCACGATCTCGTCGAGTACCATAACGATCAAGTAACTCTCGCTTGAGATTCGTTTGATACTGAATGTAGAAACGCAACAAGAGTTGATCATTCTCAGAAGACCACTTGAATCGAACTCGAGATCGAGTTGTCAAAGATGTCGCCGCTGATGCCGGTGCGGTGGTTGGTAACGTGGGCGATCGTTGAGCTTGCTTGCTACGTGAAACGGAGGTCGTCGCCGTAGTGTTACCGGTGGTGGTAGACAACTTGGACTTGGATCGACTTCGATTGGATGCACTTGAACGACGATTCGAGACTTGATTCGAGTCATCCATCGAAAGACCGAGATACTCATCGTCATCCTCCGCATACTCTTCTTGAAGATCCTCACGATGAACTCGAGACGCAAGCTCGGAATCATCCTCGGAATGACGTGTTCGTTTGCTGAGTCGTTTGGATTCAGAAGCGACAGCAGCAGTTCGTTTGCGCTTTCGTCGTCGAGTGGCCTGCTCGTTGATGAGGTTGTTGTTGGAGTTCGAACGGAGGCTCAACAAGGAGCGAGAGTGAGCATCCCAAGGTGATGCGTTGATGATCGTCTCAAAGTCTTCGTCGGGTTGATAGTAGCGGCGAAGACTCTCGACCGAGAGATGAACTTGGTTGGCCAAACGTTGCAGTTCGATCGGGTTACTCGGCATCGGTTGAGAGTTGAGAATCGCTTGATAACGAAGTTGTACAAACGGTACACTCTGCGTCCAATTACGACGTTTCGAAGCCTCGGGAACAATCATCATCGTTCCACCAGGTGTTGAATCAAGTGGACTCTGGAATGCAAGTGCTCGTAATGCTTCCCAATACTTGACTGTATCTGAATAGGTGCCAAATACAAACTTGATCGTTCCTGTTGTTGATATGATTGCTAGTATCATCATCATCACCATCATCATGAATGAGTTAGATTACATCAATCAATCAATGAGTAAGAGAGAGAGAGAGAGACATACAAGCTTTTCGATATAATCGATAACGAGGAGAAGCAATAGGTAAATCAACTCGAATAATCTCTTTCACAAGACCAAGTTGAGACAATAATTCCATGGAACGATCAATACGATTCTTGGTTTGATCTCGTTTCAATGGCTCCCTATTCATCATGAACCAATAAGTACATTGATGCATGTACACTCAATCAAAACGAAGAAACCACGCCATTGTACCGAATCTCTTGAGGGAGTTCAGAAATTCGTTGTTTCTGCTTCATGCATTCGGCGAGTCCAGGAATAGCACTAAATGATCCCATGACCTTGAGATAATCCACCAAGTACATTCTACATTGTCGCCAATAGTATCACTGTTAGTGTTGGTCAATCTCATCAGAAAACAACAACTATATCCCTCGAACGTACTCTCGAATAAACTCCTCAAATACAAACTCAACCTCTGGTAAGGTCGAATCTTCCGGCGAGAGTAACGAATCCGCTCCAGTCTCACCAACGAACGATGTTGATATGGTGGCGGAAGATGAGGAAGATGGAGCCACGGTACTACTTGTAACACCCGTGTGTTCAGAGTTCGAGGCCGAAGAGCAACTTACAGGTGCAGCGATCGAAGCAGGGCTCAAGGTCGTCGGTGTGGCAGTGTCGTCACTACCATGGAATCGCAACCACAAGAGTCGATGAAGATATCGAGCACGAGCCATGCTTGGTTGCAACCAACCGAATGAGAGCGCGATCTGCGTCTTGCTTTGTGCCGGCTCCACCAATCGATCGACTCCCGTCTCGAGAACCTCAATATTCTCAGACTTGATCTTGTCGGATCGACCACCTGCTAGGCCTCGCTTTTGCTCATCGTATTGAATCGCCGTCATGCATTGTTGCATCAGCGGATCGTCCAATGGATACTCGGCATTCGATACAATTCGATGTTGTTTGACATTGCCTCCAGGTGATTTACGTCTATGTCATTGTGAAATGTGCTCATGAAATGTGAGAGCAAGTCCTCGCAACGAGGCGCATTCTGAGCAAGGAACGTACGCAAAGACTTGAACGTAAATGACACGATTGCTTGCCAATACGTGTACCAATCGCAAGATGGACTTGCCATCAACAGTTGCACCTCCAGCTGGAGTTTGTTCCTCTATCGGTGCGTAATCGAGGTGAAACCCTATCCCAACGCCAATGGAACAGAGCATATCAACGTACCAACGGCACGACGTAATGAATACATGGACATGACCTTGTGCTTGTGTACTTCCCGGACAATAATCTCAATGCGTCGTTTGTGCTCTCGAGTAAAGTGCGCCTTTCGACCGGAGCTCTTTTCCTACGAGATGAGTAATGATTAATAACTCTTCTAGTGATTGATTCAGACTGAGATGGTACCTGTAAAAAGGTTTGCTCAGCTTGAGAAACGATATCAGGAAGAGCACTCTCAATGTCTTGTTCTGGTGTTGTTGTTGGCGGTGCTTCAGATTCTGTTTGTGGCAACAACGTCATGCTTGCTTCTTGTTCATGCTGTTCATGTTGTTGTTGTTGTTCTTGTTCTGGTGGCGATGGTGGTTCCGAGTGCTCAAGGCCATTTCGTTCATGATCAATCAAGTTTGCAACAACAAGCTCTCCAAGTACTGGAGGCTTAATATCGCTAGTTGTTTCTCGAGGTTGATGGAATAAATCTAATGATCTCCCCATTGTGTCAATTATCGATGTATCGATACTGCGCACGCGAGAGAAGAAGAGAGAGAAACATACCACTATCACGAACATACTTAATAATCGAAGGATCTCGAAAAGTATGTTCTGGAGCAAAGAATCGATAAGCAATCTAGAGAATGCGCAAGTTAGTGAGATTACACAGCCTTAAGAAGCACTAGAAATTGGGTGTAATGAGGAAATACCTGACGACCACGTTGTTCAGTATCAGAACGAAGATTCTCGCTCTTGGCCAAGAACTCAATTCGCTTCGTGCAATACTTGCGAGTTAATCGAAATTGACGCCAGAGTTCCTTTTGTCCACAACAAATGCATCAATGTTGTCAGGTCTCATGATCAGAGAGAGCGAGTGAGTGAGTGTGAGAAATACATACAGGTTGTGATTTACCAGCAACACCACTGCATTGAATTGAAAAGAGAATTTGTTGATCGACAGGAAGTTCGACGACCAACATGCAATCGCTCGAGGCACCAGCGTCATCAAACTCCTCATCGTCATCGGCATCTTGCTCTTGTTTCGGCTTGTTGTTTGCTTGTTCGGTACGCTTGGAGGCGGCTTCATCTCGCGCCTCTCGAGTGATTCCGATCCACGAGGTGAATGGCTTGGGTATCTCGGGCAGCAATCGCAAACATCGACGAACATATTTGCCTTGGATATTCGCCTTGAATCGCTCGACACGCTTCGTCTCTTCGAACATACGCTTCAGTACTCCCCACTTTCGCTTCTCATTCACGAATCCCTAATATCATCATCATCAACATCACCCCATTATCACGGTCAATACAATCGAATGGCGAGAATCGAGAAATGTGAACGCGGCTACATACAAATTGACTCTTGACATCAGGCTCAAGCAAAATGTTATCTGATGCCGCTCGAAGCAATTGGATAATCTCCTCGTAGATACGATCAACCAATACGATTCGTGGATCGAATTCGGCTGGCATCAAGGTTGAAGATAACGACGGTAATGCTGCCGATGAAGACAAAGACGATGATGAGGTTGATGATGAGCTCGGCTTTGATACTTGAGATTCGATGCCTTCAGGTGGTGCTGTAGTTGCGATAGGTGCATCGTTGGAGGTCTTGGAAGCGTTCGATTTGTTCTTCAACTTGTTGGATTCGGATACGGTTGATGGTGGCACCAAGTACGGCAGTCGTAGTAAGAGCGTATTCAACGAGTGGTCTGATAACAATAAGACTTGATCTCGCTTACTAATCACATTCAACAAGAGTGAGAACTCCAATCAAATCAAATCAAAGCATATCAAATCAACAACATCAACATACATTAATCCCATATTATCCAAGACTCGGATATGATGATGGAGTGAGGCTTCCGAATGAAGGAGCGCTTGAAGCAATCCAGCACGTCGAGTCTTGCCGATACGTTCCAAGAGATAGTACTGTGGATGACTCACATCTCGTGCTCGAACTCCAAGACCGAGTGCAGCCTCACGAAGCTTCTGCGTCGCAACGATCGCGAATCGGTGACCGAATCGCTCGAGATCATTGAGCGAGTATTGCGAGAGTTGTTCACGCGAGAGCTTGCTCCATTGTGTGCCGTATCGAATGCCAAGATGGCCTCGAACGCCGTCGACATTGAACCAACGAGTGTCCCACCGCTCCTTCTCTTGGCGTCTCGATGCAACAGAAGACGAGGCACTACGATCCTTGCTTGACTTGTTGGCGTTGTTGGCTTTGGTGTTTGCACGCTTTCGAGAGGCACTTGATGTTGTAGATGTCGTCTCTGTCGTTGTTGCATCGTCATCATCGACATCATCCACGATCGCGCTGGCGGGTGCTCGACCTCCCATGGAAGGCATCGGTACCCAATCCTCAGGCGCCTACATTATTGGACCGTCTCGTCGTCAATACACCATATACGTGGTATATCACGATTCTCGCGCTTCAAACGCAAGGCGCACTCTCTCGCATACCAAGAGCATATCGAGTCCATCGTGTATCTCGTCGAGGATCAGGCGCCAGATTCGAGTCTTGGCAGCGGCGTCGAGTCGGAAGGTACGCATCAATGGCGAGGCGCCAAAGAGCAACTCCTCGGGCAAGCACTGCCATAGGTGTGATACCGTGCAACCCTCGAGGCCACTCAATGCCACGATGCTCACCACGGCCTCCAATACTTCATCCATCTCTCGTGTGCGTGTGTGCGAGCTGTCGAGCCGTTGCTCGTCAGAGAAGAGCGTATGCGTGTGGCTTGGCGCGCTCAATAACTAACGTATATCCGATATATCCTCGTACTGGAGCTGCAAGACAAGATGCTGCCTTCTCGAATGATCGGAGTGCACAATAACATACACGCACACGCACTCGGATCTCAACGAGAGGCGAAGGAGAGCGAGAGGCAAGGAAGCAACGGACGAGCGAGGGTCGCGTCTGGTGGACGAGTGGCGCGGATTAAGGTTCCCCCATTGGCTGTATTTCCTCCGTTGCTGGTGTCGAACCCGTGGCGTTGGCACACGCGAGCTCCCTCGCGCGTTCCCCACAGCACCACGCGTTTTTGGGTGTGGGAGTAGGGAAAGCCTCAAGGAGCGAGGAGCACGCGATCGTTCCTCAGTCGCCTCGTCACCACCGCTCCTACCCAACCACCCACCGAGAAAGACCAGCCGGACCTCATGGCGCTGTTCGTCGGTAGGATCAACGCGAGCGTCCAAACGCAGGACCTCGAGGTTCGTTCATAACCAACAACCCCAAAATCCTTGTCAACTGGCCACACGACATCCTATCTCCAACCAACACACGCAAACTAACCAACCAACCATCGGTTCTCTCTGTGGCCGCACGCGTGTTGCATGGATCGCGCGCTTGCTCTCTTCCTCGTGTACACACACGCGCGCAGGACAAGTTCGGTCAGTTTGGCAAGCTTGCTCGTTGCGAGGCGCGAGGAAGCTATGGCTTCGTGACCTTTGTCGAGAAGCGCGATGCCGAGGACGCGATGCGTGCCTTGCACAACACCGAGCTCTGCGGTGCTAGGTACGTTACTCTTCCTCTACCGATCTCTCCTATCATCCACCACAAACACTGCTCCACCGAACCACTCCGGCCCCAACCCGATGCCATCCCCTCGTGCGTGCGAGAGAGATATTAGTGTTTGATATATGTGCGTGTGGTATATGTGCTACTTTTTTGCCACTTGCTTTCGTGCGTGTATTTGTTTGCTGGCGAGAGACGATGCACACGTGCTTGTGGTGTTCGTATCGCGAGGCGGAGGCGTATCAGTTGGCTACCAGTGCCATACACACACGCCGTGGTAGTGTTGATGTCTGCCTATCTACACATATGAGTGCCATCGCTTGTTGTATGGGTATCTTATTTTTTGTCTCGTTCGTTCGTTCGTTCGTTCGTTCGTTGTGTTGGGTACTGGTGGTGCTGTTCTTTTTGCCATGCACTTCGTGTCGGGTTGTCGTACCCACTGCCATATGCTCCTCGCGTGTAATGTGCCGTACCTTACTCTTCAAACCTTGATATGCGCAATATTGTTGTGAGCGGAGTGATTTTTTCTCTCTTGGTTATGATACTCGATTTTTTCGTGCCTGCCTTCGTATTATTTGTGCCCTTGTGCCCGTGTGCGTGTTATTATCGAGCGCGGTTACTTTATTTTGTTCATCTCCGTGTACGTGTGTGTGCGTGCGTGTTTCACTGTGCCGTGTATTGCGTGCGAGCGTGCATGCGTGCTCCTGCCGTGCCACCGCCTCACTCGGCTTGGTCGCCTGCCGTTGCCGCCTCTGCCGCTGCCTCCTCTGCCGCTGCCTTTGCCGCCATCGCCGTCGCGCCGTCGTTGCCTTGTGCTTTCCTTTGCCGCCGCCGTTGCCGCCTCTGCCTCTGCCGCCGCCGTTGCCGCTGCCTGCTTGCCGCCGCCGCCGCCGTTGCCTTTGCTTTATATTTTTGTGGGGCCGGGCGAGTGGGGACTGAGGGGCAAGGGGAGCGCGAGGGGGTATGCGCATCACTCGATGTGCGTGTGCTTGTGGAATCTCTCTTGGGAGATTCGCTGCTTTCTCTACGGTTGTCGTTCTCTCCCATCATCTTCTATTTCGATGGGATCGAATACACCCCAAAGGATTGTGGCGATCTTGACCGGAGCTCAAGCACACCACTGCGCATTCAGAGCCTTCTATCACCACCATCACCAATACACCATCACTACAACAGCCACCAACCACAACCATAGCTTCCTACATTGGTGGCATCACACTGCCACTTCAAAGCATGGAGATACTCACCTCAAACTCGTTTTGATTGACAATTGCCTTGTGGTTGATCCTATGTGGTACTGCTACTCTATTCTTTGCTCATCAATGACAGGATGAATATTGAGTGGACGAGGCGCTCGGGCCCTCCGAACCCCAACGACGACCGCTGCTTCCGTTGCGACCAGCCTGGCCACTTTGCGCGAAACTGCACGTATGTCTCTCTCTCTCTCTCTCTCTCTCTCTTGTGCCATCTCGATATCACTCATTATACTCACCACCAACCAACAATTCCTATTGAAAATGTTCTTTACAATTCTTTCTCTCTGCTAGGAACCGTGGTCGGTATGTACTCGCGCTACAGCACCAGCTTGTTACAGCGCAATCCTAATTTTTGTGATACTGATTTTTTCGCGTTGCGTGGAAATAGCCCGCCGCCGCGTCGCCCGTACTCGCGTAGCCGTAGCCGCAGCCGCAGCCGTGGACGCTACAGGTCGCCATCGCGCTCGCCCATTCGTCGCCGACGCTCGCCGGTTCGATCAAGGTCGCGATCGCCCATTCGTCGTTCGCGCTCGCCGGTCCGCCGACGAGACCGCTCGCGATCGCGCTCGCCAGTTCGATCGCGCTCGCCGGTCGCCAGGCGCCGATCGCGAACGCCATCGCGCTCGCCGGTCCGTGCTCGTTCGCCGCCGCCTCGTCGTTCTCGATCGCCGGCTCGCCGTTCGCGATCGCCAGTTCGCCGTTCGCGCTCTCCTGTGCGTCGCTCGCGTTCGCGTTCGGTCTCTCGATCGCCAGTCCGCCGCTCGGCCTCGCGATCGCCAGTCTCGTACGTTCACACTGCCGATTCGATGGCTCCTTTTTACGCAACCGACCTCGCTAACTCTGTCGATCAATGTCTCATACAGGCGAAAGCGAAGCCGCTCTGCTAGCCCCGAGGATCGTGAGGATGCCAAGCGTCCTTGCGTCTAAATCCACCCTATCTCCACCTTGCTTGTGTTGAGCAAGCTCGCGCTATCTTTCCCTCTCGTTCTCTCTCACCACCATTCTCCGTATCCGTCCCCAGTCGCTCTCGGCTTCTCTTACAACTACGTCCCCCTCTCTACGTGACCCCTATTGAGATTTTTTGAGCCACCGAATATACCTCCAAACCTGCCAACAACAACAACAAGCAGCCCGAGAGAGAGCGCCACACGCATCACAAGCAGAGAGAGGAAACACAACCGGGGCACGGCGAATATTCTTAAGGATCCTCCGAGAGCCCGTGGATGGTCTATCGGGCGCGACACGAGCCATAGCGCCTGTCGCGCCGCTGACTCTCTCCTCTTTTCGCCTCCCCACGTCGGCATCGACCATCCCCCATCATGGGTACCGTGAGCCATCGCCATCCCGCTGCGTGCGCGTTTGTATCCTCGCATATGGTGGAGATCGTTGTGTGATTAT
>Ga0209935_1004423_pt1 | contig 12993 bp, 12 predicted proteins | sample ThiBio_1000_plan_2_FD_183958 | JGI IMG/M metagenome (GOLD analysis project Ga0209935, IMG submission 183958) | Wastewater bioreactor microbial communities from Cape Town, South Africa - Thiocy_cont_1000_plan (SPAdes) | ecosystem: Engineered > Bioreactor > Thiocyanate-remediating >... | reverse complement strand
TTGTCGTTGCTGCCGAACGAGCTCTTGTTCGAGATCTTCTCGTTCCTCAAGCCATGGGAGCCAGCCAAGAGAGACGGCGCAAGCCAGTTCATGCGCCTGTGCGCAGTATCGTGATTCCCCCGTCATCATCGAGATCTGGGCCTTGTTCTGTTCGCGAGTGGCGTTGTTTAGCGCATCGCCTGCGCGATAATAATGGAATGTTGGTCAGTTCGGTGCGGCGCGGCCTATGGGACTAAGATTGGGCCGCACGGGCGCACCCCTTGATCGCACGCTGCGCCTTCATCTGTCCTCCTTCTTTCTCCTTCGTCAGTGCAGCCATTTGCTTTGTTGCTTGCTCGCGCGTGTGTGCCACTCCTCTGTTCTGGTCCACTTTCTCATGGACGCGCAACCCACCGATGCTCTGGAGCAGCAGCTTTATGCTGTCGCCTTTGAAGGGGATCTGGAGCAAGTTGCTGCTGCTCTCGATCAAGGCGCTGCCATCGACTGGCGCAACCCCAACGCCAGATCTAGAACACCGCTGCATATTGCGGCGCAGGAAGGCCACGAAGCAGTAGTTCGATTGCTTCTTGGTCGCGGAGCCTCCATCGATGCTACGGACCAGGAACACAGAACAGCATTGCATACGGCAGCGCAGCAAGGCCACGAAGCAGTGGCTCGATTGCTTCTTGGTCACGGAGCCTCCATCGATGCTACGGACCAGGAAGGCAGGACGCCATTGCATACGGCAGCGCAGCAAGGCCACGAAGCAACGGTTCGATTGCTTCTCGATTGGGGAGCCTCCATCGATGCTACGGACCACGAAAGCAGGACGCCATTGCATACGGCAGCGCAGCAAGGCCACGAAGCAGTGGCTCGATTGCTTCTTGGTCACGGAGCCTCCATCGATGCTACGGACCACGAAAGCAGGACGCCATTGCATACGGCAGCGCAGCAAGGCCACGAAGCAACGGTTCGATTGCTTCTCGATCGGGGAGCTTCCATCGCCGCTTTGGACACGAACAATTGGACCCCGCTACACAGCGCTGCGCAGCATGGCCACGAAGCAGTGGCTCGATTGTTGCTCGATCAGGGAGCTCTCATCGATGCCACTGACAAGGACGCTGATACTCCACTCCATATTGCTGCTTGGTATGGCCATAAGCTAGTCGTTCGATTGCTTCTCGAACGAGGAGCCGACACCACGATTGAATCGGTGCGTCCGCAGTGCCGGTCAGAGTGATAACGATCGACATCGCTCATCATTCCTTTTTGATAGACTGATCCGGAGGCCAAAGGAACTGCGGCGCAAGTTGCCGCACCTGTGCTGAAAGAGCTTATCGGTACGAATCACGTGCCTTTCCTTGCGCGGCCCGCTAATCACAAGCCCGTACCTCTAGAGTCATCAATCACCGTGCATGTGGATCGCGCTCTCTGCCTTGGAGGAGGACGAATGCCAGTCCGTGTATTTCGAGAAGCAAGTGTCGGAGGCCTCAAGCGAGTAATCCATCGCACTCTTGCCATCGCGCCATCTACTCCAACTCTGCTCTTCCACAACAAAAACAGCAAGTTGGAGGGTCTCGATGATGACAAGCAACTCCTGGGTTCCATTGGAATCTTTGAGCTATCGTTGCTTTTCGTTACTCACCAAGGTACTCTCACCAATTGATTCATTCACTTCAGCCAGGCGATATTCCTACCGATTGTGTTGGAATATAACATGCCTCCATGAATATGGATACTGACGCAAATCGCGGGTGATTGGTGCAGGTGCTACCGATGGCCAAACTGGCATCCAGCAACCTTCAGGAGACGCCAATCCTGACTTTGAACAGTTGACCGCCCTTGGGAGCCGCCTGTACACGGCCGCTCAGCAGGGAGATACGAAGCAAGTTCGCGAGCTCTTGATGAGTCGAGCGCCAGTGAACTTTCTCTCCGCGGATGCCAACGATGAGACCGCACTGATCGTGGCATCGCAGAATGGTCACGAAGAGATCGTATCGATCTTGATCGACTTTGGGGCATCGAAGGACGTGTGCGCTCGAGTATGTAGCTTGCTCGCTGGTGCACATTTCTTTATGATGGCTGTTTCTCATTGAGATAATGTCGTACGGACCAGCGAGGACTCCTCGGACTCTATCGACTCGTCTCCGTGATGGAAGTTGCCCGAAACCACCCCGGAATCCAGGAGATGCTCCGCACTCGAGGTTCGAATTTCAGCACGATGCGAGGGCTTGATGAATTGCCCTTTCCCTCATTTGAGTATTATCTGTGTTGGCGAACATGATAGAGCCAATGCTCGAGGTGATCATCGACCGATCTCGGGCACGACAATCAGGAGAGCAGGTTCATTTGAGAGTACCTCCTGGGGCAACTGTGCAAGATCTCCTCGCCATTCTCAACCACATTGGCATCGAAGCCCAGTATCTCGAGTTCGATGGGAATGTCATTACTTCGCGACCAGAAGAGAAGCTCTCGGCCTTTGGAATATCGGATCACTCGTTAGTTTGGCTTGATGACCGAGGTTCGTTTCGATACAAGGAAGAACAACCGATTCCTGCTGACCAACTTGCGCGCATGTTAGAAACGACTCCGGAAGCAAAGAGACGAGCTCGAGAGGCGCAAGCTCGAGCCAACGAATTTTATGCTCGAGAGGCTGCATCGATTCAACTCCAAAAAGCCGTCTCAAGCGCCAACGCAGCCAAGGAGAATCTGGAGCGTGAACGAGCTCGTTTTCAAGAGCTCGAACGACAGTTTGATGTTGCTCAAGCGAGCCTCGCTACCAAGACAGCAGAGTTCAGGGAACTCAAGGAGCAGTTTAGTGCTGCCCAGGAGAGCCTTCGCACCGAGAGAGCTCATTTTCAGGAGCTCGAGCGACAGCTTGGTGGTGCCCAGGAGAGCCTTCGCACCGAGAGAACTCGTTTTCAAGAGCTCGAGCGACAGCTTGGTGGTGCCCAGGAGAGCCTTCGCACCGAGAGAACTCGTTTTCAAGAGCTCGAGCGACAGCTTGGTGCTGCTCTTGCGAGCCTTGAAACCGAGAGAGCTCGTTTTCAAGACCTCAATGAGCAATTTGATTCTTCCCTGGAGAGCCTTACCACCGAGAAGCAAAGTGTTCAGTCTCTCGAGAAAAAGTTATCAGGCGCACGACAGGCCGCGCAGAAGCTCAACATTACGAAGAGCAAAATAAGTAGGCAACTTGAAAAAGCCAACATTCGAATAGCCGCCCTCAAAGACCGTGTGAATGAGGCTGAAGAGCAGCGCCAAGCGACTGCAGAGAAATTAGCCACTGAGCAAGCTCGTTCTCAACATCTCGAGCAGCACCTTCGTGATTCTAGACAGAACTTAGTCACTGAGCAAGCTACTACTCAAGAACTCAAATCGCAGCTTCGTAATTATACGGCTGCTGCCGAGGTGCAAGAAACAAAGCTCAAAGGTGACCTGGATCGCGCAGCCCAAGGTATGGATCGTAGTTCTCTATCGCCCCGATCTACCACTCAGTCATCGATGTACTCAAACTTGATTTACTGTTGAAACCGTAACTTATCAACAGCGCGTGCCGAACTCGAAGAACGCCTCGCCCGAATGGACAACTCATTGACGCGAGCAAGAGACGAGATCCACGAGCAACGATTCATGTCTGCTGCTTGCCGACACGCAGACGAGTTCCAAGTGTCTCGAGTGCTCGGCAAAGGAGACTTTGGCATGGTTGCTCTCGTTTCGTGTTCGACACCAGGCTTCTTGTGGCGCGACAAGCAGTACGCTCTCAAAGTGTGCTTCAACTTTGATCTCGACACGTCTCAAGCTCGCAACGCATACATCAACGAGTTCATTGAGCTCGCGAAGCTTCCATCTCATCCGAACATCATTCGATTCTTGTGTGAGTTCGTCGATGAGATCCACGACAACATTATCGATCACCTTCCCGATGCTGCTCGCGAGAGCGCGATCATCACACAACGAGATGGCACTCAAACCAAACGAAAGACCCAGTTCTTCGTGTTGGAGCACGTCGAAATGAGTCTTGCTCGATTGTTGGAGTCGAGGTTCGCAGCACCATCGATCGTTCCTCATCGAACGGTGGCGACGATCATGAGTCAAGTGGGATCAGGTCTCCGACACCTCGATGATCATCGACTGGCTCATCGAGACGTCAAGCCCGACAACATCTTGGTCGAGACTCGACGAGTCAACGAGACAACGAACGAGATCGAGATCACTCGGTGTGTGTTGATCGACTTTGGAATGAGCTGTCGATTGAACGATCAAATGAGATCGACAATCTTGGTGAGCGACACAGGAGCGGTTCTTGGTCCTCAATGGGGAAACGCAGCTCACATTGCACCAGAACTCCATTCAGCTCTTGGATCAGCCAAGAAAGCAAGAATGGAGCACAAGGTGGAGCTGGATTACTCTCGACAATCAGTGTTCGAGCTTGGAGTTCTTGGATTCGAGATCGTGATTGGCAGTCATCCAGTGTCGGGATATCCATCCAGTGTCACATCTCGATCAGGAGTGGTTGAGTACGGCGATGATGCAATTGCTCAAATCTCGTCAGATCGAATTGGATCGGAACAAGCATCGATGTTGAGGAGAGCAGTGTCGTGTGATGCATCTCGACGACCATCTCTCGATGAGTTGATTCGATGTTTCGATGCGACAGGAGAGCTTGGAGTCGTGAACATCCTTTGATTTCCTAACCATCTTGCCTATCTATCCTTACGTGTTGCCTCGATAGCCGTAATGTATTCCACACTATAGTGACTCGCTTGATAGATTGATAGCCCACAGGGACGGTACTTGAATACATTATGATAGACCCAGAAGCGAATGTCGCTCGCGGTTGTTGCTTGGTTGCCTCGTTGCGTGCGCGTGTGTCGGTGCGTGAGAGAGCCTCGACATCACCTCCAGGCGTATGGCTGCTACCGCCAAGCTTCTCCAATGGGTCCAACAGCGCGTGAACTCATTCGATAACGGTATCTCCATCCATCCATCCATCCCTCCATCGATGAGCGCAGCCACTCGCTCGCTCACTCGCGTACGTCGGTCGAATAGTGAATGTCACCAATTGGACCACGAGCTGGCGCGATGGGCTCGCGTTCGCGGCATTGGTGAGCTTCTACAACCCGCGCCTGCTGGACTTTTCGCGTCTGAGTGCCTCGGATCCAGTCGGCAACATGAAGCAAGCCTTCGCGTGCGCGTATGTGCGAGTACCTCGCTCGAATCTTCACGTGAGAGAGAGTGACGCCTATCGTTTCGTGTGGGTGTGTAGAGAGAAGCTGGGTGTACCGTCGCTGCTGGATCCCGAGGATATGTTGATACCGGTACCGGACAAGCTATCGGTCATCACTTATGTGTCGCAGTACGTGTGAGAGGACGATCGATGAGATTGCTGCGATTGAGCGAGATACTTTGATAATATCTCGGAGCTAACGGATGCTCCATCCATCATCGACATCAACATCAACAATACTATCAACACCAATGCTATCAACATCAACAATGCTATCAACACCAATACTATCAACATAAATGCTATCAACATCAATGCTATCAACATCAATGCTATCAACATCAATGCTATCAACATCAATGCTATCAACATCAACAATGCTATCAACAATCCTATCAACAGGTTTCCGAACATCCTGGGCAACAGTGGAAGCGGCGGAGCGCCGAGTGCATCGCAGCTCGATCAGTTGATACGTACGCTGCCTGGCGGCGCTGGTATCGGAGCGCAACCACCGGCACGAACGGTTCCGACCATGCCGAGGCTGCCAGAGGCCGAGCGCGCCAAGATTCTCGAGGAGGAGGCCGCCATACGGCAGCGCCTCGATGAGCGCAAGCGAGTAGCGGATGACAGCAAGGCCGCCACGCGAGCCATGCAGAAGAACATTGCGATGGCGGTGCTAGCCAAGCGCAATGATCGTCTGCAGGAACGAGCCGAACGACAGGCTGCTACTGCGACAGGCACGGCAGGTGCCAAGACAGGAGCGGTGTCATCGAATGGAGCGGCTGCTGGAGCATCAGCAGCTGCGGAGGAACGTGCCCGACGTGAGCAAGCGGAAGCTGAGGAGCTGCGTCGCCGTGCTCAGGAGCTCGAACGTGCTCGACAGGCAGAGGTCGAACAACGACGACGCGATCAAGAGTTCGAACAACGACGCCAGGCTGAAGCTGAACAACGACGACGCGAACAAGCTGAAGCTGAACAACGACGTCGTGAACAAGAAGCCGAACAACGACGACGCGATCAAGAGGCCGAACAACGACGCCAAGCTGAAGCCGAACAACGACGACGCGAACAAGCTGAAGCTGAACAACGACGTCGTGAGCAAGAAGCCGAACAACGACGCCAAGCTGAAGCCGAACAACGACGTCGTGAACAAGAGGCCGAACAACGTCGAGCGGCATTGGAGCTCGAACGTACGCGCAAGGCCGAGCTCGAGGCTCGTCTGAACGAGGAGCGCTTGGAGCGCGAACGCGAAGCAGCTCGGCTCGAAGCCGAACGCAAGCGCCGTGTTCAAGAGGCGGCCGAGCAACTGGAGCGTGAAGAGGCGGCCAAGCGCCGCGAGCTTCAACGCAAGCGCGAGGAGCACGAGCGCGAGAAGGCCGAGCAGGAGCGTGCGCGCGAGAAGGCCCGTCGCGAGATGGAGCAAGAGCGCGCACGCGAGAAGGCCGAGCGCGAGCAGGCCGAGCAAGCCACGGCACGACGCCAAGCCGAGCAGGCCGAGGAGACGCGCGAGTCACAACGTCGAGAGGAGGCTCGCGAGGCCGCTCGTCGAGAGCGTCAGCAACAGCGCGAACGAGAGGAGCGCGAGGAGCTCGAACGTCGCGAAGCAGCTCGAAAGGAACGAGAGGAGCGCCGCCGTCGTGCGCTCGAACAATCACAGCGCGAAGAGGAGGAGCGCGAACGCGAGCGCCGCCGTCGCAACGAGGAGCGAGCTTCGCGCTTGCGTGACGCGATCGACTCGGTCGCGGCCGTGACTGCACCGCCAACGCCGGCACCGATGCTCGGCAGCACGAGCAGGCCAGGCAGCAGCGCCAACTTGCTCCTCCTGCAACAACAACGCTCGAGCTTCTCATCGAGTCGACCAGGCAGCAGCTCGAATCTACTCTCCTCGCTGCCAGCACCGATGCTCGGCAGTACGAGCAGGCCAGGCAGCAGTGCCAACTTGCTGCTCCTGCAACAACAACGTTCGAGCTTCTCGTCCAACCGTCCGGGTAGCAGCTCGAACTTGCTCACGCTCCAGCGAACCGACAGTGCCTCCAAGCTCTTGTCTCTAGCATCGCAAGTACTCGCCACCACCTCCTCGACTGCGACGAGTACTCTCGGCAAGAGCTCATTGAGCACGACCTCCTACTCATCGTCGGATGACTTGGAGGCACAACTCGAGAAGCGACGACGTGAACGAGCCGAGCGACGTCGCCAACAAGCACTCGAAGAGGAGCGCGAGGAGCGTGAACGCCAGAAGCGACTCGAGGAGCGTCGTGCGGCGCGAGCTGCTCGCATGTCGGCAGCGCTCGAGTCAGCGACCGTGAGCGCCGCGCCGGTATCGGTGCGCGAGCGTCCCACTCACCGTTACGACACGACAGCGTCAACAACAACAACGACAACATTGGTATCCGACATTTCAATGAGTGCCGACCTCGAGGAGCGCAGCCGTCAACGACGCGAGAGGCGAGAGGCCCTCGCTCGCCAGCTGGAGCTCGAAGAGCAGCAGCGTGCACGTGAGCGTGAGGAACGCCGCTTGCGCCGTGAGCGTCGCCGCCAAGGGCTCGAGTAGGAACCCGACCAACCACTCATACCACACATACCATGACCTTGTTGTATACATACATCAGCTTATGATCCAACTTTCATTCATTCATTCATTCAATCAATCTAAACGTATACACTCTCGCAAAAATATACAAGACACATAGCACACAACATTCACTCTCACTGACTCACTCACTCACTGACTCACTCACTCATTGGTATTAGAAAGTAACGCCTTGAGTTCAGTCTCACTAGGGAAGCGACGAACAGTAAGAGTATCGACACCAGTGTAGGCAGTCGACGAAGAGTCGGCACGAGATTGCTGCGTACTATCAAGATCATCGGGAATCTCGTAGTTGTACAGCTCGTCGTCGGTATCGTCCGAGTACGTATCGGCGTGTTCGGGGCCAAAGTGTTGCGCCGGAGTCAAGCCTTCGTCGAGTTCGTCGTCGAGATTCCTTGGATCGATCACGGCCGCAATCTCATCGTCGTCCGTAATGCCGCCGGCGCTCGGTTGCGAGGATTCGCTCGAGCTGGACGACGAGGTCGAAGAGATGGTAGCGTTCGCACCGCCGGTGGTCGTACTCAAAGACGAGGCGGTGGTGGAGGAAGTGGCAGTGTCGTTGTAGCCGTCGTACACGAGATACGCCGTGCCAATGTGACCATCGGGGAGGTTCATCTCGGCCAATCGACGCAGACGCAGTACAATCTCTTGGAAGCTGGGCCGGATACGTGGATCGGTGGCCCAGCAGTCGGTGATGAGCTGCAACAACGGCGCCGGCATGGTGCCACAATCGGGACGTGCACCGTCGCGTGAGATGGCGAGCGAGAGCTCAATCTGATTCATCTTGCTGAACGGCGGTGTCTGGTACGGCATACGGCCCGTGTAGAGTTCGTTGAGTACGATAGCGAACGAGAACACATCAGCCTTCTCCGAGTAACGGCTCTTGAGAAGGACCTCAGGTGCCATGTACGCTGGAGTTCCGATTGCTGTCATGGTCTTGGAGACGGTAGGTTTGAGCTTGGCAATACCAAAATCTGCAACCTTGCATCGCCAATGTTGATCCACCAATAGATTCGCTACACACACACAATCACCAATACACAAAAATGTTATCACACTACTCTCTTGCGCCTTATATGAGGAATATAGAGTAGTACCAGTTTTGATATCACGATGAATAAGTTTACGTTGATGCAAGTAAACCATTCCTTTAGCAGCATCAAGAGCCAACTTGAGACGTAGACGCCATGGCATATTCTTACCCTTCTTCATGAGCAAGGTCTGGAGACTTCCACGTTCCATGACCTCGGTCAAGAGCAAGAGGTCATTGTCACTGCGTGTCGAGACGCCAATGAACTTGACGACGTTCTTGTGGTGCAGTGCAGACGTGACGGCAATCTCGACCATAAACTCTTGCATCACGTCGTCGGTCATCTCAAAGATGGCGTGCAGCTCCTTGATGGCGACCGGCATCTCTTCGAAGCCGCCGAGTGGCTTGGGCTTGCGCCAGATGCCGGAGCTGACGGCGCCGTGAGCACCCGAGCCGAGCTTGCCGGTAATGTGAATCTGCTCGAGTGGAATGTAGTTGATGTTCGGATTGTTGAGAATGTCCTTGAGCGTGCACTTGCGATCGCCCTGGCTAAAGTCGGGAATCTCGGTCTGTGCCAAGGCACGGTCGCGGCGCTTGATCCACCACCAGCGACCGAGCTGCACACCGAGAATCAGCACCAACAGCACCAGCAAGCACAAAATCACAATGACCGCCGGACGCTCCCAGAAGCGACGAGCGCGGCAGGTCTTGGTGTCGGCGTCGTAGATGCGTTGGTCCGAGCACTGGGTAATGTGCGTCGTCACGTGCACGGTGAGCGCCGGTGTCACGAGATGGAAGCGCACGTCGCACGTTTGGTCGATCGTCGTCTCGTACACAATGTTGTACAACAACGAGTCGTCGGCCGGCAGTTGGTACTCGGTCGCATTGCACACGGGAGACGAGTCGACCACCACGTTGAAGACGAGTGTCTCGAGATACGGCCCAGTGACGAGCGTATCGAGACCATCCTCGAGCAATAGTGTAACTTCTTGGCCGTTTGGTGCTTGATCAATTGGCATACTCAATACATGAGTAGCTTTGATTTTCATTGGTTCTATTCAATAGTAATCATCATCATCATCATCATCATCATCGTATTAGTCAATATAAGAGATAATGATTGAATTGATTGTGATGAGGATGAGTAGAATAGATACATACTTGTAGCAATACCATTAATACCATAAGATTGAGTGTTTGGAGCTGAAGTACACATGGAAGGAAAGTTGTTCAACTCACAAGTCTCACTCAAGCAACTCTCGAGAGCCAAACAATCACCAGCAAACAGGGCCGAGTTGTTATGGAGTTCGGCACGCAATGTGACGAAGCCAACAACCACTTCGTTCAGTGCGTAGAAGGCACCTCCCCAACGAGCGGTATTGTGTTCGATGCGTGAGTCCGAGATGTTGAGACGACGTGGTGTGTTGATTGCAATACCGCCACCATGTCCAGCCGAATTCTCAGTGATGGTGACGTTGGTGAGGTAGATGGAATCGTCAGCAGAATCCGTTCGAATGCCTCGGGTACTACGACTGACTTGTCGCTTGTCGTTACCACCACCAGCATTACCAGTGGTACTGTTGGTTTCACCACCCGTAGGATGAACCACAAGAACTTCAGCCAAAGCAATAGCACCACCATAACTTGCTAATCCAATAGCATGATTTGCACTAGATCATACCAATCAATCACCAAACAATCATAGTAACAATGTTAGTCACGTGTCTTATGTTATTAATGACTCAAATTGATACGTACATAAAAGTAGTATGTGAAATCTCAATCACAGTGGTAAGAGCACATCGTTCCATAGCAACAGCTCCACCTCCAGAAGAGGCTGAATTGTTGAAAAAGAGTGTACCAATCACATGAATGCCTTTGGCACAATCGACAAACAAGCCGCCACCACTACCACTCGTGGCACTGTTACCACTAAAGGTACAGTTGGTCAATGTCGTATTGGCACTTGCTGTCATGTAAACGCCACCACCTTCTGTAATAGCAACGTTATTTCTACATATCCCATGATGATTCAAAAACAAGCATCACAATTTGTTTGTTAGTTAGTTAGTTAGTGAGATACTTTGAACAGAAATCAAAGAGAGAGAGAAAGATCAAGGAGAACATACTGAAAAGTACAAGTATCAGCAATGAAATGACCATCATGAGTGACAAATACACCAGCACCATGTTGACTGGCATTATCACGTAATAGTGTACGTCTCATGGCAAGAGATGAACTCTTGCGTACGGCAATACCAGCACCTTCCGACGTGGCAGTGTTGTTGACAATCTCGCAATCGACGAGGCTTGCATACGAGTTGCCCGAGACTCGCAAGGCACCACCATCGTACTTGGCCGAGTTCGACACAAAGATCGTGTGTTCAATGTCGTAGCGCGAACGAGCTTCGAGAAAGAGAGCACCACCGTTGAAGCCAGTGTTGGCGACGAACGAGCAGCCAGTGAAGAGGCCTGAGCTAAAGTCCATAGCAGCCATACCGCCAGATAGGGCGCCAGCGTTGTGGCTCACGGTACAAGCCGTGAGGTTGACGGCCGAGTAGTCGGCGGCCGTGATACCGGCGCCGGCAGACGACGAGACGCACTGTGTAACGTGCGTGTCGATCATGTGCAAGCGACCATTCTCGCTGACCGAGACACCGCCACCGACGAGGGCCGTATTGCGCTGAATACGACAGCCACGCATCGTGACGTGAGACGCCTCGCCGACCGACAGGCCGCCACCCTTTCCCGAAGCCTCATTGTCGCTCAACTCGCAATCGATCAAGACTGGTGATGAGGAACTCGCGCGTACGGCAGCACCGTCGACTGCACGATTGCCGCTTGCGCGTAGCTGCATGACCAGTGGTGCCGACGAGCGCGAAAAGTAGAGACCGCCACCACGCGCCTGCTTGGCCGTGTTGTTGGTCACGAGACAGTTGGAGATGACGGCATTCGAGGTCTCGAGATGTATGCCACCACCATACTGACTGGCCGTATTGTTGTGTATGGTCGAGTTGTCGAGCACCATGAGGCGCGTCTTGAGGTCGGCAATGCCGCCACCGAGACGTGTGGCGACATTGTGTGCCACGGTGCAATTGCTGAACTGCACCAAGTGACTCGAGTCGCTAAAGACCGCGGCACCGTCGGTGGTTGCGAGGTTGAACGCGAGTACCGAGTGTTCGATCGTCGCGTTACTGAGAGCACCGACAATGTACAGTGCACCGCCGGCCGTGATGGCTTGGTTGTACTCGAGATGCGAGTGACTGACGATGAGTGTCGCGTCCTCGTTGAGAATGCCTCCGGCCTCCTTGCGTGCAAGGTTTCGAACAATCGTAGCGTTGAAAAACACGACACTCGCCTCGGCGCTCAGGTGCACGGCACCGCCCTTGCTACGCGCCTCGTTGAACTCGAGCAACGAGTGTTGAATGTACGAGTCGGCCGGAAACTGTCGCAACGGCACCAAGTGCTGCTCGGGATACGCCGTCTCAAAGTACAGCGCGCCGCCGGTCTTGGCATTGTTGTAGCGTAACTCGCAAGAATCGAGCTGCACGGCAGTCGCCGCTGCAAAGATCGCACCACCAGCACCGCGTTGTGCATCGTTGTGCTCAAAGTGACACCGCTCGAGCAATGGCGACGACTGATGCAGTCGTACGGCACCACCGCCATCGAGGCCCCATGCCACGTTGCCCACGAAGCGACACTCGCTCACGAGTCCTCCGGTCGAACGAGCGATCGCAAGCGCTCCACCACCGTTGGCCGTGTTGTTGAAGAACACACAGCGTCGAATCTCCCACTCGCACATGGTATGTAGGAACGTCACTCCCACGGCACCACCGGAGCGTGTATCGACGAGCTTGAACGAAATGTCAATGTCTTGCAAAAAGGTCGTAGCTTCAATCTCACGACCACTATTGTGCTCAAAGATCGAGTCGTAAATGTAGAATCGAGTACTTGAATACGCATTGATTGCTCCACCTCCTAATAAGACTATTGATTCCATTCCGAGTCAGAGTAAGTACAATTCAATAGATATCGTTCGAGAGAGAGTTAGAATTCGAGTGAGGATTATACATACAAGCACGATTATTCGTGAAATTACATGATTGAATGGTCATTGATGATGAACAATTGGAAGATAATGATACAAATACAGCTCCAGCTGTAAAT